>ERZ778516.423-NODE-423-length-35136-cov-8.047319_pt1 | contig 35136 bp, 32 predicted proteins | sample MGYA00510342_ERZ778516 | MGnify/ENA primary metagenome ERZ778516 (study PRJEB29527, sample SAMN07138961) | mouse gut metagenome | material: feces | host: mouse | place: China:Nanjing | collected 2016-01-25 ...
TTAGTGTTAAATTTTCATGCTAAACATCAGATTTTTAACGGATTAAACACTTGGCACCTCGGAGCCGTTAACAAACTCACAAAAAATAACCGAAGTATTGTTATAAAAAAACCAAATTTTTCTTTGGAATTTACCCCCCCCATTAACATAACTTTCTGATTATCTTCCCATTACACTACACAAAACAACCTAAAAGGCAATAAACGCGAATCCGATGGGACGCATGCCCCACAAGAGCGGATTCCTGAAAAAAGATTTTTTAAAGGAAATTCAAAACAGTTTCTTATATTTGCCTTTGCGCACATATACGGATGCGCCTGATTTTTGCATGCTTCCGTCAAGCCGGGCACGAAGAAAATCTTGCCCGAGCAAGACCGGGACGGGGACATGCAAAACAACAGAATCGACATATTGCGGCACCGGTCCGGTTTTCCCGGTGCAAATGTAAAGGAGGACGACTATATGAAAAAGAATCACGTTCTGCTCATTGCGGCAGCAGTAATGCTTTCTTCCTGCGGTACAGCGGCACAGTATGCATCTTCCGGAGACGGATACAGGTTTCAGGATGGCATATACGGCAGCACCCCGAGCTTGACGAAGAAAGCAGACGCACAAGAACAGAAAGAAGCCACGGACGCTCTCGTGGCAAAGACCAAGGCGTCGGAAATATATCTTTTCGGTGACAGGAAAGACACGGTGATGATTCCGAAGAACATGTCTGCCACTATAACGTATGACGGACTTGGAGGAGGCACATCAGTGACAATAACCGACAATCCCTATGACTGGCGCAACAACATAGACCCGTGGGGATGGTACGGTCCGTCGGTTTCACTGAACTACGGCTGGGGATATCCAAGAGATTGGGCATACCGCGGCTGGTACAGTCCGTGGTACGGCGGCTGGCATTCATCATGGGGTTACGGCTGGTATGACCCTTGGTATTATCCGGGAGGATGGTACGACCCTTGGTACGGAGGATATTGGGGCTGGCATGACCCTTGGTGCAGCTGGCACCATCACTATTGCGGCTGGTACGGCGGATGGGACCCTCCTTTCCATGGGGGCACAATAATAGTCAAGGACAGCCGCTGGCGCGGACCACGCCACAGTACAGGCTCAGACAGGGTATTCACCACAAGGACATCTTCACGTGCCGGAATAGCTACCGGCACAAGAGGCGGACGCGGGACGGCAGCTTCAGGCGCACCGTCAACAGGAAAGACCCAGGCAGCAACAAGGACAGTCAGCCGGACTGCCACTTCAAGACCCTCGTCATCAGCAGTAAGGACAACAGCCAGCAGAGTGACGGTTCCGTCAAGAGGTTCCCATGGCCAGGCAGTATCATCAGGCTCGTCAGCTACAGCAAGACGCCCCGTGACGCCAGCAGGCAGACCTGCCTCAGCAGCGTCATCGGCATCATCTTCAAGACCGGCATACAACTACCGCCGGCCTGCATCTTCGGGCCATTCATCAGGTTCTTCAGTTTCTTCCGGACGTTCAAGCTACAGCCGCGGCACAAGCTACGGCAGCAGCAGTTCGCAGTCATCGTCGCAGTCAAGCTACAACAGAAGCAGCAGCTCACAATCGAGCTACAACCGCTCGGGCAGTTCTGCGCCAAGCAGGTCAAGCTATAGCGGAGGCTCGTCATCCGGAAGCCGTTCAGGTTCAAGCGGAGGAGGATACAGCAGAAGCGGAGGCTCGGGAGGCGGAAGAAGATAAGGAAATAAGGCTAACACCAGAGAGAAACAAGCATATCATCATGAAAAAGACAGCATCAATTATCATAATACTTGCGGCAATGTCCGCCTTCGGACATGCACAGACGGCATCAGACGCCCTCCTGTTCAGCAGCACAGACTATGAGGGGACGGCAAGGACAATGGCGATGGGCAATGCCTTCACCGCATTGGGAGGCGACTTGGGTTCAATCAGCATAAACCCGGCCGGAAGCGCAGTGGCCAAATATTCACAGATTACGCTGACCCCGTCCCTGACATTCTCCGTAAGCAGGACACAAGGAGTGTCACCCTATCAGGACGGCAGTCTTCCATATTTCGAAAGGAAGATGAAAAACACTTCCGTAGGATTCGGCATGCCGAACGTAGGTGCCACATTCAATTGGGACACGCACCGCACGTCCGGACTGAAAAACATGACCTTCGGATTCATTGCCAACAGGACCAACAGCTGGAATGAAGACATGTACGCGAGCGGAAGGAACAGCACGACTTCATTCATGGGAGCCCTGGCGGCAAATGCCACAGCAAATGGATATCTCGGAAGCGAGCTGAACCTTGACAATGCTTACGATATGTATCCGTGGAAAGACGTGGTAGGCTACCAGAGCGGGATGTTCATGACCTACGGAGGACATGACGACCAGTTCGCAGGAACGAGCGAAGCCATATACATGAACGGTGACAACACCGAAATAGCTCTTGCAGGACCGATAGACCAGAAATTCGGCAAGAGGGTGTATGGAAGCAAATATGAGTATCTGTTCAATTTCGGAGCGAACATTTCGGACTTCCTTTATATAGGTGCGAACTTTGGCGTCAATTCGATGGACTACAACTACAGGGAATACTTCAAGGAGGCTGCCGTAGATCCGGCTGACTTTGAGATTGAGCTGAACGACGGCAAGAAGATGTATTTCCAGGACATGCTCTATAAATATTCATACAGTGCCGCGAGCGTCGGATATTTCGCCAAATTCGGTGTCATACTCACCCCAGGGGCCGGCCTGCGCATCGGAGCGGCCATTTCCACACCGACTCTTATGAACATTACCGAAGTATGGAGCAATTACGGCGAGACCAACTACACCGAGAAAAGATATGACGCATATGCCTCAAGCCCTGAAGGTGAATACAAATATTCTTTCGTAGCCCCATACAGAGCCAATTTCGGCATAGGCTGGTCAATCGGCAAGGTTGCTGTCCTGAGTGCGGACTATGAGCTTTGTGACTATCGCAAGATGAGATTCAAAAGCCCGGCATACGAAAGTTCAAGCTCATATTTTGACGAGGTGAATGATGACATCAAGACAAGGTTCGGCACTTCACACTCTTTCAGATTCGGAGCAGAAGTAAAGCCTTTCAGGCCTCTTGCCATAAGAGCCGGATACGGAGTCAGCACAGCTGCTGAGAAACTTGACTTTTATGGTGGAAAGCTTCCGAATCTGTATGCGCACAATGTGGCATTCGGACTTGGATTCAACTCCAAAGGATCTTTCTTTGCGGATTTGGCATGCCGTTATTCTTTCTCGACAAGGGAAGGAGACGCATGGCGCAAAGCCGGAGAGTACATTATGCCGTATGAAGACTACATTTTCGACACGGACGGAAACCTGTCCGCCCCTGCACCGGAGATTTTGCACATCAAGTCTGCATGGAAGATTATGCTGACCCTTGGATTCAGATTTTAGATTTTCTTAAGATAAAGTATCGAATCAGGACCTTCATTGAACAGCAGGTCCATGATTGAAAGATCTGGCTGGAAGCCGTATTTCCCGAAAAAAACCTGGAAATACGGCTTCTCCAGTTCCAGGTCAGCGAGAATTGTGTTCTTCCTTTTCGGATGGATGGACTCACGGAAATCCTCACACTTGATTATTGCACCGGAGCCGTCGGACACCATGCCTTCCGGGGAATACTCCCTTGTCAGCCTAAGGTCAACAGCAAGGCCGGTCTTGTCTATGAAAAAACGGAGCAGGGCCAGATTCAGGTCAAGAAGCCTCTCCGGACAGCTGTCCAAGATGTCAAACAATTCGTCCTGATAGTATTCAAAATAGGCAGAGGTCCTGTATGCGGACACGATGGCCCGCTTATGCTGCATCACCCAAGGGACAGAATAGTCAATCTTCGTTTCAGAGATAGGGTGACGGTGAGTACCGTCTTCATGCACAATCGGAAAAGACAATGACTGCACGCCGTCTGCCGCATAGAATCTGCACCTGTTCCTGTATGACTGCTTGCAGTAATTCTCACATACCTCGACATATACGACTGAAGGCACCAGCCCGGGCGCGTGAAAGTCATGAAGGGCCGCATCCCCGATACGTTTCGGATGCAGCCCTCCCATGTCCTGAGCCATTGCGGCGAAATATGAGACCGGGGGAAAATAAGCTGTTGAAAGGAGCTTCGGCACAACTGCGTCAGTCTATGTTCCCTTTCACATCAGAGCCCATGCCCCTTATTATTCCCCTCTTTGAGTTACGTATGAATTCAAGGATTGTATCCCTCTCCTCAGACTGCGGGAATCCCGACTCGATTTTTGCGAGGGCATCCGTGACATTCGTACCGTTATTGTAGATGATGTCATACATGTCCTTTATGTTTCTTATCTGGTCTGATGAGAATCCCCTTCTGCGGAGTCCCACGATATTTACTCCGGCATATGAAAGAGGGTCACGTCCGCAGAGGACATAAGGCGGAACGTCCTTGTTGATTTTCGAGCCTCCTCCGACAAAGGCATGCTTTCCGATTTTTGAGAACTGATGTGCCACCGTGCTTCCTCCGAGGGTAGCCCAATCCGCCACGTCAGTCTCTCCCGCAATGCCGACATAGCTCACGAGGATGCAGTTGTTGCCGACGATGCAGTCATGCGCGACATGCGTATATGACATCAGAAGCACGTTGTTCCCGATTTTGGTAACACCCCTTCCGCTTGCCTTGGTGCCGCGGTTGATGGTAGCGCATTCACGGATATTCACATTGTCACCGATTTCCACATATGTCACCTCACCGTCAAATTTGAGGTCCTGAGGTATGGCTCCGATGACAGCTCCCGGGAATACAGTGCAGCCCTTGCCCATCTTGACATAATTGAATATGGTGGCATGAGGCAAGATGCGGCTTCCGTCACCTATTTCCACATGTTCCTCGATATATGCGTAAGGTCCTACTTCGACGTTCTCGCCGAGCTTTGCGCCCGGATGTACTGTTGCAAGAGGATGAATGATTGCCATAATTGTAAAAGTTTAGTTGTTTGACTTGAGGCTTGCCCTCACTTGCTTTGCTGCTGCGGTATTGATTCCGTGTCCTGCTCTCTCGGCCGTAACTTTCGCCTTCAGGAATCCTCCGGAAAGCCTCAGGTCGCCTATCAGGTCAAGGAGTTTGTGCCTTGCGCATTCGTTCTCAAAATGCAGGTGCAGATTGTTCAGGTAACCATTTTCGCAGACCTCCAGGGCCGGCACATCGAACAGGCGGCTCAGACGTCCGACCTGTTCCGGAGTGACCGGATGTTCGACAATGACTATAGCATTGTCAATGTCGCCTCCCTTGACAAGATTGTTGTTGAAGAGGTATTCAAGTTCATGGAAAAACACGAAAGTGCGGCAAGAACCTATCTCCGATGCATATACGACTGACGGATTCCAGCAAGCATGCTGCACTCCGAGAACCTTCGAATTGAAATCTATCTTTATGTCATAGGAGAACTCCTCGGCCGGCTCAATCCGTACAACGGACCCTTTTTCTTCGTTCACCACCTCTATCGTCCTGTCAAGGGTGATATATCTGCGCGGAGCATCCTGCACTTCAAGACCGTCATTCCAGATTGCCTCCACATACGGTCTTGCGCTTCCGTCCATAATCGGGACTTCCACATTGTCTATCTCCACTATAACATTGTCCACGCCCATGCCGGTCAAGGCCGAAAGCAAATGCTCTATGGTTGACACAGACACCTCACCGTTCGAGATGGTCGTGCTTCTTGCAGTATTGGATACATTTTCAGCCAATGCCTCCACTATGGCGTCACCGCCAATATCCGTCCTTTTGAAAATTATTCCCGTATCCTCCGGAGCGGGCTTCAGCACCATTTTGGCGACTTTACCCGTATGGAGACCTTTGCCTTCAAATGAATAGCTCTTCCTGATTGTCTGCTGCAACTGCATCTGTCTTCTGTCCTTAATTTTGTCCCGACCTTCATAACGGCATTTTGCCGAAACTCAGGCACAAATAGTCCGCAAAGATATGCATAATTTTGATATATTCCTATTTACCCGCCTTTTTGAAAGCAGCGTAGCTCCTCAGATACTGCTTAAGAGGGAAGGCAGGAGAGCCCATGAGGACCTGGCCGCTTTCCTTGACATTGCCAAGCACACCTGCCTGGGCGCCGAGCGTAGTGTCGTCCGCTATGGTCAAGTGCCCTGCAACCCCGACCTGTCCGGCTATGATGCAGTGGCTGCCTATTTTTGAAGATCCCGCTATACCGCTCTGTGAGGCCATTACCGTATCCGGACCAATCTCCACGTTATGAGCTATCTGGCAGAGGTTGTCTATCTTCGTACCGCGGCGTATCACCGTAGAGCCCATCTGCGACTTGTCAACGCAGACATTCGCGCCTATCTCCACATCGTCTTCCACAATGACATTTCCGGTATGCTCGATTTTCTTCCAGCTCTTGTCCTCAAGAGGGGCGAACCCGAACCCGTCCGAACCGATTACCGCATTGGCATGTATAATAACATTGTCACCTATCACCATGCCCGGATAAATCCTCACTCCAGGATAGATGATGCATTTAGAGCCTATTTTCACGCCGTCACCCACGTACACGTGCTCGTATATTTTGGTGAAGTCCCCGATTTCGGCCTTCTTGCCGACATATGCGAAATCACCTATATATACCTTGCTTCCTATTTTAGAGGAAAGCCTGACACGGCATCTGAGCCCGCGGTATCTCCTATAAGAGCGCTTCTGCGCAGTCACATAGTCCAATAGCGAGGCCACTGCCGCATACGCGTCATCAACCCTGAGGAGCGTCGCCGTCACGGCCTCCTTGGGTACGAATGTCCTGTTTACTATTATTATATCCGATTTGCATGAATACACATAGTGCTCATACTTTGGATTGGCGAAAAAACAGATTGCGCCCGGCTTGCCGCTCTCAATGCGCGCAAAGGCCGTGACTGTCACTTCAGGATCACCGTCAACTGTCCCGCCCAGTATGTCAGCGATCTCTTTTGCCTTGAATTTCATTATTTTGCAGGTTCTGGTACAACTTTTTTTTGTTATTCTGATTTTATTCGTACATTTGCATCGTGAGAATGATTCAGGGGGCAGCAAGCCCCCTTATTTTATGCATTTACAGGAAGCAGAATGAACGTATCGGACATCATAGATGCAATGACAGGAGAAATCGTTGCACGCGGATTATACATTGTTGACATTTCCGTCAGCAGGGACAATGACGTGACCCTTACAGTAGAATCAGAGGAAGGGACAGTAGAGCTGGAGGACTGCGTTTCCCTGAGCCGCGCTTTCGAGGCAAAGTTCGACAGGAAGAAGGAGGACTATTCGCTCACCGTCAGCTCTGCCGGGCTTGACCAGCCTTTCAAGGTCCTGAAGCAATATCTTAAGGCAAGGGGGTCAAAGGTAGAAATCATGCTTAAGGGAGGCAGGAAGCTGGTCGGAACACTTACGGAAGCCGATGAAGAAGGCATAACGTTGAAATATTCCGCAAAGGAAGCTGTAGAAGGCAAGAAGAAAAAAGAGATTGTGGAGCACGAGGACAGATATGCCATGGACCAGGTGAATTCCGTGCGTCCGTTCATTGAATTTGAATAATTACGTAAAAACAAATAAGAAACAATGGAAAAGATAGAGCTTAAAGATGCTTTTGCAGAGTTCAAGAACCAGAAGAACATCGACAGGCCTACCATGATGGGGGTGCTCGAAGATGTGTTCAGAACTCAGATTGCCAAGACTTACGGTTCGGCGGAAAACTTCGACATCATCATCAACATCGACAAGGGAGACTGTGAGATATACTGGAACAGGGAGGTTGTCGAGGAAGTCGAAGACCCGAACACGCAGATAGCCATTTCCGACCTTGAGGAGGATGACTACGAGCTTGGGGAGACATTCGCAAAGAAAATTGAGCTTAAGGATTTCGGACGCCGCGGCATCCTGAACATCAGGCAGAACCTGCAGGGAAGGATAATGGACATCGAGAAAGCCAATCTTTATAACAAGTACGTGGGCAAAATCGGAGAGATATTCACCGGTGAGGTCTATCAGACATGGGCAAAGGAAGCCCTCATACTCGATGAGGACGGCAATGAGCTTAGGCTTCCGAAGTCAGAGCAGATTCCGGGCGAACACTTCAAGAAGAACGACACCGTAAGAGCCATCATCAAGAGCGTGGAGATGAAAAACAATACCACACCGTACATCGTTCTTTCACGCGTGACTCCGGAATTCCTCGAGAAACTCTTCGAACAGGAGGTTCCTGAGATTTATGACGGCCTGATAACCATAAAGAAAGTCGTGCGCGTACCTGGCGAGAGGGCCAAGGTTGCCGTGGAGTCATATGACGAGAGAATCGACCCTATCGGAGCATGTATAGGTGTCAAGGGCTCGCGTATCATCGGCATCGTGAGGGAGCTGCGCAACGAGAACATAGACGTTCTCCAGTGGACTTCGAACACTCAGCTGCTCATCCAGAGGGCTCTCAATCCTGCAAAGATTTCTTCAATCGTGCTCGGCGGGGAAGAAGACAAGATCAAGGTATTCATGCTGCCTGACGAGGTGAAGAAAGGTATCGGTAAGGGAGGATGCAACATCCGCCTGGCCAGCATGCTCGTGGGCAAGGAAATCGAGGTATGGAGAGAACTTCCGGCAGAGGACACCGCGGAAGATGAGGAGGACGTGCTCCTTAGCGAATTCAGCGATGTAATCGAGAGCTGGATAATAGAGAAGCTGCAGGGAATCGGATGCGACACGGCCAAGAGCGTGCTCGCGCTTTCCGCAGCGGACATAGCCAAGAGGGCCGACCTTGAAGACGAGACTGTCGAGGAGGTAATGGACATCCTGCGGGCGGAATTTGAAGAAGACGAAGAATAAGAACAAAATCTAAGGGGTAAAATATGGCAGAAATCAGACTAAGCAAACTGACAAAACAATTCAGCATCGGACTTCAGAGACTCGTTGACTTCCTCAACGAGAAAGGAGCCAATGTGGAGATGAATCCGAACGCAAAAGTGTCGGACGTGTATCTCCCGGAAATAGAGGCAAAGTTCGGTGAAGACCTGAAACTTAAGAAAGATTCGGAAAAAGTGACCATCAAGCTCAAGGAGATGATTGAGCTTGGAGGCAAGAAGAAGCCGAATCAGGAGGAAGAGGAAGCTCCTGAAAAAGAAATCATAATAAAGAGCAATGTCCTGGAGACCGAAGCCCCTAAAGCACAGCCTAAGCCTGCGCAGGAAGAGGCAAAGGCACAGTCGGAGGCAATAGCAGTTGAAGAGGACATCAAGCCGGCAGCTGTGCAGGCGGCCGCCCAGACCACGCCGGAGGTTCCGGCAAAGGCCGAGGCTGCACCGGTGGACAGCCATAAGCCGCAAGGCGCTGCAGAAGGCGGCCTGAAGGTTATCGACAAGATTGACCTTTCGCAATTCGAGAAAAAGAAGAAAAGCGAGGTGAAAGAGGAGGCTCCGGCAGTCAAGCCGGCAGCGGAGCAGGTTTCCGCCCCTACCCCAGCGGAAGAGCCAGCGCATCCGGCGAAGACAGAGCCTGCCCAAAGGACGGAGAGCCCGGCCAAGGAGGCTGAGCAGCCGGCAGAAAAGCCGGTTCAGAAGCCTGTCCAGGAAGCTAAGCCGGAGGTCCGTGAAAGGACGGAGCCACGCGAGATAAAGGTTGAAGTCGAAAGGCTTGCCGGCCCTAAGGTGGTTGACAAGATTGACCTTTCACAGTTTGACCGCAAGAAGAAGAAAAAGAAAAAGAGGGAGAGAATAGACAAGCCGGGAATCCAGAAGGTTGACGTGACTAAAGTCGAGGCAGACAACAAGTCGGCAAAGAAGGACAAGAACGGCAAACCTGCTGCAGGCCCTGGCCAGAGGCCGCAGCGTCCGGGAGCACAGGCCCAGCAGGGCGCGGCTGCAGGAAAGAACGGCAAGAAGAGCCGCCGTGACCGCGGTGGCGACAAGTTCAAGCCGGCTATGACCGAAGCCGAGCAGGAAGAGATGCAGAAGGAAATCCAGAAGCAGATCAAGGAGACATATGCCCGCATGAACGAAAGCAAGAAGGGCAATTTCGGCGCCAAGCACAGGAAGGAAAAGAGAGAGCTTGCCTCACAGAGGATGCAGGAGGAGATGGAGCTTCAGGAGATGGAGCAGAAGGTTCTTAAGGTAACAGAGTTCGTCACCGTGAATGACCTTGCCACCCTCATGAACAACACCCCTGTGACCAAGGTCATCGGAGCATGCATGAGCCTGGGAATGATGGTCTCCATCAACCAGCGTCTCGATGCGGAGACTCTCGTGCTTGTTGCGGAAGAGTTCGGATATGAGGTCGAGTTCGTTACGGCAAACCTTACGGACGCCATTACACAGGGCGAGGCTGAGGACAGCGAGGAGGACCTCCAGTCAAGGCCTCCTGTGATTACGGTCATGGGACACGTTGACCACGGTAAGACTTCCCTCCTTGACTATATCCGCAAGGCCAATGTGATCGCCGGTGAGGCGGGCGGTATCACCCAGCACATCGGAGCGTACAACGTGAAGCTTCCTGACGGGCAGAGAATCACCTTCCTTGACACTCCTGGACACGAGGCCTTCACAGCCATGCGTGCAAGAGGTGCGAAGATGACCGACCTTGCAATCATAATCATCGCGGCAGACGATGCAATAATGCCTCAGACAATAGAAGCCATCAACCATGCGCAGGCTGCAGGTGTACCTATGGTATTCGCAATCAACAAGATAGACAAGCCGGGAGCCAATCCTGAGAAAATCAGGGAACAGCTTTCGAACATGAATATCCTTGTCGAGGACTGGGGCGGAAAGTTCCAGTGCCAGGAAATCTCGGCCAAGAAGGGAATCAATGTTGACCTGCTCCTTGAGAAGGTTCTGCTTGAGGCGGAGATGCTTGACCTCAAGGCCAATCCGGACCGCAGGGCAAGCGGAGCCGTCATAGAGTCTTCACTGGACAAGGGACGCGGATATCTTGCAACCGTCCTCGTACAGAACGGAACAATGAGAGTCGGCGACATGATGCTCAGCGGATGCTACACGGGAAAAATAAAGGCAATGTTCAATGAGCGCGGCCAGAAAGTGGACGAGGCAGGCCCTTCAACTCCGGTTTCAGTCCTCGGTCTGAACGGTGCGCCTACCGCCGGTGAGACATTCAACATAATGGCTGACGAGAAAGAGGCCAAGGAGATTGCCAACAAGAGGGAGCAGCTCATAAGAATCCAGGGCATCAAGACCCAGAAGCACATGACGCTGGAGGAAATCGGAAGGCGAATCGCCATCGGAAACTTCAAGGAGCTGAATGTGATTGTGAAGGGAGACGTGGACGGCTCGGTCGAGGCGCTTTCGGACTCAATCATCAAGCTTTCTACGGAAGAGGTTCGCGTGAATGTCATCCACAAGGCTGTCGGTGCCATTTCAGAGTCGGATATCCTGCTTGCAGCGGCTTCTGATGCAATCATCATCGGCTTCCAGGTGCGTCCTATGACAAGTGCCCGCAAGCTGGCCGAGAAGGAGGAAATCGAAATCCGTCTCTATTCCGTCATCTACGACTGTATCAACGAGCTCAAGAGCGGTATCGAGGGTATGCTCGAGCCGGAGCAGAAAGAGGAGATTACCGCAACTGCCGAGGTCATGGAGACATTCAAGATTTCAAAGGTCGGAACCATCGCCGGATGTATGGTCCGCGAGGGCAAGCTCCTCAGAACTGCGAAGGTACGCGTAATCCGCGACGGCATCGTGGTCTATACAGGAGAGCTCGGTTCCCTCAAGAGGTTCAAGGACGATGTCAAGGAAGTGGCTTCAGGACTTGACTGCGGTCTGAATATCCAGGGCTACAATGACATTAAGGTCGGCGACGTCGTGGAGGCATACACCATTGTCGAGATTAAGAAGACTTTGTAATCCCTCATCGGGACATCCTAAAAAAGCAGCCGGCTGAAAGTAAATTTTAGCCGGCTGCTTTTTGTTATACAGGTTCGGGACATCTCTCCCAAAGCTACGCGCCTGGCCAGTCCAGGTCAACATGAAAATGGCCGGGATTATCCGAGAATGCGGTACAATTGCACTGTCTGGAGAGCCTGGGCAACATCATGGACACGGAGGATGTCAGCTCCGAGCTGCAAAGCCCTGTAATGAAGAACCTGTGTTGCCGGAAGGGATTCTTCAGGAGTGATGTTGAAATGCCGGTATATCATGCTCTTGCGGGAGATTCCCACAAGGATTCTTCTGTCTCCGCACATTGCTTTCAGGCAGGACAGACCGCCAAGAAGCTCATAATTTTGCGCGACATTCTTGGCAAAACCGAATCCGGGATCCAGAATCCAGTCCTTTATGCCGGCCGCTTCGGCCTTTTCAGCAAACACGGCAAAATACCGGGCAACTTCACGGGTCACGTCATCATAGTCACACAGCGACTGCATTGTCTTAGGGGTGCCCTTCTTGTGCATGGCAACATACTGAAGCCCTAACCGGCCGACAGTCTGAAGCATGTCCGGATCATCCTCCCCTGCCGAAATGTCATTCACGATGAAATCCCCTATCAGCCCGAAGGTTCTTTCAACAATATCCGCCCAATAAGTGTCAACGGAGATGCGGACATCAGGGAAGGCTTCCCTGATTGCTTTAAGGGCAGGTTCAAGACGGCGCCACTCCTCCTCCGAACCGACAGCCTCAGAACCAGGCCTTGTGGAGCATGCCCCTATGTCAATGATGCCGGCTCCTTCTGTAATAAGCATTTCTGTCCTTGCAAGGGCCGCATCGGTATCCCCGCATCTGCTTTGGGCAAAATAGGAATCATCCGTCAGATTCACTATGCCCATTATGTCTATTTTCCTGTTTTTGTCAATCATAATCTCATTTCATCCTCTTGCCGAGACGCAGGCGCAAATATAGCTAAAGTTGAGAGCAGAGGGAAAATTTATTTTCACTATGCCGGAACGGACAAATTTTCCGTATCTTTGCCGTGCTAATTACGGAAAAGACATGCTTGTAGTCATTGAAGGCCTGGACGGGGCAGGAAAGTCCACCCAGGTCAAAAAACTGAAAAAATATCTCGAAAGCATTTTCGGCACAATAGAATACATACATTTCCCACGCTACGACGCCCCTGTATATGGAGGACTTGTCAGCCGGTTCCTCAAGGGGGAATTCGGGAACATCGGCACCGTACACCCTCAGCTTGTGGCTCTTCTTTTCGCAGAAGACAGACATGCGGCAGCTCCGCAAATGAAAGCCGCACTTGATGAGGGCAAATGCGTGCTCCTGGACCGCTATGTGTATTCAAACATCGCATACCAGTGCGCTAAGCTGAAGGACCATGATGAAGCCAAGAGTCTGAGGGACTGGATATTCAATACCGAATACGGACCTTTCGGGCTTCCTCAGCCTGATCTCAACATTTTCCTTGATGTGCCTATCGGATTCGTGGAGTCAAGACTGAAAAGCCAGCGTGGGGGCGACGACAGGCAATATCTTGACGGTGCCCAGGACATCCATGAGGCTGACATCGAATTTCAAAAGCATGTACGCGACATATATAGGGAGGAGTGCAGACTTGACCCTAAATTCATAAGGATAGACTGCTCTGACGAGTATGGGGAGATGCTTCCTCCTGAGGAAATTTTCGCCAAGGTCAAAGCAGTGGTTGACCCGGCAATGGAAAACGGCACGGCAACACAGACCGGTGCGCTGACAGGGAAATGACAGATATGAAATATTTGACACAGCGCATGAGACGTTTCTGCGCATTCATTACAGGATTCTCATTCTTTGTCTCCGGCGTACTGAAGCTGATAGACCCGGTTGGAGCCGGACTTGTAATCGATGAGTATCTCAGTTTCATGCACATGAGTTTCCTCGGAGTGCTTTCAAAGCCGATGGGCACTATGCTCGCTTTCGCAGAAACTGCAATCGGGGCGGCCCTTGTGACGGGAGTATGGAGAAAGGCCACCGCAATCGCTGCAGCAGCCTTCATGTGCTTCTTCACCCTGCTAACCCTGGTGCTTGTGATATTCAATCCGGAAATGGACTGCGGCTGCTTCGGGGAGGCCATCCATCTGACCCACATGCAGACATTCCTTAAAAACATTGTCCTGTGCATGCTCCTTGCCGGAGCCTTCCTTCCGTTCAGGGATCTCGGCGGGCCGAAACCGAGGAAATATGCAGCATTCGGCATCACGGCCGCCTCAATGGCCGCTTTCACCATATACTCACTTCTGCATATACCTGTCGTAGATTTCACGGACTACAGAGCCGGAAGTTTCCTCCAGAGTGCCGAGTCCTCATACTCAGACATTGACGGAGACGCATATGAGGCAGTTTTCATTTATGAAAAGGACGGAATCCGAAAATCATTCGGCCTGGAAGAGCTCCCGGACTCTACATGGACATTCATAAGCACAGAGGCCGAAAGCAAAGAGGGCTATCGAGACACCTCAGTGCCATTGTCATTCTTTGATGCCGGCGGAACATATCATGATAACGAGGCCGCACACGGGAAAGTAATGGCCATTGCCATCCATGACCCGCATATGAAAGCAAAGAAATGGGTACGCATAATGAAATTTGCCGATAATGCGGAAAACGCAGGCTTCCATGTGCTTATGCTCGCGGCTTCCTCCGGGGAACTTATCGGAGAGGAGCTGGAAGACATTGCCCCCGACCTTGCAAGGCAGATAAAGGAAAGGCTGTTCTACTCTGACTACAAGACACTTATAACTGCGGTAAGGTCAAACGGGGGAGCTATATACATAAATGACGGCATGATTGCAGGAAAATGGTCCAACCGCTCCCTGCCAGATGCGGAGCAGCTGGAAAGGCTATACGGCACGGAAGCCGAGGAAATAATGGCTGAACGCACCACCAGGTCAAGCCTTTCATTCCAGGGCTTCATGCTGTATGTCTGTGCGGTAATGCTTCTGCTTTAGGTTTTTTCAGAAAATTTAGGCAGGTTGTCATTTCTTTGCTGTATCTTTGCGGCCGGATTTGATAAAACCTGACACAATGGACTGTAACTCACTTTCGGCAGTATCTCCGATAGACGGAAGATATGCATCACAGACTGCACAACTAAGAGAATATTTCAGCGAGTACGCACTCATCAGATACAGGGTCCGCGTTGAAATAGAATATTTCATCGCCCTGTGTGAAATACCGCTCCCGCAGCTTGCAGATTTCGACAAGTCAAGATTCGAAGCTCTCCGTGACATCTACAGGACAATGACTCCGGAAGATGCAGCCAAGGTGAAAGAAATAGAAAAGGTCACAAACCACGACGTAAAGGCCGTGGAATATTACATAAAGGACCGCTTCAAGGAAATGGACATCATGAAATGGGGCGAGTTTGTCCATTTCGGCCTCACGTCACAGGACATCAACAACACCTCTGTCCCGCTTTCTTTCAAGGAGGCCATTGAAGACAGCTTCATGCCGCTTCTCAATGAAGTTCTCGGCAAGATAAGGGGAATGGCGGACGAGTGGGACAACATCCCAATGCTTGCGAAGACACATGGGCAGCCTGCATCACCGACACGCGTCGGCAAGGAATTCAGGGTCTATGTGGCAAGGCTTGAAGAACAGATACGCCAATTCGGCCATCTCACATACCCGGCCAAGTTCGGCGGTGCCACGGGCAACATGAACGCGCACAAAGTGGCATATCCTCAGATAAACTGGATGGATTTCGCTGACGGATTCGTTGCATCTTTGGGACTCAAGAGGTCGTTCCCGACTACCCAGATTGAGCATTATGACAATCTCGCAGCGCTGTTTGACTGCCTGCGCCGCATAAACACGATTCTCATAGACTTCTCGCGTGACATCTGGACATACATATCAATGGAATATTTCCGCCAGAAGGTTAAGGCAGGAGAGGTCGGGTCGTCAGCAATGCCTCACAAGGTCAACCCAATCGACTTCGAGAACGCGGAGGGCAACTTCGGCATGGCAGATGCAATCTACACGCACCTTTCAATGAAACTCCCGATTTCAAGGCTTCAGCGCGACCTCACAGATTCCACCGTACTGAGAAACATAGGAGTTCCTCTCGCACATTCTATGATTTCGCTCAACTCCCTGAAAAAGGGACTCGGCAAACTGATACTCAACGAGGATGCAATACGTGCAGACCTGGAAAGGAACTGGGCTGTAGTGGCGGAAGCGATACAGACCATACTCAGAAGGGAGAATTATCCGAATCCTTACGAGACACTCAAGGCCCTGACCCGCACGGGAGCAGGAATCAACCATGAGGTGATTGCGGAATTCATCGAGACCCTGAATGTAAGCGAAAGCGTAAAAGAGGAACTTAGGGCCATATCTCCGATGAGCTACACCGGATTCTGAAACCGGTCACTCTATGATATAGACATCATCGCCGGGAGCGGCAAAATGAAAACGCTCCCGGGCGAATTTTTCCAAGGAATCAACATCGGTTGTGCGCTCGTTTATGCTGTCATCCATCCTGCCGATTTCTTTTTTATATTCCATTATCAGCTTTTCCTGGCGTCTTATCTCATTTTTCGCCTTTATCCAATGAATTATGGTATTTCCCGAGCCGAATAGCCACGAGCCGATGAAAAGCACGCACATAACGACTACGAACCAGGCGAATTTCCTGTGCTCGCCAGAGAAAATATCCTTTATTTTTTCCTTGATTTCCATACTTGATCTGATTTCTCCGACAATTATCGGATTGTATCGGCAAAAATAATTATTTTTGAAAGATTTTTGCGGCTCGCAACAATATTAAGATGATATAACATTAAAATCAATACAAATGAAACCTACACTTTTGGTACTCGCTGCCGGAATGGGCAGCCGCTATGGCGGACTCAAGCAGATGGACGGACTCGGTCCTGATGGTGAAACAATCATCGACTACTCAATCTACGATGCCGTGCAGGCAGGCTTCGGCAAGGTCGTCTATATCGTAAGGGAATATTTCAAAGAGCAGATGGAACAGGTTGTCAAGGAGAAGTACAGCAATGTCAGATGCCTTGACGGAGAGCCCCTGGAATTCAGATTCGTGACACAGGAACTGAACAAGATTCCGGAAGGATTCACTCTCAATCCAGAGCGTGTAAAGCCTTGGGGCACTGCACATGCGGTCCTTATGGGCAAAGAGGCCATCAACGAGCCGTTTGCTGTAATCAACGGAGACGACTATTACGGAAAGGAGTCGTTCAAGGTAATCGGCGACTGGCTCAGGGCACATGAAGGCAAGACCGGAGAGTTCGCTCTCGTAGGCTTTGAGCTTGACAACACGCTCTCGGAGTCAGGCGGAGTGTCAAGGGGAATCGGCACCGCTGACGGAAACGGTTTCCTGACCGATGTGGAGGAACACCACAACATAGCGATGGCACAGGACGGAAAGGTTTATGGAGAGAACGGAAAAGGCGAAAAAGTCGAACTGGCTTCCAAAGCCCTCTGTTCAATGAACATGTGGGGATTCACTCCCGACTATTTTGAAAAGAGCCAGGCCATTTTTGAGAAATTCCTTGAAAAGAACATCAATGAGCTGAAAGCGGAGTTCTATATTCCATATGCAATCGACTGCATGATAAAGGAGGGTACAGGCAGGACGGAGCTTCTGTCAACACCTTCACGCTGGTTCGGGGTTACATTCAAGGAAGACAGGCCGGGCGTAGTTGCCAAATTCCAGGAATTTGCCGACAAGGGAATCTATCCGACACCTCTTTACAGCAAATAGGGCCATGGGATTGTTCAGGACACAAAAGAGAAAACCGTCATACGCCCTGTTTTCAAGATATGCACATTATCTCCCATCGGTGGGCGGCACTTTCATGCTGCTTGTAATGTTCATGCTCGGCGCGGTACTCGGAAACATAGTTGTGCTGTGCATGCAGGCAGCCTCCGCTGAATTTGCGGAAAAGTTCGGCATGGTGGTCTCATATCCGGTCATGTTCATTCCGCCTATGCTTTATGCCTCTGCAAAAAGCCGCAGGAATGAGATATTCAATGAAGGCTATGCGCTCGACAGCAACAACTTCGGGAAATACGGCGGCCTCGCGATGGCCCTGATTGTGTCGGCATCAACTGTTGCCATGGCATTTGTAATCGAGCCTGTGGTATCACTTCTGCCTGATATGCCGGAATGGATGGAACAGGTAATGGAACAGATGCTTGCGGGCGGCCCTCTCTGGGTGACGCTGATTTCGGTATCAGTATTTGCACCTTTCTTTGAGGAATGGCTATGCAGGGGCATGGTAATGAGAGGCCTGCTTAAGCATACAAGTCCGGCAACGGCGATTCTGCTGTCATCTTTGTTTTTCGCGGTTCTGCACATGAATCCGTGGCAGGCGATTCCGGCATTCTGTCTCGGCGTGCTTTTCGGCTATGTTTATTACAAGACAGGCTCACTGAAGCTGACAATGCTCATGCACTGCGTGAACAACACCATGTCGGTCATTTTCAGCCAGATTCCCCAGTTCAAGGAGGCCGATACATTCATGGATGTAATGAGCCCGTGGGCATATGCCTCGACAGGAGTCGCATGCGCGCTTATTCTTGCAAGTTCTGTCATCATAATCAGAAGCATTCCCAAGAAAGACGAGACCCTCGGAGGATGTGACAAGGTAGAGGCTCTCAGCATCGGGGAATAAGGAATAAATTCGGACAAGCCTTCATCATGACGGGGCCAAATGAAATCGGGATGACTGAAAATGATTCAAGTCATCCCGATTTTCATATACGGATCATGCCGCCCGGATGCTTCCTTTTGCAGAAAGCCGCCTATGGTTTCAGCAGACCTTTTTCCCGAAAGGTATAAGCGCAAGAAGTGCCATCTTGAAATGCTGCAGGCCGAAAGGTATCCCTATTATGGTAATGCAGCATATGAGTCCGAAAACCAGATGGATGGTTGCAATTTCTATTCCGAAGACCAGAATCCATATGACGTTCATGATGATTGAAAGACAGCCTCCGTCATTAGTGTCAGACACGACATCATTGCCGAAAGGCCATAGGGCGAACATGCCAATTTTGAAGAGCTGCAGACCGAAAGGTATGCCGATGATTGTTATGCAGAACAGCAGTCCTGCCACAAAATAACACAGGGAGACTATAAGTCCTCCGAGTACAAGCCATAGAATGTTTCCTAAAAAATTCATAATGTCAATTTATAATTCAATTATTTGCACTATCTGAATCATCCCGCGCGGCAAACCGGGAATTGTACTTTGCCTTTTCAGTCGCAGCCACGGATTACGCTTCAATAATTCTGCCATTTGGCAACGAAAGTCTCTGCAGGCTCCAATGCATCGAGCTTGCCCACGTCAAGGAGTTCAAGAGACTCCAGGCAGACACCGTATATCGGATGGCGCGAAGCGGCAGCAAGATAAAAATCAGTAATCGGGAAACGGGCATAGTCTTGAGGAAGCCCTTTCCATGCGGCATATTCCTCCATTACGCCGAAAATGCGGTCAGACATGACATGTATTCCTGAAAATGCGAAGGCAAGGCACGCGGATGAATCAAGTGACGGGTCGGACATCCTAACCTCGCCTGTCTGCGTGTCCGTCCACCCTGCAAGGCGCATAGAGACAGGTTCGAAAAGCAGATACCTCCTTGTTTTGCGCGGACTAACCAGCAAGGTTGCCAAGGCATCCTCCCGGACCTGTGACTCCAGCCATTTCAAATTGCAATTGGACAGAATGTCAACATTATGGATGATGAAGTGTCCGCATCCTTCAAGATAAGGCCTTGCATGAAGGACCGCCCCTCCTGTCTCAAGAAGCATATCCCTTTCGTCACTTATATGCACCGTCACGGAGCGCCCCGGAGCGCACTCCGCACCGTCACAATCCGGATCATTCACCGAAAGTGTCACCCACGGCTGCCCGTCAAGCCACTTCTCCACCTTGTCAGCGAAATGATGCACATTCACCACCGTTTCACTTATTCCCGAAGACATCAGCTTCCGGAGAACATGCCAAAGCAGAGGTTTTCCGCAAACCGGGACAAGGGCTTTTGGAAGCGTGTCCGTAATGGGTTTGAGACGGGTACCAAGTCCCGCTGCAAAAATCATCGCTTTCATATTACAATGTTTTAAATAAGTGAGACATGGCCCGTCACCCGTTGAATGTAACGGCAACATTCTGCTCCCGGTGCACGAGCCTCACTCGCACCTGAGGGTATTTTGCGGCGATATGCCTGGCAAGATGCTCAGCACAATATACGGACCTGTGCTGCCCTCCGGTGCAGCCGAACCCTACCGCAAGACTTGTGAATCCACGTCTGAGATATGTCTCCACATGAGGTTCCACCACCCCATAGACATGGCTCAGGAAATGCTGCACCTGGCCGTCATCCTCCAGGAACCTGATTACAGGGGCATCCGTTCCGGTAAGGCTGCGGTACTGTTCATAGCGTCCGGGATTATGGATATAGCGGCAATCGAACACATATCCCCCGCCATTGCCGGAATTGTCCTCGGGCAGCCCTTTCTTGTATGAGAAGCTGCACACCTTGACTTCAAGGCGTCCGTCCGGCTGTTCCTGCTGGGAGAAACGTTCAATTGAAACAAGAGATGACAAGACTTCTACAAGATACGGATACTCCCTGAAAGAATCATTAAGCAGTTCACGCAGGCATGCCATCGCGGACGGTATGCTCACTACAAACTGGGCCTTATGCTCTATCAGCCCGCGGAAACCGTATGCGCCGAGAACCTGCATCAGCCTGAAAAGCACAAAAAGACGCAGGCGGGAGCGGAAAGCATCCCTGTCAACAGGCACATATGCCGAAAGCGCATCCAGATAAGAGTCAATCATACGCTCCTGAAGCCATTTCGGATATCCCGCACGGGCCTGCCATACGAAAGAAGCCACGTCATAATGAAGCGGGCCCCTGCGTCCTCCCTGAAAGTCAATGAAATATGGGTCCCCGTCATGTATCATGACATTCCTTGCCTGAAAATCACGGTACATGAACGCCTCCGGTCCCCCGTCTTCACAAAGAAGCGCATCGGCAAATGATTCGAAATCGTCCTGAAGCAAGACTTCGTTGAATTCAAGGCCGGAAGGCTTCAGGAAACAATATTTGAAATAATTGAGGTCAAACATCACCATCCTCCTGTCGAAAGACTCCTGCGGATAGCAGATGCTGAAATCAAGGCCCTGCGCACCTTCAATCTGCATCTTGGGAAGCATGGCCATAGTGCGGCACAGCATATCTCCGGCAGCTGGCCAGTCTCCTGTCTTTTTTGCATTCTCGACCAGCGTGAACAGCAGCCGGTCACCAAGGTCTTCCTGGATATATGCCATGGAGTCATTGCTCCGTCCGAGAACCTCAGGCACAGGCAGGCCTTTCAGTTTGAAATGTCCCGCAAGTGTCAGAAAGGCATGGTTCTCCGCCACATCGGTGCCGACGACACCGATACAGGAGTGCCCTCCTCCACATATGCGGAAATACTGTCTGTTGCTTGCAGAGCCGCAGATGGATGATATGGTGTCCGGAACGCATCCGTAATGCTTGAAGAACAGGTCTTGCAATACTGCTGTACACATAGGCCAAACTTGGGTTTTCACAGATTAAAGTGCGAATTTAAGCGGATTCTGCGAAATACTTAAACAAAAAAGAGTAAATTTGTATGTTTGTAACCATTAAAAAGAATTATGCTGAACAACGCATATTGCTCTGACAAGTACCAGTATACTATGGGAAAGTCGTTCTACGACAACGGTATGAAAGACCAGACCGCCATTTTCAACCTGTTCTACAGAAAAGCTCCGGAAAACAACAACTGGGCTGTCGTAAGCGGTGTGGACGAGGTCCTGGAGATGATAGCCAACCTTGGGAACATGGACCCGGGATTCTTTGAGAAATTCCTTCCGGGCGAAGAGTACGCGGAATTCCGCGGTTACCTTTCATCCATGAGATTCACAGGAAACGTATATGCCATGCGGGAGGGAGAAATCGTTTTCCCGAACCAGCCAATAATAATTGTGGAAGGCCCGCTTATCGAGGCGCAGGTACTGGAGACCCCGATGCTTTGCATCATGAACCATCAGATGGCGGTGGCGACCAAGGCTTCAAGGGTATGCCGCGCCACTGACAGGCCAGTAAGCGAGTTCGGTTCACGCAGGGCGCACGGCCCGTGGGCTGCCACATACGGCGCAAAGGCCGCCATAATAGCAGGCTGCAAAAGCACTTCCAATATACTCACCGGAGCAATGTTCGACTACGGTTCGACAGGAACCATGGCACACAGCTATGTAACATCGTTCGGATGCAGTGTGGAAGGCGAGCACAAGGCATTCGACACCTATATAAAGACACACAAGAACGAGCCGCTCATCCTCCTTATTGACACATACGACACTCTAAGGTGCGGCATTCTCAATGCCATGAGGGCATACAGGGAGAACGGAATCGGTGACGGATATGCGGCAGGATACGGGATAAGGCTTGACAGCGGCGACCTCGCATACCTCTCAGCCGAATGCAGGCGCATCCTTGACGAAAACGGCTTCAAAGACTGCAAGATATTCGCCACCAACTCGCTTGACGAGTACCTGATTACCGACCTCGAGCGCCAGGGGGCATGCATAGATTCATATGGAGTAGGAGACGCTATAGCCACAAGCAAGGCCGCCCCGTGCTTCGGAAACGTCTATAAGCTCGTGCAGATTGACGGACAGGCCGTACTCAAGCGCTCCGAGGACAAAATCAAGCTGATAAACCCGGGGTTCCAGATTACATACCGTCTCACAAAGACCGATCCGGCCAAGGGAGAGATATACAAGGCTGACGTCACCTGTCTCAGGGGCGACTCGCTGAGCAGGCAAATAGAAGCCGGAGAGCAATTCACCATCTGCGACGAATACGACCGCTACAAGTCCAAGACATTCAATGCAGGCGAATATGTAGCCAAGGCTCTCCAGCAGAAAGTAATAGAAAACGGCGTAAGATGCGCACCGGTGCATACTCTTGCGGAAAAGAAGGCATATTATGACAACACCCTTATGCATTTCAGTCCGAGCGAGCGCAGGCTCATCAATCCGCATTATTACAAAGTTGACATATCAGACGACCTCTATAACCTGAAGATGACCATCATCGACAGGCTTGTAAATGAAATAAACAGCTTCAGCAACCTATGAACAGCCAGGCACTTGTTATAGTGGACATGCTCTATGACTTCATCGACGGAAGCCTCGCATGCGCCAATGCGGAAAACGCGGTAAAAGAAACGCTCCGCTTCATTGATTCAAAGACAGCAAGACAGGAAGGTGACGCGAGCGAAATTCTCGACACCTTTCCGATTCTATTTGTCAGGGACCACCACCCTTCCGACCATTCTTCGTTCAGTACCAACGGGGGCACCTGGCCGGAACATTGCGTCGCTGGGACACATGGCGGGGAAATACACGAGGACCTGCTCCCTTATGTGAACGAAGAACTTGTATTCGACAAGGGACGCGACCGGGCCGTGGAGCAGTATTCCGGATTCGAAGGCTCGAACAGCGCAGGACAGTCACTCGGAGAAGTGCTCGGCCTGCTTGATGCCACGGAAGTATATGTGTGCGGGATAGCTACCGAATATTGCGTGCGAAACACATGCGAAGACCTGCACAAGGCAGGATTCCGCGTGAAGCTTCTGAAAGACTGTCTCGCGTATGTTGACAGGCAGGGACATGAGGACGCCCTGAAGGCAATGCAGGAGGAAGGTATCGGAATTTGCGCATGTCAGTGATTCTTCATACCTTTGCCGTCTTGGTATGAAGAATTTTTTGAGCAGAATATGGTTGCCGGCACTGCTTGTGTCAATGGCTGCACTCCAGTCATTCGGGATAGATGCCGGCAGGTCAGCAGGTCTTTTCAGGCCTGCCGATTCATTGATTCTTGACATGCGCGAAGATTCTTCATCCGCAATTACGGCAATTGACAGTTCATTTGCGGAAGCGGACACGATTTTAGCCCATAATCCGGACAGCGCGGCAATAGAGATTGTGCTTTCGGCGCGTGACACCATAAAAGTGCCGGACTCACTCCGGGAAACCGACCCATTCAAATACAAATACTATATAGCGGTCAAGGATTCAGTAACAAGGTTTCAGGTGCGTGATTCTCTCATGCAGGCTGGAGACAGTCTTGAGCTGGCCATGCTCGACTCTCTTTATATAAAGGACTCTACGGATGTCGCGCAGGCAAAATTCAGCGCATGGTATTCTTCATTGTCCAAGAAGGAGCGCAAGAAATATGACTACGAACAGGCTCTTCCTGCGAAAATAGCGGAAATGAACCGCAAGTTGGCCGTAAAAGACAGCATCAAAGCACGCAAGGACAGCATAATCGAGGCAACTCCGCGCATATTGGAGACCTTCGCCGTACCGGACTCACTTCAGTACAAGAGACTGATAACATGGAAGCATGACAGGTATTTCCACAATCTGGAAATGCAGAAATTCGACACGACGTACAATTATCATTTCCACGAATATCCGTTCTACAAGGAAGATGTGAACGCCACATGGCTTGGAGCAATCGGCTCTCCGGTACAGCTTTACGACTATTTCAAGAGGACAGAGGAGGACAATGTGGTATTTTATACCCCATACAGGATATACAACTACTCCCCTGAGACCCTCCCCCAGTACAACACCAAAACCCCATACACCGAACTCGCATATTGGGGCACGCTCTTCGCCAACAAGGAAAAGGAAGAGTCAAACGTGAAGGTGCTCACCACCCAGAACATCACTCCCGAGCTGAACATCCTGCTCGAATACCGCAGGTTCGGAAGCAACGGAATGCTCAAGCGCGAGGATACGGACAACAGGTCTTTCGTCGCCGCCACCAACTATCTCGGCAAGAAATACCTGATGCATGCCGGCTTCATCTACAACAAGGTGGAAAGAAGCGAGAACGGAGGTGTCACCGATTCTTTCTGGATACGCGACACGACAGTAGATGCCCGTGAAATCAACATTTACCTGAAAGACGCTGCAAACAAACTCAAGAAGAACACTGTATTCCTTGACCAGAGCTACCGCATACCGTTCACATTTCCAGACAAGATACGCGAGAAAAAAGAATTGAAAAAGAAGAATGCCGTGCGCGACAGCATAATGTCTTCTGGAGATTCGCTTGCAATCGAAGCCTTCCTCCAGGCGGAAAAGGAAGCCGCTGCCCAGGAACTTGCAAGCGGCAGGCAGGACACACTGAAAAAAGACATAACTACAGCTTTCATAGGACACAGCAGCGAATATTCCGTATTCCGCAAAACCTATACGGACAACATATCCGCCTCTGACACGGACGGAAGGGACTTCTTCAATGACCGCTTCTATCTGAACCCGACAAAGAGCACGGACTCGCTGAGAGTCATGAGACTTGAGAACAGGGTGTTCCTCCGGCTCCAGCCTTGGAAAAGCGACGGAATCGTGTCAAAGCTGGATGTCGGCCTCGGGGACAAGCTGGCCAACTTCTACAGTTTCCGCCCGGAAAACTATCTGCGCGGCAGTTCCAATGTCGTACAGAACTCCCTCTACCTTTATGCGGGAGCAAACGGACAATTCAAGAAATACTTTACCTGGAAAGCGAAAGGCTACTACACTTTCCTCGGACATGAAATCAACGACTTCGGAGTCGATGCCGACATGTCGTTCAGCGCATATCCTTTCAGGAGGGACAGGAAAAGCCCGCTTACTCTTGACGTGCATTTCGAGACCACTCTGAAAGAGCCGGACTACTACCAGCAGCACCTGTACACGAACCATTACAGATGGGACAACAATTTCAGCAAGATATCCACGACCAAGCTCGAGGCGGCCCTCTCCATACCTCGGTGGGACCTCAGGGCCTCATTCGGATATGCCCTTCTGGGCAACAACATCTATTATGACACCCAAGGCATAGCACGCCAGAATGATGTGCCGATGAGCGTAATGACGGCATCACTGAGAAAAGACTTCACGCTATGGAAATTCCACCTTGACCATCAGGCGCTTTTCCAGCTGTCGTCAAACAAGGACGTGATGCCTCTGCCGATGCTGGCCCTGAACCTGAGATACTATTTCCAGTTCAATGTCGTGAAGAATGTGATGAAGATGCAAATCGGAGCGAACGGCATGTTCACGACAGCATGGTACGCGCCGGCCTACAATCCTGTGCTCGGAGTTTTCCACAACCAGGACCGCGAGAAATTCGGCAACAGTCCATATATAGACGTATTCGTTAATGTGCAATGGAAAAGGGCAAGCCTCTTCCTTAAAATCGTCAACGTCAATATGGGATGGCCGTCAAAATCCGCGGACTATTTCTCCGCAGCAGGATACATAGCACCGCAGAGAGCATTCAAATTCGGAATATCATGGCCGTTCTATGTGCTTCCGGGCAAGAAAAATTCATCATCAGGCTCTGCCGCCGGGACAGTAAGTTCGGGAGGGGGCGATTCAAATATGCCTCGAGGCCTGTCAGGCGGTGGAAGGAATACGTCACAGAAGATGCAGGCACTAAGATGATGAAACTCCGGGAAGACACCGCAAAAATCCTCAGATGCTCCGTGCTGACCATCATAATGGCATTCACGGCCCCAGGACTGTTTGAGGGGAGCAAGACATCAGGCGGAGCCAGGGACAATGCCTTCACAGACAAAGAGCTGACATGCGTAATCATACTCGGGGACGACATGCGCGGTGCCCACGGGCTGGAAAGCGGATTCTGCTACGAACTTCTGGAAAAATTCGCCCAAGACAACAGATGCACAATAACGACTCTTGTGGACGGCAAGGGTGCCTGCGGATGGCTCGATTCGCTGCGTGCGGGCAGGGTTGACATGCTGGTGCTGCATCCTGATGTACACACCGGCCTGGAAGACCTCAACTTCTCCCACAGAATCACTCATTGCTCATCATGGGCGACCGCAGCAGATAACGTAAGGGAAATCCGCCAGATAAACAACTGGATAAGCAATGTCAGGGCTTCTGAGGAATATCTTCATCTTCATGACAGATATTTCCGCACATTCGACCCTCACAAGCGTGCAGGCAGAGGTGAGATTTCAGAAATTATAAGTCCCTATGACGACCTTATAAAAAAACATGCGTCCGAGCTGGGTTGGGACTGGAGAATGCTTGCAGCAGTGGTCTATCAGGAATCCAAATTCTCTATAAGCTCCAGATCACACCGCGGGGCAAGCGGCCTGATGCAGGTAATGCCGCATACTGCAGCATATTACAAGGTAAGCGACCTAACCAATCCGGACCAGAATCTCCTCGCTGGTACAAGTCATCTGAAACGGCTGCAAAAGATTTTCAGCAAATGCGGAATGGAGGAGGGAGAGCTGATAAAATTCACTCTGGCCGCATACAATGCCGGAGAAGGCAGGGTCAGGGACTGCCGCAATTTTGCAGCGTCAAGGCAGGCTGACACAAACGTCTGGGATGAAGTCGCGGGCCTCATTCCGCTCATGAGGGAAGATTCCATACTTGAAGACGAATCCGTAAGGCTCGGCAAATTCAACGGGGAGGAGACACTGGAATATGTGGACAGCGTCATGTCGCATTATGAGGCCATCTGCAGAATCTGCCCACAGACATAATCACTTCACTCTCACCGTCTCGGATGGATCTACTTTGGATATGAAAAGGCAAGGGAGAAGCATCAGAAGCATTATGACAAGAAAAGCCGCAATGTCGGCAAGCGCTATCATCCCCAAGTCAGCATGTACAGGCACAAACGGCACGAAATAATTTTCAGGGTCAAGCTCCAGGACTTTGGTACGGTCCTGCACAAGACATAGCGCCAAGGCAAGAAAATTCCCGACAGCCATTCCTTTAAGGACAAGAATCGAGGCACTTGAAAGAAAAACCCCTGCAATTGACCGGTCAGTCATGCCAAGGGACTTCAGGAGACCGATGGTTGATATGTTCTCAAACAGCATGATAAGCAGCCCGGATATCATGTTGAACCCGGCTACTATGCTCATCAGAAGCAGAATGAAAAATACATTGAAATCAATCAGGCTGAGCCATCCGAATATCTGAGGAAATCTGGACACGGACGAAGATGCCACCACAGCAGGCTCGTCTTCCCTGGAATATGCTCCGGCAATGAATCCGATTTCCTCTTCCGCCTCCCTTATATGCTTTTCATCACGATACTCCGGCTTGAGATAAACCTCCTGCGCCGAAGCCATGCTGCTGTCCCAGCCGTTGAGCCTTCTCATGTCATCAATGTCAGCATAAACCAAAAACCTGTCATCCGCACCTGCAACCGCTTCATGCACAGCAGCGACACGGAACTGCCTCACCTTTATCTTCTCCCCTATGAAATATGTCAGCATCCTGTCTCCGGGAGCAAGCCCAGCCAACTGCGCGAGCCGCGATGGGACGGAAACAGCAAGCGCCAGGGAATCGTCCCCGAATCCACGCTCAGATGCCACATCCGGTATTCCCTTGACAAGGACGCCATATATGTCATCGCCGTTTTTGACGATTCCGGCACGGTAAACTGCCGGCACAACCTTCCCGACTTGCGGAAGTGCCGCCACATGCGGAAGATATGAAGGCACTGAGGCTACCGGGGAACTTCCGTCAAGATAATTCATGTCCGGCCTGGTCAACTGCACATCACCGGCAAGCCCGGAAAGTCCCGCACGGATTTCATGACGGAAACCTGAGGATATGGACACGGCCAATATCATAACAAGAAAGCTAACCGCTATGGAAACGGAAGCGAACTTTCCCCTGAACCTCAGACGGCCGGCTATGAAAAATGATGCATGCATCTGACAAAAATAGCTAAAAAAACGGCAGGGAATGCCGTATATACGGGAAAAATAGTCATATTTGCCGAAATTAATACAAACGACATGAACGAAAATTATAAAAAAGACATGAACAAGAGTACAATAAAGGACATCCTTGTCCGCTACGGCATAGCAACAATCGGACTTCTGCTTGTAGCCATCGGAGTAGCCCTGTCAATCAAGTCAGACCTCGGAACTGCTCCTATTTCCTGCCCTCCATACGTTGCAAGTCTCATCGGAGGCCTCACTGTCGGACAATATACGATATTGATGCACTTCTTTTTCATCTTATTCCAGATTGTCCTCCTGGGAAAGCGCTTCAAGATGGAGAATCTGATGCAAATCGCAGCCGCCTTCGTATTCGGCTTCCTTACTGACGCCTCAATATGGGCTCTTGACTGGATTAACGTGTCTTCATATCTCGGCAAATTCTCACTCCTGCTGCTCTCCTGTGCGATTACAGCTGCCGGAATCAGCATTGAAGTTCGTTCTAAAGCATGGATGCTCGCCGGCGAAATGACCGTAGCAGCCCTCGCCGACGTATGGTACTATCCTTTCCGCAATGTCAAAATTGTGTTTGATTTCGCGCTCGTACTGCTTTCTGCAGCCGCTTCCGTCATAGCTTTCAACCGATTCCTCGGAACAGACGACACCGTAGTGATACGTGAAGGCACATTCATATCCGCCATTCTTACAGGATTTCTCATGAGATTCTTTGAGCCTCTGACAGAAAAAATCTTCGGCAAGACACTTGATTCCGCAGGAGCAAAAGCAGAATAGCTGTCAGCGTCCCCCAGACAGGGACTTTATGCGTGCCTCGGCAGCCATGCGCTCATTTCCGGTCCCATGCTCGGCCAGGAGAGCAAGATACTTCAGTTCAAGTTTCCTGTTCCCTGCCTTGCGTGCGGCAAGCGTGCCGTTCTTTATGGCCGTATAGTCATCCGGACGCTTTTTCAGGACTTTCGCGTAATATTTGAGGGCAGTCTTATAGTCATTCTTTGCGACCATATGGTAAGACCCGATATTATTCACAAAGCCGACATGTTCCGGATACAATTTCACAAGGTACTCGGACAAGGACCGGAATGCCTCATAGGACGACGGGCTTCCGATTGAATAAAAACTATAACAATACTCCTGCATGGCCTCAGCGAAGAAATCCCTGTCGGCCTCCCCACCTTCATATTCCCAGGCAGCCGTTCTCGCAGCACCTTCTGCCGCAAGACTCTTAAGGTATGACAAAGCCATATCCGGGCTTTCCTTCTCATAAGCGATATAGGCATTTGCCTTGAGGAAACGGAAATCAAGCCTGTCAGGCCAGAATGCGATTGCCCTGTCCGCAGCCTTGACGGCTTTAGCATACAATTCGTCATCAAATTCATTCACCTGAAAATAATGGACGTCATTTCCGGTGCTGTCCTTCAGGCTCAGAATAGGCTCCATCCCGAGATACCGGCTCTGCGGCTTATGAACCACCGCGCCGGTCTGGGACTTTGCGAAATAATAGCTGAAGCGGCCCAGCAGCATCTTCGCATCAGTGGAATCCTCCGCCTCCCAATTGTCCAGCACAGTCTCGACACCGACTCCGGCAGGACCGAGCTGCGAGACCAGCAGGTCATATTTACGTTCAAATCTGCCGGGCTGGCAGAAAGCGCAGAAACAGAAGGACAAAGCCGCTGCCGCTGCAACAAATCTCTTATAAGTCATATTCTCAAATCTTTATATCCATTCTGATACGGCGTCCCTGAGGATACAGGTTGTTGCACCTGTTCCCGAGATTCTTTACAAACCCCAGCGGAAGCCCGTCATACACTATCGTAAGGTATCCTTTGGGAGCCTCGGGAAATGTGAGGGCATCCCTATGCAGATATGCCAGCGCCACATTCCTGTCCACCTCCACACGAGGAAAGGCATCGGAAGCAAAAATCAGTGAAAGCGCAAGATCCGCATCAGGAACCAGGTCACTTCCCTTCAGCATGCCGATGGCACAACCGGCCGCAAGCACATGCAGGGCCTCTCCCAAAGAAGCCACATCGGCAGTAATGCCCGAAGGTACGGCCACGACCGTGCCTCCTCTCGTGCGGAATGAACACGGCACATTGACAAGCCTTTCAACGGATTTCGGGACCTGTTCCTTTTTCGGTGCACGTGTCATGCGCATGTTCTTTCCCTGCCGGGGAGTTCCATCAGCACATGAACCGCGCCCCTTTCTCAACACACTGCAATACTGCCCTTCCCCGTCCACAAAGCCAGGCACAAGACTGCATCCGCATTCTGTACGTATCAGCCCCTTGAAATCATCAGTAACATAATCCCCAAAAACGCATTCCGCCCCAAGTTCAGCTTCCACCCACTTCACATTGGAATCATTTTCAAGCCTGTTGAAAGTGCAGGTCGAATAAATCAGCATGCCTCCTGGAGCAAGCGCAGGCCAAACATCGGCAATTATGCGCCTCTGCCTCGCCTGGCACAAAGCCACATTATCCTCCGACCATTGTTCCACCGCCTGTGCATCCTTGCGGAACATTCCCTCTCCCGAACAAGGCACATCAGCCACGATAACATCGAAAAAGCCGGGCAGGGCGGCAAAAGCTTTCGGGTCATCTGAAGTTACCGCCACATGGGGGTCACCCCACAGCGCCACATTTCCGGCAAGCACGCCGGCCCTGGACTTCATCACCTCATTTGCAACAAGCAGAAAACCGTCCCCCGCGGCCTCACGCAATGACGCTGCCAAGTCTGTAGTCTTGCCTCCCGGAGCTGCACAAAGGTCAAGCACCCTGAGCGGCCTGTCCGATGGCAAATCCACTGCAGGAAGAATGCCGCGGAACACATGTCCGACAAACATTGAAGACGAATCCTGCACGTAATATGCTCCAGCGTGAAAGAGCGGATCCAAAGTAAACACAGGCCTGTCCGGCAAAGTCAATCCGTGCATGCTCCATGGCACCGGATTGCCTTCAAAAGCCTTGCACTCCTTGAAAGGATTCATCCTCACGGACACGGAAGCAGGCATGTCAAAAGCAGAAAAAGCGACAAGGGCATTCTCCTTCCCTATCGCTTCTTCAAGATATTCCATGAACGGACCGGTCAAGACCATAGACCGGATTTGGAGGGGTCAAAACCTTCCGGATACATGGACGGATCCACTCCTTCCGGCATCCTGCCTTCGGACATCGCCACCATGGCATCAACCGCCTTGTCAAGCGCATCCTTGATTTTCGAACCCAGCAGAGCCTTCATCATGAAATTCAGGTCCGCGTCAAGCACGATGCCGAAATCGGTCTTATAAGGGTCTGAGGCTGCGTCAAAATGCAGCGTAAGGCTGAAATGGAACGGTGCCTCGTCATCTTCAAAGCCGATTTTCGAATAAGGCACCCTGTCCGCAACCTTTACACCGATGTTGAATCCCTGCACAACAGCATGAATCGAATCATAATCGGCACTCACATCAGCTTTCTTGTCCTCTGGAAGGAAACGCACGAGATTGCGCATGTCGGCGAAAGCCATATAAAGTTCATAAGGAGCCTTTGAAACAACGGCCCTCTTGCTCTTTATCTCAACAGCCATAGCCTATTCATTTTTTCCCCAGGCAGAAGGAGAATACCTCCACTCCTTCAGAAGTTCCATGTCCGACTCCTTGACGTAGCCTCTATCCATTGCCACTGATATCAGGGTGTCATAATTTGAAAGTGTGGTAAGTTCGACATTCGCATCTTCAAACGCCTTCCGGGCCTGATTGAAATTATACGAGAAAATCGCCACCATGCCCATTACATCCGCACCGGCTCCGACAAGGGCGTCTTTCGCGGCAAGGCTGCTCTTGCCTGTTGAAATCAGGTCCTCGACGATGACAACCTTTGCGCCGTCCTCGAGTATGCCCTCAATCTGCGCACCGGTGCCGTGGTCCTTGGCTTTCGGCCTGACATATATGAAAGGCTTGCCGAGAAGATGCGCCACGAGATAGCCGTGCGCTATCGCTCCGGTAGCCACACCTGCAATCACCTCAACATCAGGATATTTAGTTTTAATGATGTCAGCCATCCAAGTGCACACTTTTTCGCGGATCTCTGGATATGACAATATTCTCCTGTTGTCACAATAAATTGGAGACAACCATCCGGAAGCCCATGTGAACGGGCTCTCAGGTCTCAGCATTACGGCCTTGATGTCCAAAAGGGACCCGGCAACCGCATTTTCTACACATTCCATATTCATATCTTTTATTGTTTTTCTGTTTTCCGTCCGTTTCATTTTGCCGGGCTTTGGTCAGCAAGCTTAATGCTGTTTCCCGGCTTTTGGCTATATTTGTCCTGCGGACATATATTACGCTGGCGCCTCGGCATAGTGAAAATAAATTTTCCCTCTGCACTCAACTTTGGCTATATTTGTCCTGACAAAATACAAGTGCGGCAAATGCCAATTGCGCAAAGATAATAAATTTATAGGTCAAATGCACAAAATATACTTCGAAAAGAGATGCATAATAATCTGTCCCCCAACGGAACAGGCACTTTCCGATCCGAACGCCATACTTTTCAGCTATGGAGAAGACTCATGCATACATTCTCTTGTGGGAATGTTTGAAGCTTCCGCCACACTGCACAGGATATACATCCCGAGCACAGATCCGGAGCACACCTACAGAAGAATATGCGCTGAGTTCACCGAGGTGAATGCCGGCGGCGGGCTCGTGTCCAACAGAAGGGGCGACTTCCTCCTGATAAGCAGGAACGGCCTGTGGGACCTCCCCAAAGGGCATCAGGAAGAAGGAGAGGACATAAGGACCACAGCGCTTCGGGAAGTGCAGGAAGAGACGGGGATAGACAAGATTGAGCTGCGTGAACTGATATGCGTGACCGACCACTGCTACAGAAGAGACGGCAAATGGCATCTCAAGCACACATGGTGGTTCGACATGCTTTACACAGACCCGACAGACCTCACGCCTCAAAGGGAAGAGGACATAGCCAAGGCCGCATGGGTCGCAAAATCAAGCCTTCCCACATTTTTACTCAATACGTATCCCTCTATCGCTGAGGTATTTCGAGAAGCACGGATATAATTTTTACGGCATTGTGAAACAAACCCGGCAAAAAATCGTATAATGTAGTGTATTTTGCTGTTAATTTTTACCTACAGATATGAAGTTATCACAATTCCAGTTCCAGCTTCCTGCTGACAAAATCGCCGCAGAGCCGCCGAGATGGCGCGACGAGTGCAAGCTCATGGTCCTACACAAAGCTACGGGAGAGATTGAGCACAAGCTTTTCAAAGACATAATAGAATATTTCGGCAAGGGGGACACCTTTGTCCTCAACGACACAAAAGTATTCCCGGCAAGGCTGTACGGAAACAAAGAGAAGACCGGAGCTGACATAGAGGTATTCCTCCTCAGGGAACTGAACCGCGAGCAGAGGCTTTGGGATGTAATCGTTGACCCCGCCCGCAAGATCAGGATAGGCAACAAGCTTTATTTCGGCCTCGATGAGAGCCTTGTGGCTGAAGTCATTGACAACACGACATCAAGGGGACGCACCCTGCGCTTTTTGTACGACGGACCTTATGAGGACTTCAAGGAGACTCTCTTCGGACTCGGCCAGACACCTGTTCCGGATTGGGTAAAGAAAACCGTGACAGAAGAGGACAAGGAAAACTTCCAGACAATTTTCGCAAAGCATGAGGGAGCCGTATCCGCCCCGGCGGCAGGCCTGCACTTCAGCCGCGAGTTATTCAACAGAATGATTCTCAAGGACATCAACAAGACGTTCCTGACACTTCACATGGGCATCGGACATTTCCGCGAGGTCGATGTCGAGGACCTTTCAAAGCACAAGATGGACTCTGAAAGGCTAATAATAACGGAAGAAGCAGCCGAAGTAATCAACAAGACCAAAAGAGAGGGCCACAAAGTGCTCGCAGTCGGCATTACCGTGATACGCGGCCTTGAGACATACGTCACAACAAACGATGAAGTCAACCCTTACGACGGCTGGACCAACAAATTCATCTTTCCTCCTTACAGATTCGCGATACCGAATGCAATCGTATCAAACTTCCATCGCCCGGGCTCTACGATGCTCATGTCGGTGGCTGCTTTCGGAGGCTATGAAAATGTGATGAAGGCATACAAGACCGCCCTTGAGCAGGACTACAAATTCGGTCCTTACGGTGACGCGCTCCTGATAATCTGACAAGGCATGGTATCACCCTGCGGAAAATGCCGCATGCTTTTATAAAAAAAAGAGACATGAAATAAAGAAAAAGAAATTTTCAATATAAAAAAGAGAAAAACGGTCTCCGGACAAGTCCCGGAGACCGTTTTTCATATTTAACGTGAGTTCGATGAATTATAACTAAAAGAGTGACAGCTGAATAAGTTCGT
>ERZ778516.428-NODE-428-length-35029-cov-16.817979_pt1 | contig 35029 bp, 32 predicted proteins | sample MGYA00510342_ERZ778516 | MGnify/ENA primary metagenome ERZ778516 (study PRJEB29527, sample SAMN07138961) | mouse gut metagenome | material: feces | host: mouse | place: China:Nanjing | collected 2016-01-25 ...
TGGTAGAGTTCTGCATCCATACACCACTAGAGCCAGTTATAGTTCCATTATTTGTAAAGGTTGTTAGGGTTGAATCATTCAGCCATAATATATTTCTATTGGTTTTAGTAACATTTTGACCGACATTAATTCTGCCTAGAATCGCTCCATTTAGCCCTATACTTGCTCCGAACACTGAATGAACATCAGTCCCACCCGGAGTAGTATTGATATTAATGGTTCTAGCAGCTTCATTACCAATAACTCGCACTTGTTGATTAGTGATGTTTGTGGAGGTATTCCCAGAGCAAGTTGCCCCACTAATTGCCCCCTGTGCTTCTACACTAAGAAGTAAGGGAGCTAGGGCTAAGGATACAAGAGCGAGCTTATTTCCCCTTTCCATCACCTCTTCCCCTTACTTCTATTGCCCTGATTGTGAGGCTTTAGCCGAAGCAATCCACTCTTCAAAGGCAAACTTTGTATTCCAGCTATAATTTGCTTTACATTCTGCAAAGATTCTAAAGAAGATAAAAGAAGTTGTATCTTGGCTTGGTGGATTACTTCGGTCGCTTTGCTCTCTTGTAATGACAGGATAAGCATTTCGTTCGCGTTCGTATTCGTAAGCGTAGTGATTGTAGCAGTATTAAAGGTAAATACACCACTAGAACCTGTTATAGTGCCACTATTGGTAAAGTTTGTTAGGGAAAATGGATAAGATCTTAGTAATAATCTTACTGTTAAGTTTATTGATAGCCAAGTGTTACTAAGATGCCGCACTCACTTTTGGCTTGAGAGTGAGTGTATCTTATCCTACCTCTTATCAAGCCCTTGCATTATTACAATCCGCAAACTAATTCTTTAAGCTATTTATGGACATACTGCTCACCCCTTAATAGAAATAAAGAAAATAGACTAAAGATTTTCTAGCCTATTCTAGCTACTACATAGTCTTGCTTCCTGTGCAGTCAAATCTCCACTTCGCACCATTCAATCCCGAAGGGATTTAATCTCGCAAAGGGCGATAGCCCTTGAGGACAAAAGAATCTCACTTGATAACCGCATTTCATTTGGTTATCAAGTGAGTTTTTAAGGTAAAGATTCTCTAGTCTATTATGGCTACATTGTAGTAGCTAAAACTACTACATAATCTTGCTTCACGCGATATAAAATCCACACTCACGCTCTAAAGGGTAGAGTTGTAACCACTATTGCGTTTGTCATACGCACAAAGTGTTCGCCGGATTACCCTCTTGCTCCACATTTACACATTTAAGCCCATCTCCTATAAATAAAATAGGATTTATCAAGTAAGTTTTATACGGCTTTTGGTGGCTTCCTGCCTCTTGAAGCCCTATAGATTAATGTTTCATTTGTGTAGGCTGAATGTCCTTATTATCGGCAAGATTTTGATTTTGCACCTTGTCTAAAAATGTCGCTAATCGTGCAGCGGCTTGCATATAGCTTTGCGCTCCCTTAGAATCTGGCTCAAAAAATGTTATAGGTTTTCCATTATCGCCACCCTCACGCACTTTTGGTTCAAGTGGCACTTGGGCTAACATTATTGTCCCATAGTTTTGAGCGAGTGCTTCACTGGTGCCTTTGCCAAAAATATCATATTCCTCGCCGCAATTTGGGCAAATAAACCCACTCATATTTTCGATAATCCCTGCGATTGGGATTTTAAGCTTATCAAACATATCTAAACTTCGCGCACTATCATCAAGGCTTACCTTTTGTGGTGTGGTAACGATAACCCCTGCACTCACTGGCACACTTTGCGCTAAGGTAAGCTGTGCGTCTCCCGTGCCCGGAGGCATATCAATCACAAGCACATCAAGATTGCTCCATAGCACATCTGTTAGCATTTGTTCAATCGCTCGCATAATCATAGGACCACGCCATATAAGGCTCTGCCCCTCATCATAGAGCACGCCCATACTCATCATCTCTACATCAAAGGCTTTGAGTGGGATAAGCTTTTTTTGTGCTTCATCGACTTGGGCTTTATTTGCATTGAGTCCAAGCATTCTAGGGATATTAGGACCATAAATATCTGCATCAAGCAGTCCTACCCTTTTACCCTGCTGTGCTAGAGCAATGGCGAGATTCACAGAAGTAGTGGATTTCCCCACGCCACCCTTGCCCGAGCTTACCATCACAAAATGTTTGATATGAGGGGCGATATTTTTTGCTTGTGGTTCTTTAGCCGGTGGGGCTTTAGGGGGATTAATCTCTATTTCTAGGGCTTTATTTTCTGCGATACTCTTAAGATTCTCGCTTATGTCTTGCTCTAATTTTTCCTTGACTTCGGGCACACTTGAGGGTATATCCACACGGATAAAGATTGAATCTGCTTCAATTTTAATGTCTTTGACAAAGCCAAAGCTCACAATATCCTTTGAAAAATTTGGGTAAATGACTTTGCTTAAAACCTTGCTGATCTCTTCTTGTGTCGGCATACTTTTATCCTTTTATTAAGATGTTTGAAAACATTGTGTAAGTGAGTGTTTAGCCCCACCTTATCAATAAAGTGGAGATTATGATAAGTAAAGCTTAGCTTCTAAAGCTCACGCCATATTTGCCCCCACCAATGAGCGCAAGGGCAATGCAGGGGAGCATAAAGAGCAGTTGAGATTCTATCACCCACGCCCCTTGATCATTAAGTGCGAAAATATCAAATCCCTGCACTGAATAAATCGCCACAACCATACCCAAAGCCTCTATGATAGCCGCTATACGCACTTGATAGCCTATGAGTATCATAATAGGCGCAAGCACTTCAGTGATATACACACCATAGGCAAGGAAGCCGGGCAATCCTTGATTTGTTATTAAGCCCTCTACCCCTCCTACACCATTAAGAATCTTGTGAATCCCGTGAAAGAGCATAAGCCCACCTACGCATAAGCGCAATATGAGCTTTCCTAAATCTTGATTATAAGGCATATCTGTCCTTTTTTGTTTGATGTTAAACCGCGCAAGTATATAAAACTTTAGGCGATTTTTGATTAACCAAAATAATAGTTTTTATTTGATAATAATCTTAAATCTATATTGTATTGTTTGTAGTTTTCTTTACCTTTTTGATAGCTGTCAATAAAAAATAAATAAACCCTACAATGCCCTTCTCCCTATATAGCTTTAATATGGGGGCATTAAGGCTTAGGCAAAATATAGATTCTTATTTTTATGTATTTTTTAAGATTAAAATCATTATACTTCGTGCTGGGTTTTACCCATATTAAAACAACAAATTAAGGGAGAAATTATGGCTGTAAAGATTACAGATATTTGCATTGCTTGTGGTTCGTGCATTGATGAATGCCCTGTAAGTGCGATTGTCGATGATGATGATAATCCCACAGGTGAAAGCATTTATTATGTGTATGCAGACAAGTGTGTGGAGTGTGTAGGACATAATGAAGTACCTGCTTGTGCTAATGCTTGTCCTACTGATGGTTGTATCGTGTGGAGTGATTTAGGCAATCAAAATCGCTCAAATATCGGTGCAGATATGAGAGATGGCTCACACCCTGTTGTAGCCTAGTCTCATTAACTAAAGTGCTACATAATCTTGATCTTGCAAGTGAAGGGTAAGGCTTACACTTGCACTATGTAGCCTTTTATAAAAAAGGCATACCCCCCCCCCGCCTCCATAGTTTCTGTTGAATTCCCTCTCACTCCATAGCTACAACATCTCATAAAGATAAAAATTAACTTGCTTCTCCCCATAATAGCCATAAAGTCTATTGGTTTTATGCGCATAAGAGATACCTATTAAGATTCTCTAAGTAGAATCATTTTTGAATTTACACCACAAAGGGCTTTAAGTGAAGGCGATTACATTTTTTTGGCTTGTGTTTGGCGTAAGCGCGTATGCTATGTATTACATATATGAAGCGTATCTAATGGATATTCTCATTGCGCTTTTAATCTCTATCGCCACATTTGGCTTATATAATTATCTTGCAAGATTTATCAAATATCCTGTGATTTGCTCCTTTATTAGTGTGTGTATATTGGTGCTCTTTCTTGTAGTGCCTTTGTTTTTCTTGCTTAAAAGTCTCATTGCCTCCGCTACTGAACTCGCGCTTAATCCCGCCGCTTTTAGTGCCTTCATCGATGGGAGCAAGGCGCAGATTCTTGCACTTTTTGATTCTTTCCCTGATGTGAAAGCAAAGTTAAGCGATGTCCTAAGCAGCATTTCTGCCTCATCGATTCTAAGCTATGTGCTGAATTTTAGCTCTGCCCTTGGCAAATCAAGCTTGGGATTTATGATAGATACGGGATTTATTATCGTATTTTTATTTTTTTATTTTCTTTATGGCAAGGAAGCCTATGCTTATATTATCGAGCTTATACCTTTTGAAAATACGCAAATTGCATCAGTGCTAAGTGAGGTAACAAATACCATTAAGGTTGTGTTCTATACTTCTATTCTTAATATCGTTTTGCAGGGCTTTGCCTTTGGCGCGATGATTGTATTTTTTGGCTATGATGGCGTGTTTTGCGGTATGCTCTATGGACTTGCCTCGATTGTGCCTATTGTGGGCGGGGCTTTGGTGTGGCTACCGCTTGCAGGATATGAATTTTATTTAGGACATACGCAAAATGCTATTATCATCGCCCTATATGCCCTTATCGTGTGTGCGGTGGTGATTGATAATGTGATTAAGCCTATTTTGATTGGTATCATTAATAAAAAGATTCTCAAAACCTCAGTCAAAATCAATGAATTGCTTATATTCTTTGCTATTTTAGCAGGGCTTACAAGCTTAGGATTCTGGGGGATTATCATCGGTCCTGCCATCACTGCGTTTTTTATCTCACTTTTAAGAATCTATCGCAAGCAAACTTCCAAAGAGCCTATTGAAAGCAATCATAAGCTTTGAGATTGAAGAAGAGAGTATGACAATAAGCTTTCTTTTGCTACAATCTTTAAAGTTTTAAAAGGAATAATATGCTCAATGTGATTTTTGATATGGACGGCACACTCATTGATAGCGAGGATTGTATATGTGCAGCGGTAAATGCTATTAGAAAGGATAGGAATCTAGCACCTTTAGAATATGAGTTTATCAAACAAACTGCACATACGCCCAATGTGTCGTGCGCGAAAGTATTTTATGAGATAGATGATTTTGCTTTCCCTAGCTATAAGGTAGGCTTTGAATCATATTTTGATAAAGCCTATAATGATGGAGCAAGGCTTTTTGAGGGTGTGGAGTGGCTTTTAAGAGAATGCAAGAAAAGGGGCTATTCTTTAGCCATTGCTTCAAATGCGCCGCAGCATACATTGGGAGGGATTTTAGAGCAGCATAAGATTTTTGCATTTTTTGATAGTATCTTAGGTGCACAAATAGGTATAGAATCGAAGCCAAGCCCAATGATGATACATAAGATTCTGCAAAATGCGCCATTTGAAAAAAGTGCATTTGTGGGTAATGGTGCGAAAGATAGAGGCGCGGCTAAGAATGCGGGGATTCCATACCTACACGCAAAATGGGGGGCTAACCCTAGCACATTGCAAAAGGACGAGTTTGACAGCGCACAAAAGCTTTTAGCAATGCTTGAAAAAGTGGCAGAGGCTATTTGAGCAGAGGTTTAAGCTAATTGCTTACTCCTATTTGATAATAGCTAAAGCCCTTATTTGCAAGTTGGCAATGCTGATAGATATTGCGCCCATCAAAAATGATAGGATTGTTTAAAAGCTTTTTTATCTCTTCAAAATCCGGACTTCTAAACTCTCTCCATTCTGTCAAAAGCACTAATGCCTCGCAGCCCTTCAAGGCGTCATATTTGCTTGATTCTAAAGTGATAGAATTAAGCTTATCTTTAAAATAAAATTGAGCTTGAGCTTGTGCCTTTGGGTCATATGCTTTGACTTTTGCCCCTCTCTTTAGCAGCTCACGCACTAGGACAAGAGAGCTTGCCTCGCGCATATCATCAGTTTCAGGCTTAAAGCTAAGCCCCCATACAGCAAAGCTTTTGCCATCTAGCTTTTCCCCAAAATGCCGCACAATCTTTTCTACCAAAAGCATTTTTTGGGATTCATTGACATTTTGCACCGCTTTTAGAATCTGTGCTTCATAGCCATAATCTGCTGCACTTTTCTCTAATGCTTTTACATCTTTAGGGAAGCAGCTCCCGCCATAGCCGCATCCCGGGTAAATAAAGCTATATCCAATGCGAGAATCCGAGCCAATCCCCAAGCGCACATCATTGATATTTGCCCCCACACGTTCGCAAATCTGGCTCATTTCATTGATGAAGCTAATCTTTGTCGCTAGCATTGCGTTTGCGGCGTATTTTGTCATCTCTGCAGATTCTATTCCCATCGCGATTAACCTATCGCTTTTGAGTAAAAATGGCGCATATAGGGCTTTCATCACTTCTAGCGCACGGGCAGAATCTGTGCCTATCACCACTCTATCGGGACTCATAAAGTCTTTAATCGCCACACCCTCTTTTAAAAATTCAGGGTTGCTTACCACATCAAAAGCTTGTGTAGATGTGGCACTTGAGCTTTGGGAATCTCCACTAAGAGGGGTAATGCCACGATTTTGCAGAGCAGATTCTATAATCTTACGGACTTTCCTCGCACTGCCCACAGGCACGGTGCTTTTATCCACGACTACGACATAGCTAGATTCTATATATGTGCCTATATCTGCAGCTACGCTCTCCACATAGGATAAATCCGCGCTGCCATCTTCGCCCATAGGTGTGCCTACTGCGATGAAAATCACCTCCGCATTTTGCAGGGCAAACTTTTTATCCGTGGTAAAATGCAATGTCTCTAGTGCGACATTTTCTTTTATCATTGATTCTAAGCCCGGCTCATAGATGGGAATCTCCCCTCTAAGTAAGCGCTCAATCTTTTGAGAATCTACATCTAAGCAAATGACTTTATTCCCCATTTGCGCAAAGCACGTCCCTGCCACAAGCCCCACATATCCGCTACCAACGATAGCAACTAGCACTCTTACTCCTTAGTTTGGCATATTTGAGAGATTAGCAAAAATCGTCCTAAAGGAACGTTTGAGGACATTTTCCTTTTGTTCTTGCGTGATTTGGACATCTTCGCCCAAGCCAAGATATTTCTTCTCACTTAGTTTTAATGTGCTTGTTGCCTTTTGCTGAATGGTATTTGTCTTTTTATAGAGATTAAACTGCACATCGCTTTTAAGTGTTACATTGTCTTTAGAGCTTACAATGCTTGTATCTTCTTTTGTCTGTTGGATACCTAGGTTATATTTGACATCAAGCCTATATGTTCTATCGCTTGATTTTGATTGTATGTTAAAACAACCGCTATCGATTAGAGATTTTTCCAAAATGCTTTTAAATTCCTCTGTGGGTAATACATTGCCTTTGCTTGATTCTATTTCACCTAAGATGATATCATATTGAGGTGTATTACACACTTGAGCGATTTGAATGTTAGATTCAGCCATATTGGGCGAACTTGAGAAGCAGCCACTCATTATAGCCGCAGCTCCAAGCAGAGTAAGATATGGTAGAACAAGATATGATGTTTTCATTTCAACTCCTAAAAATAAATATGTTTGAGTGATTGTATAACAAAATAAAAAATAAAGATGACACAGAATTCTATTACACTTTGTGAAATGCAACTCTTGGCATTTAAAAACATAGGTTTTCACTTTGCTTTTCATTCATATTAATAAAAACAAAGCGCTCTCCTTACTATAAGAAATAGGCTCAATATCGCTTTATTATTTTGGCTGTTTATATTTTGTTAAGTGCAAAAGTAGATTGAATTGCAAATAGTTAGGAAAGAGTCCCTATGAGATTCCATATCGGGCGATTTTATGCTTTAAAAGCTCTAGATTCATACCCAATATATCACTCGTCCTTTGCAAGTCATTTTGAGATTCTAAAAGTGTTTGTTTAATGAGCTTCTTTTCAAGCTCGGCGATACTGCTTTTTTCCGCTGTGTTACTCACGCCACCAAGTGCCTTTGCGCGACTTTCTAAAAATAAATCTTTTGGAGTTATCTCCTCCCCATCGCTTAAAATCCCCGCCCTCTCCACAACAGAAAGCAACTCACGCACATTGCCATACCATTCATAGGCTAAAAGCGCCTCTTTAGCCTCACTGGAAAACCGCTTTTTGGGGAGATTGTATTGCTCGCATACAGATTCTAGCTTCCACTCGCTAATAGGCAAAATCTCCTCCTTGCGCTCTTTGAGTGGAGGGATAGATAAAGGTATGGTTTGCAATCGAAAGAATAAATCCTCCCTAAACTCATTTTTAGCAATTTTTGCGTGTATATCGGCATTCGTAGCAGAGATAAAGCGCACATCAATTTTGATAGGCTTTGAGCTACCAAGCCGCGTAAGGCTTTTCTCTTGCAGGACACGTAAAAGCTTTGCCTGAAGGGTTAAGGGCATTTCACCAATCTCATCTAAAAATACACTCCCTCCATTAGCGTCCTCTAAAATACCCGGCTTAGCACTTGTAGCGTCCGTGAAAGCTCCCTTTTCGTAGCCAAAAAGCTCAGATTCTAAGAGGTGTTCAGGGATTGCTGCCATATTGATAGCGATAAATGGGGCTTGTGCGCGATGAGAATGCCGATGGATAAAGTTTGCAAATACATCTTTGCCTACTCCACTTTGTCCTAAAAGCAGCACGCTTGCATCAGTTGTAGCTACCTTTAGCGCAAGAGATTTGACCTCTTCAAGCCTTGGAGAAGAGGCGATAAAATCTTTGTGATTGGTTTTAGAAGCACTAGGCTTATTTGTTTTATGTGCGATTTGGCGAATTTTTGAGCTTCTTTGCAAGGCTTCAATGAGCGTTTCTATCTCAAAACCTTTAATCAAAAAGTCTTTTACACCCAAACGAATGGATTTAATCGCATTTTGCACAGACGCATTACCGGTAATGACTATTGCCTCATATCGCCCATCAAGCTCCTGCAAAAAGCTCAAGCCGTCCATTTGAGGCATATTAATGTCGGTAATAACAAGTTCAAAGCTATCATCAAGCTTTTTGAGCGCTTCTTTTGGATTCTTAAAGCTTACAACCTCATATTCTTTATAGTCCTCAAACGCTGTTTCTAAGGACTTTCGGTAGTTAATATCATCTTCAACAATGGCTATTTTCATACATTCTCCTTTGAGAGGATATAGACAATAATGCTCTTATCCACAAGTTTTGCACGCACCCGTGTAGGGGCTATCTCTAGCCGCACTCGTGAATTTAGACTATTATTTCTCCCCGCAGTAGATTCACGCACATATACCTCGTGTGCGAATAAGCACTCTAGCATTTGTTCTTTTTCTCGCTTAAGAATGGTGGTGATAAAATAGGGCATATCATCCATTATAGGATATTTACTCGCGTCAATCTCGCATTCCCCCGCTACTTTATGATTTTTATCCCCTTGATAATTCATCACGTGCGATACAGAGTAGCTCTCACGTTCTGCTAGATTATTCCTACTTGTCATTTTGTAGCTAATAAGAATCTCCACCTCCACATCTTCAAAGTTCTCATTATGGGGTATTTCATCAAGTATATTTGCTCCATATAAGCCTACACAGAGCAATATAATTATGAGCCAATTACGCATACCCCATTTATGAAAGGATTTGCCCCTCTTCATTATTTGCTTCATCTTCTTGCTGCTCCTTGGGGCAAACATTTGCATAAGCTACTTTATCATTGCCCACATTGACAATTTTCACGCCACTTGTATTGCGTCCGGCTTCTCTAATGGCTTCGGTATCTACACGTATCATCTTACCCGAGCTTGTAAGCACCATCAAATCTGCATTTTCGTCATTGATATTTACGACACTCACGAGATTCCCTGTCTTTGGCGTGAGTTTTTGGACGATGACACCCTTACCTGCACGAGATTGTAAGCGATATTCCCCTGCAAGCGTCTGCTTACCGATACCTCGCTCACTCACGGTAAGCAATTTATCTGTATCGCTTGTAATAGTCGTAGCCGCGATGACATAATCCTCGCTTGCTTTAAATTTAATACCGCTCACCCCACGGCTTACACGTCCTATCTCACGCAGCTCATTGACACTAAAGCGGATACACATACCTTTATATGTGGCAATAAATAGCTCTTTGACATTTGAATCTATAATATGTGCGGTTACTAGCTCATCATTCTCATCAAGATTAATCGCCCTCACACCTACACTGCGGATATTGCCATATTCCTTAAGGTTTGTGCGTTTGACAATCCCATTTTTGGTAAAAAATACAAGCGATTTATCGGCGTTAAAGTCAGTAGTAGTGATAGTTGCCATAATTTTCTCATCGGCTTGAAGATTGATAAGATTTACCACCGCCTTGCCGATGGCTGTGCGCCCAGCTTCGGGAATCTTATAAACTTTAAGCCAATAGAGCTGTCCTTTGTTGGTAACAAACATAATCGTATCGTGTGTATTTGCCACAAAGAAAGATTCTATAAAATCATCATCGTGTGTATTACCACTGATTTTGCCTTTACCTCCGCGATTTTGCTTCTCATAGGTTTTAAGTAGCACACGTTTGACATAGCCGCGATGGCTCATTGTAACCACAACCTTTTCATTAGGGATTAAATCCTCTATTTCAATCGCATCATAATCTTCCTCAATTTGTGTACGTCTTTTGGAGCTAAATTTTTCCTTTACTTCTAAAAGCTCCTCTTTAACGATACTCTTTAACTTTTCTTCACTTTTGAGGATAGATTCTAAATAGGCAATTTGTGCTTGGAGCTGTGCGTATTCCTCATTAATCTTATCTCGCTCTAAGCCTGTAAGGCGTTGAAGACGCATTTCAAGTATGGCTTTTGCCTGCAATTCACTTAAATTAAATTTACTCACTAGCGCCACTTTAGCATCTTCAGTATCTTTTGAAGCGCGAATAGTCTTAATCACTTCATCGATATTATCAAGGGCGATGATAAGCCCCTCCAAAATATGCGCCCTTGCTTTTGCCTTTTCTAGCTCAAAGATGCTGCGGCGGATAATAATCGTCTTGCGATGGGCAATAAAAATCTGCAAAAGCTCAAGGAGATTAAAAATCTTTGGCTCTTTATTATTGATCGCAAGGAGGATAATGCCAAAGGTGCTTTCCATCGTTGTGGATTTAAAAAGATTATTGAGCACAATCTCACTCATCGCATCGCGTTTGAGTTCAATAACTACCCTAATGCCTTCTCTATCACTCTCATCGCGCACTTCTGCAATGCCATCAATGATCTTTTCTTTTGCTAATTCAGAAATTTGCTCTACAAGCTTTGCTTTATTCACTTGATAGGGCACTTCATCAATCACAATCACATCTTTTGTCTTTGTTTTTTCAATATGCACTTTTGCCCGCACTCGTATGCGCCCCCTGCCCGTACGATACGCCTCTAAGATACCGGATTTGCCATATATAATGCCACCTGTTGGGAAATCTGGTCCCTGCACTATATCAAGCACATCTTCGACATCTTGCGTATTATTATCAATCACAAAAATAAGTGCATCGATTATCTCATCAATGCGATGTGGTGGGATAGAGGTCGCCATACCCACTGCAATACCACTTGAGCCATTTACAAGCAGATTTGGGAATCTTGTAGGCAGCACATCGGGTTCATTGAGCGTATTATCATAATTTGGCACAAACTCCACCGTGTCCTTATCAATATCACGGAGCATTTCCTCGCTTGCAGCTGTCATTCGAGCCTCTGTATAACGCATAGCCGCTGCACTATCGCCATCAATAGAGCCAAAGTTCCCCTGTCCATCGACAAGCTCAAGCCGCATAGAGAAATCTTGCGCCATACGCACAAGCGCGTCATATACTGCTATATCGCCGTGCGGGTGGTATTTACCAATTACATCACCCACAATTCTTGCACTTTTTTTATAAGGGCGGCGAGGCGAGAGACTAAGCTCATTCATCGCATACAGAATCCTCCTATGCACAGGCTTTAAGCCATCTTTTGCATCAGGTAACGCCCTCCCTACAATCACACTCATTGAATAATCAAGATAACTCTCTTTAATAGAATCATCAATTTTTATGTCTATACTTTTATCTTCTAGTAGGCTTTCCATCGTCGCTCCCATAGTTTTCTAAAGGCTTTATTTTAGCCTATATTGTTTGAAAAAAGACTTATTTTAAAGCAAGAATTGTATAATCACAGACCTTAAGAAATGGATTTGTTTTATGGAATATATAGAAAAAGTCATTCTCCTTTGCTTGATGGGATTTTTTGCTGCTATTACGCCCGGTCCTGATATTTTGCTTACTTTGAAAGTAACGCTTCGTTTTGGTATCTTGCAAGGATTCAAAGTGTTATTGGGTATCGCAAGTGGCTGGATTGTGTATCTAGGCATTATTTACCTAGGATTAGTCCATTGGCTCAATACCTCCATAATGCAGTTTTGCCTAAGCTTTATTGGTGGAAGCTATTTGCTCTATCTAGGCTTTATAATACTTAGCTCCACCCCTCAAACTTATGCTTTAGAATCTGCAGATTCTATCCGCAAAGATGGCTTTTGGCAGGGCTTAATCCTTAATCTCTCCAACCCAAAGGCGATTTTATTTTTCATATTTTTAGTTACGCCATTTATCAATGAAGACATAAAAATAGGTCTAATCGCTCTATGGTGCTCGCTTTTAGTGCTTTTGTGTGCGTTATCATCTGCGGGAGTGTGGCTCGAGCATATATCAATGCACGTATGTTTATGATAATAGATAGAATCTGTGGGATTTGCTTTGTATGCTTTGCGTGGCTTTTATTCTTTGAATGTGGGGAGCTGGGTGTGAGGCTTTTTGTCCATTAATCACTATTAACTCCTACAAAAGCAATGCAAATCACTTAGCTCAATTTGCTATTTACTTTTGTGAAAGCATTTCAATACAGAATTGTGTTTGCTAACTAAATAAAATCCATAGTTTAAGCTTTTGCGTTAAGATAGCAAACTTAAAACAAAAGGATAGGATATGGGCTATAAACGCGTGTTAGTAAAGTTTTCAGGCGAGGCATTATCGGGTAATAGCGGGTTTGGCATTGATGTGAAAATATTAGAATATATCGCAGGTGAGATTAAAACGCTTGTAGATAATGGCGTGGAAGTAGGTATTGTCATCGGCGGAGGTAATATCATACGTGGTGTATCCGCCGCACAAGGAGGCATTATCCGCCGCACAAGCGGAGATTATATGGGTATGCTTGCCACGGTGATTAATGCAGTGGCTATGCAGGAGGCTTTAGAATATTTAGGCGTAGATGTGCGGGTGCAAAGTGCCATAGAAATCAAAGAAGTGTGTGAAAGCTATATTTATCGCCGTGCTATAAGACATTTAGAGAAGGGACGTGTAGTGGTGTTTGGCTCTGGCACGGGGAATCCATTCTTTACTACCGATAGTGCAGCGACTTTACGTGCGGTGGAAATCGGGGCAGATGTGATTATCAAGGCGACAAAGGTTGATGGTGTTTATGATAAAGATCCACATAAATTTAGCGATGCAAAAATGCTTGAAAGTATTAGCTATGATGAGGCATTGCGCGATCATATTAAGGTGATGGACGATACTGCTATTGCATTGGCTAAGGATAATAAATTGCCGATTTTGGTATGCAATATGTTTAAAAAAGGTAATTTACTTGATTTAGTGAAGTTTGATAAAGGCATTTGCTCCGTTGTCAAATAGTCTAAAGCAAAATCAAATAAAAAACACGATAGAATCTACAATATTTAATATATTTCTCAAAAAAGTAAAGGATAGCTATGGATACATTACGGACAGAAGAAATTGCTGCAAAAGCTCTTAAAAGGGTGCAAGATGATAGATACATACTTGCAAGCCTTATTTTTGAGCGTGTGAAAGAACTAGGAAATGGTGCAAAACCTTTGGTAGATATGGATATTAAACTCCATAAATTACCTGATATTGCTATGCGCGAAATTGCTGAAGGCAAGATAGAGCTTAGTTCTATTGAGGATAGAAACTAGGGAGAACTTTTGGATTTTTTTGCCCAAATAGCTCAAATTAACGATATAGAATCTGCTATCGCTAGACTTCAATCACTTACAAATATTACGCCTAAAGTGCAAAAAGCCATTGATATGGCAATACAAGCACATCAAGGACAGCTTCGTATAAGTGGAATACCCTATGTGATACACCCATTGTGCGTGGCGTGTATTGTGGCATTCTATGGTGGTGATGAAACAATGCTTTGTGCAGCATTATTACACGATGTAGTAGAGGATACATTATGCTCGCTTGAAGACATAAGGGCAGAATTTGATTGGGACGTGGGACATTTGGTCGATGCACTAACCAAAATCGTAGAGATTCGCAATGAGGAGCTAAGCCATAATCCTAATGATAAGCTTACTGCCTCTGCCCTAAGCTTCCGTAAAATGCTGCTTGCCTCCATAAAAGATATTCGCGCTCTTGTGATTAAGATTAGCGATAGAATGCATAATATGCTCACCCTTGATGCCCTCCCTCCACATAAGCAAAAACGTATCGCAGAAGAAACACTTATGGTATATGCCCCAATCGCTCATAGATTAGGAATCTCTTCGCTTAAAAATGAGCTAGAAGATAGAAGTTTTTTTTATATCTTCCCTAAAGATTACCAAAAAATCGATTCATATATTAGAGAAAATAATCAATCTATTACGCTAAAACTCAATGAATTTACTCAAAAAATTACAACAATTTTATTGCAAAATGGCTTTACACAAAAGGATTTTAGCATTGAAAGTCGCGTGAAACGTTATTACTCTATTTTTCTTAAAATGCAGCGTAAGGGTGTGAGTATCGATGAGATTCTTGATTTGCTCGCTATTAGAATCATCATGCCTACAAACTTAGAATGTTATAAAGTATTAGGGCTTTTACATTTGCAGCTAAAGCCTGTGATCTCACGTCTTAAGGATTATATCGCTATTCCTAAAGAAAATGGCTATCAAACAATCCATACGACGATTTTTGAGGGAGCAAGTATCTATGAAGTGCAGATTCGCACTTTTGATATGCATAAATCTGCACAATATGGTGTAGCAGCGCATTGGAAATACAAAAGCGGAGGTATTGAGCCAAATTTAGAATGGCTCAATAATTTGCAATACCAAAATGACACCATTGAGGAGTTTTATGAACTCGCAAAGAATGATTTATATAAAGAAGATATGGTGGTATTTTCTCCTGCGGGAGATATTTATAATCTCCCCGTGCGTGCAGTGGCACTTGATTTTGCTTATGCGGTGCATAGTGATATAGGCGATAATGCCAAAGAAGCCTTTATCAATCATCAAAAAGCCTCCTTACTCCAGCCCCTTAAAAATGGTGATATTGTGCGTATTGTGGTATCTCAAGATGGAGAAAAGCTTAGCCCACGCTGCACGTGGATTGATGCGGTGAAGACTTCTAAAGCAAAAAACCATATACGGATTCAATGCCAGACAAAGCTTAAAGAAATTGATAAAAAAGTAGCACTTCATATCTTACAAACCATTTTTGATAGTTCATTGCAGACTATCAAAACCTATCTTAAAGAGAATAAATTAGATTCTCATATCCATAGAGCCGCCTCGGATTTGGTATTTCTAAAAGAAGTAAAAAATAGCATTAGGGAAAACTTCGCACGTGAGGCAAATTTTTTAGGAAAAATTAAAATCAATATGCTAAAGCTAAAGCCTCTTGTATTTGATAATATCATTGTGCAGACTAATCGCAATATCAATGAAGTGATTTTTGACTACTGCTGCCACCCCAAATATGGCGATAATATTTTAGCGATTAAAACAGCCCAAAAAGCATATATCCATCATAAAATGTGCGAAAGGGCATTAAATGAGATAGAACAAGGAAGTGAAATGCTCTTTGTGCAATGGGCAAATGAGCAAAAAACAACGTATAAAGTAATTGTTGCACTAGAAAATCAACGAGGTGTTTTGGCTCAACTATGTGGTATCTTGGCTAAATATGATTGCAATATCGTAAGCGTGGATTATGATGTGCTTAATCGTCAATTTTCTACCTATTGTGAGATCTGTTTTGAGAGCAAGACAAATGATGTAAAGGAATTAAAAGATTTACTTTACAAAAGATACAAGATTATCGCATTGAGTAATCTCAAAGACGCGTATTCAAGCTAGAAAGGAAAGCAATGAAAACACAAATACAAGAAGCTCTGCAAGAGATTTCACGAGGTTGTGTGGAATTTATAGGGGAGGAGTATATCGCTAGTTTGGTGGAGCGATTCTATACCACAGGGCAGCGCTTTTGTGTCAAAGCTGGATTTGACCCTACTGCGCCGGATTTGCATTTAGGACACACTGTGCTTTTGCAAAAACTTGCGATATTTCAACGTTATGGAGGCGATGTGAAGTTTCTTATCGGGGATTTTACCGCGACTATTGGCGATCCTACTGGAAAGAGCGAGACAAGAAAGCCTCTTAGCAAGGAGCAAGTAGCAGCAAATGCCCTCACATATAAGGAGCAGGTTTTTAAGGTGCTTAATCCTACGCATACAGAGATTTGTTTTAACTCTCAATGGCTTAATGAGCTAGGTGCAGCAGGAATGATTACCCTTACTTCAAAATTTTCCGTTGCACGTATGCTTGAGCGAGATGATTTTACCAAGCGCTACAACAATCAACAACCCATTTCTATGGTGGAATTTATGTATCCGCTTTTACAAGGCTATGATTCTGTGGCGTTAAATTGTGATATTGAGCTAGGAGGCAATGACCAAAAGTTTAATCTCTTGGTAGGGCGGCATTTGCAAAGGGCATATGGTTTAGACAAAGAGCAATCTGTAATGACTATGCCATTATTAGAGGGACTTGATGGCGTGCAGAAAATGAGTAAATCACTGAATAATTATATTGGCGTTACTGAATCTGCAAATACAATGTATGCGAAGATTCTAAGCATAAGTGATGAGATGATGTGGCGATATTATGAACTCCTCTCCTCACTCTCACTGCCCCAAATTGCAGAGACTAAAGAGCGAGTAAGTGCAGGAGAAGCACATCCTAAAGCAGTAAAAGAACAGCTCGCTTTAGAGATAACTACACGTTATCATAACATTGATTTAGCAAAACAAGCTAAAATAGAATTTGACAATGTCTTTAGTAAAAATGAAATTCCCGCTGATATAGCGACATTTAAATGTAATAGTGGTGAGTGGATAGCCAAAGTGCTTGTGATGGCTAAACTTTGTGAATCTACCTCGCAAGCTCGTAGAGATATACGTGCAGGAGCATTGAAAATCAATCAGCAAAAGGTAAATGATGAGAATCTTACTTTATTAGCGGGGGAATACATTATCCAAATTGGCAAAAGACGTTTTGCAAAAGTGATTATTCATAAGGGGATATAATGGGATTAAAACCGCTCAAAATAGCAAAACACACGATTAAATACCCGATTTTTCAAGGGGGTATGGGTGTAGGTATCAGCTGGGATAGACTTGCTGGAAATGTCTCCAAAGAGGGTGCATTAGGCATTATCAGTGCAGTTGGCACAGGATATTATCAAAAAATGCAATTTGTCGAAAAAATTACCAATTCTAAGCCTTTTGAGGCGATTAATTTTTATTCAAAACAAGCTTTAAATGAGATTTTTAAAAATGCACGTAAAATCTGTGGTGATAAGCCCTTAGGAGCAAATATACTCTATGCGATTAATGAATATGGGCGAGTTGTGCGAGATGCGTGTGAAGCGGGGGCGAATATCATTGTAACAGGTGCGGGATTGCCCACCAATATGCCTGAATTTACCAAAAACTTCCCCGATGTAGCCCTTGTGCCTATCGTCTCTTCAGCAAAGGCATTAAGGATTATTTGTAAACGTTGGATGGATAGATATGCAAGAATCCCCGATGCGGTAGTAGTAGAAGGACCTTTGAGTGGCGGACATCAAGGCTTTAGCTATGAGGATTGCTTTAAAGAAGAATATCAGCTTGAAAATGTCCTACCGCAAGTGGTTGATGAAGCGCAAAAATGGGGAAGTATCCCTGTTATAGCCGCTGGAGGCATTTGGGATAGAAACGATATTAATAGAATGATGGCTTTGGGTGCAAGCGGAGTGCAGATGGGGACTCGTTGGCTTGGTTCCCAAGAATGCGATGCCATAGCGTATAGAGATTTAATGCCTTCTGTCAAAAAAGAAGATATTGAGCTTGTAAAATCACCTGTGGGCTATCCTGCTCGCGCTGTGAAAACAGGGATTTTTGAAGCAATGGCACAGGGTGATGCACCAAAGATTCGCTGCATTAGCAACTGCGTGTCGCCTTGTCATCGGGGTGTAGAGGCAAAGAAAGTGGGTTATTGTATAGCGGATTCCTTAGGGCGTGGATATATGGGAGATAGAAATTATGGCTTGTATTTTACAGGGGCAAATGGATATAGAATCCAAAAGATTCAGCCTGTGAGGGAAATTATTGCTGAATTGGTCCAAGATTAGAGGCGTGTATGTGGAGGATTGCGGTAAGTTTATGCCTTATAATGATATGTTTATGGGGTGAGCATCGCATTGTGAGAATGGTTCCCTTTGGTGATGGGAGTCTTAAGATTGTTTTTACTCAAGACATTAGCGATTTAACTTGGCAAGTTAAAAAACTACAAGATAATAAGAGTTTTATAGACTTTGAAGCCAATCTCACTATCCCGCGCCGTAATTTTATTTTCAAAGATAATTCCACTTTGCAAGTAGCTCAAAATACCCCACAAATCGTGCGTATAGTGATTACTACACAACCAAAATCAACTTATGAGATTGTAAAGGAAAAAGAGAATCTCTATGTGTTTATTAAACCAAAAACAGACACTAAAGAAGCACAACAAACTAATCTAAAACAGTCCAAAGACACTCCGCAAAAGCAGCCAATAGCAAAGCCCAATGAAAAGAACTCATCCATAAAACCAACTCCTCAAAAGCCCAAAAAAGAGCAAATAGCTCAAGATACTGCACAATCCAAGCAGAATACCCCTGCCCCATCAAAGGTTGGCAATGGTAAAAAGATAGTTGTTGATGCAGGGCATGGTGGTAAGGATTGTGGCACAAAAAGCGTAGAAAATGTGTGCGAGAAAATTATCGTGCTAAGTGTGGCAAAGATTCTCAAAGATGAGCTAAAAAATCGTGGCTATACAGTATATATGACACGCGATAGTGATGTCTATATTGACCTACGTAAGCGCACAGAGTTTGCCAATGCCAAAAATGCAGACTTGTTTATATCCATACACGCAAATTCTATCCCCAAAGATTCAGCTAAAACACCAAGCGGAGTGGAAACATACTTCCTTTCTCCTGCGCGAAGTGAGCGAGCTGAACAAGTAGCCAAAGCAGAAAACCAAGGTGATATAGAGACGATGAGCCACTTTGCAACGCGATCATTTTTGAATACCATTAGTGCTTATCATATTGTCGCTTCACATAAACTTGCTATTGAGATTCAATCTGGCATTCTTAATGAGGTAAGGAGACAGCATAATACGCACGATGGAGCCGTGAGAGAGGGACCATTTTGGGTATTAGCTGGTGCGCTTATGCCTTCTGTTTTAATCGAAATTGGCTATGCATCACATAAGCTTGAGGGAAAACTGATTGCCAAAAAGGAATATCAAAAGCTTGTCGCCATAGGTATGGCTGATGGTATAGATGGATATTTTTTAAGGAATCATTAATACTTTAAGGATAAAGAATGAATCAACCCACACGTATTAGCGTAATCTTCTCGCTTGCTTTTTTCTCGCTTTTTGTTTTTACCAATCTTACATTATTTATTTCACAATTTTCACATTCTTTTTCGCATTTATTTTTAATCTTTATCCGCGATAATCAGCTTTATGACCATTTGAGTATCTTTTTATTTTTATGTGGATTTGTGCTAAGTGGGGCATTTGTGATTCTAAGTAGTTGGTATCATACAAGCAATATCTTGCAGCATATATTTATACTGATTTTAAGTGTTGTGTTTATGTATCTTTTCATTTTGCAAAGCGTATATGTGCCTAAAACGGAAGATATTATGGATATGTTTGCGATTGAGAGAAGCATCTATCATCGTAATTTTTTTGAGCTTGTGAGCGATTATTTGCCACGTATTTTGCTTATTGCTTGTATATATATATTTTTTGTATATATCCCGTTATTGTTTGAAATTTTCACTATGCGCCCTAGTCACAATAGCCAGCTTGGTAAAATACTTTATGGTATGCGCCCATCGATTAATGTTATCATTGTAATGCTTTTTGGCTTATCGCTGCAGCCCTATTATTTTAGAGATAATATTTATGTGTATTGCGATATTGTCGCTTTTTTAGGAGGCGTAGGACTACTTATATGGGTAATGCTAAAACATAAAGAACTCTTTGGATTCTATGAATATATGAATTCTGCCCTGCTTATTCTCGGCATACTCATTTGCTTCATTTGCACCTCTGTGCTATCTATGTCGGATAATTATTTTAATGCACGTTATACATTTTTGGTCTTAGCATTTGTAGGGTGGTGCGCTGAATGGATGTATAATGATATTGTTAAGCCCATAAAGGAGTAGGTTATGGCACTTGATATTTATCCTGCGATTGATTTAAAAGATGGAAAAGCAGTGAGGCTTTTTAAGGGCAATATGCAGAGTGCTACGATTTATGGTGAAGCATTGGATTTTGCTAAAAAGTTTGCTGATATGGGTGCGAAATATTTGCATATCGTGGATTTAGATGGGGCATTTGCAGGTAAGCCACAAAATCTAAGAGTGATAGAGAATATCGTGCAAAACACAGCACTTAAGGTGCAGCTTGGAGGGGGGATTCGCAATGAGGAAACGATTAGGCTTTACACACAAATGGGGGTGTCAAGGCTCATACTTGGCTCCATAGCACTAACACATTGGGAATTTGTCAAAGAAATGGCACAGGGTTATCCCATAGCTGTGGGTATTGACGCACGTAATGGCAAAGTAGCAGCACAGGGCTGGGCAGAAGAGAGTGCTATGGATTCAAAGGATTTAGCACAACAATTCGCAGGTAGTCCGGTGCAGGCTATTATCTGCACGGATATTAATCGCGATGGGGCATTAAGCGGGATTAATATATCTTTTACCCAAGACGTTGCCTGTCATAGTGGCATTTATACTATTGCAAGTGGAGGATTTGCAAATGTTGATGAACTAGAGATTCTTAATAAGAATCCACATATCAGCGGTGTTATCATAGGAAAAGCATTTTATGAGGGAAAAATTGACCTTAAAAGAGCCTTAAGTATCTATGCTAAATAGAAAAGCACTAAATGCCTTTATTACCCACAGCCTCTAAAAGTAGGGTAGGGCGTAAGTACTTAAGCCAAGATACCCACTTATGCCTTAGCGCTAGTCTATACTTAGACTCATCGCATCAATTTGTTCCTTATAAAAATAGATAAACTCTACCCATTCCTTTATTATTGTGCGATTTATTTTTTTATGCAAGTGAGAATTACCTCACTTGTGGGGAGACTAGAGATTCTCTACCTTAAAAACTAACTTGATGAATAAGACAACGTCTTAGTCATAAGTGCGTCCTTTTGTCCTCAAGGGCTATCGCCCTTTGCGAGATTAAATCCCTTCGGGATTGAATGGTGCGAAGCAGATTTTATATCTGCAAAGCAAGACCCTTTGCAAGTGTGGATTAGCACTTCGTGCGAATACGGCGATTACATCGCAACAGCAAGGGCATAGGAGAGACTAGAAAATCCGCAAAACAACTCTTATGTTATAATCAAAGAAAATCATACAAGGACATAATAATGTTTTATATTATTGCATTTTGCATAGGAGTAGCCCTAGCAATACAGGCACCGATTAATGCGGCTTTGAGCAAATCACTTTCAAATGCTTCTTTAGTTGCTGCTCTTATTTCTTTTAGCATAGGGACATTGTGTTTATGTCTTTTAGCATACGCTTATGGTATGCTCAATACCCATACGCTAAAGGCAACTTTACATCAAGAATGGTGGAAATATTTAGGTGGATTTTTAGGGGCGTTTGCTGTATTTGGCACAATACTTTTATCCCCGAAAATTGGACTTGCTAATATGTTTTTACTCATCATCTTGGGACAGATTCTCACAAGCTCGGTGCTTGATCATTTAGGTGCGTTTGGCTTGCCTATCAAAAGCCTTTCATTGCATAAGATTATAGGCTTGCTTATCATCGTCGCAGGACTTTTTGTATTTTTTTACAAGGATATATTCAAAATTCATACATAACTTGCTTTTCTGTTTCATAATCTCATAAAATAATATACAATAATGAGATTGTATATTAGAATCTTGGCTAAAAGGAACATTAATGAAGGTCTTAGGATTTGATATAGGGATTACAAGCATTGGTTGGGCGTATGTAGAGGGTAATGAGTTGCAAGATTGCGGAGTGAGAATCTTCACCCAAGCAGAAAATCCAAAAACAGGAGCACCTTTAGCATTGCCAAGACGGGAGGCACGAAGCACAAGACGGAGATTAGCACGTAGAAAAGGCAGACTTTATGCCTTAAAACAGCTGATATGCAAGGAATTTGGCTTGAATGTGGATGATTATTTAAGCGATGATGGAGATTTACCAAAGGCTTATATCAATACCAAAGACACCAAAAGCCCTTATGAATTGCGCACTTTAGCCCTCACACAAAGACTAGAACACAAAGATTTGGCTAGAGTGATATTGCATATCGCTAAACACCGCGGCTATGGGAACAAACACGCAAGGGAAATGGATAATGCTAAGCAAAGTGAAAATGGCAAGATTAAGGCTGCCATTGAAGCAAACAAACGTATTTTGGACGAAAAAGGCTACAAAAGTGTGGGTGAATATCTCTATAAAACATTTTATCAGCAAGAACGAAGTGATAGTGAGAAAAAAGGTAGCACAAATAGTAAAGAATTTCAAAATGTGCGTAATAGAGGCGAAGGTTATTATCAACGTTGTGTGGCACAAAGTGAGCTCAAAGCAGAACTAGAACTGATTTTGCATACACAAAATACATTGGGTGTGAGACTAGCTGAGAATTTTTGCCAAAAAATTATAGATATTGCCTTTTATCAGCGTGAGTTAAAGGATTTTAGCGATAAGGTAGGTAAATGTGTGTTTTATGAGGAGGAAAATCGTGCAGCTAAAAATACTCTAAGTGCGATGGAGTTTATCGTCCTTACACGCATTATTAACACCTTGCAATCTATCAGTAAGCAAAGTGGTGAAGTCTATGGTAAAGATATGATTACACAAATTTTACACATCGTGCTTGAAAAAGGAGAGATAAACTATAAGGCATTGCGTGAGATATTGCAATTGCCTGAATCTATGCGATTTCCTAAAGATTCTAAACTTGATTATACTAAAGAGTTAAGCGTGGCAGAAAAGGCGGCATTTATTGAGTTTAAGAATTTTAAAGCATTCAAAAAGGCTTTGAGTGGGAGCTTTGATGGGCTTTTACGTATGGATTTAGATGAGATAGCTACATATATCACGCTCATTAAGGATAAGATCAAGCTAAAAAGCGCCCTAGAGCGATATGCTCTCGCTGATACACAAAAAGAATCTTTAAGCACACTAAGCTTTGCAGGGCATATTAACCTTAGCCTCAAGGCATTAGAGCAGATTCTGCCTTTTATGCGGGAGGGGTTAAAATACGATGAGGCTGTGCGACAAGCGGGACTAAAAGAATGGAGAAAGAGGGCGCAAAAAGATAATCTATTATCACCGCTCAATGAATATGAACCTTATTTGGCAAATCCCGTTGTGGCAAGGGCGATGAGTGAGTATCGCAAGGTGCTAAATAGCTTACTTAAGAAATATGGGCAGATGCATAAGATTCATATTGAATTTACACGTGAGGTAGGCAGGAGTTTTAAAGAGCGAAACAATATTATAAAGGAGCAAAGGGAACAATTTGCTAAAAATGAGAAGGCAAAAAAGCAATGTGAGATTCTAGGGCTGCCCCTTAGTGCGATAAATATTCTTAAAGTGAAGCTATGGCTAGAGCAGGGGGAGTTTTGCGTGTATAGTGGGGAGAAAATTACTAGAGCGCATTTACTTAACTCTCAAATACTGCAAATTGACCATATTTACCCTTATTCGCGTAGTTTTGATGATAGCTATTTGAATAAGGTGCTTTGCTTTACGAAGGAAAATCAAAATAAGCACAACAAGACGCCTTTTGAAGCCTTTGGGGGAGATACAAAGAAATGGGAGCAAATCAAAAGCTACTCGCTGAAGCTCCCCAAGCCAAAGCAGCGCAGAATCTGCAATGAACATTTTGTAGAAAAAGAGAGTGGCTTTATCCCTAGGAATCTCAATGACACAAGCTATATTGCAAGGCTTTGTGCGAATTGGACGAAGGATTGCTTAGAATTTTTGCCTTTAAGTGAAAGTGAAGTAACCATCTCCGGAGAAAAGGGCAGCAAAGTGCATATAGAGGTAGTAAGTGGGAATCTCACGGCGATGCTAAGGCATTATTGGGGATTGGGGGAAAAAGATAGGGATAATCACCTCCACCACGCATTTGATGCGATTATTATTGCCTTTAGTAATGCAAAAATGATTAAAGCTTTTAGCGATTTTAAAAAGCAGCGAGAGCTGAATAGAGCGAGATTCTACGCCAAAGAAATGGCAGAGGCTGACTACAAAAAGCAAAAAGTATTTTTTGAGCCTATGGCGTATTTTAGGGAAAGGGTATTGGCAAAGGTGGATTCTATCTTTGTTTCTAAGCCTCCGCGAAAACGTGCTAGAAGGGCATTGCACGAGGAGACATTTTATTCTTTTGGTGATAAGGCTTTAATGAAACAATATGGCGGACAAAAGGGTATAGAAAAGGCAATAGCACTGGGCAAAATCCGCCGCATTGGCACAAAAATCGTTAAAAATGGCAATATGGTGCGTGTAGATATTTTCAAACATAAGCAAAATGGCAAGTTCTATGGTGTGCCTATCTATACAATGGACTTTGCATTAGGAATCTTGCCTAATAAAGCGGTAGTAAGCGGGAAAGACAAGGAGGAAGTCATTAAAGATTGGCTAGAGATGGATAATTCCTACGAATTTTGCTTTAGCCTCTTTAAAGATGATTTAATCTTAGTGCAGAAAAAGGATATGGAAAAGGCAGAATTATGCTACTTTGTAAGCTTTGATTCTGCTTTAGCACAGATTCAAGTTGAAAAGCATAATAATAAACTTGAGGGCTTAAGCGACAATGAAAAGCTGCTTTATACCAATGCGACAAAGGAAAAAGTCGTGGGAAAAAGCATAGGGATTCAAAACCTTAAAATTTTTGAAAAATATCAAGTATCCTCTTTGGGTGAAGTGCAAAAGGCAGATTTTACTCCGCGCCAAAATATCGCGCTTAAATTAAGTCCAAAATATAAGAAAAGGGGCTAGAATGTTTGATTCTGCCTTTAGGACACTTTTCTTAAGCACTCCTGCAAGGCTTAGCCTCTATCAAAAACACCTTTGTATCGCACAGGAGGGTAAAGATGAGGTCAAAATCCCTCTTAATGATATTTTGTGCCTTATTTTAGAATCTCATCAAATTACCTTGACAAATGCGCTCCTTGACGCTCTTGCACAGGCAAAAATCATTTGCTACACTTGTGATAGCTCTCACTTGCCTAGCGGTATCTTTATGCCATTTTTGGGACATTTTAAAAGCCTCACTATCTTACAGCACCAAATTCAGCTTAGCAAACAAGCTAAGGCAATACTTTGGCAGCACATCATCAAATCAAAGATTCATAATCAAGCCTTGCTCCTACAAATGCAACAAAGAGAAGAGTTTAAAGCATTAGAATCTCTAGCCAAGGGAGTGAAACTCGCAGATAGCACTCATAACGAAGCAAAAGCAGCCTCTCTATACTTTAAGGCACTTTTTGGGAAAGACTTTAGCCGCAAGGTGCAAATCTTTGAGGATACGCAGATAGGGCTTATAAATGCTGCGCTTAATTATGGCTATGCGATTGTGAGGGGTATGATTGTGCGAAGTCTTTGTGCGAGCGGGCTAAATCCTGCATTAGGGATTAATCATAAAAATCAATTTAACGCATTTAATCTTGCTGATGATCTGATAGAGCCTTATCGTGTTTTTGTAGATTCACTTGTAGTAGAGATGTATCAAGGTGGGGAGCTTGACACAACCTTGAGTCTTGAAAATCGTGTAAGGTTAGCAGGGGTCTTAAGTGCAGCAGTGATGGTAGAAGGCAAGTGCTATCCGCTTAATCGTGGGAGTGTGATGAGTGTGCAGAGCCTTGCATCTGCTATTCAAAAAAGCACATTTACCTTAAGGCTACCAATATTTTGCAAGGACAAATCCAATGGAAGATATATTTATGAGAGTGCTAGTGATGTTTGATATGCCAACATACACCAAGAAAGAGAGGAAGCTTTATGCTAAGTTTCGCAAATATCTTATACAAGATGGTTTTATAATGCTTCAATACAGCGTATATATGAGAATCTGTAAAGGTGTTATAAGCGCTAATCATCATTTAGATAAGATAAGTCTTATCGTACCTCCCAAGGGGCACATTCGGGGTTTAATCCTCACAGAAAAGCAATTTGATAATATGCGGCTTTTACTTGGCAAACCAAATGATAACCAAAAAGCCAATGAACCTAAACAGCTCACGCTTTTTTGATATGTCTTTGTAGAGTTTGTATTTTTGGAATCTTAGCTTATGAAGGATTTTTGAGCATTTTGGCATAAAGTTAAGATGGAGATATTGTTTGCTCTAAAATCTTAGATTTTGCAGAAAATATAATGAAATTGAGAAAAATTTGTGGGTATTTTTATGTAAAAATAAGGGTTTTTAGGTATTGAAAACCTGCGGGGACCCTAAACCCCTTATTCTAGCCGCTTCTTAAATTCTTTAGAGCAGATTATACTCTTAATTTGCTTAAAATCTTTATATCGAGATATTTTAAGCTTACTATATTGCTAAATCACCGCACCATACGTTGTTTTAGCGAAGTGTATTTTAGCATAAAAGAATTTAAGAAGCGGCTAAAACTTAGAAAGCATTTGGATTATCCTATACGATATTTTAGCATAAAAGAATTTAAGAAGCGGCTAAAACACTGGAACATGAAAGGCGTAGTGAAAGTCTATTTTAGCATAAAAGAATTTAAGAAGCGGCTAAAACTACAGGAAGAGGTACCAATATCATATGAAGATTTTAGCATAAAAGAATTTAAGAAGCGGCTAAAACCATCAATCCTTTGGCTGCTTTAGGTATGCAATTTTAGCATAAAAGAATTTAAGAAGCGGCTAAAACACTGTGGTGACTATTCAATATTCTTATACTATTTTAGCATAAAAGAATTTAAGAAGCGGCTAAAACTTGCTCAGAATTCTGTTCAGTGGCGCGTTGAATTTTAGCATAAAAGAATTTAAGAAGCGGCTAAAACATGGAATTATTTAGCTGTTCATATTGAGCAATTTTAGCATAAAAGAATTTAAGAAGCGGCTAAAACCCTCTGGGACAAATGAAAAAACAATTCTATATTTTAGCATAAAAGAATCTAAAGGGTAACAAACGCAAGAATAGGCAAATTAAAATACATTAACTCGGTGCTATTATGTTTGATTCGTTGGAGGAGGAGGGTAGTTCTTGCCTTACTCTATGAGTATGGCTGGTTAGAATAGATTTGCAAACAAAGTTATGTTGTAATAGCCTCTCTATTGTTTCAAGTTGAAATCCTACAATATCTTAAAAATATATCTAAAGCTAGTATTTCCTTAATAATAATCTATATAATATAAAATTTAATATCTACGTTAAACAAGCCGATACTTATTATAAATAATATCATAATATATGAAGACACTTGAAAATTACAAAAAGCCCTTAGAAGTTAGCACAGACAACACAAAGGAAGTAGTATGAGAGTAAGCAACTTAGACTTTAGAATCTGGGATAGTAAAGAAAAAAAACACATCAAAGATAACTTCAATATCTTTTCAGTGCTTGGCGAATATATCGCCAAAAACCGACCTAAGGCGGAGCGCACTCTTGAAATTGAACTATGGACAGGTTATAAAGATAAAGAGGGGCGCAAAATATATGAAGGCGATATCATAGAAGATGTATCAGTGAAACCCGAGCCTATCAAATGGCAAGTCGCCATAAGCAAAGACACAAACAGAATGATTGCCAATATTCCAGTGAAGCATTTTGAGCTATCTTTTAAAGGGGATAACTTGATATATGCTAGAATTGTAAGTAATATCCATCTACCTCAAGAAGATAAATGAAACCGATGGATTTAAAGCGTGGCAATGATAAAAGACAATCAAATAACCCCAAAAAGAGAGCTAGTGGCAAATGTTAAGTTTGCCTTTATTAAATATATCAAGCAACAGTATCTCAATATAGAAATCAAGATAAGCATAAGAAATTTTATGCAAAAGTCTCCGCACTATGGAATTTGTAAGAGATATCTTGCCAATGCCTCCTCTAATACCTCTTCTTCTAAATGCGTGACTTGGGAGAATTGTGTGCGGTTGAAAGTGCGTTGGCGTTTGGCAAGTTGGCAAGTGTGGAAATATATTTGCTCCTTTAGGGCTTCAAGTGAATCTATCTCCCCTTGTAAAAATGCTACACATTCCTTTGTGCCAATAGCTTGTAGTGCAGGGGCTTGTGCGCCATAGGATTCTAAAACAAGGCGCGTTTCCTCCACAATGCCGCTTTCTATCATTTTTCCACACCGTAGAGCGATACGCTCTCTCAATGCTTCACGTTCGCGCTCTAATACAAAAATCTCAATATGATGGGCAAAAGGTATTTTTTTGTGTGTGGCAAAATATGTGCTAGGGGGTATGGCTGTGGCTTTGAAAAGGGCTAGGGCTTTGTGGATTCTGTATGTATCAGTAGGAGAGAGGCTCTTAGCATATTTTTCATCAATTTCCTGCAATGCCATATATTGCGCGGAGAGAGAACCTAGAGAATCTACCCATTCTTTACAAGATTCTAAAGGTGGCATAGGGCTTAAACCCTCTATAATGCTTTTAAGAAAAAAGCTACTTCCCCCTACAATTAGTAGTGGCTTACTAGGTGGAAGCTGTGCGATAGCCTGTGCAAGCAGATTCGCAAAAAGCATTGCATTGCTTCTTTGATGGGGCTCTAGGAGGCTAATGGCGTGATAGCGCACTTGCGATTGCTCTAATGGCGTAGGTTTAGCCGAAGCAATGTCAATGTATTTATAAATACTTAAAGCATCAAGGCTAAAAATCTCGCAATCATACTCTAAAGCCACGCGGTGGGCTAAGGCACTCTTCCCGCTGCCACTGCTCCCAAGTATGGCGATGAGTTTATTCATCGCATTAAAGCGTAATAAGTTTCTAAAAAGACTTTGTTTGCCACTCCATCGAATGCCCTTAATTTAAGCTCCGCTAATGCAAGTTCAACTGCATTGACCACCCAAACACTCTGCTCTAAAGGAATAAGCCCCATTTGATTAATGCGGAAAATACTTGTTTTGAGCTTATCCTGTCCGCCTGCGACATTAAGCCCAAAACGATTTTTAAGTATTTTTCTCATCTCTGCCGCATTTGCCTCATCATAAATCGTATTCATCGCAAGAGCTGGAGCTTTAGGGTAGATTTTAAGCCCTAAAGATTCTAAAGCCTTTTGCGTGGCAAGTGAACGTGCCTTTGTCTTTGCATACACATCTTTAAAATTTCCATTAAGCATTTCAAAATATTTCGCCAAGCCCGTGATAATGGTAGTAGGGGCTGTCCAAGCGGTTGTATTTTGCCTTTGATTTTTTAGTTCTGTTTTGAGGTTGAAATAAAATCCCACATCGCGCTCATTAACCAAATCAGTAGCATATTGCGACAAGCCGATAATGCTTAAGCCCGGTGGGAGCATAAAGGCTTTTTGCGAACCACCAATAAGTGCGTCAATATGTGTGATGTCAATTTCTTCTACCCCCATCGCAGTAATCGCATCAACCACCACGACAATACGTGGATTATAATCCTTAACCGCCCTAGCAATCCCTTCGACATTATGGCGCAATCCCCCTGCAGATTCACACATCTGTATGCAGAAGCAATCCACATTGCCCTCTTCTTTGAGCGCATTTAACACACTTTCCACACTCGCTGGTGTGTTCCATTCATTCATGATTTCACGATAGGCAATGCGATGTGCCTTTGCAATCTTGCCAAATCGCTCTCCAAACTTGCCACTATTGACACTTAGCATTTTTTGTTGCGTGAAAGTGCATACACACGCCTCCATAGCCCCACTACCGCTGCTTGCAAGCATAAGCACTTCAGGCATTTTAAGCATTGCTAAAAGCCCGGCTTTTGCTTGTGCGAAAATCGCTTCAAATTCAGGGGTGCGGTGATGCAGAGTAGGCTCACTCATAGCATTCCGTAAGGATTCTGGCACGGGGGTGGGACCGGGTGTGAAAAGTAGCATAATGCCTCCTTGAATATGCGAAATAAAATCGCATTATACTTGAAATAACGTTATTTTAGTTATTTAATATCGCTCAGTTGCAAGGGTTGTGCTGCCTTAAGTGCGCGTTTTGCCCTTTTGTTTAGAATCTTTGGCAAATATTTTGGGTGTGCGCCACCATTAGGACGCAAAATAGCGATATTATCATTGCTTAAAGCCTCTCCCTTAGCTATATCTTTACTCACCCAAATGCTTCGGGCAAACTGCCGCCGCTTCTGCAATGTGTGTGCGGGAATGTGCGACTGCTTCTCTCCTAGAGCCAATGCTGTATCGCGTACTTGCCGCACCATAGCGCTAAAAGATTCTTTATCCATACTAAAGGCACTATCCACGCCCCCAAGCGATTTATCAAGGATAAAATGCTTCTCTATCATACTTGCCCCCAAGCTTGTAGCCACAATCGGGCAGAGCGCACCAAGGCTATGATCAGATAAGCCATATTTGATATGATATTTTTTGTAGATTTTGGCTAGAGCAGGCATAGAGGCTAGATTTGCGCTTTCTAGTGGAGCGGGGTATTCGCTTATGCAATGCAAGAGTGTAATGTCCTTGCAATCGTGCTTATGACATATTTTAAGGGCGGTTTTAATCTCTTTATGTGTGGCTACACCGGTGGAAAAAATAATGGGCTTTTTGGTTTTAGCAATAGCTTCTATAAGCTCATAGTGCATTATTTCAAAACTTGCTACCTTATACATAGGGCATTGTAAAGATTCTAAAAATGCCACACCTTTGCTTGAAAAAGGAGAGCTAAAAATGAGTAAGCCTAGCTCCCTTGCGAGAAAAAAAAGCTCCTCGTGCCATTCCCAAGGCGTTTGAGCCTCTTCATAGAGTTCATAAAGGCTGCGATTATCCCATAATGTCCCTCCACGAATGCAAAAAGCCTCCGCATTGCTTTTAAGTGTAAGGCATTCAGGCGTATAGGTTTGAAGTTTCACACCATCTGCGCCACATTCCTTAATTGCATAAATAGAATCTTTGGCAAGTTGCAAACTTTGATTGTGGTTTGCGCTTAGCTCTGCTATGATGAGCGGTTTTTTGACTTTCATAATCGCTCCTTATACATCAATATCACATCATAATATGGCTTTTGTGGGCGTTGCTTATGTGTCATAAAATGATGGAGTTTGCCCTCTTTTGTATAGCCACATTTTTGATAGAATCTTATCGCATTTTCATTGCATTCTAACACTTCAAGATGCAATGTATGTAACTCTAACTTATTAAAGGCAAAGGATTCTAAAAAGGCTAAGATAGATGCTCCCTTGCCTTTTACTTCACAAAATGGACTAGCATATATGCCGATAAAGGCGTGTTTATGCACGAGATTAATGCGTGTGAGTGAGCCTACGCCGATATACTCACCATCTTGCTTCACAAGCCAATATCGCCTTGAGTTATCATTGCGAAGCTGCGCGAGGAATGTTGTATGTGAATCTGCGCTAATATGCGTTGAATACATCCATTGCGCGACTTGCGGGTGATTACGCATTGAGAGGACAAGGCAAGATTCTGTCTCTGTCAAGTCGGTGAAAGATATAGCTTTTAAGGATGGAGATGGGCTAAGGCTAGGCTTTGCTATGGGAGATTGTGCGGTAATCTGTGTGGAATCTTGTGTAAGAGCAATTTGTGTTATAAGCTCATAGAGAGCTTGGGGCAAGAGATTATTAAGAGAGAGATTAGCAAGGGTGGATTTAATAGCCGATAGGCTATTTGTGTGTGAATCTTGGCAGGGATTTGTATGCCATAATTGTAAAAGTGTAAGTGCTTCTAGGGGATTGTGCGCTGTGGCAATTGCCCCTTCTTGTTCCCATTGTGTGATATGTAAATGCTGATTGGGGGCAGATTCTATAATAATGCTTGGAATCTTTAGTGCGATGAGTTCGAGCATACTCCCACCGCCTGCACTAATGGCATAATCGCATTCTTGTGCTTTAGAGAGAAAATATAGGGGCAGGAGATGATTATAAATGCTTATCTTTGGAATATTCTCTCCACCACTATTGTGAGGGATATGGAGATTATGCGTATAGCCATTGCCTAACACAATATGAAAATGATAGGAGGCAAAATTTTGCGATGAGGCGAGTGTGGAGAGCTGATTTACCAATTCTTGCGTGAGATTCTCACTATCTACCCCGCCAAAGCTGACAAATACATTATAATGCGTATGTGATGCTTGAGGGGGATTAATGGGGGGCATTATAGGTGGTATCATATAGTCTTTGCCGCACCATAGATGATAGTGTGAAGACGAAAAATGTGCGTTTGAATGCGGCGTGGGATTAAGGATATAGCTTTGCGGGGGATATATGTCTTGGAAGGTATCATCAAGGCATATCAGGGCTTTACTATGGGATTTTAACAGATAGTAAAACCACTCTTGCGCTTCATAGCTATCGATGATGGCTAAATCAAGCATTTCAGGCTGTGCAGAGAGCCATTCGTAATGTTTGTATTCTATGGATATGGAATCTGCCTCTATCCCTAGCAAACTTTTAAGCGGCGGGGGTGTGAAATCGCCACGATTATGCAAGGTAATAGTCTGCACCTGTTTTGCCTTTAAGCACAGGGCGAGTATTTTCACACATCGATAGAAATGCCCTAAACCAAACTTCGCCCCGCTCTCACAAAAAATATCAATACGCATATAAGCCCTTTTTTTATTTATAAGCTTTATAGCAAAGTGAGTTCCATTCAGGATAAACTGATAAATATACGTGCGGGATTTTATTCATCGATAATATCAAAACCACATATAATAAAATGCTTAGATTCTGTGTATGGTGCGGATACACCGCATATTTCTTACAAGTGAAAGAAAAGTAAGACTAATACTTGCTTATCATACACACGAAATGTTCGCAAATACATTACCTCTAGGCTTGTAAAAGCCTCTGCTAGCACTCAATATTGACTTGATGATGAACAACATCTTAATTTCAAGTGAGTTTTCAAATAAGTTACATTTTTAACTTTGTTTGTATATAGAAATTCTTTTATTAAGAATGCTTAGCGTATGATGCACCTAATGCTTAACGCCTACAAGCAGGAACGCTCTAATATTTATTCTTTTGGATTATAATATCTTTTGGAGCTTATTATGATAGTTTTTGATTTGTGTTGTGGCTATTTTAATACCAGTTTTATTGTTGCTTTTCATTCACATACTCCCGTATAGCACTTTCTTACTCTTCATTTTTCACATTTTGTCGTTTTAATCTTTAATAGGAACATTATAAAGGAGAATCTATGAAAAAATTGACTATTACTACAAATATGGCTTGGGCGTTGGTGCTTTTTGGTGGAATGATTGAGTGTTTTTGGGTGAGCGGGTTAAAATACGCTGATAGCTTTGCACTCTATATGCTTACGGGTATTGGGATTATTGTCTCTTTTTGCTGTGCGGTTATGGCGATGAAAAAAATCGAGGTAGGCGTGTGCTATGCGGTATTTGTAGGCATTGGCACAGCCGGAATTGTGCTAACAGAAATGCTTGTATTTGATGAGCCATTTTCTTTGGCAAAGATTAGCCTTATTATTTTATTGCTTATAGGCGTTGTGGGCTTAAAATTTAAAGCTAAAGAAGATGACGCCCTTGCAGATGAATTGGCTAAAGACTTGGGGCTTGATGAAATCAGTCAGGAGGCGAAATGAGTTGGATATTTTTAATCTTAGCGGGTTGTGTGGAGATTTTAGGAATCATTGCGATGAAACAACTCATACTTACTGGAAAAAAGATTTTTATCTTGGCTTTGGCTCTTATCTTTATGGCAAGTTTTGGACTACTCTCACAGGCAATGCAAGAGATTTCTATGGCGACAGCCTATGCGATATGGACAGGTATAGGCGCAGGAGGTGGTGTAATAGTAGGGATTTTATTTTTTAAAGAAGGTAAGAGTTTTTTAAAACTTTTATTTTTGAGCTTTATTATCGTCTCTAGCATTGGGCTAAAAATACTTTCATAGGGAGTTATAGGGTTTAGAAGTTGGGTTATGTGGATAAACAGCAGAGAGATATATCCTCGAGCAACCCCCCCCCCACTTGTGCTTTAGCGCTAGCCTATACTTGCATATTTAAGCCATCCACCCCTTATAAAGAGAAAATAAAATAGAAAATCTAAACCTTTGAGACTCACTTGATAACTAAAGCGTAGCTTTAGTTATCAAGTATATCCTTTAGGCACACACGAGAGGCTTTACCTTAAGTATGCAAGACCTTTGCAGAGACTTTTAGTCTCAATAGTAAAGGCATAGAGATTCTAAACCCAATAAAACTCACTTGATAAAATTCTTTTTGTTTAAGGGGAGGGGCTTAAATATCCCTCACCCTCTACATTGCTTTCAAGGTATGCACTTTGGTGTGATTTTATTTTTATAGAAGTGAGGATATATCTCAATTGTGGAGAGACTAGAGAATCTAAGTCTCTAATGTTGAATATCCTTGTGGGATTTCATCTAGAGAAGCAAATGCTTCACTCTCTATGCCTTTTACAAGAATAAATAAACAAATAAACAAAACAAACAAATAGATAAATAGGAGATAGTAGATAGATAGGATA
>ERZ778516.431-NODE-431-length-34945-cov-12.300602_pt1 | contig 34945 bp, 33 predicted proteins | sample MGYA00510342_ERZ778516 | MGnify/ENA primary metagenome ERZ778516 (study PRJEB29527, sample SAMN07138961) | mouse gut metagenome | material: feces | host: mouse | place: China:Nanjing | collected 2016-01-25 ...
ATATAAACGGCACTAAATTCCTGCACGCACAGAACTTTGATCCCCGTGCCGTTTATCATACTTTTCCGGCAATTTTCAAATGCCAGATATCTATATAAACGGCACTAAATTCCTGCACGCACAGAACTTTGATCCCTGTGCCGTTTATCATACTTTTCCAGCAATTATTAAACACCAGATATATACTATACTAAATATTACCGGAAAATGCAATGTTGCCCTTTTTGGTCTGCCAGACATCCGTTCCGTTACGGATGTCTGATACCCATTCCGGTCAGGCTGCACAGGGCAAACATCGCCATATTCATGCATACAATGGTTGCCCCGACCGGTGTGGAAGCCAGAATCGAGAGGAAGATCCCGGACGAAGCGCAGACAACCGACAGCACTGCGGATGCCAGAATCACTCCGCGGAAGCTTTTGAACAGGCGCATGGCAGAAAGCGCCGGAAAAATGACAAGCGCCGATATAAGCAGCGAACCCACAAGCTTCATGGCCAGCACAATAACAGATGCCGTGACTACTGCAATCAGCAGATTATACCTGCCTGCCTTCATCCCGGTTGCCCGGGCAAAAGTTTCGTCAAAGGTCACCGCAAAGACACGATGATAAAAAACGGTAAAGATCACCACCACCAGCACGGACAGAAGGATGCACAGCCGCACATCTGAGATGGACAGGGTCAGGATCGCTGTGGAGCCGAACAGGGTGCTGCATACATCTCCGGTCAGATTCGCCGATTTGGAGAACAGATTTAAAAACAGATATCCAGATGCCAGCGCACCTACAGATACCATGGCAATCACTGCATCCCCCTTCAGTTTTGTGTTTTGTCCCGTGCGAAGAAGCAGAATCGCCGAACCTATGGTAACCGGCAGGACGACCACCATATCATTTGCCACATCCAGTACGGTTGCCGCAGCCATGGCGCCGAACGCCACATGGGAAAGCCCGTCGCCGATAAAAGAAAACCGTTTTAATACAAGGGATACCCCCAGCAGGGAGGAAGACAGTGCAATCAGCACTCCCACCACCATGGCATACCTTACAAACGGATAGCTGAAGTAGACTCCAAGTATCTCAGACATGTATTTGACCTCCCATCCTTGAAAAACAGGTCTTTCCGATTTCGCTTTTCAGATAATCTTCCTTTGTTCCAAAAAACAGCGGCTCCTCGCTGATATGAAGAATGCGGTCCGCATAGACAGCTGCCGCATGAATATCATGAGACACCATGATAATCGTGATCTTCTCTTCATGGTTCAGTTTTTCCAGAAGCTCATACATTTCCTGAACGGCTGCCGGGTCAAGCCCGGACACCGGCTCATCCAGAAGCAGCATGTATCTGGTTGCACAGAGCGCTCTTGCCAGCAGAACTCTCTGCTGCTGGCCCCCGGACAACTCCCGGTAGCAGCGTTTTGCCAGATGCGCAATGCCGAGCTTCTCCATGTTTTCTGCCGCCCTCTCTTTTTCTGCCCTCCCGTAGAACGGACGCCACCCAAAACGCCCCAGGCAGCCGGACCGCACAATCTCCTGCACCGATGCCGGAAAATCCTTCTGTACGACCGTCTGCTGCGGCAGATATCCGATTCCGTCTGTCTCCAGGCCGTCATCCATGCAGATCTCTCCTGACATGGGTTCTTTCAGCCGGAGCATAGCCCTGATCAGCGTGCTCTTGCCGGAACCGTTTTCTCCCACAATGCACAGGTAGTCTCCTTTGTTCACTTCAAAGTTCAGGTTCTGCACCACTGCTTTCCCCTCGTAGCCCAGTACCACATCTTTGCACACAATCTGTGCCATAACATTCTCCTTATTCTTAAAAATCTGCTGCAGGAAGCGCTTCCTTCAGTACCTCCAGATTCCGTTCCATCACAGAGAGATAGCTCTCTCCTTCTTCGATATCCTGTTCGCTTACAGACTGCATGGAGTCAAGAAGCAGCACCTTCTGGTCCCCGGTCTTCGTGTTTCCTGCAATCGTCCGGGCGATCGCCCCGTCGGAACCGTCTATTTTCATCACCGCCGGAAGGTTCAGTTCCCCGGCTTTTTCCGCCAGAAATACAATCGTTTCAAAGCTGGCTTCCGTCTCTGCGGCGCATCCGGCAAACGCCGCATAATATGCAATCCCATAATCATCCATCAGATACCGGAACGGAAAACGGTCGCCAAACAGCAGCACCGGCATGGACGCCTGTTCCACTGTCCTTTGATATTCCATATCCAGCCCATGAAGCTTTTCCTGATACGCTCTGTTATTCTGTTCATAAATATCCCGATGCCCGGCATCCAGTTCACCAAGGGCCTCTGTGACCGCATCGCATACGGTCCGGGCATTTCGAAGAGACAGCCAGAGATGTTCATCATATTCCTCATGCGCTTCCTCTTCATGTGTGCGGTGTTCCTCTGCCTCTGTTTTTGGGTCATGCCCATGTCCCTGTACGGTCTGCATGCCTTCTGTATATTCTTCCGTTTTCGCGGCATCCTGCAGAAGTTCCATCAGATTTAACATACGGCAGTCCGGATTGCCTGCATGTTCCAGAGCCTCCTCCACCCAGAAATCCGATTCGCCGCCCACATAGACAAACAGATCCGCCTCCGATATCGCTCTCATATCCCATACCGTCGGCTGATAGCTGTGCAGATCCGCTCCGTTTTTCATAAGAAGCGTCAGCTCTGTCTCTTCTTCCCGTCTGCCAAGAATCTGCTTTACCCAGTCATATTCGGGAAATATGGTACAGACGATCCGAAGCTTTCGGTCCGGATTATCCTTCCTGTAATCTTTTTGATTCCCGCATCCGGCGGTTTCTGTCAGAAGGAATACCAGAAGCAGAACAAACCATATCCCTTTTCCTGTTTTTCTTATCATTCCATCTCCTGCCCGCTGCAGCCCTCGCATTGTCCAAACAGAACCGTCCGCCCTTCATCCAGCTGGAAATGATGTTTTCTCATGACCTGCCAGAACAGCGCTTCGCTTTCTGTATCTTCCATATGGTACAGTTTGCCGCACACCGAGCATTTCATATGCAGATGACGGTCACAATGCTCTCCGCATACCATCTGGTATAAAAACTTCCTGCCGTTTCCTTTGACAAACCGTTTTACCAGACCTTCTTCCACCAGTTTCGGCATAATACGGTAGACTGTGCTTTTTCCGGGTGCCGCCGTCAATGCCGTTTCCTGTTTCAGCCGCTCGCACAGCTCCTCAATCGTAAAGGACTCTTCACTGTGTGCTTTCATATACGCCAGAAGGACTCTTTTCTGCTCTGTCTGATACTGAGCCATACTATCCCCTCCAATATGAGAATTACTCTCATATTATAAACCTGTTTTCAAAAAAGTCAAGAAAAAGAGGTGCTGCAAAACACCTCTTATCTGTCTGTTCCATATTGACCGGTTCCGTCTGCCCTGTTTTCCGGCAATTTCCAAATGCCGGATCCATACAGAAACGGCATCAAATATCTGCTTTTACACACAGATCGCTGACACAGCATCTTTCGCAGTACGGCTTTGTCCTCGCCGTACACACATCCCTTCCATGGTAAACCAGCCTGTGGCAAAAATCGCTTCCTTCTTCCGGCGGAATCAGCTTCCACAGCGCCTTCTCCACTTTTCCGGGTTCTTTGATTCCATCCACCAGCCCCATCCGGTTCACCAGACGGATGCAGTGGGTGTCTGTCACGATCGCCGGCTTCCCGAATACATCCCCCATAATCAGATTTGCACTTTTCCTGCCCACTCCCGGAAGCTTTAACAGTTCCTCAAAATGATCCGGCACTTTCCCGTTGTACTGATCCTTCAGAATCTTCATACATGCGCTGATGTCCCGTGCCTTGGTTCTTCCCAGACCGCATGGCCTGACGATCTCTTCAATCTCCTCCGCCTTCGCTGCAGCCAGCGCATCTACATCCGGAAATTTCTCATACAGCTTTTCTACAACCACATTCACTCTGGCATCCGTGCACTGCGCTGCCAGCCGAACGCTCACCAGAAGCTTCCAGGCATCATCATAATCCAGCGTGCAGCCTGCATCCGGGTATTCTTTTTTCAGCCGCTCGATCAGCTTTTTCGCAAGTTCTTTTTTCTGTTGTTCCTCCATAAAGCCTGTGATTCCTCTCTGTCATAACCAGATACAGCTTCCGTCTCCGTACATTTGCACCGGAAACAGAAGCCGCATCCTGCAGAACCTTCTACACTCTGATATCGATATATTCACCCAGTCCGGCAATCGGAACGGAATCCATCATCTCCGTCAGCACCTCGCCGGTCACTTCCGCTGTATCAAGGATCTTATCCAGCATCGCAACCCCCACATTTGTACTCAAGCTGGCAGCAGACATGGAAACAGATAATGCTCCAATATCCATATATATATCACCTCCGTTGCCACTATTTTACCAAATCTTTTGGCCGGAATCAACTGTTATTTTCTTATCAACCGTTTATCACCGCCGCGGGGCATTAAAACCGGGAACAGACAGCATCCGGTATCCCTTATATCCGATATAAAAAAAGACTTCCCGCGCCAGAAAGGGCAGCTTTGTCTTCAGACTGACAAAACGGGTAGTCGGCGTAGGACATGTATATGCCTGGATCCCATAGTCTGACGCCATCCGCATGGCGCGCTTCATATGGAGCGGGTCACTGACGATCAGGGCATCCTTCAGTCCGTGCTCTTCCATCAGCAGACTGGCATAATACATATTTTCCTGCGTAATCCGGGACTGTTCCTCCATGAGAATATCCTCCTTCGGCACACCGTTTTGAACGGCATATTCTGCTGCCGCCCATGCCTCCGAGCAGACGGCGCCGTCCCCATATCCGCCCGTCATAATGAGACAGTCCACATAACCGTTCTCATACAGCCAGATGCCATGACGGATCCGCTCACGAAAGACCGGCGAGGGTTCTTCGCCCGTCACGCCTGCCCCAAGGACGATCGCCGCATCTGCCTCCCGAAGCTCTGTCCTTTTGCTGAAGGAGACGATCTGCCATGTGTTGACCAGAACACAGAGCAGAACGAACAGAAAAAACCACAGAATCAGGTACCGTTTTCTCCATCTCATAACACGATCTCCATACCCGTACAAAGCTGGCATACCTGCTCCCCCAGCTCTTCCTTCAGGATCTCAAACGCCGGCTGTCCGGTACAGTGTCCTGTGAAAATTTTATCAATCCCGGTGGAACGGATCCTTTCCGCGAGCGCCCGGACATCTTCCGGCGACGTATGATAAAGATGAAATCCTCCGATCATCGCATGGATCTTTTTGTCCGGATATGCTGACACCACTTCCCGGATGATATTGTCCGCACCTCCATGAGAACAGCTGCTGCAGATGACCAGTCCTTTTTCCGTATCAAAGATCAGGCTCTGCTCATGGGCAAAGGAATCCGGCCGATATCTTCCGTTCTGACGGATATAGAGGTGATTCTGCTCTCCATATGCCTCCAGTCCTTCTGTATGATGGGCAAGAAGGCTCACGCCCGGAACGATCTGGCAGCCGTCCTCTGCGTAGATGATCCGATCCCTGTAGGTCTTCAGAAATCCTCTGTGAATCCCAATATATTTATGAAAAATCCAGCGCTTTCCATAGCAGTTCTCCTCCGCGCCCTCCCGGATGTAAAACGGCGCCATTGTATTTCCGGTAAAAAATGCGCCCATTCCGTCTGCATGGTCATAGTGGGCATGAGACAGAACGCCGAATTCCACCGCCCCAAGGTCAATCCCCAGCGCCTGCGCATTTTTGGCAAACCGGTCGGAAGCGCCGGTGTCCAGAAGGATCCTGTGCCCCCTGTATTCTACATAAACAGAAAGCCCCCACTCGGCAGCCAGCGTGCCCTTTGTCCGGTTATCTATCAGTATTGTTGCTTTCATCCTCTCTTTTCCTTTCCGGCAGACTCACCGTGCCCGGACTGCCCACCGCAGCTTCGCAGAACGCGCCCGACTGTTCCTTCTGCATTCCTCTGCCGAAGGACGGATGGCATCAGCCGCAGTCTCGCTGTACCGTCCTTCCTTGAAAAACCGTCTGAATGATTTCTTCACCAGCCGGTCTTCCCCCGAATGGAACGTCAGAATCGCCGCCCGGCCACCCGGACGCAGCGCCCCCGGAAGCTTTTCCAGAAATTCATACAGTACTTCATATTCCTGATTCACATCAATGCGCAGGGCCTGGAAGGTCCGCTGACAGGATTTTTTCACCGTTTCTTTCTGCTCTGCTGCCGGCAGGAATGAAAGCGCCGCTTCGATGATCTGCCGAAGCTCTGTTGTTGTCTCGATCTTCATGCCCCGCCTCTGCCGGAGGATGACCTCTCTGGCAATCTCCTGCGCATAAGGCTCGTCCGCATTTTCCACAAGCATTCCTGCAAGTTCCTCCTGAGCGATCCCCCGCAGACGCTCTGCGGCGCTCATTCCTTTCCTCTGATTCATCCGAAGGTCCAGCGGCCCTTCCGTCTTACAGGAAAAACCCCGGTCCGGATTATCGATCTGCATGGAAGACACTCCAAGGTCCGCCAGTACAAAATCAAAGCCTCCGGCTTTCTCTGCCACCTGATCCATCTGTGCAAAATTCAGAAGGTGCATCGTCAGAATGTCCTCTCCATATCCCAGCGCCCGGAGGCGTTTCATGGTCTTTTCCGATTCTTCCGGGTCCACATCCAGTACATGGAGGTGTCCCTGTCCCTCCAGACACGAAAGCATCCGCTCTGTATGTCCGCCATAGCCAAGCGTTGCGTCCATTCCGGTCTGCCCCGGCCGAATCTGCAGGAAATCCAGAATCTCCTGCACGCAGATGGAGATGTGCATGCCCGCAGGGGTATTTCCCTTTCGGATGACCTTTTCAATGGTATCCGCATACTTTTCCGGCTGCAGCTCCTTGTATTTTTCCCGATAGCTTCTTGGATGTGTCCCCCGGTAGCGGACACGGCGCCTGTGTGTTGTCTCCTGATGCTCCATATATTCGATTTCCTTTCCCTTTTTCCGGCATCACATTATCTTTCTCCAAATTCCCGCTGTATGCAGTACTCAATCACGGATTCCATCTGCGGCGACACCCATTTATCCCTGTGATACAGAAACTGCTTCCAGATCTCAATCTTAAAATCCTGCACCTGTATGCAGGAAAGCTTTCCCTCCTGTACTGCCCGTTCCGTCACATAATCCGGAAGATACGAGATCCCCACTCCCTGCTCCGCCAGAGAACAGAGCAGTCTTGTGCTCCCCACCTCCAGCACCGGTTCAATTTCCAGAGACATGGCAGCCAGCTGTTCATCCATGAGCCTCCGGTAACTCATGCCTTTTTCCGTCAGCACAAACGGCTCCTGCATCAGTTCCCGTACAGATACCTTGGGCCTTCTGCACAGCGGATGGCCGGTTGCCGCCACAAAGTGCATACCCACCTGCTCCTCCCGGACAATTACATATTCCGTATTATAGATATGATTGTCGAGCGTCAGGATGGCATCCGCCTCATTGTGGTCGATCAGCCGGAACATTTCTTCGGTCCCGGTGGCGATGATCTTCAGTGTAATACCCGGATACCGGCTCCGGAACTCTGCAAAGCCTTCCTCCAGCAGAGAATCGCACAGAGAATCCGGCACCGCCAGCCGAAAATGCCCTGCTGCCTCTTTCTTCTCCTGCATCTCCCGTTCCAGCTCCTGCGTCAGCTTGCTGATCTGGTGCGCATACTGCAGCACATCCCTGCCCCGTTCCGTCAGCGCAATGGTATGATTGATCCGTTCAAACAGCTGGACATTCAGTTCCGTCTCCAGCTGCTTGATCTGAAAGGACACCGTGGACTGAGAATAGCCCAGCGTTCTGGCCGCCTTGGTGAAACTGTTTTTCTCCGCCACCTGAATAAAGGTCATCAGATTTTTAACATCCATTTTTTCAATCCTGTGTATCATCATTATCAATTTTACAGATATTCTCTTTTACTATATACTAAACACATAAGAAATGCAAATGATATGGGGGTAAAAATGCTATGGCTGTTTTTCAATTTGTATACTGGATCCTGTGGGGAGACCTGATTACCATCCCGCTTCCGGGCGGGAGCTCTCTGGGGCTTTCCCTGCTGGTACTGCTTCTGATCCCGTCCGGCATCTATTTTACCGTCCGGACCCGTTTTCTTCTCTTCCGGCGGTTTTGGGACATGCTCAGGATTGCCGTCGAGAAAAAAAATCCAACGCAGAAAAATTCCATCTCCGGCCTGCAGGCGCTGATCATTTCAACCGCCACCAGAGTGGGCATGGGCAATCTGGTGGGCGTCGTTGCCGCCATTTCCGTCGGCGGTGCGGGCGCGGTCTTCTGGATGTGGGTCACCGCTCTTCTGGGCTCTTCCACGGCCTTTGCAGAAGCCACTCTGGCACAGATCTACAAAGAAGAAGATCCCCTGTACGGCGGCTACCGGGGCGGTCCGGCCTACTACATCCATCATTTCTTTCTGAAAGAAGACAAAACCCGCAGAAAATCTGTCGTCGCGGTCCTGTTCGCCATCTCCGGCCTGATCTGCTGGTGCGGCATCAGCCAGGTCATCGGCAACTCGGTTTCATCCGCCTTCGAAAATGCCTTCCACATCCCGCCCCTCTTTACTACGGCGGTTTTGGTGCTGATCGCTGCAGTCATTGTCCTTCGGAAAAACGCCACGGTCAAAGTACTGGATCTCATTGTTCCCATTATGGCAGGCTTTTATTTTCTGCTGACCATTGTCATCATTCTGATGAACATCGGTCAGATTCCGGCGGTCTTCGCACGCATTTTCTCGGAAGCCTTCGGACTCCGGCAGGCAGCGGCGGGCGGCTTCGGCGCCGTCCTCATGAACGGAGCCAAGAGAGGACTTTTCTCCAACGAAGCAGGAAGCGGCTCCGCGCCCTGTGCGGCCGCTGCGGCCGACATCAGCCACCCTGCCAAAGAAGGACTTCTGCAGTCCTTCGGCGTCTTCATCGACACCATTGTGATCTGCAGCTGCTCCGCCATGATCATGCTCCTGACTCCCGAATCCATGACGCAGGGACTCGAAGGCATGGATCTGCTTCAGGAAGCCATGCATTATCATATGGGAAGCTTCGGCGTCATCTTTATCGCCGTCGTCCTGTGGCTTTTCAGTTTCTCGACGTTTATCGGCATCCTGTTCTATGCAAGACCCAACGTAGCCTACCTGTTCGGAGACAACTGGCTGTCTCAGACGCTCTACAAGGTTCTGGCCCTTATTATGCTTTTCATCGGCGGTCTGGCTGCGTATACGTTCGTATGGGATCTGGGTGATGTGGGAATCGGACTGATGACGATCTTCAATATGATTGCGCTGATCCCGCTGTCCGGGCAGGCGCTGAGATCGCTGAAAGAATATGAGAATCTGCTGAAATAGCAGGTTGTAATTTCCCGGTTCCTGACACGGTCATGTTCACCCCTGCGCCGGTATTTTGTCCGGCGCAGGCTGATATTTCCGGAAGATTTATGCCTGTCGTGACAGCGTGTACCCGCGCCCGTTTACCTTCATGACCGGTGCGGCAACCAGGAACGCACTGGGGTCTATGGCGAGCACCCGGTCCCGAAATGCCGGGTACTGTTTTGCATACACAACGCTGAATATGGCTTTCTGTTTTTCTTTCTGATAACCGGTTTCAATATTTAAAAACGTCATTCCGCTGTCCAGATCTTTTAAGACCGTCTGTGCAATCTCCTGATGACGGGGAGAGATAATGATCAGTTCCACCTTCTTCTCTCCGGACAGGATGGTCCGGTTCATCATTCCAGATGTCAGAACAATGACAACAATCCCGTAGAGAATCCCGTCCCAGCCTCCGCGGAAGATCTGCAGGGCAAGGATCACGATATCAAAAAATACCATGGAATTTCCCACCGGGATTCCTTTCAGCTTCTGCAGGATGCAGGGCGGAATATCCATCCCGCCGGTGGAACCTCCCGCCCGGATCACCAGACCAATGCCGCTTCCCATCAGTACCCCTGCGAAAACGGCAGAAAGCAGGACATCCTGAGAAAACCAGGTTCCCACCGGCTGCGTCTCAAAGATTCCCAGAATCACCGGATAGATGACCGTGGAACATAAAGAAGTCATTGCAAATCTCTTCCCGAGAAAGAGACAGCCCAGCAAAAACAGGGAAAGATTGACGCCTGCTGTAATGACCGAGATCGGCGCCGGTATCCAGGACTGGATCACCAGGGCAATTCCCGTAGATCCGCCCAGCATAAATCCATTGGGAACCACGAACGCGCATACGGCAAACGCCAGCAGAGTATTTCCAAGCAGTATGTAGAGCAGCATTTCCAGTCTTTTCATCCTTGTCCTCCATTCTTCGCCTGGAACCGTTTTTTCATGGCTGCAGCAGGTCAGGCGCATATGATATCCGTCTGCAGCTGTCTCTATTATAGACCGAAAGAGAAAAGAGATTGTTGCATATACAACAATCTCCGGAAAATTATCGATTTTTTTGCTGCTCCACGATCTCCTGCAGTGCCTGACGGTCAAGAACTTTTATAAATCCATATCCCCGCTTCAGCCACCCTTCCTGTTCAAATTTCTTCAGAACAGTCGTCACCGTGGAGCGGTTCAACCCCAGAGACACCGACAGTTCTTCATGCGTATAGGGAAGCACACCTCCTGCAGTCCCCTTTCCCACCGAATCCGACGCCGTCTCATCCAGGATATAGCCTGCCATCTTTCCATACCGGTCCAGCAGGCACTGATCCTCCATCCGTGCCGTCAGATGATCCATGGTATTGGAACAGAGCTGCAGAAAATGGAGGGCAAATCCTGTCTTTTTCTGAAACCACGGAAGGACATCCGTCATTCGAAAAGAAACCAGCAGCACTTTATTGACTGCCTGTACACAGACAGGACGTATATTTCCTTCCATAAAAGCCGATTCCCCGAACAGACGCCCGGCTTCCACCACATCCAGCGTCAGCTCCCGCCCGGAATACAGATTGGAAAAGACACGCACCCGTCCTTTCAATATATAATAGACCTTCTCTGCCGGATCCCCTTTCATATAAATGAGATGTCCAGGCTGAACGGTAAATACCGTCCCTGCAGACTGCAGAATCTTTTCTTCTTCAGAAGTAAACATAAAACCGCTCCATCTGTATCAACAACAGGATTCTGATACCGGTATTTTGTCAGCAGACAGCAGAACTTAACAGCTCACTTTCAGAAACTGCGCCCGTCCATGAAGTTTTAACGGAACCGAGTCAGCCGGAACAAAGATGCAGTCTCCCTTAAAAAAATGAAGCATCTCTTCTTCTCCGAACATGGTTCCGCATCCGCCGATGCATAAAAGCACCTGAAAAGAATTGCTGTCCGTCTTAAAATCCGCCATCTCTCGACAGCGCTCTGTATTGATGAGCTGCCGCTCCACCTGAAAATATCTGCAGCGGCACAGAAGCTCCGTGGCGCTGCCCTTCTGATACTTTAATACTCTCATGGGCTGTCTGGGAGTCCTGCTTCCCTTCCTGTCCGCAACCTGAAGCGCCTGCGGAATATGAAGCTTCCTTGGCTGTCCGTTTTTATCCAGACGCCCGTAATCATACATCCGGTAGGTCAGATTGGAACTTTCCTGAATCTCTGCAATCAGCGTACCTGCGCCAATGGCATGAACCGTTCCCGGCTCGATATAGAACAGATCGTCCTTCTGCACCTTTACCTTCTGGAGATATCGTTCCACGGTTCCGTCTTCCAGGCTTTTTTTCAGCTTCTCCCTGCTGATGTCCTGATAAAAACCATAGACCAGCCGGGCATCCTTTGCCGCATCCAGCACATACCACATTTCCGTCTTGCCGAGGGAGCCGTGCTCATGTTCCCTTGCATAGTCGTCATCCGGATGCACCTGCACGGACAGATCCTGTCTGGCATCGATAAACTTGATCAGAATCGGAAGCCCGCCGGCGGTCTTCGGGTGAGTCCCCATATATTCCGGATGCTCTTTTAAGACCTCCAGGAGCAGTCTGCCCGCATCCGCCCCGCTGGCTACGATACTCGGTCCGTCCGGATGCGTGGAGCACTCCCAGGTCTCTGCCAGAGGCGTCAGATCCATGTCCTTGGAAAAATCGTCCTTCAGGCGGCTTCCGCCCCACAGGTAGTCTTTTCCGGCCGGCTTTAAAAGAAACGGACGGGCGCCAAAACGGACCTCACTGTTCCAGTTCATATTTCTTCTTGTCATGAACACTGATCTCTCTGCCAAGCTGCACCTCAATGACCTTCAGTTCCGTATCTGCAATCAGCGTATGACGGCAGCCTGCCTGCATGGTTACCACGTCTCCCGCCTGCACCGGCTGCTCCATGCCATCCACGATGCTGCGGCCCTTTCCGGAGATGACGGTCCAGACTTCGTCTCTTCTCTCATGACTGTGATAGTTCATCCGGTGCCCGGCATTCAGCGTCACCTTGATGGTCATGCTTTCATCTTCGATATCCAGCACCCGGAAACTGCCCCAGGACTTTTCCGCAAACATGATCTGCTGGTCGATCCGGTCCACATAGGGTTTAATATAACTGGACTGCTCCTTATCAGACACCAGAATTCCTTCCGGGCTGGCGGACACCACCACATCCTTTAAACCCATGCAGAGCACCGGCACATCCAGTTCATTGATCACATGGACATTTTCACACTGATCGTTCAGAATCGCCTCTCCGATGGACGCTTCCTCCATGGCCTCTGTCAGCGTATTCCAGGTTCCCAGATCCTTCCATTCACCGGCAAAGCGCATAACCTCAATATTGTCTTCCTTCTCCACCACCGCATAGTCAAAACTGATCTTCATAAGCGTGTCATATTTTCCAAACAGATCCTGATAATCGATAAAATCCAGAAGTTCATGGGCCTTGTCCAGCACATACTTCAGCTTATAGGCAAAAACGCCGCCGTTCCACAGAGCACCCTTCTGGATATATTCCTCTGCGGTTTTCACATCCGGCTTTTCTTTAAACGTGGATACCCGGCTTACCTGTTCTTTGTCCGCCGGGATAATATAACCGTACTTCTCGCTGGGATAGGTAGGTTCGATGCCCATGAGCACCAGACTGGCTTCCCCGGTCTTTGCAAGATTTCCCAGTTCCTTCAGCGCCGTAAAATAATCTTCCTCTACATACGGGTCCACCGGGCAGACAACCACCGCCTCATCTTCCGATACCCCCTGCACGTCATGAAGGTATGCCGTTGCCAGTGCGATGGCCGGAAACGTATCCCTCCTGCAGGGCTCGATGGAAATCCCCACATCCTCCCCCAGCTGATTATGGATTGCCGACACCTGGGTCCTGGAGGTAGCGATGGTCACCGTCGCATCCGGATCCACTTTCCGGATCTGATGATAGACCCGCTGAACCATGGATTCATAACCGCCTTCCGGGGTCTGAAAGATTTTGATAAACTGTTTGGAACGGATATCGTTGGACAGAGGCCAGAGCCTCTTTCCGGATCCGCCGGATAAAAGTATGATATTCATGATCTACCTCTCTGCTCTCATGGGATTGTTCAAAAAGTCTTCATAAGAAAGGCGGATGCCCTCCCGAAGCTCTGTCTTATAGGTCCAGCCAAGGGCTGCGCTCTTGGACACATCCAGAAGCTTTCTCGGTGTCCCGTTGGGTTTTGACGGATCCCAGCGGATCTCTCCGGTATAGCCGATGACCTCCGCCACCAGTTCCGTCAGTTCACTGATTGTCAGCTCCCTGCCGGTTCCTGCATTCACAGTCTCATTCCCGCTGTAATGGTTCATAAGAAATACGCACAGATCCGCCAGGTCGTCTACATACAGAAATTCCCGCAGAGGGCTGCCATCCCCCCAGCAGGTCACATAAGGAAGATTCTGCTCCTTCGCCTCATGAAACCGGCGGATCAGAGCCGGAAGCACATGGCTGTGCGTCGGATGATAGTTGTCGTTTGGCCCGTACAGGTTGGTGGGCATGACAGAGATATAATCCGTCCCGTACTGGCGGTTCAGAAACTCGCAGTACTTCAGTCCCGAGATCTTCGCCAGCGCATACGCTTCATTGGTCTTCTCAAGTTCTGAAGTCAGCAGACAGCTCTCCTTCATGGGCTGAGGCGCCATCCGGGGATAGATGCAGGAGGAACCCAGAAACTCCAGCTTTTTACAGCCGTTTTTCCACGCAGAATGGATCACATTCATCTCCAGGATCATATTGTCATACATAAAATCCGCCAGTGCGTTCTCATTTGCCACGATGCCGCCCACCTTTGCCGCCGCCAGGAATACATATTCCGGCTTTTCCTTCTCAAAAAAGGCCTCCACCTGATCCTGCCGGCACAGATCCAGCTCCTTATGGGTCCGGGTGAGGATCCTGGTATATCCCTGCTTCTGAAGTTCCCTCACGATCGCAGATCCGACCATCCCCCGATGCCCTGCCACATAAATCTTCGCATCCTTTTCCATCATTGTCTTCTTTCCCCCTGCTGTACTGCTTTTACGGCTGCCTCTTTTCTTGCCAGCTCCCGGTCGTGTTCTGCCATGATCCGCACCAGCTCCTCATAACTGGTCTTCTGCGGATTCCACCCAAGGACGGTCTTTGCTTTTGTGGGATCTCCCCACAGATTGTCCACATCCGTCGGACGGAACCATTCCGGGTTCACGCACACCAGCATCTTTCCGGTCTTCACGTCATAGCCTTTTTCCTCCAGTCCCTTCCCTTCAAATCGAAGTTCGATGCCGTTGGCGGCAAATGCCTTTTTGGTAAAATCCCGGACTGTATGCTGCTCTCCGGTGGCGATGACAAAATCTTCCGGCGTATCATGCTGCAGAATCAGCCACATGCATTCTACATAATCCTTTGCATAGCCCCAGTCCCGCAGAGAGTCCATATTTCCCAGCTCCAGATGGTCCTGAAGCCCCTCTGCAATCCGTCCGGCTGCCAGCGTGATTTTCCGGGTTACAAAATTTTCCCCGCGGCGCTCGGATTCATGATTGAACAGAATTCCGTTCACCGCGAACATCCCGTAGGCTTCCCGGTATTCTTTCGTAATCCAGAATCCGTACTGTTTCGCTACCGCGTAGGGACTGTATGGATGAAACGGCGTAGTCTCCTTCTGGGGAACTTCTTCCACCTTGCCGTACAGTTCAGAAGTAGATGCCTGGTAAATCCTTGTCTTCCGGTCCAGACCCAGGATCCGCACGGCCTCCAGGATGCGCAGAACGCCGATGGCATCCACATCTCCGGAATATTCCGGAACATCAAAGGACACCTGGACATGAGACTGGGCTGCCAGATTGTAGATCTCGTCCGGCTGCACCAGACTGATGATGCGCATAAGAGAAGACGAGTCTGTCAGGTCCCCGTCATGCAGCGTTACCGCATGCGCGGCCAGCAGATGATCGATTCTGGATGTATTGGAGATGGATGCGCGGCGGGTGATGCCGTGAACCTCATATCCTTTTTCCAGAAGAAATTCTGCCAGATAGGAACCATCCTGTCCTGTGATACCTGTAATCAGTGCTTTTTTTACCATACTTCGTTCCTCAACTTTCTAAATCTTTTCCATTATAGTTTTATCATTTTCTGTCATTCTAATAGAAAAAAAGTACAATTTTAAGAGAGTATCTTGAATAGAACCAGCATAATATTGACTTTTTTGTACATTCTTATTTTGTAATGCAGTCCAGGTTCTGTTATAATTGAGAAAAACCAACTGTTACCACAAGGAGAAACATCCCTATGGACCGTACATCCCTTTTCCACGGCAGCCTGGTGACTACCAGCCGAATCCTTTACACTCCTTCTGCATTTGCAAGAACCAGTCTGATCCATCTGCAGGAAACCGGCTTTCTGGAAGCCAGAAAGCCCCATAAAAGCCGCAGGGAAAATCTTGCCTCCTGTCTGTTTTTCCAGGTCCTGTCCGGCCACGGCACTCTAGAATACATGGGAGAGACTTTTCCTCTGATCACCGGAGACTGTGCCTTCCTCGACTGCCGCAGACCCTATTCCCACTGTACCTCCGACGAACTCTGGCAGCTGAAATGGGCGCATTTCTACGGTCCCAACATGAACAGCATCTATGAGAAATATGCGGAGCGGGGCGGACGCCCCTGCTTTCACCCGGCTGACCCATCGCCCTACGGCCGTATCCTGGATGAACTCTATGAGACTGCATCCTCTGAAGACCATGTCCGGGACATGCGGATTTTTGAAAAACTGGCTTCTCTTCTTACCCTTTTGATGGAACAGAGCTGGAACCCGGAAAACCGTCGGCGCATTACCGCCAAAAAGCAAAATCTCCAGAATGTCAAGGAATATCTGGACCGGCATTATATGGACCGGATCAATCTGGACGATCTTGCAGAAAAATTTTATATCAATAAATTTTACCTGGCACGCATCTTCAAGGAACAGTTCGGCGTCTCCATCAACAATTATCTGCTGCAGATCCGTATCACCCATGCCAAGCAGCTTCTGCGCTTCACGGACCAGACCGTCGAAGCCATCGGAAGAGAATGCGGCGTGGAGGATGCCAACTATTTTTCCCGGATGTTCCGGAAGGTAGAGGGGATCTCCCCGGGTGAATTCCGCCGGATGTGGTAACATTCAGAAAGGAGAAACTTCCATGAATCTTCCGGGTTATTACTCCTCCGGACAGTTTGCACGTATGGCCGGCGTAACCGTCCGGACCATCCGTTATTATGACCGGCAGAACATCCTGAAGCCTTCTTATGTAAATCGTTCCGGTGCACGCTTTTACACGGATTCCGATCTGGCAGGGCTGCAGCAGATCCTCCTGCTGAAATATCTGGGCTTTTCTCTGGACGAAATCCGGGAGATGACCATCGGCGATATCGATTATCATTTTCTGAAAAATTCTCTGAATCTCCAGAAAAAGCTGGTACAGGACCGCATCGAACAGATGCAGCTGGTAGAGAGCGCCATTGAGGATACGGTCCGTACCATCGAAGAGGAACAGCAGATCGACTGGAGCCACATGCTGGAACTGATCCATCTGACCGGTATGGAGAAGAGTCTTAAGCACCAGTATCAGAATGCCACCAATATCTCCGCCCGCATCCGGCTGCACAGAGACTATTCCGCCAACCGTCAGGGCTGGTTTCCCTGGATCTACGAACAGTGCCGGATCACCGACGGTCTGAAGATTCTGGAACTGGGGTGCGGCAACGGAGCGCTGTGGACGGAAAATCTTGCACTTCTTCCGGCACATGTCCAGATCTGCCTGTCGGACATCTCCGAAGGCATGCTGCGGGACGCCCGCAGAAACATCGGACAGGACGACCCCAGATTTTCCTTTCAGGCGTTTGACTGCGCCGGAATTCCGTTTCCGGACCACTGCTTTGATCTGGTGATCGCCGGACATGTGCTATTCTACTGCAAAGATCTGTCCCGGGTGTGCCGGGAAGTCCGTCGGGTCCTGAAACCGGACGGCCGCTTTCTCTGCAGCACTTACGGAAAGGAACACATGAAGGAAATCAGCAGTCTGGTTCAGCAGTTTGACAGCCGCATCGTGCTGTCCGCCGAAAAGCTGTACGAACAGTTTGGTCTGGAAAACGGCCGGGAGATTTTACAGCCGTACTTTTCCCTGATTGAATGCCTGCGCTATGAGGATTCCATCACGCTGAATCATGCGGAGCCGCTGATCGAATACATCCTCTCCTGCCACGGCAACCAGAACCAGATTCTGCTGGAACGCTATAAGGATTTCCGAAGCTTTACGGAAAAAAAGACCGCGCAGGGATTTCACATCACAAAAGACGCAGGGGTCTTCCTCTGCCGGTTTTCGCAAAATTTTACAAAAAACACTTGAAGGTGACGTAAGGTCATCTTTTATACTGGAAATCAGAATCCGTAAACAGAACATTTTGAAAGGAAGATCATATGAAACAGACAACGATCATCGTCACCGGCGGTGCAGGCTTTATCGGAAGCAACTTTATTTTCCATATGCTGGACAAGTATCCGGACTACCGGATCATCTGCCTGGACTGCCTGACCTATGCAGGCAATCTCTCCACTCTGGCACCTGTCATGAATCACAGAAATTTCCGTTTTGTGAAGGAGAGCATCACAGACCGGGAGGCTGTCTACCGTCTCTTTGAGGAGGAGCATCCGGATATGGTCGTAAATTTCGCGGCGGAAAGCCATGTGGACCGTTCCATCGAAAATCCCCAGGTATTTCTGGACACGAACATCATCGGCACTTCCGTGCTCATGGATGCCTGCCGCAAATACGGCATCGTACGCTACCACCAGGTATCCACCGACGAGGTATACGGCGACCTTCCGCTGGACCGGCCGGATCTGTTCTTTACAGAGGAAACGCCCATCCACACCTCCAGTCCCTACTCCTCCAGCAAGGCGGCTGCGGATCTTCTGGTACTGGCCTACCACCGGACCTATGGGCTGCCGGTGTCCATCAGCCGCTGCTCCAATAATTACGGGCCTTATCATTTTCCGGAGAAGCTGATCCCGCTGATGATCGCCAACGCCCTGAACGACAGGCCCCTGCCGGTCTACGGCGCAGGAGAAAATGTCCGCGACTGGCTGTATGTGGAGGACCACTGCAAAGCCATCGACCTGGTGATCCACAAAGGACGCGTGGGCGAGGTCTACAACATCGGCGGGCACAATGAGATGAAAAACATTGACATCGTAAAAATCATCTGCAAAGCGCTGGACAAACCGGAGAGCCTGATCACCTATGTCACCGACCGGAAAGGACACGACATGCGCTATGCCATCGATCCCACCAAGATTCACAACGAACTGGGCTGGCTGCCGGAGACAAAATTTGCAGACGGCATTCAGAAGACGATCCGGTGGTATCTGGACAACAGAGAATGGTGGGAAACGATCATTTCCGGCGAATATCAGAATTATTATGAGAAAATGTACAAAAACCGGTAAATATTGTCCGTTTTTTAACAATACGAATCCGGATACAGGAAGAACTGTTTCGGATCCCGAAAGCGTTGAGAACACAAAACAAAATTTTATCAGGAGGAATACAGCATGAAAATATTTGTAACCGGCGTGGGCGGGCAGCTCGGCCATGATGTGATGAATGAACTGAATCAAAGAGGTTATGAAGGGGTCGGCTCTGATCTTGCGCCAGAATACAGCGGGATACAGGACGGCAGCGCCGTGACCCGGATGCCCTATGTTCCCATGGATATTACCGACAAACATTCCGTGGAAGAGATTCTGACAAAACAGAATCCGGATGTGGTGGTTCACTGCGCTGCATGGACCGCTGTGGATATGGCAGAGGATGATGACAAAGTGGAGAAGGTCCGCCTCGTCAATGCCACCGGCACCGAAAATATCGCGCTTGCCTGCCAGAAACTGAACTGCAAAATGATCTATCTGTCCACCGACTACGTCTTCAGCGGACTGGGCGAAGAACCCTGGCAGCCGGACTGCAAGGACTATCAGCCGCTGAACGTCTACGGACAGACCAAGCTGGAAGGCGAACTGGCCGTCGCCAACCATGTGGAAAAATATTTTATCGTGCGGATCGCCTGGGTCTTCGGCGTCAACGGCAAAAATTTTATCAAGACCATGCTGAATCTTGGGAAAACGCATGACCGCATTACCGTCGTCAACGATCAGATCGGTACGCCCACCTATACCTTTGACCTGGCCCGTCTTCTGGTAGACATGCTGGAAACGGAAAAATACGGCTATTATCATGCCACCAATGAAGGCGGCTATATCAGCTGGTATGATTTTACCACCGAGATCTTCCGTCAGGCAGCAGAACTGGGACATCCGGAATACGGCGCAGACCATATCACCGTCGTTCCGGTCACGACGGCGGAATACGGAGTCTCCAGGGCAAAACGTCCTTTCAATTCCCGTCTGGACAAGAGCAAACTGACCGAAAACGGATTTACTCCTCTTCCCGCCTGGCAGGATGCACTGAACCGCTATCTGAAAGAGGTTTTATAAAACCGCTTTCTATCATAACCGTTCTGTAATATGCGCGAAAGAAACCGCAGGGGATGCCGCAAAATCCGTTCCCGCCTGTGTACGCAGCAACGCCGGATACACAGGCAGGGACGTTTTGCAGCATCCCCGTTCTTCCCGTTCTGCTATTTTCATTTGATCCCGCTGAATTCCTGATACAGCTCCTTCGCATAGCTGTCCGTCATCCCGCAGATCTCATCCGTCACCAGAAGAAGCCGCAGATACAGACGTTCCGTCTCGTCTTTTCCTTCTGCATGGATATGATAGATCGCCCGGTAATTGTCCGATATCATACTCATCAGCTTTTCCTGAACCGCCGTCATCGCTTCCCCGCTGTCATAGAGAATCGCCGCGTCCACATATTTTTTCAGAAGAAAATCAAAAATGGCATCTGCACCGATCTCCAGTTTCAGAATGGGAGCAGAGATAAATACATATCGGTATGCAATATCTCCAAGCGCCTCCATCAGCAGAGTTCCGGGAACGTTGTAAAACAGATCCTGTTTGTATTCTCCTGCCATCAGCGCTTCATAGTGCGCCATAAAACCCGCCGTCGCACTGCGGATCATCTGTCCCTGTACCTGTACCAGCCAGTTCTGAACCGCATTGGAACGGGGATGGTCCATTCCCTTCTCACAGGCTCTTTGATAACGGTAATCCAGAAGCGCCGTCCATTCCCTGTATGCTTTATCCTGAACATCCGTTCGGTACTCTGTCAGTTCCTGGCGCAGCTGTTCATAGGAAATACATCCTTTTTTCACTGCATCCTCAATATCCGCAGTTTTATAGGCGATGTCATCTGCCGCTTCCAGCAGAAAGGCCAGCGGATGACGTCTTCCATGAGTCCCCGTGCTTTTCTGTATCTCCCGGAAAATGTCTTCGTCTGCCAGAAAATACCCCATCTTCTTTGTCCGGATATCCCCGCTTTCCTGATTGATCTCCAGAGAAGATACCGGATATTTGATGATGGTCCCAAGCAGCGCTTTCGTCAGATTCATCCCGTGGGCATCCACCAGATAATGCAGTTTGGTCACCAGACGCAGCGCCTGTGTATTCCCCTCAAAATGATAAAAATCCGCCTGCATCTGCGGTGTCAGAACCTCGGTCAGGGATCTCCCTTTCCACTGCAGAAGCGGCATATGAACCCGGAACCAGTCCCGAATCGCCGTCTCTCCAAAATGCCCGAAGGGCGGATTGCCGATATCGTGCAGAAGCCCCGCACACTGAAGAATGTCGCACACATCGGCCTTGAAAGACGGCTGAAAGTCTTCGTCCTTTCTGTTCTGCAGGATCTCCTCCGACACATTCTGCCCCAGCGATTTCGCCAGAGAGGACACCTCCAGCGAATGCGTCAGTCTGGTACGGATAAAGTCGCTTTTATCCAGCGGAAAGACCTGCGTCTTGTCCTGCAGCCTCCGGAAAGACGCGCTTCCGATGATCCGGTGGTAATCCTTTTCAAATTCGGTCCGCAGATCCCGGCTCCCCGGTCGTCCTTTATAATCCCGGATGCGGTCCGGGCACAGCAGTTCTCTCCATCTCATCTTCCTTGTTTCTCCGTCTCTGTTTTTCTGATGCGAATTTTTCATATGTTATTCTATCTATCTTGTGATTATATATTGCCGGAAAACAGGATAAACGGCACATAGGACAAAACTCTGTGAGGGCAAGAATTCAGTGCCGTTTATATATCATATCCCAAAAACTTTGAAAACGGAAAATCTGCTGCCGGCCGGTGTTCCGTGCCGAAAACGCCCGGATCCTGTCATTCCGCCGCTTTCCGCGCAAAGCTTCCCCGGATCCCCAGCTCGTCCCGGTACTTTGCGACCCCTCTTCTGGAAATGTCGATCTGCTTCTGCTTCAGAATGTTCACAATGGCCTGATCGCTGTACGGCTTTCTCCGGTCTTCGCCGCGGATCAGCTCCCGAATCATCTCCTTTACCTGCATGCTCCCCACATGTTCCATACCGCCGGATGTGGCCACGGATGCGGAAAACATGTTCTTCATGGCCATGGTTCCTCCCGGAAACTGAATGTATTTCCCCCGGATGGCACGGCTGACCGTGGAAGTATGAACCCCGATCTCGCCGGCTACATCGCTCATGGTCATGGGCTTCAGACAGGATCTGCCCTCCAGATAAGCCTGCTGTCTGCGCATAACCGCCTCCGCCACCGCAGCCACTGTCTGCCGCCTCTGTGCGATGCTGTTCATGACAAAACGGACACGTTCCAGCTTGATCCGGAAATATTTCGTCAGCTCTTCATCTTTGGATTCCTTCATCATCCGCAGATAGTAATCATTGATGTGATAATCTTCCACCCAGCCATCATTCAGTTCAACCTCCCATTTTCCGTTTTCTTCATGAAACATGATATCCGGTACGATAAAATCCGCTTTCCCCGCACAGAATTCACTCATGGGATGTGGATTCAGTCTGGCAATCTGCTCGATGCATTTGCGCACTTCTGCGGTTGGAATCTTCAGGCTTCTGGAAATGCTGCTGATCTTTCCGTCCGCCACATCCTGAAGATGCTCATCGATCACCTTCCACAGAACGGATCCCTGCATCTTCTGCACTTCCAGCTGCTTCAGCAGGCAGTGCTTCAGGTCTGCGGCAAAGATACCATACGGCTCCAGTCCCTGAAGAAGTTCCAGCGCACTTCGGACCTCCTTTTGGGACCGGTGCATGTTCTCTGCCACTTCCTGTATGGGAATCGTAAAAAATCCTGTATCATCCAGGCAGTCCACCATGTATTCCAGGAGCATCCACTGGTCGTCGCTGAACTTCTTCCTCGGAAGCTGGTCAAGCAGAAAGTTGCGGACCTGATTCTGATCCTGCATGGGAATGTCCCTTCTCCGCCTGTCTTCTTCCTCGATCATCTCCTCATAATTCCGTCCATAGGTCAGAGTCTGTTCATAGGTCTTGTGTATCTCCTCCTGCCCGGATCCCACGACGTGCGTTCCGCTGACGTCCAGCAGTGGATTTTCCAGATACTCATTTTGCAGAAACTCATTCAGCTCCATTCCATCCATGGCCAGAATCTCCAGGGACTGGATCTGACCCTGGGTAAGCTGCTGCTTCTGCTCTATCTGTATTTCATATCCCAGTTCCATTGCATCCCCTGCTCTTTCGTATCAAACGCCGTTTCCCGCAGCCTACTGATGAAAAGCAGCTGCCAGACGAATCACCTGCTCCGTGGTCCGGATCATGTTCTCTCTTGCCGTCCCGGGATCCATGGCCTCATCCAGTGTCACAATCCTGCGCAGAATCGGGAAAAACGCGTCAATTCCGCTGTCGTTGCATTTCTCAGCGCCCTCAATGACCGCTCCTGCGAGAGCAACCACCTTTGCCCCATGCTTTTTCGCCAGCTTTGCGATCCCGACAGGCGCCTTGCCCATGGCCGTCTGTCCGTCCAGACGCCCTTCACCGGTAAACACCAGATCGGCGCCCTCCATGGTCTTCTCCATCCCAACGGCTTCCAGTACCAGCTCAATCCCGGGCTGAAGGTCTGCATGCAGATAACTCAGGAAGGCAAAGCCCAGTCCTCCGGCTGCCCCGGCCCCTTCGCTTTCCATGTGATCCGTTCCGATACAGGTCTTCGTCACCTGCGCATAGCCGGCCATGGCAGCATCCAGCTCATCTCTCAGATCCTCTGTGACGCCTTTCTGAGGCCCGTAGATATATGTGGCACCGTTGGTGCCGCACAGCGGATTTGTCACATCACAGGCGATCTTAAAACTGCATTCCCTCAATTCCGGAAGCACATGGTCTGTCCGGATGGATGCCACGTCCTTCAGCGCTCCTGCACCGATCCCCACAGCCTTTCCCTGCGCATCCAGAAATTCATATCCAAGCGCCGTCAGCATGCCGATTCCGCCGTCGTTGGTGGCGCTTCCCCCAATACCGATGATAAAGTTTCTGCAGCCTTTTTCCACAGCATCCCTGATCATCTCTCCCACGCCGTAGGTCGTCGCATCCAGGGGCCGTCTGTCCTTTCCCACCAGAATGATGCCCGCTGCAGCCGCCATCTCCATGATTGCCGTACCGGTCTTCCTGATGATTCCATAGCATGCATCAACCGGAGTCTCCAGAGGGCCGTGTACCCTCACTTCCGCCATCTCGCCCCCAAGGCCTTCCACCAGTGCTTCTGTCGTTCCCTCTCCCCCGTCTGCCAGAGGCTTTACGATCACCTCTGCATCCGGAAGCACATTCCGGATCCCTTCCCTGATGGCCCTCCCGGCTTCCATGGAGGTCATGCTCCCTTTTAATGAATCAATAGCCACTACGATCTTCATAACATTCCACACTTATCCTCTCTGAAAACTTCCCCTTTGTCATCTCTGTTCCTTCTGCTGCTCTTTCTGCTTCTCCTCCAGTTCCTTCTGTCTCTTTGCCATCCTCCACAGAGTCGTGCGGCTGACTCCCAGCTCTTCTGCCAGATCCTTCTTCTTCTTTCTCGGTTTCAGGCGGTCGTACACAGAATCCTCCCTACTGTCTGCCGTCTCCCCCACAGAGAAAGCCTCTTCTTTCCGGAAGATCTTCAGCCGGCACAGGAGTTCTTCGTCGATGATACTGGTATCATTTAAAACCGTCAGACGTTCACAGATATTGCGAAGCTCCCGCACATTCCCCGGCCAGCTGTGTTCCTTCAGGATCCGGGCCGCATCCTTCGTGACCGTTGGAATGCTTTTTCCCATCTCACAGGCAAATCTGGTCAGATAATGGTCCACCAGTTCCTGAATATCTTCTTTTCGTTCCCGAAGCGGCGGGATCGAGATGTCCAGAAGGTTCAGCCGGTAATACAGATCCGAACGGAACTGCCCCTCTTTGATCTTTTCTTCCATATTGATGTTCGTGGCGGAGATTACCCGTACATCCACCGGATGCACGCTGGTGCTTCCAATCCTCCGGATCTCTTTTTCCTGCAGTACCCGCAAAAGCTTCGCCTGCAGTGTGATCGGGATCTCCCCGATCTCATCCAGAAAAATCGTTCCTTTATGTGCAAGTTCAAACAGACCGGTCTTGCCTCCTTTGGACGCTCCGGAAAAAGCGCCCGCTTCATAGCCGAACAGTTCGCTTTCCAGCAGATTCTCCGGAAGCGCCGCGCAGTTGAGCGCCACAAAGGGCTGATGGCTTCTTTTGCTCGCCTGATGAATGCTGTGCGCAAACAGTTCTTTTCCTGTACCTGTCTCTCCGATAATGAGTACATTGGAATTGACCCCGCTGTAACGTTCTGCCATCCGGATATTCTCACGGATCGCCGCACTCTGCCCCAGAATATCCTCAAAGGTATATTTTGCAGTCAGCCCCTTCTCCGACAGCCCTCTGCGGATCCTGCTCTCTTCCTCAATAATCCGGTCCGTATTTTTGATAAAGATCAGCGCGCCTGCCCCCGCTTCCATCTCACTCAGCGGCTTATACTGCACATAATATTTTTTATCATGAAGGCATATGATCCGGTCTTTTCCGGAACCGTTTTCCAGAAGCTGCTTCCACTCCCCGGACGCCCCCACAGAGGACAGGGGCTGTCCGATCAGCTCCCCCACCGTTGACAGCTGAAAGACCCGGTAAGCCTGGTTATTGATGGCAAGAATCCGGCCCTTGTCGTCAATGGCTATGATTCCGTCTTCATTGTGGTTCAGCATGATATTGATAATTTCCGAACGGGTCCGTTCCAGATTGATCGTCTTCGCCGCATTCAGCGCTTCCTGCATGGCCGCTACCACTGCATCGTGTTTGGTATGGATATGTACTCGTCGCAGTCCTCTCCGGTCGCAGATCCCGCACATGGTGCCGGCTCCCACAAATGTGTCCGCACCTTCTGACGCCGCTTCACAGACCGCCGCTTCTGCCGACTGCTCATCCGCCACATCGTACATCCGGATGGAGGCTCCGCAAAGTTCCTGAAGGCTGTCCAGGTTGTGAATCTCCACGTTATGAAGGCACAGGGCGATCTTCTTCGCCTGCAGCTTTCTGCACTGCACCAGCGCATCAAATATATCGAAGCTGCTCAGCTGGATCTGCACCACATGCTTATCGGGAAACATGTCCCGCAGCACATCGTGGGTCATCCCACGGGCCACCAGGATATCCGCATCCCAGTTCTGGGAAAGCACATCGGGAGTCCCGAAGATATAGGTCGTCTCAATCTGCACATTGTCATAAGAGGGCAATTCATCCACTACGTTTTCAAATATCTCCTTTAATTCCAGGTGCGGAATAAATACTCTGATCTTAACCACCGGATCCGCCTTCTTTCTCACACTGTCTGCGGGCGCTTTTCTGCGCCGCCGGCCATATAGAAATATACTCAACCATGGTAAGTATACCACAGTCGAGTATATTCCGGGCAGGTTAATATTGGATATGGTCAGTCATTTATCTGTTCACGACGTTTACCGGCTCACCGTCGATAAATGCCTTCACATTGGCAACGGTGATATCCATGATTCTCTGCCGGGACGCCTGTGCCGCCCAGGAAATATGCGGAGTGATCAGACAGTTCTTTGCCTTCAGGAGCGGATTGTCCCCTTTGATCGGCTCTGTGGATACCACATCAAGGCCTGCCGCATACACTTTGCCGCTGTTCAGGGCATCTGCAAGATCCTGCTCTACTACCAGCTGTCCGCGGCTGTTGTTGATGAGGATCACGCCGTCTTTCATCTTCGCGATGTTTTCTTTATTGATCATTCCTTCCGTGGACGGGAACAGCGGGCAGTGCAGGAAGATCACGTCCGATTTTGCCAGCAGTTCGTCCAGCTCCACATATTCTGCAAGGGCTTTTCCGGATTCTGTCTGATGCCCGTCATATGCAAGAACCTTCATCTCCATGGAATTCAGGATTTTTGCAGTCGCCTGTCCGATCCGTCCAAGGCCGATGATGCCTGCAGTCTTGCCGTACAGCTCGATCATCGGATAATCCCAGTAACACCAGTCCTGATTGTTCTCCCATTTTCCTTCTTTCACGGTCTGGTCATGATGACCGTAATGCGAGCAGATCTCCAGCAGCAGACCGACCGCATACTGTCCCACGATCTGGGTTCCGTAGGTAGGCACGTTCACCACCGGAATTCCTTTTTCTTTTGCATATTCATAATCTGCCACATTGTAGCCGGTAGCCAGAAATGCGATCAGCTTCATGTTCGGGCATTTGTCGATGGTCGCCTTCGTGATCGGCGTCTTGTTGGTAATGACGATCTCTGCATCGCCGATCCGCTCTGCAATGATGGGATCATCCACATAAGAGGTTCTGTCATACACGGTTACTTCTCCAAGCTTCTCCAGTTCTCCCCAGCTCAGATCTCCGGGATTCTCCGTATAGCCGTCAAGAATTACAATTTTCATAGTCTGTTCTCTCCTTATTTATATAAATATTATCAGTTACCACTCTTAGTCTTCCACCAAAGCCCATGCCCTGTTCAGCACCCGCTTTGTATTCGCCAGAACAATTTCTTCTTCCTCATCACCAGCCAGAGTCACTTCCATGGAAAGTACCAGCGGATCATTCGGACGGAAGAATCCTTCCTCCTTCAGAACCGTCAGATAATCCACCAGCTCCGCCGTATCATTGGCGCTGTTCGGATAGCCAAAACGCGGATGTTTGTCACCGTAAGCCTCACAGCCTTCTTTTACCACCGCATTGCCGAAATGCAGATGCGTAATATACGGCCTTAACGTCTGAATCACAAATCTGGAAGTCTCATAAGTGGTGGGGAAATGAGACAGGTCCACCAGCAGACCGAAATTATTGTGCGTGGTTCTCATGTCTGCCGCAAATTTTGCCGCATAGGGCGCCGGTCCGATGAGCGCTGCCTTGTCCATATCGAAATCAAAGACCTCCAGCTCCACCATCATGCCCTTCTGCGCTGCATAATCGCACAGGTTGCGGGTCGTTTTTAAAAGCTGCGCACAGGCCTGATCCTTTGTCGCCTCTTCCCATTTGCCTGCCAGGAATGCAATCCCCTTTGCGCCCAGATACTCTGCCTCATCAATCGCTTCGATCAGCGTCGCCTCTGCTGCTTTTCTTCCGTCTTCATTGATGTCGTTGGGATTCAGCTTCGGTCCCAGAAGACGCGGCTGCGCACCGTAGCAGACTTTCAGATGAGACTGCTCCAGAAGCTTCTTCACTGCCTCTCTCTCTTCATCATCTTTGCATTTTGTAATCTCAATCGCATCAAAATAATCATCGGATGCAATCCTCTTTATGGATTCCAGTACGCCCATCTTCGGAAAAGACATCCAGCGAATGGTACCGACCTGAAAATATTTATGAATGGATTCTCTCATTTTAATCTCTCCTCCTGAAAATATCCAGTATTTTTTATACAAGTTCCCATGCAAGATCCAGTGTTCTCTTTGCACCTGCCAGAACCACATCCGGATCTTCCTCTTCAAAAGGCTTCACCTCAAAACTGACGATCGGCCGGTTCTTCTCATTGAGAAAACCGATCTTCAGAAGAAGCCTCAGATATGCCGCCAGTTCCTCTACGTCATTCTCGCTGTCCGGAAAACCGAACCGGGGATGCTCGTCTCCATAAGCCGGAAGATCCGGCGCCTTTATCACCGTATTGCCCATATGAGCATGACGGATATATTCCTTTACCGGAAGCAGATTCTCCTCCAGCGACTCATGGAGCATGGGAATATGACTCAGATCCACCATCAGCCCAAAATTGTCATACTCCCCGCAGATCGTCTCTGCATAGCGTTTTACCATGTCCGCCGGCCCGATCAGGGACTTCTTGGCGATATCATAGTCAAACACTTCGCAGAGGACCGGCATCTTTCCCCTCTGCGCCGCATACCCACACAGCTCTCTGGTGGAACGGAGAAGCGCCTGAAAAGACTCCTCTTTTGTCTCCTCCTCATACCTTCCTGCCAGGAAAGCAAAATCGGCGGCATGAATCTCATAAGCTTCATCGATGCCCTCTTTTAAAGATGCCACCGCCTTTTTCCTGCCCTCTTCATCCAGATCGTTTATATTCAGGCCGGCGCCCAGCATGCGGCCCTGTCCGCCGTATGCGGTCACCATGTGCCCGCGCTCGATCATCTCTGCAGCCGCACGCCGCACGCCGGCGTCCTTCATCTTTGCCACTTCGACCACTTCAAAGTATGGATCAGTCACGATCTTTTTGAGGCATTCCAGAATGGGGCCCTCGCCGCCTCCAAGCTCTTTGTAGGAAACATGAAGGATCGTTCCCACCTTCATGTAACGTCTCATTGGCTTATCCATCATCCGCCTGCCTTTCTCCGCTTCTGATTATTTGCGGGATACTGCCTTCTTTGCAGCAGCTGCCACTGCATCTGCATCCAGACCGTATTTTTTCAGAAGCTCTGCGTATGGCCCGGACTCTCCGTGACGGTCCTGCATGCCGACCATCTCGGTCGGTACTGCGCAGCCTGCTTTCGCAAGCACTTCTGCAACCGCCCCTCCAAGACCGCCGACGATGCTGTGCTCTTCCGCCGTTACGACGGCGCCGGTCTCCTTCGCGCATTTCTCAATCAGTTCCGCGTCAATGGGTTTGATACAGTACATATCCACAACCCGTGCGCTGATTCCTTCTGCCGCCAGCGCCTCTGCCGCCGTCACAGCCGTGCTCACCATGAGGCCGCATGCGATGATGGTCACATCCGTACCTTCTCTGACGACCATGCCTCTTCCCATCTCAAACTGCGCGTCTGCCGGATGACAGTCCGGAGCCGCGTCTCTGGACAGCCGGATATACATAGGGCCTTCCACCTCGATGGCCGTCTTCACCATCCAGTCCGTGATCGCCGCATCCGAGGCCACCATAACCGTCACGCCCGGAAGCGTTCTCATCATGGCAACATCCTCCAGCGCATGGTGGGTCGCGCCGTCAAATGCATCGGACAGTCCGCCGTAGCCGCCCATCATCTTGATGTTCAGTCCGGAATAGGACATGAACGTTCTGGCCGCAAGAGAACCCAGGGTAGTCAGAAATACTGCAAACGTATTCACAAAGGGGATCTTTCCCGACTTTGCCATGCCGGCTGCCATACCCATCATGGCATACTCGGAAATGCCGCAGTTATAGAACCGGTCCGGATATTCCTTCCCGAATACCGCAGACTTGGTGGAGCCGGATACGTCCGCATCCAGTACGACGATGTTTTCATTTGCCGCACCGTATTTCTTAATGGTCTCTCCATATACGTCACGAATTGCCTTTCCCATTACTGTACACCTCCCAGTTCTTTCATCGCTGCTTCATAATGCTCGTCTTTGACCGGAGCCCCATGCCATGTGTTCTTCCCTTCCATGAAGGATACGCCTTTTCCTTTCACGGTTTTTGCAAGGATGATGCTCGGGACGCCTTTCACGGATTTTGCCGTCTCGATAGCTGCGCTGATGGCGGAGCAGTCATGTCCGTCGCACACGATGGTGTTGTAGCCGAACGCTTTGAACTTCAGCTCCACATCGCCCATGGGCATGATCTCTTCGGTCGTGCCGTCCAGCTGAACGCCGTTCCAGTCCAGAATGGTGATGAGCCGGTCCGCCCTGAATTTGGAAGCGTTCATGCAGGTCTCCCATACCACGCCTTCATTGATCTCTCCGTCTCCCAGGATCGCATAGGTCCATGCGTCGATCCCGTCATGCATGTCGGAGAGTGCAACGCCCAGCGCCAGCGGATAACCGGCTCCCAGAGGGCCTGTGGAGGCTTCCACGCCCGGAGTCTCCTTCGAACAGGGATGTCCCTGCAGACGGCTGTTGATCTGGCGGAGCGTCTTCATCTCCTCCATGGGGAAGAAGCCTTTCTCCGCCAGTTCCATATAGAGCATGGGAGCTGCATGTCCTTTGCAGAGGATGATCTTGTCGCGGCTTCTGTCACCGATATTCTCCGGCGTCACATTCGCCTCGTTGAAATAGAGCGTTGTCAGGATCTCGCATACGGAAAGGGATCCGCCCGGATGCCCTGTCTGGATGCTGTGCAGAGTTTCAATCAGATTGCGTCTGAATTTCAGACAGAGCGCATCCAACTCCTGTTTCTTTTCGTTGGTCATTTTGAAAGTCTCCTTTTCTTAGATAGATTTTAATGTTTCTTTCACCTGTTCCAGGCAGAGTGTTGGACTGGAAAGAACAGGAATTTTGCAGATTTCCTCAATTTTTTTATCCAGATGCGCCATGGACGCCTGCGCAAGCACCACACAGTCATAACCGCTGATTTCCTCTGCCATCTTAAGAAGAAGCGCGTCATGACGGTCCATCTGCAGCGCCTTCATGGCTCTGAATGCCTCTGCATGGTCACGGAAATCAATCTGAATCTTTTTTCCGATCTTTTCTGCCTCGGTCTGAAGCTTGTCGGTCAGAGGCTCTCTCGTACTGCCCGCCGTTGCCAGAATCAGGATCTTTTCTCCATATGTGACAGCCTTTCTTCCCATGGCGTCATCTATGGCGATCAGCGGAACCCTGACAAACGGACGGATCATGTTGACCACCGGCGTCAGTGTAGAACAGGTCACAACGATCAGATCCGCTCCGGTCATCTCCGCTGATTTGATGTCAAAAAAGAGGCGGTTGCGGTTCTCGATGGTAAATTCTCCCACTTCATTGGGATTGTTTGCCAGAAAATCATCCCAGAGATTATGTACCCTGATTTCTTCTCCCACATACTGTTTCAGTGTCTCGTCAAAGGAGACCGCCACAGTTTTCACCGTATGGATCAGTGCAATGCTTTTCATATCATCCTCCTACTGCGGCCCGTATACTTTGTCAAGAATCGGCTGCAGATGCGCAATGGCTCCTCTGGCCGCCTCCTTCATATCCGGAAGCTGGAAAATCTCCGTACAGAATGCTCCATCGTATCCGCACGCTCGGAACGTGGAAAGAATTTTTTCAAAATCAAGTCCGCAGTGTCCCGGATAACGCCTGTTATTGTCTGCAAGATGTACATGAATATTATAGGGACTGTAGGTTCTGATGGCCTCGATCACATCTTTCTCCTCCAGATTCAGATGAAACACATCCATCATCAGTCTGAAGTTCGGGCGATCTACCCGGTCCACCATGGCGGCGCCTTCCTCCAGTGTATTGATAAAATTTGTCTGCATGATCGTCACGGTCTCCAGCGCGATCTTCACATTTTTCGGCGCCGCATAATCAGCCAGTTCCCGAAATGCCGCCACTGCATATTCTTCCGTCTGCGCTTTTGTCAGTTCGCTGCAGTACTGTCCGCGTACACGCCCGATGTTGATATTCGCACCCAGATGAGCTGCAAAATCAATAATTTCTTTACTCCTTCTGACCGCTTCTTCCCTCACATCCGCTTTGGGACTCGTGTAGCTTAAGCCCAGCTGCCCCCAGATCTCTCCGGTACAGACCAGAACAACTTTCAGACCGTTTTTCTCCGCTTCGCTTTTCACGAAATCCCAGTCCAGTTCGGAAGGATTCAGTGTCATCAGCTCTACGCCTTTGTACCCAAAGGACGCCAGATCCGCAAAGCTCTTCTCCAGAGGACCCTGGTATGCGGTTACCGAATCGGCGATCGCCACATCCGGTGTCGCAACCTGATAGCACAATCTCATAGCTTCACTCCCTTTTCATTTTTATACGGTTATAGAGCAAAATCTGTGCCAGGTCCCCGTTCGGACAAAAATAAAATAATTTTATGTGGTTTTCTGCATCTTACGCAAAACGGATGAAACGCTTTTTAACAATGTTTCATTTTGTTTCCATTTTCTTTTTGATTTATGTTTCAATTTGTTTCAGTGAATCTGTCATGTCAAAATCCAGTCCGGGAAAGTGATAACCAACAAGAAAAACGGCATGAAGCCTGCCGGTCTGGTACCACCGGTTCCCCCACAAACCGGTCACCATCCGGCAGCTGATGCCGAACCATATGAATCACAGGAGCCCCGGCCCTGTTCAGCGCTCCACCGTTCCTTCCCACGTATCCACCGTTTTTGCACGGGAAGTTTCATCATACCAGTGCTTTGTTACTGTTTTTGCACGGGTATAAAACCGGACGCCGTCTTTTCCAAGCACATGCAGATCTCCGAAGAAAGACTCTTTATTTCCGGAAAACGGGAAATAAGCGGTAGGAACCGGAATGCCGACATTAATACCTACCATGCCTCCGTCTGTGAGAAACTCGAACTTACGTGCGTAATATCCGCTCTGGGTAAAGATAACCGAACCGTTGGCAAACGGATTGGCATTCATCACGGCAAGGCCTTCGTCAAAATCTTTCACGCGTTTGATCAGCGTTACAGGCCCGAAGATCTCCCGGTCTCCCACCGTCATTCCCGGTTTTACATGGTCAAAGATCGTAGGCCCAACAAAAAATCCGTTCTGATACGGCTCATCCACTTTCACATTCCGGCCGTCCAGCACCAGCTCGGCGCCTTCATCGATCCCCTTCTGGATCCATTCGCAGACTCTCTGCTGATGGGCTTTTGATACCACCGGGCCCAGTTTTGTCTCCGGATCGTAGGAACAGCCGACCTTGAGCGCCTCTGCTTTTTTCTTCAAAAGTGCCGCGAACCGGTCGGCGATACTTTCCTGTACTACGACAACCGGAAGCGCCATGCAGCGCATGCCGGCGCAGCCGTAGGTAGAATTGATAATGGCATTGGTTGCGCTTTCCAGATCCGCATCCTCCAGAACCAGCGCATGATTTTTGGCCTCGCACTGCGCCTGAACGCGTTTTCCGTTGGCCGCCGCTTTGGAATAGATGTATTTTCCCACGCCTGTGGTCCCCACAAAGGTGACTGCTTTGACCCGCGGATCCGTCAGGAAGATCTCCGCCTCCTCCCGGCTGCAGGTGACCAGATTTACCACACCCTTTGGAAATCCGGCTTCCTCATAAAACAGTTCCAGAATTCTCATGGAAGTCAGAGGCGTCTGGCTTGCCGCTTTTAAAACAACCGTATTTCCGGTGGCAATGGCCAGAGGCACCATCCAGCCCCAGGGGATCATGGCCGGGAAATTAAAGGGCACGATCCCTGCCACGACGCCAAGGGGCATCCGGTAGGTCGCCGTGTCGAATCCGGTCGTCACCTGCAGGGACGCATCCCCCTGCATAAGCGTGGGAAGCCCACAGGCATGTTCCGTCGGCTCGATTGCCTTCAGGACGTCTCCCCTGGCTTCCGAAAGGGTCTTTCCAAGCTCTTTGGAACACAGAAGCGTCAGCTCTTCCAGATGGTCTGTCAGCACATTTCTCCATTTGAACATCATCTGGGTACGGGCGCTCAGGGATTTCCGGGACCACTCCGGAAATGCCGCCTGTGCGGAAGCAATCGCTTCTTCCACCTCCTCTGCGGTACAGCAGGGGACCTCCGCCAGCACTTCGCCTGTGCTGGAATTGGTTACCGGCATCCACCTGCTGGTTTTGGAGTCTTTCCACTCTCCGTTCACACAATATTTTTTTCTCACAATCTCGCTCATAATGATTTCTCCTCTTGCTGTTTTTCTGCCGGTCTACTTAAAGGGTTTTTTACTCTTATATTCCGCAGGGCTGATACCATAGACGCTCTTAAATGCTTTATAAAAATAGCTGTAATTATTAAACCCTGCTTTTTCCGCCGCCTCAGAGATCGGCAGATCCGTCTTCATATACTGGATGGCCAGATCCAGCCGTTTTTCTTTGATATAATTATTGATGGTTTTATTCATGACACTTTTAAATGCCGCACAGATATAAGAAACACTGTAATTCGCTTTTTTCGCCAGCTGAGACAGTGTGATGTTTTCACTGATATGACTGTGGATATATTCCACCACAGCTGTCACTGCATGAATATTTTCCGAATTGCCGTTGTCCTTGTTCAAATATGGGTAAGCATCCTCATACGCATATGCCAGCAGAAGCTGAACCAGACCGCTTTTCAAGATCTCATTTCCGTATTTCAGCCTGTGCTTTTTATAAAGGTCAATCAGTTCGTAATATTTCAGCAACTCACGAAAGCCAAGATGCATAATAAGATAGTTGTCATTACACTTTTGAAATATGACAGGAAGATTGGTATCTTTCGCAGAAAACTGCAGAAGTTTTGTAA
>ERZ778516.438-NODE-438-length-34744-cov-6.800686_pt1 | contig 34744 bp, 32 predicted proteins | sample MGYA00510342_ERZ778516 | MGnify/ENA primary metagenome ERZ778516 (study PRJEB29527, sample SAMN07138961) | mouse gut metagenome | material: feces | host: mouse | place: China:Nanjing | collected 2016-01-25 ...
GGCTTTCAGCCACACTCAATGTGCCGAAAGCCCTTTATTTCTGCGGTTTCCCCGATATTTTGTTTTTCCCATTTGTATCAATTAAGCGATTTTCATTTCAAAATACACCTCGACCAGCTCCCAGTTTTCGTGTCGGTGGATATATTCCGCAAAATACTGCTTCTGGCTGACAAGCGAATTTGCTTGGTCTTCTTTATCAGTAGATACACGACAGTATGCGGCTACTTTGATTTTTTCTTGCTGCTTCACGGTTTAGCTTCCTTTCTATAAATTTGATTTTCTCTGTGCTGAATAGCTGCTGCATGGAGGGGGAAAGAATGGAACAATCAATCCCTCCATGCGGCATCCTCTGTTTCATTAATGGCTGGATTTCTCCAAAAGCTGCATCAGCTCAATATCAGAGATTAAGTTCTGATGACGGAGCTGCTTATATATCCCCGTTTTCCAGTATTTGAGAAATGTTCTTTTTTCTTCTTTTGTCAATTTTACTTCTGCCATTTTTTTGTCCTTCTTATTTGATATTTGCTGGCTTTTATCCATGTTTTTTCCTCTGGCTTTTTGCGTTTTATTCATTCTATGCCGGAGATTTTAAATTATTAAGTAAATTGATTTTGATTATTACATTTATATATTATATAATTATTAAACTTGATTTTTCTTGGATACTTTGGCGATTAAAATTTCTGTAAATTCGAATTTTATATTAGATGCACAATTTAACTTTTAACCGCCGAAGTATAACCATTAATTTACAACCTTAACCCAGATAGGAGTATCGAAGATTTTTGCATTGTTATTGAGACAATAACTTTCACATAAAACCGCTTCCTCAACTTCAAGTTTTTCAACAAAAGTTCCCATGCCTTCGGATTTTCCACTGATAACTGTTTCACAATCGCTGTTGCATCTTTGCCAATTGGATGAAAAAACAGATTTGTTGCACACTGCAGCAATACCAACAAAATGTCAGAATCATAATGCACTATAAATTGTGACGATAATATTACGCCAAAATCAAATTTCCTCCCCTCTTTTAATATTTGTAATATTGAGCTTTCTTTGGAAATTTTTATCTTGTGGAACTCATCTACTAATATCATATCAAAGGTCTTCTCATCTTTTATACGATGAATTTCGCTCCAAATTAAAGAAATAAAAAAGCTGGTTATTTCTTGTTGCTTGATATCTGAATAATCTGAAAGCTGTAAAATAGTTACTGGATAAAAATTCCTTTATTTTTCTTTGAATTGCCTCACCTGAATGGAAAATAAACTTTTATATTGCATCAACCGGCTTAACAGTCCAAAAATTGTAGATATTCTCGTATTGTCAGGTTCATCTTCTCGTTTTTCTTCTTCCAGCATATCCTCCAAAGTCTGAAATAAAATATGAAAACGCAAAACAATTTTTATAATTAACTACTTTTTCTACCCCTTCAATCAAAATTTTCTTTGGCATATATCCGATTTTAACCCCTAATGCCTCTATCATAGCCGAAGTGATTTCTTCAATAAATATTTCTGCCTTATTGCATTTTATTTCCCAGTTAATATTTTCTGTGTCAGGTTTTAAAAACTTTATATATTTAAATCGGGATTTTTTCCATTCTTTATCTGTATAACTGCCGGAAAAATTTACAATAAGAATTCTTTTTCCAGCGCAAATTTTTTCATTTATGAACTGAGTGCAAAAAATGTTTTGCCATATCCGGTTTTTCCTGTAACCAAAATAGGCGGGTTTGGTTTATCAAGTATATCTGGCATCCTGTCTTCAAATCCATAAAATTTAGTATCTCAAATATCTAATCAAAACTGGAAATCTATTTGCTCTATATCATATGATAGACTTTTGGGCGAGTAAATTTATGACAAAGAACAAACCCGCAAAATATAAAAACAATTTTTGTATATGCCAAGCAATTAATGTCAAATTTTGCAATATTTCTAAAAATATTCATGTTATTTAATGCTTAATTTCAGAAAAAAATATATTGAAATTTACACAAATTCATACTATACTATGGTCAATATCTTTAAGGAGGCTAATTTATGTATAGAAAGATTATAAACTTCTTGGAATCGTGGAAAGAGAGCGAACACCGAAAGCCCCTTATTTTACAGGGAGCAAGACAGGTCGGCAAAACCTATGCTATTCTGGAGTTTGGGCGCACCTATTATGAAAATGTAGCATACTTCAACTTTGAAACCAATCCCAAACTAAACATTACCTTTGATGAAAATATCAGTCCTGATTATCTGATACCTATTCTGTCACATATTGCAGGACAGACAATCGTAAGGGAAAAAACACTGATTGTATTTGATGAGGTACAACTTTGTGAACGGGCGTTAACTTCGCTGAAATACTTTTGTGAAAATGCTCCGGATTATCATATTATCGCGGCGGGCAGTCTGCTTGGCGTTGCAGTAGGCAGGGAGAGATTTGCTTTCCCCGTAGGCAAAGTAGATATGAAAACCCTCTACCCTATGGATATGGAGGAATTTATGCTTGCATTCGGCGAGGATGCTCTGGTAGAGCAGATTAAAAAAAGCTTTCAGACGGATACGCCTATGCCTTCTGCTTTTCATGATGCAGCAATGCAGCTTTACCGTCAATACCTTGTCACAGGCGGTATGCCGGAGTGTGTCATGCAGTTTGTCGAAACGAGAGATTATATCCTTGTACGTCATACGCAGGATACTATTCTCACAAGCTACTTAAACGATATGAGCAAATACAACAATCTTAATGAAATCAAGAAGACAAGGCTTGCCTACGACAATATCACTGTGCAGCTTTCTAAAAAAAACACCCGCTTTCAGTATAAACTGATGAAAAAAGGCGGGCGGGCTTCGGAATTTGAAAACGCTATCGAGTGGCTTTGTCTGTCCGGGATTGTATCACGAGTATATAAGGCAGAGCAGATTAAGAAACCTTTGGAGAATTACCGTGATATTGATGCATTCAAGATTTATGTGTCGGACTTGGGACTGCTTTGCGCCAAGAAGGATTTGGCGGCGAATGATATTCTCTATATGGTGGAGGAACTGAATGATTTTAAGGGAGGAATGGCTGAAAACTATGTGAATGTGCAGCTTGTTATTAATGGATATAACACCTATTATTGGGAATCCAAGCGCGGGGCTGAAATTGATTTTGTCATTCAGCGCAATGGAAGACTAATCCCTATTGAGGTCAAATCCGCTGATAACACCAGAGCTAAGAGCTTGAAAGTTTATATGGAAACCTATAAGCCTGATTATGCTATCAAGCTCTCTGCAAAAAACTTTGGTTTTGAAAATGGCAAAAAGACGGTTCCCCTTTACGCCGCGTTTTGTATATGAGATAATATATTCTTATCCAAAGAAAGTTTGGAGGGTTGTCACATTAAGGCAGAACACATACAATATATAGCATATATTAAAGACACAAATTATTACATATTGTATTAGTTATTCCCAATGCTACAAGCCCTCCCATTATTTTCACCACAGGGTCTTGTCTACTCCTGTGGTAGTGGTCTGAACTGTTTACAGACTTTCATCTACAGTGCAAAAATATAACAGAAGAAATGACTGCATACATAAAATTTTTTAATAAGGAACGACCAGCATATTTACTGGGATATCTGACACCAAAACAGTATAAGGAAATGTATGCACCTTTTCATGGAACCCACCAAGATACACCCCTATCAATAAACTTTTGCCCATTACATACATTCGACAGCTCCTCTCGTAAAAACAATATCTTTTCCTCAGTTTCTGATACAATCTTACAGCTTATTCCGCCATAATATTCTATGCCAATTGCTATCCCATCCCCTTCCCCTCTATAATAATTCTGTTCACTAAACCATGTTTCTTTAATTCCATGACTTTCGATTCTTTGTATTACTTTTTTATATAGTTCGTCCTTCTCTATATTTTGCTCTTCTGCTGCCATATCAAATCTCTCTTCAATTATTATACTATATATTGAGTATTTATAATGGATGATAGTATCAAATACCCTTTGAAACATAAGCTTATCAAAGCTTTCTGACAGCCTTATTATCTTACTTCCTCCTTTATACCATACCTCTTCACTGTTTTCTTTCGTTAAATCAAAGAACATGATACGTTTTATCACAGGGTCAACAGCAAATGGAAACCTCTTTTTTTCTAAATCTTCTTTATATCCATAACGTTTCAACGCCCCTATCAACTTACTGACTTTTACAGGTTCTCCCCCAATCCTTAATTTTGAAATCAAACCAGAATCGTATTCCCCCATTAACTCCAAGTACTTCAAATAGCTCGCAGGTATCCTTTTGGCATACCCACCTACCTTAGTTACTTCTATAAGTTCATCTATCAATTCGTTTGAAGCAGGCTCTATATGTTTCTTCCAATCTGCTTCAAATGGTTCAATATAATCATATAATCTCTTGAATAATTCATCCACCTTTATACCTCCTAGTGATAGTGTAAATTTACTTTCGGTTTTTATAGATTAAAATACACTATAGATGTTATTCATCAAATATAAAATATCTGCCTTCCTATACTCTACAACATTTTTTTCATTTATGCAATTAACTCCTTTTTTAGCAGACTTCACCTACTCATCCCTCTGCAGAGTCCTTCGGGTCAACAGAAGCACTTATTACAAACATGTCCACTGATAAACCTTCTGTTTCTGCCAGATGTTCAGATAACGAGACCTGCGGCAAAACTTTAACCAGAAAGCCCCCAATCTCATATGGGTCAGCGACATCACCTGCATAAAAGCAGACAGAAATTTGATAACAGCCCATTATATAAGCCGGATAATATGGATATATCAAATAATCAAAAGAATAAAGTATCATGTTTCTAAAGCAAAATCCGTTAGAATGCGATGCTAAGCATTGCAAATATATAGTATCAGTAGTAGTAAATTCATAATGAAACAGGCATTTTATTCCCAAATTATATTTTATGAGTAACCACAAAATAATATGAGTCATATACTATAATGTAAAGCTTTTAATTGTCATTGACAATAGAAAGGAACTGCATATGAGTGAAGAAAGGAAGTATACAAGATGTACAGATAAGATGCCATTGAAAGATTTTCCGATAGCAATGGCATATGTTCCGTGGCAGACATGGGATGAAGTATGTGATTTAGATGAGGGGTTTGAGAGCGGAACTATTTTTCCAGAGCTTAAGAAACCTTTCCTGTGTTATTAAATAATGAGGTGATGTTAAATGAGCAATATGGAAGAAGAAAAGGGAATCGTTACACAGAACGTAGGTGAATGTGGTTGTAATCAAAATGTCCAAAGAAGGAATTATATGCCACAGTTTGCTCCGCAGCAGGGCGGAAGAAAACAGTATGGCATGTATGGAAACAGACCACAGCACGCTCCGCAGTTCGACGGAAGAATGCCTGTCCGGCCTCCCGTTTTTCCAGCGGGAGGAAGAGGAGAAGCAGATAACTGCGCCCATGAACACAATCATAATGTGAATGGGAAAAAGCTTCTGTCAATTATAGACAAAGCAAGCTTTGCCATGGATGACACCAGACTCTTTCTGGATACACATCCTGATTCAAAGGAAGCGGTTGCTTACTTTAAAAAAATGAAAAAAATCAGAAACGAAGCGATAAAGGAATACGAGATGCATTGTGGACCAATGCTTTCATATAATACAAGTGATGCGGGAGATGAAAACTGGAACTGGAATGAAGGGCCTCTTCCATGGAATAATGATTGTTGTGATGGAAGGAGGATGTAAGATATGTGGGCATATGAAAAGAGAACACAGTATCCGATAAGTATTGACAAAAATGATGCGAGGATTGCACAGATTATTATAAGTCAATATGGAGGACCAGACGGAGAAATGGGAGCCTCCATGAGATATTTATCCCAGAAATTCAGCTTTAAGAATCCAAGAGTTGCCGGTGTCTTAAATGATATCGGTGTATCGTTTACGAAATGGTACATCGGAGACATTAGAATTAAATCTTACTGATAATTACTCAGAATATCCCCATAATAAAATAATGATAGTGTAAAATTTTCTTCGTTTAAAAATCGCAAGACTTGTGTGGTACCAGAAAAAAGAAGGAGAAAAAAGATACAAGAAAAAAAGAGGCTAAGCAGCAACCAGATAACAGCGTCTGAGAAGAACCGTCATAAAATGCTTGGGAAATATGTAGAAAGTATTTCACACAGCGTGACAGAGCAAGCGAGAAAGAAATTATAGATTCAATTCAGCAGATGGCGGAGGCTCAGGGCATCACTGAAACGCCAAAGGCTGGCAATCAAATGGTTTTGATGGGGCAAATGAATAATATCCGCTCTGCGGCAGTGGAAATCATCAACAAGGAATTCATTTATAGGTAAAAGCGACGGCGGGGTACAATGCCTCGCCGATACTTTTGTCTATCTGATATTTTTTGTACTCTGTGTTTTTTGAAAATGCTCTTGACAAAAGAATAACGCCATGTTATACTTTGTTCATCAACACTGTGTTATACATTATGGAGGGCAAACACATGGTACAACAACTATCTGATGCCGAACTCGAAATTATGAAAATCGTATGGGAGAACCAGTCGGAGGTGACGCTGTTTCCCTATATCATGGATGTTCTGGCGGCCAGGGGTAAGCCGTGTCAGAAGAATACTTTGATCGTGCTCCTGTCGCGGCTGATGAACAAGGGCTTTTTGAGCGCCAAGAAAATCGGACGTCGCAATGAATATACCACGCTCGTTTCAGAAACGGAGTACCAGACGGCGCAGACAAAAAACTTTCTGGATAAAATCTACGAAGGGAGCGCAAAAGGGCTGGTTTCCAATCTGATTATGGGCGATCTGCTGGCAGACGAAGAATACGAAGAACTGAAAAGGCTACTGGAGAAAGGAAAAGAAACACCATGAACGCAGTTTTGAAAATTTTCCTGTCCATGTCCTTTTCCGGCGGGCTGTTTATCTTGGCTCTGCTTTTCGGAAAGCGATTCTTGAAAGATAAAATCAGCCGACAATGGCAGTATTATATTTGGCTCATTGTCGTTTTGCGGCTACTACTCCCATTCGGGCCGGAAGTAAACCTACTGGGGAAAACCTATCAGGCTGTCGATCAGGTAATCACCCAGGCTGCTCCTTTATTATCACAACAACCTGTGCTAAACACTCCGGGAGATGTTCTGGCACCTGCTGTCGGTTTGGAGCAGAACAATGAAACTGTGAATCCCCCGACAGAGGATTTGACAACTGCGCACCCGCTTCAAGAGATTGGTGTGCTGCTGGCAAATCATGTTTGGCTGATTTGGCTGGTGGCTGCGCTGGGGCTGCTGATACGGAAAGTGACAATCTATCAGGGCTTTATGCGATATATCAAGGCTGGCTTGAACCCAGTTTCTGACCTTGCAGTTTTAGACCAGCTCTCCATCGCCGCAGAACAGGCAGGCATTCAAAAGCCAGTAGAATTATGTGTCAATCCGCTGATTTCCTCGCCGCTGCTGATAGGCTTTTTCCATCCGTGTATTGTGCTGCCAAGCGCCGATATTTCCAAAATAGATTTTCAGTATATCGTCCTGCATGAACTGACGCATTACAAACGGCGGGATATTTTCTATAAATGGCTGGTGCAGATTACGGTTTGCCTGCATTGGTTTAACCCGCTTGTTCATCTTATGAGCCGGGAAATTACCAAGGCTTGCGAATTTTCTTGTGATGAGGCTGTCCTTGCAAAAATGAGATGCGATAACGCGCAGGACTATGGAAAAACCCTGCTTAACGCTATGGCGGCAGTCGGGAAATACAAGGAAAATCTCGGAGCAGTCACTTTGAGCGAAAATAAGCAGCTCTTGAAAGAAATGTTAGGTGCAATTATGAAGTTTAAGAAAAAGTCAACAGCGATACGCTTTTTGACGGGGGTGTTAACGCTGTGCGTGATGTTCGGGGCGGCTCGTTGGCGTTTATCCCGTTGCTGCGGCAGTTGATCGCACAACGAGTAAACTCCAGGTAACTGAGGACAAAAAAACCGCGCAGAGGAAAACAGACACAAGCAGCAAGGACTATGCGGCCCAAGCGGAGCGGTACTATGAGGCTGGCAGCCTGCCGCTGTTTCAAACTGTTTTCCCCCGGCTGGACGGAGAAGAACAGCTTGCATGGCTGGAAAAAATTTACGCCGATGGGAATATCACGTTCTTCTTTGTCGCAGTACGTAGGCTTGATACAAATTCTTCTGTGCTTACCAACTTCGCTGAAAAGATTTATGAGAACGCCGATATTGCGTTTTTCTCTACATTGGCGGACTGTATGGACGAAACGGAACTGGAGTTTTGGCTGAATCGGGCATTGGAGGATGGAAACTGGGCATTTCAATCCATGCTGTTTTATAAACTGGACAAGAAAGACGAATTTGACGAACTGGAAGCGAAACAGGAAAAAGAACGGGCCGAGGTGCAGATGGCGGAATATGAGAAGTTAGGCATCACAATGGTCGATGAAAAGACGTATTATTATCAAGGACAGCTGGTCAATATCTTTCTGGACATCCAGAAAGAAGGCTCCTTTTATACGCTGAACATGAACCCAGCTGGGACGGTCAATATCAAAATCACCCGCGATGCCAACAACAATATCACGGACGTTGCCTATATGACCGAGGCGGAAGTGATTGAACTGTTTGGGGATATGGATGACCCAGATGATTAACCTGCGGCAACCGGGAGAATTGTTGGAATGTATTGCAGATTTTATTGTCGGACCTCCAGCAACAAAGCCCGGAACCTATAAGCTGTACCTTCAGGCCCCGGACGGCGCTTTGGGAAATGTAAGGGGCAGTGTTTCGATTGCGTCAGCAGAGGCATCTTGACTATTATGTATGCACCGTATGGCCATATGGCTGTACGGTGCTTTTTCATCTGCCGTCAGTCCTTCGTATAAGTATCCACGATATGTACTTCCAACTCACGGTTTTGCTCTTGCGCCTCACGGCATTTTGCATCCTCCACAGCCCTCCACTTCCTCCGGGCCGAAAGCCCGCAGAGCCTTGTTTTCGGCCAGAACATCGTCCAACCGGCTGCAATAATCTTTTTGAACCTTGTATTTAAATAAGGACTGCCACTTTAACAACTATCAAAAGAAAATATAATAAATTACAATATTTATTCTAATTATATTTTATATACCTAGTACCTAATGCAATAACCCTACCATAAGAAATACAACATGAATTCTTAATGATAATACAAAAAGAAACTGCTCCTTTACTGACTGTAAGGAACAGTTTCTTTAGTTAAAAAATCAGATAACCAATTTTCTTCTGCTTACATAAGCTATACGCTTTCTTCCGCTTCCTTTTCTTCTCTTTTCTTTGGGCAGGCAATAATGATAATAATTAACGACATTATACACAACAATACCAAATGTCCAATATTTGCTGTATCTCCAGTAGATAACTGCTGATTAACATTTCCCTTATTATTGGAAACATTCTTATCTTCATTAGAATCTACCTTACTGTTGTTATTAATCCAATTCAAAAGCTTATCTATGGAGCTGTTGGAATTATTGCCTGTATTTCCCTGCGACGGCTGATTGGCAGGCGGATTATTTGGCGTCTGATTATCATCCGGATTATCTGGTGTATCAGGATTTCCCGGCGTATCAGGCTCTGGATTTATAGGCTCTGGATTTAAATTTCTCCATTTTGCTGTTAATACAAGATTTCCTGTTGAATCCTTAATGGAGGAAACTTCGTTATCTGCCTCATCATACCAGCCAAGGAATTCAAATCCATCCTTTGACGGAGCTGTCAGCCATATTTCATCTTCAACTGTATAAATTGTCGGATTATCTTCTGCATTGCCGTCTATATAAGTAATAGTATACTCAATCGGCTCAAACTCTGCTATAAGATTTACGTCATGGTCCGGCATAATAAAGTAATAGATTCCTTCAGCCACCTCGTACAATGGTATATCAAATTCATTATTTAAAATACCCTCAATTGTTCTTAATGCTTTTGCAGCAGAATATACCTGCGGTTCTGTATCGCTATAAGATACATTTTTCAGTTTATATCCTCTGTCCGGTATTGCCGAAAAGAATACATACTGTCCTCCATAAGCTTCAGTTGCAAAAGAATCCATAGTACCATGCATCAGGCCATTATCTATCAGAATTTTATATAAGGTATTGCCTGGGTCATTTTCAGGGTCCCAATGAGCTACAAGAATAATATTTCCACTCATTTTTTCACCATCAATTGTCTCAATCGGCTCTTCCTTCGTTGCAAAATGTTCGTCATCTATATAGTTGTCTTCATCAGGAAGTACAATATTCCAGCCCTTAAAATCAATGCCTTTCTTTTCCAGCGCCTCAAGTTCTATCTTGTTTTCTACCGTATAAGTAACCGGATTTGGATTTACAGCGCCATTAAGGTTAAGATAGGTAATATGATATTCAATCAGTGAAAACTCTCCTTCGATTCTTACCGGAGATGCCGGAGGCATAATAAAGTCATATTCATATGGAGACTTTTCATCTGGCGCAGGCGTGTGTGTAAGAACACAATCACTGTGATTGATATCTGTATAATACCATGTCATGCTGTTATAGCTAACGCCCCTAGGTGTTGTCACTACAATCTTTAATTTTTCTCCTGGAATACCTTTGTCAACCGGCATATTTCTGTCTGTATCATATACTGTGATATATTTTGCCGCTTCTTCACTTACCGTAATTGGATAAGTAACTACATCCTCCCATTTCGCATACAAATACAGATTTTCCAGATGTTCCTGAGGAACGATTAAATTATCCTTAATTACTTCTGTTTCTCCGATTTTGCACCAGCCTACAAACTTTTTATATTTGTCTGTCTGTTTTGCCGGAACAAGCTTAAACTCTTTTGACCTCGCATTATACTCGGTAACAGGTGTTCCATAAGTTTCATCAAGTACTGCCGGTATTACATCATCATTCTCATTTACATCATAATAAACTACTTCATAATTTCCTTCTTCAAATTTTACTTTAATATAGACATCGCTGTCAGGCATGGTAAACTGATATGCCTGTTCGTCCTCTTCACCCTTGCCAAGCTCAATTTCTTCTCCTGTTTTGGCATTATATGCGTGAATTCCCGATTCTGCAATCATATAGCCTTTTTTAGCCTTAATACTACATGTTACCAGACATTTACCGATATCCTCTCCGGAAATAAATTCTTTGGTCCGATAGTATTTTCCGTTTTCATTATCATACTTCTCAAACTCTACCGGCTGATTCTGCTCACCACTTACATAATTATAATAGGTTGCAAAATTACCTACCTGAGAAGGTTCTACATTCATAATATTTCCAAAATTCGGCTCTTCATATTCTGTATAAATATATACATAATATCCTATATCATGAAACTGTGCCTGAATTACTGTATTTCCATTAATGGTTTTCTGAGGATACTCATCATTTTCTTCCGGCTTTTCATAAAGTGTTCCATCTATTACCCAGCCATCGAATGCTCTTAAACTGGTATCTTCCAAATCCTGCGGATAATCATTTGGATATAATACAGCGTTTGGATTCATTTCTAATATAACAGGATTTGTAAATGCATTTCCTTCATGGTCCTTCAGGTTTTCAAGCAGATTTCCATTTTCATCTACAAAGGATACTTCACATCCCCATTTTGCATATACTGTAACTTCATAACCACTTTGTATGAAACTTTCATCAGGTGTCTCAATTTCTTCAATCGGTGTATTTAAATCTGCATCCAAATACCAGCCCATAAAGATATGATTTTCCCATGATATATCCTGAAGTTCATAATTAATACCAAACGAACATTCACGGACATTATCATTTTTTATGCTGCTCGCATATTGTCTGCCTGCCCCATAATCATAGTTAATTGTATACTTTGGTATTTCATATTCAAATCTTACTGTGCAGTCATTTGACGGCATCTGAAATGATATAGTACCATCCCAGCTTGCATCAACTGTAACAGTTTGTGTTGATGTTCCACTCTTGCTTGATACCGTATAAGTAACACTCTTACAATATTTGGATATATTTGTCAGTCTGATTTTTACATCCTTTGTTTCCTTTACATTCACTGGTCCATTATATATCTGCTCGGAACCTGTTCCTATTGTATAAGCATATCCTACTTCCGGCGAATCACTTGTAATCTCAAGTTTATACGGGGTAAGTGTCTTTGTAGGCAGATAAAAATACATATCACTGCTGTTGCGTTCATTAAAATAAGCTTGGGCATATCCTATAAATTCATAATCTCCAATCTTATTGCCCGCCATGCCACTATTTGCTACATCGGCTGAAACTGTAAAATGTAAATTTCCAGTTCTATCAGCATTTTCTTGTCCTGAATAGTCTGCATAAACATCAAATCTTTCCCCTTCCATATCCTCCAGTTGATAAGTTGTAGATGAAGTAAACGGAGGCTGGCTTAAATCCAATTTGAATTTATAGACCGGTGTATTTCCATTACGTGCTTCTCCAAATTCATATCCTGTTTTACTTGGTACCAAATCCACGTTACCACTTTTTATTTGAACAATACCCTGTTTTACTGATTGACCTGCTATTGCACCGACACCAATACAGCATCCAGATGCATTTTCCGCCATATGTACAGATACAGAACCTCCGTTAATCTCAACGTTATCTCCATCCAATACACTCTTTGCAGATATTGTTCCCCGCTTATCATTTTGATAATTGTTTCTTTTATAAGTAATATTCTGTTCACTGCTTGCTCCGGTTCCAATACCTGCACCATCACCTCGTCCGTTTATAATAATATTAGCGCCGTGTGTAATATTGATATCACCTGAACCATATTTTACATTTCCAGAAACTACTTCCTGATGATTTTTATATAAAACACCTTCACTGTCTGTATAGTCTCCACTTAAAGATACATAAGTATTTCCTACCTCTGTAAGTGTATTATCATCAAGAACAATCTTTTCATCCAATTTACTTGCATCTGCAGAACCAATCGCTGCACCTGTGCTTCCTGCACCTGTATTAAGTATTAAAACATCATTGACACTGTTATTTCCTTTAAACTGGACTTTACAATCACGCACTACCCTTGCATCCAATTCATTATTCTGACCATAATTTCTCTGATATCCATATGTTTTTACATCATAAACAATGCTCTCCGCACTAATCAAAGGAGTTTGTGCAGCACATGTACTGACAATTCTGTTTTCTCCACTTATTATAACATCAAATAAAGCTCGGCTGCTGCTGCTGCTGGTATATGTCGTACTTGACTGATTTACATCATCTCTTTGTGTACTCTGACCTGTAAACTCTATCGCCGGTTTATCCTGTCCAATCGTCCAGTTGATATTTTCCAATATCAAATTTACCGAAGCACTTCCATCACCTGTATACTCTAGTGTATATGTATCTGTAAATCCTCCTGTTATTTTATACCATTTTCCGCCTTCCACGGAATGTTTTCCACCAGATGTAAGTACAATCGGGTCACTCTGTGTATCTCCCTGTGCTGCCTTCACCTCCGGTATCATTGCATATACTCCCACTGCGGTCAGTACTCCAAGTATCGCCACAGTGACCCCTACTGCAAGCTTTTTCTTCTGTATATAAAAAGCTTTTATCTTTCTAAAAACCTCTCTCATAGATTTAACCTCCGATTCACCTTCCCTGTTATCAATATTTTCCCTGCCATTTCACATCTTTGGCAGAAAACTCAAATCTTTTTTCATACCAGACTGCATAAAATCACTCATTATTTTTCTTAATTTAAATATCTAAAATAGTTATTAAGTTCCATATATACGTGGCGAAAGCATTTGATTCTGCCTATATACAGCCTTGGCTTTATTATAATAAAATAATTCTTCTTTTTTAATCATATTTTACCACCTCCGTTTCCTCATTATTACCATTATATCCCTGTTTTCATTGATTGTAAAGTATATTTTCTGTATATTTTATATCGGTCATTTCTCCCTTAAAAATAAGAAAAAAACCGAAGAAAATCTTCGATTTTTTCTATATCATTTCTATGTTATCTGTTTGTTATTCAACATCCTGCAATGCTGCCAGATTTTCCTCTCCAGTCCTGATTTTAACCACACGTTCGACATTATACACAAATATCTTTCCATCTCCGATATGTCCGGTATACAGCGTCTTCTTAGCAGCCTCAATCACATCATCCACAGGAATACTGCTGACTACTACCTCTACCTTTACCTTTGGCAGCAGTGTTGCATCCACTTCCACACCACGGTATTTTTCACCAGAGCCCTTTTCGATACCACAGCCCATAACCTGCGTTACTGTCATACCTGTCACACCCAGATTATTCATCGCCTTTCTCAGTTTATCATAGCGGCTGAGCTTGGCGATAATCACCACCTTATAGATTCCGGAAGCTTCAACATCCGGCTGCTTTACCACAGGAACAGAAGCGTTCTTCATAGCCAAAGAAGCCGTCACATAATCATCATTCCCAAGGTCTGTATTTTCATTCACTGCCATAGTCATTGTATTTGAAACATCCATAATACTAAATCCCGAATATGCAGACGCCAGACCATGCTCCATGGCATCAAGTCCAACGATTTCTTCTTCCTCGCTTACACGAAGTCCAATCGTTTTTTTCAGAACAGCAAATGCAATTGTAATTGTTACTACTGTCCATACAATTGTAACAAACATGCCTATAAGCTGAAGCCCTAACTGTGAGAAACCTCCTCCATAAAACAACCCTTCTTTAATTCCTGCCGAAACAAAGCCCGGCGCAGATTTTGTAGCAAACAATCCTACCGCAATTGTTCCCCAGATACCATTAAGCATATGTACTGCTACTGCGCCAACAGGGTCATCTATATGCAGTTTATTATCCACAAACCAGACTCCAAAAATAACCAGTACTCCGGAAACCGCACCAATAATACCTGCACCTGCACAATCCGTTACATCACATGGAGCTGTAATCGCTACCAGCCCCGCAAGACTGGCATTCAGACACATGGAAACATCCGGTTTTCCATATTTTACCCAAGTAAACGCCATACATACAACGGTTGCTACTGCTGGTGCCACTGTTGTAGTAAGAAAAACGCTTCCAAGCGTCGGAATATCAGTTGCCGCCGCACCGTTAAATCCATACCAGCCAAACCACAAAATAAATACACCCAATGCACCAATCACAAGATTACAACCCGGAAAAGCATTTACTTTTGTAATCTTACCACTTTTATCCTTTGTAAACTTTCCAATACGCGGACCAAGCATTGCTGCTCCAATCAGCGCACAGATGCCGCCTACCATATGAATACAATTGGAACCTGCATAATCATGAAATCCCATTTCTGCCAGAAATCCGCCGCCCCATGTCCAGTGTGCTTCTACTGGATAAATAATACCTGATATAATGGCAGAATACAGACAATAGGTCGAAAATTTTGTTCTCTCCGCCATTGCACCAGATACAATGGTAGCAGTAGTAGCACAAAATACCAGATTAAACACAAATCCTGAAAAGCTGAAATTTGCATAGTCTGTAAATACTCCAAAGCCCGGCGTGCCAATAATACCCAGAATATCCTCCGTGCCGTCAGCGGCAGGAAGCATAAGGGATGCACCGATTAAAAACCACATAACTGTACCAATACAAAAATCCATCAGATTTTTCATAATAATATTACCGGAATTTTTTGCTCTGGTAAACCCCGCCTCCACCATTGCAAAACCTGCCTGCATCCAGAAGACAAATGCGGCACCTATCAGAAACCAGACCCCAAATATCTGTTCATTGACAAAACTTAATATCTCTTCCATAACGGTTGCCTCCTCTATAAAAAGCATTTTATAAATTTTGAGAATTTCATTTTCTCCCTGCCATACAGTCCGCCGGCTGAATCATATGACATACTTACTATCATCTGAATAAAGTGCTTGCAATATCAAAACCTTCTTTGCACTTTGTTCAGCAATCACCTGCATTGTCTGACACCGGAAATTCATACAACTTCTTCCTAAAAAAACAGAAAGGGCGCCATGGAAACTTCTTTCCATGACGCCCTTGTCAATGCATACGTTTATTATAGTCTTAATTTTAAATTTGTCAATCCATTTTTGATATTTTTTTATGGTTTGTTATATTTACACAAAATTTATAGAATTTTTTCTATTTTTTTATTAATTACTTCGAGGTTTCCATTTTAATTAATTGCTAAACCTTATACTAGAAATAATTTGGCGGCAGCAGCAAAGAAATAAATTTAAACTGCGGCACAATTGTGTTCAGATTAATAAACACATGGCAAAACAGCAGAGAAGCCATCAAAAAGACCGGAACTGCTGCCTGAAATACTGTGCGGTTTCTGATAATTCCACTTAAAATCAGACAATACAAAGATACCAGTATAATATAAAAAAACATATGTCCCCATTGTCCCATCATCCCTTGTGAAATTTCCTGATACATCCCTGAAAAAATAAGACATACCATTCCCGTCATTCCTGTGAGAAAAACAGGAATCAAAATTTCAGCAAAACTCACAGCTATCGTCTGAATCGTGGTAAACCTTGCAAATGTTCCGCACTCTCTGTCCTTGTACAAAATCAGCGTTCCACACAAACCTGAAAGAAAGATTAATACTCCTATGACTCCATGAATCATAGGGGAAATATAGTCAAAAACATCCGTCTCCATCCGGCTGCTTTGCTCCTTCACACCACTGTATGCAACCGAAAATGTACTTCCATTTGTGCGGTTCTCCTCATAAAATTTTCGCAGGTCCTCTGCTATCTGCTCTTCGTCAAATTCGTCAAAATATCCCGTTTCACAGGTATCATAAAAAAGAAGAGCATAGGTATATTCCTGCATAACAAAGGAAAATACCAGTTCATTTGTGATTTTAGAAACAATACTGTCCTCTGTGGAAATAACTTTCACACTATCCTCCAGCTCCTCTTTTCCGACATCCTTTCCAAAATTCTGCATAAATATATATCCTGCATAAATATCCGAGGTCCTCACATCCTGTTTCATCTCTTCCTCATTGTCATACTCTACAAATTTTACCAGCCCCTTATGTCCAGTCATCAGCTTAAGGACTCTCTGCGCCATATCCGCGGCATTTTCCTTCCCTTCTGCTTCCTCGTCTCCTTCGTTCATAACTCCAATGCTTATATTTACTGAAAAATTAACTGCTATATGACGGATAAAAAATGTACTTCCCGCTATGCCAAGAAGAATTACGTACAGGGAAACCTTTTTCATTTGACGCTTCAACAGCATAAACAGCCATACCATACCCTGTTTCATAATATTCTCCCTTCTGATACTTTCCGTTCTGATACTTTCCGCTTGAACATTCTCTCATTTGCGTTCTTCTCCAACAGTGCTGTAATCTCCATAAACAGAAGTGTAAAAATCAGCAATACCAGTATATTACTGAAAGATATATTATCAAGAGGCATATTGTCAAAAGATGCCTGTCTGGAAAAAATACCTGACAAAAGCTCTATCATATAATGCACCGGCAGAAAGAGCGAAATATCTTGCAGTATCTCCGGCAAAAGAATCTGGGGTATAAAACAGCCTGCTACAAAGCCCTGAAGCAGAGAAGTCAGAAAAATTACCATTATCTGCGCCATTACATGCTCTGTAAATCTGCATACCATCAGCGCAAATGCGCACACTGTTATGCATACAGGAACCATAAGTGCCGCTGTTGCCCAAATCTGTCCATAGGAAAGCATTTTTAAAGTATTTGGCCACAATATTTTTACCGCTGATATGCCGGTACCTATGACAAGAATAAACAGCATACAGATACAGACAGGCGCTGTAAGGGCTGCCGTTACCTGCTCATAATACCCTGTTCCTGCCATTTTAAGTCTTGCTGAAATATCTCTGCTGCTTCTTCCCATAAATCCGGTCAGCATAATCGAAAAAAACATTACAAATAAAACCAGCCCGCCACAGATATAATATTCTGCAATGGAAAGCTCTCCTGTCACCACCACCTCTGTTTCCTGATAAATGTTATTCCTGTTTAATGCAGCACTGATATATGCCATATTCAGACGGTCAATCGCATCTCCCCGAAGCGAATATTTATGATAGGCATCATAAAAATCATATACGCTGTAAACAGCCGCCTGTGCAGAGCTTAACATATTTACCGCCGCATCTGCAAATTCCTTGAATATCGCTGCCTCATAGCCTGAATTTTCAGGAAACAGTATTTCGATTGGAATATTATCTCCATGCATAATCCCTGATACTGTCTTGTCCCGTATAATAACAAGCACTGCAATACCCCCATTTTTTAACAGCTCTGTTCCTTCCTCCTCTGTTACATACCGGATGTCCAGTGCAGTGCTGACACTGTCCATACTTTCAAGCATGTTTTTCGCAAGTCTCATTGCCTTTGATTCATCCTGAACCACAAGCGCTGCTGATATTTTCCCATTTTCTGTTTCGCTATCGTCAGTAATCACCTTATCTGGCGAAGTAATATCCTCCACAAGCTCCTTTACACTGTCAATAGAGGTTCCACTTAATATCTTATTTCCTGTCAGTGCAATTCCAGATACCACAAGTATCAGAACTGCGGCAAAAATAACAAACTTTGGCAAAGCCTTGATATATCGCTTCAGTTCCAGTCCTGCAAGTACTACAAATCGTTTCATATCATTTCCTCCAGCAGTCTGTCTCCCCGCAGCTCCTTTGAGGTTTCTTTTAATACACCCTGACTCATTACATAGATTTTGCTGCAAATGTCCAGCTCGTCCTCATCATGTGTGGCAAGCAGTACAGTTCTTCCACTTTTCAGATAGGTTTTCAGATATTCACGGATATCCTTTTTTGCTACAAGGTCAAGGGCTGCGCTTGGCTCATCAAGAATCAGTACCTTCGGGTCTGCCCACATGGAAATTCCGATGGAAACTCTTTTTTTCATTCCGCCAGACAGCTTTTTAACAGGTATTTTTAGCATTTTATCAATTCCAAGCAGCTTTAAAAACCCGTCTCTTAATTCCTTTTCCATATCCAGAGTACTGTCACAATACCAGAGCTTCAGATTATCCTTAACTGTAAGGTCCTGAATCAGAGGATTCTCCTGCGGGACATATCCAATCATTTTGCCTGCTGCTTTTGTATCCCTGAAAATATCTATCCCGTTTACTTCTGCTTTTCCGCTGTCTGCTCTCTGCACTCCGGCAAGTATGGAAAGCAGTGTAGATTTGCCTGAACCGTTTAATCCTGCAATAGCTACACACTCTCCCTGTCTGGCGATAAAGGAGGCATTTGTCAGAACTTTTTTCCGCCCATAACTTTTGCAAACGCCCTCTACTTTTACAGAATATTCGTTATTCATTTCAGTCTCCTTATCTGTCCCAATTATATTTATTTAAATTATATTGATTGCCTAAAAAAGAAGTCTGGCAGAACCAGACTTCCAGTAGTTTTCTTATTATCCAATATGCTTTTCAATACAGCTTACGATTTCAGCCTGCACAGGTAAAATATTTTTGAGTACCTTTCTTGCCTCTTCTGGCTTATCTTCACGCAAAAGACTGACAATCTGTGAATATGCCTCATACAATGGAGTAATCGATAAATTTCCCGTAGCTCCCTTGATTGCATGTGTCTTTTCTATTACTTCCTCATAATCATTTGCATCAAAATCCGGGTCAACCAAAGATTTATTTATCATTTTGACAAATGAACCAAACATTCTTTCATAAAGCGAACTGTTTCCCATAAAACGCTTTAATCCCTCGTCAACATTTACTCCTAATTCCTTCATTTCATCCAATAAACTCATAACAACTGCTCCTTTTTCTATCTGTTATTTTTATGATATTCAAATGATGCAACCAATGGCGCTGATTGCCGATAATACATTACATAATGCACATGGATTACATTTCTTATCTGTTGGCTTTATGCAGCGTTTAAAATAATATAGATATTATAACTCTTATTTTTAACTTATGCAAGGGAAATTCAAGAGACAATCTGAGAAAAATCGAAACTTTTTATCTGTACATTTTCTCATTACTGTATTCCTTCTCTGCCTCTGGATAATAAAGATACTGAAATTCAGCTCTTTCTTCATATTCTTTACAGATTTTTTCACTGCCTTGTACTTTTTCCCGTACCTGCTCTGTACATATAAATAATTTCTTATCTGCCTGTGCTGCAAGAAGCTTTTCATTTTCTCCTGAAGCATACCATTTTCCGTCTTTCAACACTACTTTGAGAACATCATCAAAACATACTTCATCTTCACAGTCAGAAGAATAGTTCTCCACTTTCAAATCATCCAGCTTATTTATCTCCATGGTAGGATAAATCCGGTATGGGCTGATTTCTACATGTCTTGTCATATCTCCTGCGCAAAACTGCTCAAATCTTTTGATAATCTCCTCCGCAATCGCCGCAGGACCTGCATGAGTACTGTCAATTACAAGATTATAATTATTTAAGTCATAATAATTCACTCCATACAACTCCTCATATCTCTCTTTCTCTAATGACTGTCTTTCATATAATGCTTTTATGGCTGCATCTGCATCCTGATAAGTTTCCGCTTTTCTCAGTGAATCATGATATACTCTGTTTCCGGCTTCCTGTAAATCAACCATAAGAAAGACCTTAAAGCTGTCCGGAACAAAATGCCAGCCCATTCTTGAATCAAAAATTGTATTGTCCTTAGTCTTTCCAAGAGCAATTGTTCTGTCATCGACCATTTTATCAATTGATTTATCCGTTTCGGCGATTTTATTCATTTCCACAATGGAAATATTTCTTTCCGCCGCAAGAGAACGGAAGATGTCGCCAGAAGAAATAATTTCAAATCCGCGGGCAGTCAGCTCTTTTCCAAGGCTTGATTTCCCGCTGCCAAGATTTCCTGTTAAACTTAAATTCATTAATTTTATCCCTCCATATTTACAAATTATAATATCATATCATATTTTTACTGTCTGCGCCATGTCGCTGGTGTCAGCAGAAGCATCATCGGTATCATTTCAAGCCTTCCCGCAAGCATATCAAACATCAGCACATATTTAGAAACTATGGAAAATTCTGCATAATTTCCTGTCGGTCCCACCATTCCAAGTCCGGGACCAATATCATTCAGACATGCCGCCACTGATGAAAAGCTGGTAGCAAAATCAAAATCATCAAGACTAACCAGAATAAGCGATACAATACCTATCAGCAGATAAACCAGCAGAAAGCCATTTGCCGACCTTAATACTTCATGTTCCACTGTTCTCTCATCCATTTTGACTTTTTTAATGCTGTGCGGATGAAGCTGAAACGCCAGTTCCTTTTTCATCATTTTTATATAAAGAATAAATCTGGATACCTTGATTCCGCCGCTTGTACTTCCTGCACATGCTCCTATAAACATTAACATAAGCAGTAATGTCTGCGAAAAAAGCGGCCATGTACAATAATCCGCTGTGGCAAACCCTGTCGTGGTTATAATCGTAGATACCTGAAATGCAGCATCTTTTAAATTGACCGCCAGATTTCCGATATCCTTTGTAATATCAAGAGTAATAAGCGCCACGGCTGCAATATATATAATAAAATACCACCTTACTTCCTCTATTTTAAAAGCATCCTTAAATTTTTTGCCTATCAGAAGAAAATAAAATTTAAAATTTATTCCAAAAAGAAACATAAAAATCGTAATGACTACCTGTATATATGTATTATAGCTGGTAATACTGTCAGATTTTACTGCAAAGCCTCCTGTGCCGGCAGTAGCAAGACTGTCACAGACCGCATCAAATACCGGCATGCCGCCAAAAAGCAGAAGAATAATTTCCAGAACCGTAAGCCCCATATACATGGCATACAGCCAGACGGCAGTCTTTTGAACCTTAGGAACAAGCTTGCCCACGGAAGGTCCTGTGCTTTCCGCCCTCATAAGATACATATTACTTGCACCGAGATATGGCAGCAGAGCCATAATAAATACAAGAACTCCCATTCCTCCTATCCAGTTTGTAAAACATCTCCAAAACAGCACACTGTGAGGAAGACTTTCCACATCATTTAAAATACTTGCTCCCGTTGTCGAAAAACCAGATACAGATTCAAATAATGCATCTGTAAGACTTGGAATACTGCCTGTAAGCATATAGGGAAGAGCACCGATAAAACTAATAAATAGCCAGCTCAGCGCCACGATTACCATACCTTCTTTTGCGTAAATTTTTTTATTTTCAGGCTTTCTTTTCGAGAGCAGCACTCCAACAAAAGCCAGCGCCAGACCACAGACAAGAAACCACAGACCGGCAGACTCCTGATAAATCACTGCCATGATACATGGCAATATCATAAAAACCGCTGAGAAATTAAAGATATGTCCCAGTATATAGATAATAATTGAATAATTCATCTCTTTTTCCTGCTATTTCTTTATAATATCATCAATACCATTTAACCCTTTTTGCGTTGTTACCACTACAATACTATCCTTGGGGCGAATATACTCCCTGCCCGAAGGCCTGATAATACGCCCGTTTCTATATATACTACATAATAGAGTGTTGCTTTTAATATTCAGTTTGTAAATTTCCTGATTTGCCACCTTTGCATTTGGTCCCACAATAAATTCAAGAGCCTCCGCCTTTCCGTCAATCAGACGGTACAGCGCCTCTACATTACTGCTGTCATAAGAATTCTGCATGGAACGCACATAACGGGCGATATACTCTGCAGTAATATTCTTTGGGGATACAATATTGCCCACAGGCATTTCATCAATTACCTCCATAAAGGAATCCCTTGTTATTTTTACCATTCTTTTTGCTTTTGATACTTTATTTACAAATAATGACAATAATACATTTTCTTCATCTGAATCTGTTAGAGCCACTACCGCATCCACATCTTCAATATTTTCTTCCATCAAAAGGTCACGTTCAGTTACATCACCATGTATAATCATCGCGTCAGGAAGCAAATCACTTAATTCATCACATCGTTTGAGGCTGCGTTCTACAATTTTTACATTGACCTTTGCCGCGAGAAGCTGCTTCGCCAGATAATACGAAATCGTACTTCCACCAGCCAGAATAACGTTGCGTATCTGCTTTGCCTTTACACCGATTTGGTTTAAAAAACGGTTGATTTTGGAAATTGCCACAGTGACAGAAATATAATCTCCCGATTTTAATACAAAATCTCCTCCCGGTATCATAACTTCTTTTTCTCTCTGTACAATACAAATGAGCACATCGGGATTTACCTTCACAGCCATATCCTTAATGCTTATATTGTCAAGTACAGAACCTTCCGGAATCTGTATTTTTATCAGGCTTACTCTGCCTTTTGCGAAAGTGTCCACCTCAAGCGCAGAAGGCACCTGTATCAGTCTTGATATTTCCGAGGCTGCTGCCAGCTCAGGGTTAATGGACATGGACAGACCAAGCTCCTCACGGATATAATTAATCTCTTGATAGTATTCGGGGTCCCGCACTCTTGCGATTGTCTGGCAGTTACCTGTCTTTTTTGCAATCAAACAGGTCAGCATATTGATTTCATCTCTGTCTGTCACCGCAATTAAAAGGTCTGCCTGACTGATACCCGCCTCTGTCTGAACATGATAACTTATACAATTCCCTTCCACCCCCATTACATCAAATCTTGACGAAACACTTTGTACCACCTGCGGGTCTGTATCAATTACCGATATTTCATGCCCCTCTGCATTGAGCTGCTCTGCAAGCGCACACCCGACCTTGCCGCAGCCTGCAATTATGATATTCATAATCTACTCTCCTGATGTTTTCTATAATTTTAAAAAATTTGAGTTCTTTTCGCAAATCCTGAACTTAAAGCTTATTATAACTCAAAGAATTGCAGACTACAACAAGCAATGTTGGAAATTTATAAAGATTTATTTTTTCATAAATTACGGAACCTTCCCACCATCATATAGGTAGGCAGTGCAAATGCCATCGTTTTATCACCATTTCTCAATCTTGAGTCATCAAGCGAAAAAGATTAACACACCATGCCCAATCTCCATCAAAAAAAGCACTATTTTTATAAAAAGTAAAAAGTTTCTCTGTCACAGTTGTTTTTCCCACACAAGAAGACCCTGCTATAATAATCAATTTTTGCTTTGTCATCTATATTCCTCCCTATCACTTGAGCTCCCTATAACCATAACATAACTGTTAAATATTGATTGCTTTTTAAAGCTTTTCTTAGCCATAATATACATAGGAACTTCTTTGCATAATATATTGAGGTTATCCAATAGAGAAACCTATAAACCTATTCTTTATTTTTCTTTACTTCTCCTTGTTGGGTATAAACATCATTTGCCAATTTGGCATATTTATAAGGTTTTTCATTCAATTGTACATATAATCTATTTTTGTCTTGTCTATAATGTTCCCTTGCTTTTACCATTCACCTTGTTTGTTGCTGTCACGCACGCTACAACCAATTTAATTGTTATGAATTAACTATTTTGCATTGTCAACAATAATATTCTCATTAAATTCACACAGGATTCTCTGACTGCTTTATGCAACGAAGTATCTCCTTCTTTGACATATCCTTTTAGTTTAAAAGGCTTTGGCAACTCTGCCGTGAGCTTTGGAAGCACTTTTTCAAGGAAATAAATAGCACGTGGAACATGAAATTGTATCCTCTATTACTTCAAATACGTCTCCATCCTTTAAAATATTAATATTAATCTTGTCAGAATTAATAGTGTTCCAGAAATCTTCCAGTTGTTTGGAAGGATTTTCTATTCCTTGAATGATAAAGTGTTCTTCCTGTTTTGTTTTCTTCTTATTCTCATCTATATCGAGAATGATATAGCCACCTTTGGTATTGGTAAAAGTAGAATATGAAAGTTTCTCAATAACAACATTATCTTCAGATGCTTGTGTTGAAAATGGAACTTTATACTTTTTTATATGTTCAAAATATTTATCACAGAAATCTATAAAATTTGAAACTGTAACATATGACAAAATAATATTAAATTCATTACGGCAGTATCATAATTATAGATTTTATCTATATGTTTATCCAAATACGCTTTATTAAGACTATCTAAATTCAATGCCTCAATAAATCTAAAATGTCTTTTTCTGCTTCGTAATACAAAATAACCTGTTCATAATCTAATGGACGGATAATTAGAACCATCTCTTTAGCATACTTTTTTATTATGAATATAGTGTTGGTCACATTAATCGGTTCAGATATATCATATTCCGGCAACGTTTCAAGATATTCAAATACAGCATTTTTTGAACGTTCCAAAATACACTTTTTAATATTATACGATTTTACACTACTCTCAAACGATTTCCGGTACCTGTAACAGTAGCATTAGTTTTAATATTATACGATTTTACATTACTCTCAAACTACCAATTGTCTGTTTACAAAACCTGCCAGCTCATCATTCGTAAGCTCTGTAGTTCTGATAAGCCGTTTATATTTTTCTTCACTGATAAGTCCCTTCTGCTTCCATATTGACCAATCAGCTTTCATATTCTTTTGAATTTCACCGTCAATAGGATAAATATCATTCTTGTTTTCATTGACCGGCTTATATACCAATACCCTGTTATCCATACTGTCATCTGCTGTTTTTGACCTTGGATAAATATGATCTACATCATATATATTATTATCAAAAAGCTCATCAATTTCAATCCTTCTACCTGTATATGCGCATCGTCCAAGCTGAGTATAATATAAATATAATTTATCGCTTCTTAAAGCATCATTATCCGTATCACACAATTTGTCATATAAAACTTTTTCATCCTTAATTGACTTATATAATTCTTTTAGTCTATCCTTCCTTGTGACACTTCTCTTCTTCTCTGCGCGCTCTCTTGCCATTTCAACAAATATACGCTTTGGTGCCTTACCCATAGCACCCATAATCTCATCCGTTACCTGCAATGCTTTCCATATCTGTCTCTTTACAGCCGGAGAAACATATAAATCATCGACCATAGAATATTCTATACCATTTTTCTTTACTTCACCGTTTTCTTCTTTTATCAGCTTGGCATACAGCGAATCACCGCTTTCTATAATCTGCATAAAGTTATCATTTGTATTCCACAGCCTATACATTACAGTTCCTATTTCTCCCTGTCCTGGTACATCTACTGCTATTCCATTTAACAGCTTGTACGACAGCCTTCCCCAATCATTGCATTTAAATGATTTTATCAGAGAACTTATCTGATTTTCATAATCAGGATATTTTGCTGTCAGCCTTTTCTTTAACAGCTTTGGTTCCGCGCCAAACAAAGTCATATCCTTTATGATATCTTCCTTTTCTTTTTCAGATAAAGCCGCTTGCGTAAATTTTTCCTTAAAAGCATGATAGCTCTTTAACGAAGACTTAATTTCAACATCTATTCCGCTTATATCCTCTCTTTTTAAGTCAGCATATCCCTTCTCTGCTTTCAAATAATCTATTAATTTTTTTACTGTCACCTTTTGCTTTCTCTCAAACAAGTCACGATATATGTCCTGTTTTAGCGCTACACTGATAGGCTCTGAATATATCTTCAGTTTATTTATCTCATTAAGCACCATATACTTTTCATAAATCAAAGAGCTCATAGGCAATACATCTTCATTTTTTAAATATGTACATTTACTTGTCATTTTCTCAATAAACTTTTCTGCGCTTTTTTCAACATTTACTTTTTCTTCAAAATTCCAAGGCGTCACCTTTCCAAGCGCCTCTCTCTACCCACGCATTGTTTCCCAAAAGAGGTCCTACATAATATGGAATTCTAAAGGTCATAAGCATCCTTATTTTATCACTTACACTCTTTCCTGTTTCATCTGTGTTTTTCAAAAAAGGAAGATACTTTTCCGCATTACAAAGTATCTTTTTCAGTTCCTTTTCATGTACTTGGTATGGAACGACAGAATTTTCCTTTACTCTCGCCTTTGGCATAAATTCCTCCAGCTCCATTTCCTTTTCAATATAGTTCTTTCTGTCTCCCTCCTTTAATTCAGGCAAAACACTGCTTTTTATAAATTTATAAAAATCTGCCCGAATACACTTTTTATTCTCTATTACTCTTTTCTGCCCATTTGTTGAAACCAAACCGACATAGCTTGAATAATTATTCTCATTTTTTTGTGGAACTCCAAACACTTTTTTGTATAGCTTTTTTCTTTCTTCTTTTGTTCCTATTCCATCCTCCAAAATAGCTTTTTTTAATTTTTTTAAATCTTCTTTATGCTTCTCATAGTCCTTAACCTTTGCAGCAGAAATAAGACCGGTTTCATCTCCCTTTAAAATACTTGAAAGTATCCTCCAGTCATAAATAACCTTTGCTCTCGCTATAATATCATAATAGTCGTCTAAATTCGCAATATAATACTCCTCGTTTTCTTCATAAGAAGCCTCATCAAAACAAATCTTATTTATATCAAGCGACTCATACTCTCCTCTTCCGAACAGCTTTGATAATGAAACCTTTCCTCCAACTATCAGTGAGACCAATTCATTAAATTTCTTGTCTGAATTGCCAATCACGTCTATAATTTCCTGCTTCTTTTTACTTTTAACAGTCTTTGTATCCTTCAATTTTTCTTCTATGTCAGCTAAGCTTTTTTCCTCCACTCTAATCCGTGCCTCATCATCCGCCATTAAATCATTCCAACATTTCAGCAAATCTTTGAAGCTTTCCTTAAAGTCTAAATTAACATCCTCACTTCCCATATTTGCAAAAAAATGTCCTCTATTTTTTAATATATGGGCAATTGCAAGATATACAAGTCTTATATCGAACTCTTTGTTCTTTTTCTGTATTAAATCTCTACGCAGGTGATAAATAGTTGGAAAATCCCTATGATAATCCACATCTGTATAATTCTCATCTACAAACAAAGCATATGGAAGCTGTGGTTTTTCCCCATTCTCATCCCGTTTATCCTTATATACATATCTACTTTCTTTCATTCTTAAAAAGAAGCCTTTGTCAACCTTCTGCATCTCCTCCTCAAACAATTCTCTTAATAAGCTCAAACGTTCCTTCTGCCTTTTCAAACGCCTTCTTGCACATCTGTTTACTCTGCGTTTCTTTGCTCCCTCAGACGTTTCAAACAAAACGGAACCCCATGCTTTTTTTCTGTTAATTTTTATCAGATTGTAATCCGTATCCGTCACTGCCCAGCCTACGCTTCCTGTTCCCATATCCAAACCTAAAAAATATTCCTGTTCATTCATTTGTAATCCTCCAATAATTTTAAATTTTATATTGACACCCTTGTTAAAATAAGCTATTATATAGTTACGATTTTACATTACGAGTTCAAATAACGATTAAATCGAAACCACCTATATGGTACTGCGGCTGCAGTTTTTAAAGACTTGATGATCAAGTCTTTTTATATTTGAAAAGCATTTTCTTTCCATACCTCTTTCTGTTTATTATCTTTTATTGCAATTCTTACTATTTCTCATAAAAATCATATTCTGTTTCTAATGGCATTGACCTTACATCAAAATCTTCAATATGAACATATTGGCGTTTTTCCAGAAACAAAATCAGCTCATCTATCTTAGGCTCCTCGCCCTGTACTTCCATTTCCACAGAGCCGTCACACAGATTTTTTACCCATCCTGTAAGCCCAAGCTGTCTTGCCTTATTTATAGAATAATATCGGAATCCAACGCCCTGTACTCTGCCATAGAATATAATGTGCTTTCGTATGTTATCCATTTATATTAATCTCCTGACTGTCTCATCTTCCATACTTTACATAAATTTCAACTGTAACACCATTTGTCAAAGTGATTGTATGAAGTTATATACAGTAATTTTTAATCTTGTTATATACTATATATTCCGCCTAATGCGCAACTCCATACAATCACTTTTCAAAATTACAATATCAGTCAATCAGCCTTCGGCTGGTTACATAATCTGCTCCAATATATACGGGTCCTTAATCTTATTATCCTCCGCAAACAGCACAATCTTTGACATAATCTCCGCCGTTTTCGGGTCCTCATCGATAAACGGCAGGAACATCTTTCCTCTGTGCTGTGAATGCACTGGAAGCACCGCTATCTGCGCACCACCTCTCTTAAATATCACACCACTTCCAAGATGTACGGTATAACTTCCTCTCTTTCCTTCTATAATCGCATGATTACCGGAAAACGTAACATTTGTAAGCCCAAACAGTGGAAGATTAAACTCAATAATCATCTTCCTCATTTCCATAGTAGAATGGCTTGTTTCAGGGTCCACACCGCCTGCATGAGCCACGCTGACCGCAAGGTCCACATCTCTCATAACCTCACTGAATACGATATCCGGAATATCCTGAATCTTTATCGCCTTAAACGTCTTTCTGTCAGAAAACTCCACCCATTCAAGCGTCGGCGCCTCAATGTCACTTGGAGAAAACCAGTCTGCCATTGCATAGATTCTTGCCACAATATTTTCCTTGTAGTAAATCTTTTGCAATCCATCCTCATAATCTGCCACCCATCGTCTGCCCTTCAGACATGCTACTGTCTTTTGAGGTTGAATCTGATTTCCCGCATATCGAAGTGAATCATGTCTATCCAATTCTTCCTTCGTCTTTATATACAACTCCCTGAATACCTGCTTAAACGGCTGCTTGATTTCCTTCTCAAACAACAGCTTCTGATATTCATGCCAGTTTCCAGCTTTCCACAAATCAAACGGATGCGCAATGCGAAGCTTTTTCTTTGGTGTCAGCTTAATTTCTTCTCCGGCAAAATCTCGCATCACCTTCTTATCTATAAATCCAGTTCCCTTATCACAGATAAACACAAGATTTCTCAACAGCGGCAAAATCACAGGATTTCCCTGAAGATTTGCAAGCTCGGAAGCAGTGAAATTCACACTGTCCTCCATAAACTGTTCGAACATCGCCTTTGTACGTGTATATTGGTCCTTTAACTGCTTGCACACACCCTTGATTTCCAGCACAAATTCATCTTTCTTCATCTTTGCCGGAATGGACTTTAGCATCTTTCCATTTTTCTCACATAAAATAGCAGGCTTTCCATTTTCATCTACTTCAATCTTTAATTTTACCTCTCCTGTCTCCTGCCATTCAAAATAGGACTTCATATTTTCCACCAGCTTTGTCTCCATATTCAAAGTCAGTCTGGTGACATCCGTATATCCTGTATTCGTCGCAAGATTCTGCATTCCCATAGACACCGCCGTTGATTCGCTTGCTCTTCTCTGCGAGCCGAACTGTTTGCTTTCCTTTAAAAACTTCTGCAAAAACTGATAACGGCGCAACGCATCTTTTTCGGATGCAATTGGTATCAATGGATAAGACATCAGCAAATCTTTATTTCTCTTTGCATTAATCTCTTCCTCCAGCTCTTCCACAGTCACCTTGCCCCGCGCTGCATCGGTATATTTTCTCGCTCTTGTATGCTTGTTGCTGTCTGAGATATATTTTGCGCTGTCATATAACATCTGGAAATTCTTTTCTCCAAGCTTCTGGCTGCATTCCTTAAACCAGTCCAAATCAAACGCTCCGTTATTCAAATCTTCTATGGAAAGCGGGGTATATTTCGCAATAATCGCCTTTTTCCGGTCGTCAAACCACTCATTCATATGGGCGGCAAAATAATAAATACCGCTCTTTAAGCCTGACCAGCCAAGATATTCCTCAATACAGTCAATCCACTTTGAACTGAACATTGCCACTTCTACAAGGCGCTTTTCTGTAATCTTCTTACCCTTCAGCTCCTTCTTCAAAGTTTCACCGTTTTCACCCGGCAGAGGCTCACTCACATACAGAAGATGACTCAAATTACTTCTTCTGGAACTGCCGGAACGGTAACTGTAATAAGTGGAACGGTCCAGTATATCCTTTCCAAGCGCCACCAGAATATCCACAAGATTTTTTACCCCGCGGATTTTGGAAATGCTGCTTACCGCATAGGAAAACTTTGTTTCTACCTCGCTTCTCTTTAATTCCACATTCAAAATCATATCTACGATTTTCCAGTAAATATCAATCGCAGTCTTAAATACTTCACTTTCCTCAAACTTCTCGCCTTCCTTCAAATACATAGAAGGTCCGCTCGCAAGTTTTGTATCTGGATAGCAGACAACTGTCTGAAGCTGATTAAATGTACGGGAAAGTCCAACTTCATCACTATCAAATGCCGCCTGATAAACATTGTCAAGACTTATCATCTTCTTCGTATATGCCTGTACATAATCGAGGAATGTCAGTCCCATAATATTTTTCTGATAGAATTTATTCACTGTCTGCTGTAAAATAAATGCTTCCTCAAATTCCTCCTCTGTTTTCCAGTTCTGCGCTGCCTGTACCACCGGCTTAAAGAAATCATGCTCTATTGCATATTCCACATAGCCATATCCTTCGCTGGCTTTTCTTGCGATATATGTCTTGGCAATCGGAAGCTCCAGAAACGTTGACAAGATTGCTTTTGCCACACTTTTATTCAATGCGCGGTTCTCTTCCATTCTGCTGTAACGATTGTAAAGCACTTGAAGAATCATCTTTATCATATAGCCATGCGCATATTTATCCAAATCAAATTCTGAATATCCTTTTCCATAGATTTCCTCCGCAAGCGGCGCGAATTTAGATTTACGCTCTTTCATCCATGTTGCATTAACATATCCGAAAGTCCAGATATGCAGATTAAACAGGGTTTTATAATCCTTAATTTCTTTTTTATAAAACTCTTCCCAAAGCTCTGGAAATGGATACTGCGCTTCTCCATTTTCATAACCGACGGCTATAAATTTCTCTCCAAGCAGATATTCTTCTCCATAATGGGACTTGTATTCCAGATTTTTATTTTTCTCTATCAGTCCCTCTAATTTATTACATATTTCATAAAACTCATCTGTATTTCTGTGGAATAACTCTTTTAAAAGCGAGGAATCTGTTTTAAATTCCGGCAACTCCATTTTTGCCTGCGGTCTGTACAGGCCATACCCCTGACTTTCAAGCGCCTTATCCGCCTGCGACTCTCCTGTCAATTCACGAATAATCACCTCTTCTTTTTCGGTAGGATTCTGTATGCCAGTAAGCAGCGCACAGCTCTTTTTATATAACTTCTGCCGGTTGTCATTCTTTTTCAGCCTTGCCACCAAGTCAATGCCGCCCAGACGCATTTCTTCTTTCTTATCGGAAACAAGTCTTTCGATTGCACGGTAAAGCCCGTCGTCATCCCGCTTTTCCAAAAGCTTCAGCACATTAACACGAAGGTCTGCATACTTATATTTTAAAAGATTTTGAAGTACTGTGTAATCGTCTTCATTCAGCTCCATTTTTTCTATCAATTTAAACGCATTGCTTCTAGTATCTGGACTTTTATCCGACAATGCCTGCATCAACGCATCTCTTTGTACCTGTGTCTTTGGTTCATGCAGAAGCAGACATAGATAGTTTTCTCTTTCCTGTACTGGAAGATATGGAATTTCCTGACAAACAATATCAATCAGCTCATTATCCTGAAGCATATATGCAATCATTGCCATACCATTTACTCCGTCAGATTTACTGATAGAAACACTGTACCACGGAAAAATGCATGGTGAATATAAATGTCCTTTCTTTGGCACAGCATCGTGAAGCTGTTTTAAAAGATAAAAATGCTTTCTTGCCTCTTCCTCATCCTTAAACCATACATCATACGAAACTGACTCATATATATACTCGCTGCGATAAACATATCCCTGTTGCCGCTGTTTTCCCAATAATGCCTGCCACAAAATACTCCATATATTACTCATATAAGTAGGTAGATATGCTGCGCATAACTCCATATCCTCCGGATGAGTTTCAAGCATAAGCTTTGCCTGCTGCATGGTAAATTTAATATTCTGAAGCGCGCGGTTATAATATGATACTACAAGCATTTGATTTTTTGTTCCATTTTTAATTAATTCCTGACAGGTTTTCATGGAATCTTCGACCTCATAAAAGCCCTGTGCCCACAGTCCAATATATAATTCAATATTGTCATTGCTCTTTATCAGTTCTTCTCTATATTCCCTGTCACGCAATGCTTTTCCCATTAAATCAAGCTGCTTTGCCGTAATACGCTCCATGTTTTCCTCATCGCACAGGCCGGTCCATGTGGAAACTGCTCTTTTGATAGCAGAGAAACGAATTAAATCATTGTCCTCGATTACTTTTAAAAGAGTCAGGAAACTTTCCACTGTTCCACAATCCATATTTTCACAGATTGCCTGTCTCACGCCCTCCTGAAGCCTTGCAGCCAGCAGAAAATCACCAAGTATTTTATGTAAATGTGTATTATCGCTTTTTACAATTCCTCTGATAATATCAGTGGAAACAACATTTGTGTTATTTTCAGACATCAGGATATCTTCCAATATCTGCGCAAGGTCTGTTCCTCCCGCATCAAGCTCCGCTGCAATCATATCACCTTCGGCATACAGAGAAGGAGCAGTATAGTGGCCTACCAGTTGATACAAAGCATACCGTTCTTCTGCCATATTATAATAATCTGCCATGGTATCCGCATAAAAGCTCAGATTATAATAGCTGTCAAACAGTCTTTGTATTGTGGTATAATGCATAAATCTTTCGTTTGCCGAACGGACAGTTCTTCTGGACATGCCGGAAGAATAAGAAAACTTATTCCGCTTGTCCAGAATATAAAGAAAATTTTTCTGATTTTTTTCTGGCACATATGCGTTTAAAACTTCTTTAAATTCTTCTGTCACAATTTCTGACGGCTTCTTATCTTTTGCAAGCTCCTGAAACCGGTCGCTCATAAGCTCGAACATTTGCCTAATTTTTTCATCGTTTTTGCGTCTCTGCTCATAGTCCTCATATTTTTCAGAAGTATCTGATTTCAGTCCAAGAGCCTCTCTCAATTTGGCTTTGTGCTGTCTTATCCGCTTGTTCTGCTTTCCCGCCTCTTCCTTTCTCTTCTTTTCCAACTCTTCATTTTCGCTCATTTTAGTCCTCCTTATTGTTATGACTTTTTTGTTATTTTTACAAAGTACTTTTTTGTAAAGTACTGAATGTACTTCTAAAATTATAGACAACTTTTGCCTCATAATTTTATGTCGTTTCTGCAAAACCTGTTTTTCCTTAAAAAAGCACGCTGTTAGTCATCAAACATCATTTTATTAGGTTTGATGATATTTTACCACATCCTTCCACTGAGCATAGTCAGACGGATAAAGGTAAGCTCACTGTCTTCCTCCAAAGAAATCAAATCCTCTGGTTTTTTTAACTCCTCTGTGCCGAGATAAATTCGAAAGATTCCATCCTCAAAGCACTGAAGCGCATTTTCCTGTGCCTCCTGCAAGTCTGCTTTCTTGTCGCCATAATTTACACCAAAGCCTATTTTTCCGCTTTCCGCCTGGTCCTCCATCTCAGCGAGAGAAAGCGCCGTTAATAATTCCTGATTTTCCATTCGCTCATTATAGTTTCTGACACATACAGAAACGGTTTCCATTATCAGTTCTCTTACCGTAAGTGGTTTGTTCTCCAGCTCATATGGCACTTTGGTAATGGAATTTTTTCTCTTTCCGAGCTTTTTCATATTTACTAAAACCTGCATGTTTACCTCCATATTATTCCAAAAAATGTTATATCTATTTTACCACATAATCTGGATTTTTTCAATCACATCCAGACCGTCTACACGGATAAAACCAAACA
>ERZ778516.440-NODE-440-length-34620-cov-5.044930_pt1 | contig 34620 bp, 29 predicted proteins | sample MGYA00510342_ERZ778516 | MGnify/ENA primary metagenome ERZ778516 (study PRJEB29527, sample SAMN07138961) | mouse gut metagenome | material: feces | host: mouse | place: China:Nanjing | collected 2016-01-25 ...
CTCTGATCCTCGGTTGTAATGCTATTCTTGACTACATAGGTCAGGCCAACGACTCTCAGGAAGAAATAAATAATGTACTTGCTCAGGCTCATGCCCTGCGCGGTTACTATTATTTTCAGCTGGTCAACATATTCGGCAAACCCTACAACTCACCGGGTGGTCCTGAGTCTCTTGGTGTACCCTTGAAATTGACTTCCAATATCGAAGAAGCTGGTATACGCCGCAACACAGTCGGAGATGTGTATGATCAGGTTTTGTCGGATCTTAAAGCTGCTGAGGAACTTTATGAGTCTCTCCCTGCGGACATGCAGTGGAAGTCGAATTTCCGCACCAGTCTCCCTATGGTTCAGCTCGTGCTCTCACGTGTATATCTTTATATGGAGAACTGGGCAAAGGCTGCTTTATATGCCGAGAAGGTCATGAATAACAGTAATTTCAAGTTCATCAATGTGAATGACGTGCCTCGAATGAATCCCAATGCACAGTCACGAATCTATTACATGAATTACCAGAGCTATAATTCGTCGCCGGAGGTGATTATGCCCTTTGGAAATACAGCGGATGTCGCTTTCTGGCTTTTCGATACTCCTAAAAACGGAACACCTTGTTTCATAGCATCCCAGGATCTTTTGGATTCCTATGAGGATACCGACCTTCGTAAAGATTTTTATATCGCTACCACCAAACAGCAGGATAACTATCCCCGAAACTGGCAGACTCTTCCTTTGGGCAAGATCAGCCTTAACAGCCAGAACAATAATCTCGGTTCAGGAAGTGATAACTTCGGTAGAAGTTTCCGTCTGTCGGAGGCTTATCTCAACTATGCAGAGGCTAAGATTGAGCTTAACGAAGATATCTCCGGTGTCTTTGCCAAGGTGGATCTGATGCGTAAAAACCGTTTCAAGCCGGAGGATTTTAAGCCTACTCCATCGATGTCACAGGATGCAGCGCGTGAGTTCATACGTGCAGAACGTCGCCGTGAGCTTTGCTACGAGGGTCACCGGTGGTTTGACATCCGCCGTTGGGGTATGCCTGAAATCAAGCACATATGGCACGTGGATGGGGAGACCGATGTTGAGTACACACTCAAGGCAGGCGACAATGCCTACACTCTCCCTATCCCGCGAACTTCTATAGAGCTCAACCCCGATCTTGAGCAGAATCCTATGGATTCTGGCTCACGTCCCGGCGTAAATATCAATAAATAAATTGAATAAATAACGACAGTCATGAAAAGGACTATTCTTTATACAACACTTGGCTTACTTTCATTGACAGCCTGCAACAGTGATGAAGAAGCTCTCGATCCTACCGGTAACTATTCGGTGCTTCGTTTCGAGTTTCCTCAGGGCGATAATGATTTTGACCATGAAATCAAGAGCATATATGATGATTATGGTATATTCATAATATATAAAGATATTACCTCAGCCGATCTAAATCGTAGATGGACATCGTTGGGAACTGATAAACTTCAGGACTACGTTCCGGTAAAGGAGGCTGACATCCCCTTCTATGTTGACTTCCTACGCAATCATGTGTTTAATTATCTAACCAATGATCTTGCAAAAAGAGCTTTCCCTGTGAAAATGTATATTTGCGAGCAGTTTGGTGACTATGATAAGATTCCTTCCGACTTGAGTGGAACAGGTATTGGAACAGGACGACCAAGTACTGAGACCGGCGGCGGCACTGGCACCGGCGGCACTGGCACCGGCGGCACTGGCACCGGCGGCACCGGCACCGGCGGCACCGGCACCGGCGGCACCGGCACCGGCGGCACTGGCACCGGCGGCACTGGCACTGGCACCGGCACCGGCACCGGCACCGGCACTGGCACCGGTAATAAAATCAATCAGATTCTGACTCTTAATAACAGTTCGAGACTGTTCGATTATTGGGCAGTAAGCTTTTCTCGTGATGGCATCGATAAGAAAGATAAGGATGAGATGCGTCTCGCCCGTATACGTTTCATCTATCTTACCATTAAAGAAGCATATATGGCAGGTACTATTGTCGATACTCCGGAGGCATTAAGTTTGCTTAATTTCGAAAAGCCATATCTGGATAGAGATCAGGAAAAGCAGCCTGGTGCTCTTGACAATCCTGATCACCGTCTTAACAGAGGTTTCCCATATCGTCTGTATGAAAGCGATTTCAAAGAGACAACAAGTTATGAGGTTGGTGTCGCGTATATGAACCTTAAGGAGCCTATCACCTATAACTACTTCCTGAATTATATACGTGTGGCACTTTATTACAGCCGTGACGAGCTTGTAAAGAAATATGAGAAGCATCCCCGCATCATTGCGGTATATGACGCTATAGTATCGGATATGAAGAATACCTACGGTATTGATATTGTAGGTATTAACAAGGGTCCGCAGATGTAGGATAAACTTTTTTACATAAATTTTAAGACCATAGAACCATAAGTATATTCAGCTAATAGTTCTATGGTCTTAAATATCTTGGTTAAAGTCTACGTTATTATAGATAGATAAGTATAATCTCTTATAAATAGATTCTATGTATAAATTTATTTCATCCTTGTTGCTCCTTTTTTCTTTATCAGGTGTACAGGCTGAAGGTATACGGTTCCGTGATATGTCACTTCCTGAGGCTCAGGTTGCTGCCGGGAAGGAGGGAAAATTGGTGTTTGTTGACTGCTATACACCATCCTGCGGTCCTTGTAAATTTATGGCACGACACATCTTCCCTATGGACTCGTGCGGAGAGTATATGAATCCGCGGTTTGTGAGCGTCATGAAGGACCTTGAGGCGGAAGGCAACACATATATTGCCAAGAAATACAATGTACGCATCTATCCCACATTCCTTATTCTGCGCACTGACGGCTCTCTCTATGCTAAGCTTGAGGGCGGAGCTGTGAAGTATGCCGGGAAGTTTCTGAATCGTGTCGACGGTGCTCTTGCTCTCGGTGAGATGGAGGAGCGTTATACGGCAGGTGATCGTGGAGTGGATTTGCTTACGGCTTATGTCGATGCTCTCATGCATCCGGCTCCTATGAAAGCCCGAAGTATAATCAATGACTATGTAGTGACCCTGTCGGTCGACGATATGGCTTGTGATGCAAATCTTGAGCTGATTAAGCGTCTTGGCGACGCTGAGTGCGATGGTTATATCCACATGGTTGACAATCGTGCCGGAGTTGCATCCAAGATAGGTAAGAAGCGTTTCGGATCGGTGCTCGATGCCATATATGTATCATATAGCCGCAGGCTGAAAATGATGGGCAGGTCACCTTCTGAAAAGGCTGTGGCTCTTCGTGAGCAGCTCCGGTCGGAGGGATACATCGACTGATTGTCTGATCTGATATCCGCATAATATACATAGGCGCATCATCCCGTGGGGTGATGCGCCTATGTTCTGTCTTTGTCGACCGGATACTATGCCTGGCAGAAGTGTTTCTGTCGGTATCCGTAGGCAGCTACCACAACAAAGCATATCAAGGGGAGTACGAATGATATGTTGACAGCGGGGAAACCTGCCACCGATCCTAAGTCGATGATTGATGCCTGGAGAGGCGGGAGCACCGATCCTCCGAGGATCGCCATGATGAGGCCTGCGGCTCCGAACTTGGCATCCTCTCCCATACCTTCGAGCGCAATGCCGTAGATGGTAGGGAACATCAGTGACATGCATCCCGACACGCCTACAAGGCAATAAAGCCCTGCTATGCCGTTGCAGAATATTACTCCGAGCGTGAGAAGCCCTGCTGCCACGGCGAGGGTGCCGAGAAGAGCCCCAGGACGGAAGTATTTCAGAAGGAATGTGCATATGAAGCGGCTTGAGCAGAACAGTATCATGGCGAAGATGTTGTACTGCTGCGATAGCACCTCGGCATCCTTCTCTCCCATGCCCTGCTCCATGAATATGCGTGTGCCGTACTGGATGATGAAGGTCCAGCACATGATCTGCGCGCCTACATAGAAGAACTGGGCTATGACACCTTCCCTGTATTTGGGCACTGAGAAGATGCGCCTTATGGTGGGGAGGAATGCTGTGGTGCGCTGCTTGTCGCCGTTGCGCGGCATGCTCACTATTGCTATGAGCACCATCATGAGCACCACTACAGCTCCGATTGCGAGGTAAGGCTTGACGAGTATCCACAGGTCGGCATCGCGGAGTGCGGCGAATGATTCCGTATCGAGCTGAGCGCGCTCTGCCGTCTCCATAGGGTCGAGACTGTTCTGTATGAAATTCATAGCCACATACATGCCCAGGAGCGAGCCCATGGGGTTGAAGCATTGTGCCATGTTTAGCCGTCGGGTCGCCGATGATTCAGGCCCCATGGTGAGTATGTAGGGGTTACAGCTCGTCTCAAGGAAAGAGAGTCCGCAAGTGAGTATGAAATAGGCGATCAGGAATGGGAAATACATGCCTGTAAGCATGGCTGGGTAGAAGAGAAAGGCACCCAGCCCATAGAGTCCCAGACCAAGAAGCACGCCTGCCTTGTAGGAATACTTGCGTATGAACATAGCGGCGGGGAACGCCATGGCAAAGTATCCTCCGTAGAATGCCACCTGTATGAGAGTGCCGTCGGTCACGCTCATGCGGAATATCTTGGAGAAAGCCTTGACCATGGGGTTGGTGATATCGTTGGCGAAACCCCACAGCGCGAAGCAGGATGTGATAAGAACAAAGGGGACTATATAGTTGACCCCGTTGGAGCGGAGTATGGAGTCTTGTTTCACTTTCAGTCCGCTTTACTTCTTATACAGAGGTCCGTAGGTGGAGCAGGCTCGATAGTCGCTGCCTTCCTTATCCATGCCGAATGCGTTCCATGCGCTGGGACGGAACACGTCGACATCCGCGATGTTGTGCATGCACACGGGGATACGGAGCATGGATGCGAGTGTGATAAGATCCTTGCCGATATGGCCGTAGGTGAGTGCTCCGTGGTTGGCTCCCCAGTTGTTCATCACTGAATATACATCCTTGAAGGCGTCGCGTTCGGGCATGAGGCGCGGCACGAACCATGTGGTCGGCCATGTGGGGTCGGTGCGCTCGTCGAGTGTCCTGTGCACTTCGGGGTCGAGTTCGGCGGTCCATCCTTCTGCTATCTGGAGCACCGGACCGAGACCTTTGACGAGGTTGAGGCGTGACATTGTCACAGGCATGCCGCCTTTGGTGAGGAAGTTGCTTGAGAAGCCTCCTCCGCGGAAATAGTCACGGTTGGCGGGACACCAGTTTGTGTTGGCGAGGCACTTCTCCACATCCTCTTGTGTAAGATCCCAGGGCTGCTTCATTTCGGGATTACCGTTGGCATCGGTTGCCTGGCCTGTGGCGTCGAGAGTGGTGGCTCCGGAGTTGATGAGGTGTATGATACCGTTCTTGGCTATGCCGGTGAGCTCTTTGCCGGTGACACGGCGCACAGCTTCGGGGCTCCAGTAAGTGCGCACGTCGGAGAACTGCTGTCCGCGGTTGGTGAGCAGATGTCCGAAGAGCATGGCTATGCCGTTGCATGCATCGTTCTCTGTGGCGAGCACATATGCCTCGCGTATGCCGTTCCAGTCGAACGATGTGTTCATCAAGGCTTCGGTGAAGTCACCGTTGGGGTAGAAGTCGGTCCACTGACGCTGTCCCTGGAAACCTCCGGCTATGGCGTTGTGTCCGAGGGCTTCTTCCTGGAATCCCATCTCGCGGAGCTTGGAGTTGCCGGTCATGAGGTCGCGGGCTATTAGAGTCATCTTCACTACGAATTCCCAATCCTGGTCCTTCTCTTCACGGGTCTTTGCCTTTTCGGGACGGTTACGGTCGGCAGCTTCGCGGGGCTTGCAGTATTTTTCGGTCCATGCCATGGCTTTGGCATACTCTTCGTGATCGTAGATGCCAAGCTCCATTCGGCGGATGAATTCAGTGAGATCGATCGATTCGCAACGCATTCCCAGATAGTCCTCAAAGAAGTCGGTGCTCACGATAGAACCGGCTATGCCCATGCACACCGAGCCCATCGAGAGGTAGCTCTTCCCGCGCATGGTGGCTACAGCCTGTGCCGAGCGGGCAAACCGCAGTATCTTCTCGGCTACATCCTCAGGAATTGTGTTGTCCTGAAGATCCTGTACGTCATGTCCGTATATTCCGAATGCAGGAAGTCCTTTCTGTGAGTGGGCGGCGAGCACTGCTGCGAGATATACCGCTCCGGGACGCTCGGTGCCGTTGAATCCCCACACGGCTTTGGGCCAGGGATTCATGTCCATTGTCTCGGAGCCGTAACACCAGCATGAGGTGACGGTTATGGTAGAGCCTACACCTTCGCGCTCAAACTTTGCTGCGCATGCGGCTGCCTCGGCCACGCGTCCTATGGTGGTATCGGAGATTACACATTCTACAGGGGAGCCGTCGCCGTTGCGGAGATTGCTGCTTATGAGGTCAGCCACAGCCTTGGCGAGATTCATGGTCTTTTCTTCAAGGCTCTCACGGATGCCTCCCTGACGACCGTCAATGGTGGGACGGATTCCGATTTTAGGATATTTATTCATGATTGTAACTTGGTATAAGGTAAGAAATATATTTTCTGAAAACAGATTATACAAAGTTATATCACATTTCGGAGCGGATGAACGACATCGGCGTTAAAGGGTGTTAATCTTAACGAAAATGTCGAAATTTATGACAATAAGCTATATAATCGAACAAAAGTTTCCCTCAATCGCGGTATTTCATTCAATGTCACATCATATATTATTTCAGCATCTATATCAAAATAACCATGTGCTATATGGTCACGTATGCCTTTTATATTTCGCCAAGGTATTTCTGGAGAGTTATCATTAAGAAAACCGGGTAATAATCGATCAATTTTCTTCACCCCTTCTCCGATACTTTGTATTATCATGCTATTAGCAGCTAATTTCTGCATTCCGGATTGCGAGGATAGATATTCATTGTATGATTTAACCTCAGAGTTCCACCCAATTATCATATCGCACGCTCCGATTATTTGTTTGAGTATATTGCATGCGATGGTACGATTATGAGAATATGTAGATTCCATCACGTTCAATTTCTTGTGCTAAAAATTGGTTTAAATGAGCATGGCGACGTATGATATCTACTGATACGCCTAATAATTCTTGTAGATATTGTCGCAGTGCTATCATTTTGAATGCTTTTGGTGGCATTTCTACACATATATCGACATCGCTTCCTTCATGATTGTCGCCACGAGCCATCGATCCGAATACACACATCGAGGAGACCTCAAATTCCTGTCGGATATATGGAGCTGCATTATTGAGTGTGGAAAAGCATTGTTGTCGGGAGCACATAATAGGAAAAGTTATTATCCACCGCAAATATACAAAAATTATAAAGTATATGGCAATTAAATTATAGAATATTAATGTGATAGAGTGCCGTTGGGGGTGTGATCGATGACGATTACCGGATGGCGGTATATGTTTTCAAGAAAAGATCGGAGGTTGGTTGCGGCTTCAGCGCGCGCACGTGCTACAGTGCCGTTCTCGTAGAGCTGGCGTATGGCGCGCCCTCGGAGTTTCGACTTCACGGCGTTTTCCTCAGTGAGCGACATCCTGTCCTTAATGAACAATGCAAGGCTCTTGGTATCGATTACCTGCCAGGAGTCAGGTTCGGTGGATTCTTTGATTTCGACAATCTCTTTAGGCAGTGTCACGAAGAGTGTGTCGCCGGAATTTTCGGTGTGTATGTTCTGGAGGTCGAATGATATCGAGCCTCTCTGTTTTTGTACTGCAAATATCACCTTATTGTTTATTGTGTCGAGTACCGGGGCTTCGTTGTAGATGTCGATGGCACACAGCCACGTCATGGTCTCAATGTCGTTGACGTGACCTCGGCTTATGTGGAATGGCTCTTTGCTGCGGTTGATCATATAGTAGGCACCGGCTGCTATTGCCGATATGATTATTACCCATAGTAAGAGGCGAGCTATCTTTATCATATGTGTATGTGTCAGAGTGATTTGAAGTCAATGACGGCTGAGTATCCTTTTTCACCGAAAAGTGATTCGAAGTATTGTCGTGCCTTATGCTTTGCTGCATCGGTGAGCTGTGATGTGAATGCCTTGTTATCCTGCAACTCCTTTTTGAGAGATGTGTTGGCAAGCTCTTTCAGCTCGGCACGCTCGCGGGCATCGATACTGTCGCGGAACAGCCCGATATTGTCATATTCCTTTCTCAGCTCCATGTCTCGTCCGGAGATTTCTGTGACGATGGGAGGGAGTGTTATATGCACGGTCCCGGCTTTATCGTCGAATGATATGTCATCCTCACTCAAGGCTGACATGTCGATGTAGGCGTGCATGTAGGTGTCATAGGAATACACGGCTATGCGTTTGCCGAAGAATTCCCGGCTCTTATCGATTGCTGCTGTCTTGGTGATGCTCATTGAGGCGAAGATCATCTTGTCGGCGGACTTTAGTTCCTGATATAATTCCCTGTGATCCTCTTGCCTGGTACATGAAAGGCACAGCATGATCGCGGTCGCTAAAAGTAGTATTTTTCGCTTGGGCATATTGGCTGGTCAGAGTTTAGAATTATAACGGTGTGCGCGGAGGTTGGTTCAGAGGCGATCCAGCCGGATTTTTTATTGCTGTGAAATCATTGGATATTTACATTTGTAAACCATCAAAAACGGCATTTTAAGCCACTGTAATCGGTGTGTCAATAACTTTTTGTGAAATGTGAATGAACATGGAAGTTTGCTTTTGCAAATTTTTTAGTAATTTTACACCCTGATAACACCTATAATAAAAAGAAATAATCAGAAGACCGATTATATCACAGCAGGAAAGCCTATGAGCGAACAGCCCTATCACATACCAGCCTTATTGCCTCAATGTCTTGATGCACTTGATATTAAGCCCGATGGCATATATGTTGACGCCACTTATGGCGGCGGCGGACATTCTCGTGCCATCATGGAACGGCTTGATGCTGGTCAGGGCGGACACCTCTACTCTTTCGACCAGGACATCGATGCTGTGAAACGTGCCGGTGAGGACCCTCGTTTCACAATGGTCTACTCCAACTTCCGTTTTATCACCAACTTCATGCGTTATTACGATGTGGATGGTGTGGATGGTGTGCTGGCTGACCTTGGGGTGTCATTCCATCACTTTGACACTCCCGACAGAGGATTTTCATTCCGTTCGGACGGTCCTCTCGACATGCGTATGAACCGCTCGGCATCCCGGGCTGCGTCCAGTCTCCTTGCCGACATCGACCGTGACCGTCTTGCCGACATCCTTAAGCTCTATGGGGAGCTTTCACAGGCACGACGGATGGCTGATGCCATAGTCCGAGCCCGAGAAGGGGGCCGGAAGCTCGATACTGTGGGTGCTCTCATTGAGACTGTGACCCCTCTTATCGACCCAAGGAAAGAGAAAAAAGAGCTCGCCCAGCTCTTCCAGGCTCTGCGCATAGAGGTCAACGATGAGATGGGTGCCCTGCGCGAGCTTCTTGAGGGCGCGCTCAGAGTGCTCCGTCCCGGCGGCCGTCTTGCCGTGATCACCTATCACTCACTTGAGGACCGTATGGTGAAGAACTTCCTTAAGACCGGCGACATCACCGGAAAGGTCGACAAGGATTTCTTCGGCCGTGTCAACGCTCCGTTCAAGCTACTTGCATCCAAGCCCATCGTGCCGGATGATGACGAGGTGGCACGCAACCCGAGGTCGCGCTCAGCCAAACTCCGGGTAGGTATAAAAATCGGATAAATTCAGGATAGAAGCATCATGGCAAAGAAGTCAGCAACCAAACAGCGCAAGTCGCCCTACATATTCCGAGTGTTTCGCGGACAGGTGATTTCGAGCGATTTTTTCGCCCGTCATTGGCTTCCTGTACTCATATTCATCATAGTGATGATGGTCTATATCACCACCAAGTTCACTTATCGTACCAATATCGAAAAAATCGAGGCTTTGCAGAAGCAGCTTGAGATAGTGCAGAACGAGAGCGCACGAGAGCGCAGCTCGTTCATGAGCCGCATACGTGAGACATCCATGCAGCAGCTTGTCGACTCGCTTCATCTCAATCTTCGTGTGCAGCCCCAGCCGCCGTTCACTATAGAGCGTTGACATCCGCTTCATACCGTATTATACCAATCATCTTCTATTTTCCACAATGGCAATCAAGAATGACAATCGCAGCAATATCCTTTTCCGCTACGGCTTCGTAGTGTTCTGGATTCTCGTGCTCTCGGCATGCATAGTGGTGCAGCTCGCGGAGACAACTGTGGTCAATGCCGAAAAATGGAACCACAAGGCTGATTCGCTGCTCTCTATGTCGCAGGATATCATACCGCGCCGCGGCAATATCCTTGCATCGGACGGCTCGGTGCTGGCAACAAACCTCAATTACTACACGGCACGAATCGACTACCGTGCCGAGAAGTTTAATGTCAAGAAACTGCGAGAGAACATTGATGAGCTATCCGAGGCTCTTGCCGCCAATTTTCCCGAAAAGGATGCCGCGAAGTGGAAACATTATCTTCTCAAGCCTCTCGAAAAAGAGAAGGACAGGCGTCCCAGAGCCTATCGCATACTCACCAACCTCTCTCATGCCGATATGGAGCTGCTAAAGACGCTCCCCTATTTCAAAGGCAACCGCAACCGCACCGGACTTTACTTCGAGAAGAATATGCGCCGCTTCAATCCCTACGGCAACATGGCGCGCCGATCAATAGGCGGAGTGGGGGAGACAAGCGAGAGCAAGGAGATACATGGCATATCCGGGCTTGAGAAGGCTCTCGACTCGCTCCTCTATGGTCGCACAGGCACCACGCGTAAGGTCAATCTCACAAAAGATATAGCCGACCTTGCCAAGATTCCCGCCATCCCGGGCTGTGACATTGTCACAACCATCGATATCGGTATGCAGGACATTGTGGAGAGTGAGCTCAACAATGTCCTTGACAGCTGTGGTGCCGACTGGGGTGTGGCTGTGCTTATGGATGTCAGGACAGGTGACATAAAAGCCATTTCCAATCTTGAGTTAAACCCCAATGGTCCAGGCTATATCGAGGCACGCAACCGTGCCGTGATGGGTTATGAGCCTGGTTCGGTGATCAAGACCCTTTCAATGATGATAGCTGTCGAGGACGGTATCGTCAACGAGCTTGGAGGTCTTGACCGGGTGCTCCCGACCGGTAACGGATGGGCATATGCCGGCGGACGACCGATCACTGACTCGCATCATACCACTGGTATACGTGTGGGCGATGTGATAGAACAGTCCTCCAATATAGGTATGGCACGGATCATAACATCGCGTTATGACTCCAATCCCGGAGGTTTTTATTCACGCATAAAGGAAATCGGTTTTCTCGAACCGCTCAACACCGGTATTGCCGGGGAGGTGGTGCCTCGCGTCGATTCGGTGCCAAGCGACCGCGGAGGGCGCATAGCCCTGTCGAGGCAGTGTTACGGCTATGCCACCGAGATACCTCCGCTCTATACGCTCGCTCTCTACAATGCTATAGCCAACGATGGAGTGTTTGTGCGTCCGCGTCTTGTCAAGGAGCTGCGCGGGTCGGTCGACTCCGTGTTGCAACCGTCATATCTCGGCAATGGGCGTGCATGCTCGCCGCAGACAGCTGCCGTGATGCGCGAGATGCTGACCAATGTGGTGTGGGGAGAACATGGCACCGGACGATTTCTGCGCAATCAGGATGTGCGTATAGCAGGCAAGACAGGCACATGCTATATGATCGAGAACGGTCAGTACAACACCGGAAAGAAACGCTTGGCGTTCTGCGGTTTCTTCCCCGCTGAGGCACCGATGTTTTCCTGTGTGGTGCTTACCTGCCATCCCACCAAGAATTTCTTCGGGGCGGCGACCACATCCGGACAGGTGATGCGCAACATAGCCATGAAGCTCTATTCACGCGGCATGCTCGGAAACAGTTCCGACTACAATACATCATCACCCTCAAGCATAGGTCCGACATTCTATGCATCAGTTTCCGGCAATGACCCTTACAGGCATCTCCGTACACCATTTGCCCTTCCTAACCGCAAGAGCATAAAAGGGCCGAAGACATCCGGACCGGGAGTTCCCGATGTGCGCGGGCTCAGCGCAAGAGAGGCGGTGGATGTGCTTGAATCGAACGGATATGATGTCACGATATCCGGCAGCGGGTTTGTAAATACACAGACTCCGTCTCCGCGATCAGCTGTATCGCCCGGTCACACAGTGCATCTTTCTCTTTCAAGATAGAAATGGAAGATGCAAGGCAGATAATGAATCCAAAAAAACTGAAAGAATATATGCAACTCAATAAGCTTCTCTCCCCGGTAGAAATCTCGGAAATCATAGGGTGTGGCGACAAGGAAATCACCGGTGTCACCGCCGACTCCCGTCAAGTCAGGGATGGTTACATGTTTGTTGCCGTGCCTGGCGTAAGTGTGGACGGTCATGCGTACATCCACAAAGCTCAGGAGTCGGGTGCTTCAGTAGTGGTATGTGAGCGTTTGCCCGAGCAGATATCTTCGTCCGTGACCTATGTGGTGGTGCCTTCGAGCGCGATCGCTCTCGGATACATAGCTTCGGAGTGGTGGGGCAATCCTTCGAGGGAACTGCATCTTGTGGGGGTGACCGGCACAAACGGCAAGACCACTACTGCAACTCTCATCTATGAGATGGCGAGGCTGCTCGGATATAAGGCCGGACTTCTGTCGACGGTGTGCAATTATGTGGAGTCGACACCTTATCACACTGACCATACCACCCCAGATCCGTTGACCATAAATGAGATGCTGCGAAAGATGGCTGATGCCGGATGTGACTACTGTGCTATGGAGGTCAGCTCGCACGCTGCTCATCAGCACCGCATAGCCGGGCTTCATTTTGCCGGAGGTATATTTACCAATCTTACGCGTGACCATCTCGATTATCATAAGACTGTCGAAGCATACCTGAATGCCAAGAAATCATTTTTCGACAATCTGCCGGCCACGGCTTTCGCTCTCACTAACGCCGACGACAAGGTGGGTGAGGTGATGTTGCAGAACACCGAGGCTTCGCGTCACACGTATTCTCTGCGTTCGGAGGCTGATTTCACCGGTCGCATAGTGGAGCAGCGTCTCGATGGCACACTCCTGAGCCTCAACGGTGTAGAGGTGGAGACTATGTTCACCGGAAAATTCAATGCCTATAATCTTACAGCTGTCTATGGTGCCGGAATCCTCCTTGGATGGGAGCGCGACAGTGTGCTCAGAGCCATCTCTGCGCTTGTCCCGGTGGCAGGACGCTTCCAGGCGTTCCATTCCCCTAAGGGTGTCACAGCGATCGTGGATTACGCCCACACTCCTGATGCTGTGGTGAATGTGCTACAGGCAATCCGGGAGGTCATAGGACAGAACGGAGAAGTGATAACAGTGGTGGGAGCCGGAGGCAACCGTGACAAGGGCAAGCGTCCGATAATGGCGCGTGAGGCCGCCGCAAGGTCACAAAGAGTTATACTCACGAGCGATAATCCGCGTTTCGAAGAGCCTGAGGATATTCTTGCCGATATGGAGGAGGGGCTTGATGATGAGGCACGCACACGCACTCTTCACATCACCGACCGTCGCCAGGCTATCCGTACGGCTGTGGCTCTCGCTCGTCCGGGCACAGTGATACTCATTGCCGGAAAAGGGCATGAGGATTACCAGGAGGTCAAGGGTGTGAAGCATCATTTCGATGACCGCGAGGAGGTAAAATCGGCGTTTTCCGAGAACAATTGACAATAACACAAAGTACAGATATAATTATCACATTGAATATCACGATTTAATCAACTTTTTATGAAAAAGCTAATTGCAATTGCATTGTTAGTCTTGACTTCAGTATCGGCTTATGCTCAATGCTGCCGTGAGAACAGATGTAATCCCGGCATATTCAATCATCTCGGAGCCGGCATAGGAGTAGGCACCAACGGCATATCCCTGGAGCTTGCCACCCCTATCACCAAGTTTATACAGATGCGTGCCGGTGTTTCCGTAATGCCGGGAATCACTTTCAATGCCGATGCCGATTTTGAGTATAAGCTCCCCACCGAGAACACCCCTAAGAGTGGCACCGTAAGCCTTAAAGGTGACCTCGGGCGTGTGCAGGGTCAGGTGATATTCAATGTATATCCGTTTCCGCAGGCAGGATTCTTTGTTGCCGCTGGCGCATATTTCGGAGGAGGCAAGCTGCTTAAGATCTCTGGGCACAGCGATGAACTCGCCGAGATAGCAGGTCTTGGCGGTGAGGCGCAGGCAATTATCGGTGATTTCAAGATTCCTGCCAATGAGAATGGCGACATTGCCGGCGGATTCCGTGTCAAGAAGTTCCGTCCGTATGTCGGTATAGGGTGGGGAAAGGCAATCCCAGGCAAGCTTGTCAACTTCTCTACCGAACTGGGTGTGCAGTTTGAGGGTAAGCCGGAACTGTATTCTCTCTATGGAGAGATCGACAAGTCACTCATCGAGGATGACAACACTTTCAAGAAAGTGCAGGACATACTGAAGGTATATCCCACACTCACATTCCGTCTTAATTTCCGTGCATTCTAAAGGGAAGCGTCTTATATATGCTTTATTATCTCAGTGAATATCTGCTTCATACAGGCAATGTGCCTGGGGCGCGACTGATGACTTACATCACATTCCGCTCCGGGGCGGCATTCCTGCTTTCTCTCATCATAGCCCTTGTGATAGGGCGCAGGATCATAGACCGATTGCAGCTTATGCAGATAGGCGAAACTGTGCGTGATCTCGGGCTGGAAGGACAGCTTAAGAAGGAGGGCACTCCTACCATGGGTGGTGTGATAATCATCCTGTCGCTCCTTGTGCCATGTCTGCTGGTAGGCAATCTATCCAATATATATATGGTGTTGATGCTTATAGCCACAGTGTGGTGCGGAGCCATAGGATTCCTGGATGACTACCTTAAGATCAAGCGTCACAACAAGGATGGGATGAAGGGTAAGTTCAAGATTGTAGGACAGGTAGGGCTTGGGCTGCTTGTGGGTCTGACCATGTGTTTCAGCCCTGATATCACTCAGCGTCAGGTGACGGTGAGCGATACCTCCACTCGCTTTGAGCATGTTTCGGAGGGTTCGGAGTTTGCCGAGGTGTCCGAGTTCTCCCAGTCGCCCGATATGAAGTCCACCCAGACCACAATACCTTTTGTCAAAGGCAACAACTTTGATTATGCCTCACTCACGCAATGGATGGGTGATCATGCCCAGACAGGAGGATGGATATTATTCATCATCGTTGTGATAGTGGCTGTGACTGCCACAAGCAACGGAGCCAACCTTACCGACGGACTGGACGGGCTGTGTGCCGGAATTTCGGCAGTGATATGCGCCGCTCTCGCCATCATGGCATATCTCGGTGGGAATGTCATCTATTCCACTTACCTTAATATAATGTACATACCCGGCTCGTCGGAGCTGGTGGTGTTCATATCCGCGCTTATGGGAGCTCTGATAGGCTTCCTGTGGTACAATGCCAATCCCGCCCAGGTGTTTATGGGTGATACCGGTTCGCTGACGCTCGGAGGCATAATAGCGGTGTTTGCGATACTCATACATAAGGAGCTCCTGATCCCCTTGCTCTGTCTGATATTCTTTGCCGAGGACCTCTCGGTGATCATTCAGACAGCCTATTTCAAGTATACCAAAAAGAAATATGGCGCAGGGCGCAGGGTGCTGCGTATGGCACCGCTGCATCATCATTTTCAGAAAGAGGGGATAGACGCGCTTATCCAGATACCCAAGAGGGCTATGGCGGAGCCTAAGATAGTGACCCGTTTCTGGATACTTTCAATACTGTTTGCAGTGTTGACATTCATAACATTAAAGATAAGATAACCACACAATATATGAATTTAGTGATATTAGGCGGAGGTGAGAGCGGCGTAGGTGCTGCGATCCTCGGTAAGACCAAAGGGTTCGATGTGTTCCTGTCCGATTTCGGCACCATCCCCGAGCGTTATCGCATACAGCTCGACGAGGAGGGTATCGAATGGGAACAGGGTGGTCACAGCATGGACCGCATACTTGCCGCTGACGAAGTGGTCAAGAGCCCCGGCATACCGCCTACAGCACCTGTGGTAAAGGCGATTCTTGCCAAAGGGATTCCTGTGATATCGGAGATAGAGTTTGCAGGACGTTACACCGATGCACGCATGGTGTGCATCACCGGATCCAACGGCAAGACCACCACTACGCTGCTCACTTATCATATACTCAGGGATGCTGGACTGAATGTAGGCCTGGCAGGCAACGTAGGCAGGAGCCTCGCCCTTCAGGTGGCGCGGGAGCACCACGACGTATATGTGATAGAGCTTTCGAGCTTTCAGCTTGAAAACATGTATGATTTCCATGCCAATATCGCCGTGATCCTCAACATCACTCCCGATCATCTTGACCGCTACGATTATGAGATGCAGAATTATGTGAATGCCAAGTTCCGTATACTCAATAACCTCACGCCTCGTGATGCATTCATCTACTGGCAGGACGATCCTGTGATACGACGTCAGCTGGAGCGTGTCGCCACCGAGGCTGCTCGCTATCCTTTCGCTGAGAGAATGGAGGTGTCGGACGGCTATGAATCCTGCGCATGGGTCGACGATGATGATATGCTCAACGTGAACACACCTGACAGGAAGATACGTATGCCGCGGGCGGAGCTGTCGCTCAATGGTCTCCATAATCTGTACAACTCTATGGCGGCTGCACTGTCGGCAAGCATCCTGGATATCGCTGACGATGACATACGCCGCGGGCTGAGCAACTTTGAGGGGGTTGAGCATCGTCTTGAGCCTGCCGGGACAGTCAATGGCGTGAGATACATCAACGACTCCAAAGCCACCAATGTCAACTCTACATGGTACGCGCTTGAATCTATGCCGGCTGATACTGTTCTTATCCTCGGCGGAAAGGACAAGGGCAACGATTACAGTGAGATACTGCCTCTGGTCAAGGAGAAGGTCAAGGCTGTGGTGTGTATGGGAAAGGACAATGGAAAGCTTCTGGACTTCTTTACGGGACAGGTGCCTGAGATTCATGACACTCACTCGATTGAAGAGGCTGTACGTACGTGCGCTCGGATAGCCAATCCAGGTGACACCGTGCTCCTGTCGCCATGCTGTGCCAGTTTCGACCTTTTCAATAGCTATGAGGACCGCGGTCGTCAGTTCAAGGAACAGGTGAGCCGGCTCTCTTCTGAAAATATTTAAAATGTAAGTTTCTCCCCTCCGAATATATGAACGCATCCCCTTCCACCGCATCCCCGGCTCCTGAGGCTGTTGCCCAGACGAAGCCCAAGGCTCTCGCCCGGTCCGACAAGCATATATGGGGCATATTCATAGTACTCTGCATCATATCGGTGATAGAGCTCTACAGCGCGTCGTCACGCGAGGTGGCAGCTTCGTCGATAGGTGTTATAGGCCCTATTGTGCGCCACCTGTTCATGCTCGGTATGGGCGTGGCCATCACCTGGATACTGTCTCGCCGTCATTACAGTGACTTTGCCATATTCACGGTGGTGTTCTCGGCATTGAGTGCGGTAGCCATGCTTTATGTGATGTTCTACGGCAACTATGTCAACGGTGCCCGACGCTCATTCTCTTTGTTGGGTATCGGTGTCTATCCTGCGGAGATGGTGAAGATATCGGCGGTGCTTCTTGTGGCACTTGTGATGACTCTCAATCAGGACCCTCATGGAGTAGGTATCACCAAGAAGGGCATGATATGGTCAGGCGTGGTGATAATGTTCTTCTCAGCTCTCCTTATAGAGCAGGGTCTCACCAACACGTTGCTCCTTATTGCCATCACTTACTCCATGATGCTCATCGGCGGTGTGAGATGGCTGCATCTTATAAGCCTGACGGCATTCTACGCCATGTGTGGTGTGTTTTTTGTCGGTTACCTCTATTTCACTGAGGTGAATAACGATATCCCGGCTGATGCGTCACAGGCTGTGGAGCTTGCTGACGACGGCAGCGTGGGGAGGAAGCCATCGCGAATAGAGACATGGATAGCGCGCATGTCGCGACACTCGTCCGATTCTATACCCAAGTGGGAGATAGAGCCTGTGGGTAAGAACCGTCAGGAGATTCTAAGCTATATGGCACAGGCTAACGGAGGGATACATGGGGTCGGGCCCGGCAACTCACGGGAGTCGGCACGCCTTCCGTTGGCGTTCTCCGATTACATATATGCGATCGTGGTCGAGGAATTAGGGCTTATAGGTGGAGTGGCGGTGCTTATACTGTATCTGTGGCTGCTTGCACGTGCAGCAGGTATAGCCTCGCGGTGCAGCATCACTTATCCGGCACTTATAGTTATGGGCATGGCTGTGATGATAGCTTTCCAGGCGTTGTTCCATATGGGTATAGTCACAGGGGTTTTCCCTGTGTCGGGGCAGCCTCTGCCTCTGATATCCAAGGGTGGCACATCCATAATAGTGACGTGTATAGCATTCGGCATAATGCTCTCGGTGAGCCGCACGGCATCGCGCCACGGTAATAAGAAACATGAAATCTCGGAGGAGAAGGAGTCGCTTCCCGAACAGCTCCGTGATGAAAATAAGATGCAACTATGAAGATTCTGATATCAGGAGGAGGCACCGGCGGACACATATTCCCCGCCTTATCCATTGCAAATGCCGTGAGGCGCAGGTGTCCCGACGCCAAAATTCTCTTCGTGGGTGCGCTCGGGCGCATGGAGATGGAGCGTGTGCCGGCAGCAGGATATGATATTGAAGGGCTTCCTGTGGCTGGCTTTGACCGTAAGCGTCTGTGGCGCAATTTCGGTGTGCTGTGGAAGCTGTGGAAGTCGCTCCGTAAAGCGCGCAGGATAGTCAGGGAGTTCAATCCCGATATCGCCATAGGTGTCGGAGGCTATGCAAGCGGACCTGTGCTGAAGCAGGCCCAGCGTCGCGGTGTCCCTACGCTCATACAGGAGCAGAACTCTTATCCGGGTGTGACCAACAAGCTCCTCGCCCCTAAGGCTGATGCGATATGTGTGGCTTATGGCGGGCTCGAACGGTTCTTTCCTGCCGATCGTATCATCCTGACCGGCAATCCTGTTAGAAAGGATCTTGAGGAGTGCCGCCTCTCACCTGAGGAGGCGAAGAGGGAGCTTGGATTCGACCCCGGCAAGCCGCTGATACTTTCAGTGGGAGGAAGCCTTGGCGCACGTACGGTAAATGAGGCTATCGCCGCCTCTCTGCCTCTGATTGCCGAAAAGGGTGCCCAGCTGATGTGGCAGACCGGCAGATACGGTGCCGATCATTTCCGGGAGGTGGCAAAGGAGTATGCCAATGTGAAAGCCGACACTTTCATCACCCGAATGGATATTGCCTACCGTGCCGCCGACCTTGTGGTGTCGCGAGCCGGAGCCGGGACCATATCGGAGCTTCAGATTCTCGGCAAGCCTGTGATACTCATCCCATCGCCCAATGTGGCTGAGGACCATCAGCGTCATAATGCCGAGGCTCTGTCGTCGGTAGGGGCGGCTCGTATGATCCTTGACAGGGATGCTGTGGCTGAGCTTTCGGGTGAGATATCGGAGCTTCTTGATTCTCCGGAAGCGTGCCGTGACCTGTCCGCAAGGATTTCGGCTATGGCAATGCGGAATTCCGATGAACAAATCGTTGATAAAATCATTGATATTATACAGCAATGACACTCGAAACATTCACTCACATATATTTTGTAGGAGCCGGCGGCATAGGAATGGCCGCTCTTGAACGTTATTTTCTTGCCAAAGGGAAGACAGTGGCAGGGTATGACCGTACACCTACGGCTCTGACTGACGCTCTTGTGGCGGAAGGGGTGGAGATGACATTCTCCCCCGAATCCGAGAGTATTCCTGCCGGATTCCGTGATGCGGGGCATACGCCTGTAGTGTACACTCCGGCAGTCCCCGACGATCTTCCCATTCTGACCTATTTCCGCAATGGCGGATTTGAGGTGATGAAGCGTGCCAAGGTGCTCGGGCTCATCACCCGCAGCAGCAGATCGCTATGCTTTGCAGGGACTCACGGCAAGACCACAACATCGTCAATGGCTGCCCATATACTGCGGTCAGGCTCGATAGGGTGCAATGCTTTCCTGGGCGGTGTGCTCAAGAACTACAATAGCAATTTCATTCTCTCACCCTCTTCCCATTACACAGTGATTGAGGCTGATGAGTATGACCGTTCGTTCCATCATCTTTCACCTTATGTGGCGGTTATCACTGCTACCGATCCTGACCATCTTGACATTTATGGCTCAGAGGAAGCCTATCTCGAAAGTTTCGCTCATTTTACCGAACTTATACAGCCGGGAGGGGTGCTCATCATCCATGAAGGACTTAAGCTTAAGCCTCGTGTCGGAAATGATGTCAAGGTGTACACTTATTCCAGGGACAAAGGTGATTTCCATGCCTCCTACATACGTCGTGATCCCGGCACCATCACTTTCGACCTTGTGACCCCGCGCGGCACCATACGCAACGTTAATCTCGGTGTTCCTGTTGAGGTCAATATCGAAAATGCCATCGCTGCCGCTGCGGCGGTATGTGTCACCGAGGCTTTTGAGCCGGAGGTGATACGTGAGGCACTATCGTCATATCAGGGCACCAAACGTCGATTTGAGACCTGGCTTAAGGAGCGTAACGGCCAGGGGCGTGTAGTAATCGATGACTATGCCCATCATCCCCGGGAGCTAAGCAGCTCCATTGCTTCGGTGAAAGCTCTGTATCCCGGCAGGCATCTGACAGTTGCTTTCCAGCCTCATCTTTATTCGCGTACACGTGACTTTGCTGCGGAATTTGCCGACGCTCTATCCTCATCCGACTCGGTGGTGCTTCTTGATATCTATCCCGCACGCGAAGAGCCGATACCTGGAGTGACATCTGAAATCATATTTGACAATGTTAAATGTGATGATAAGATATTAATACCCAAAGAAAAATTGGTTGAAACGCTTAAAAATCGTAACTTTGACATCCTCTTGACAGCCGGCGCAGGTGACATATGCGACTGCCTGCCTGAGCTGATAGGATCTTTAGGGTAAATTCTTGACTCAAAAATGTAATCATAGGACCAATGCCGCAGTATCTTAAAATATTATTCTCTTTGATGCTTTTCATCTATCTGGTGATAGCAATTACCGTCACGGCAAATGAGAAGGATGATGATCTGTGCAAAGGCATGCCGGTCACCGTACTTGATGCCGACGGCAGCGATGTGAGTGCCAGGCAGTTTGTCACTCCACAGGAACTTTCGCGCGAGCTTGACGGATTGCCCGACCGTGCGCATGGGATAGCCCTTGCGAATATCAACACACAGGATATACGCCGCCGCCTGCTCAGTCTGGATAAGATTGAGGATGCGAGTGTGGTGAGATATACCGACGGCACCATACGTGTGTCAGTGACACCTATAGTGCCGGTGCTGAGGGTGTTTGACGGCTCGTCAAGCTATTATGTCAACCGGGCCGGAAAGCGTGTGAAGGCTTCTGCCCGCTACCATAAGAATGTGCCTGTCATACAGGGGCATTTCGATGATTCCGACACTACTTTCACACCGCTGTCGCTTATGCCGCTGGTAAATTATATTGCCGGAGATTCCATATGGAACTCATTCATAGGGATGATAAAGGTGAAATCTCCCACCGATATAATCCTGGTCCCCAATATTCGCGAGCATGTGATAAATCTCGGGTCGCCTGTCGATTTCGAAAGGAAGCTTGCCGACCTACGGACATTCTACAGCAAGGTGCTTGTGAAGCAGGGGTGGGAAAAGTATGACACCCTCTCGCTGAAATGGAACGGACAGCTTGTCGCGTCCAAGCGTCATAGACGGGCCGCCGATGTCCCGGTGATCACTCATGAGGATGAGGAACTGGTGCCGATAGATGCCATGCTCGCCGGCGATAATGTAGCTCCGGGCCAGACAGTACCTGGACAGAAAGCCCGATCCGAAAAACCTATTCCGGCTAAAAATTAGTCCTGTACGGTTAATTATACACTGAGTTTAAGAAGTTAAAATAAGATACACCACAAGTTAAAGTAGCCCAGCCACTTTAATAACTTTCAGAAACAGCAATCCCACACTCCCCAATCCCCCATGGAAGAAAAGATAATCATAGCCCTTGAAATAGGCAGTTCCAAGATCAAAGGAGCCACCGGTGCGGTAGGTCCTGACGGAGCAATCAATGTGAAGGCAGTTGAACGAGAGCCTATCTCGGACATAGTGCGCTACGGATGTGTGCGCAACATCGTAGAGACCGCACAGGCAGTGCGAAAGGTGATCGATCGTCTGGAATTGCGCGAGTCTCCGCGCAAGATTGAAGGCATATATCTCAGTATCGGCGGCCGTTCGCTCTCTTCTCAGGCTGCCACTATAGAGCGCAGGCTTGCATCGGACACGATTATCACCCAGGAGATACTTGAAGATATCTTCAGCGAGGCTCTTGACTATCCGCTCGCTGACCGTCATGTAATCACTGTGACCAGGAGGGAGCTGTATGTCAACAATGCTCTCACACCCAAACCCCTTGGCGAGATTGGATCTCATATCCTGGCTAAGCTCAACATCATAAGCTGTCGAAACCAGCCTCTGCGCAATCTTACCATGATGGTCGAGGACCGCTTGCAGCTCAAGGTGATGGATACATTCGTGCGTCCGCTCGCCATTGCTGATCTTGTGCTTGTGGAGGAGGAAAAGCGTCTGGGCTGTATGCTTGTGGATTTCGGAGCAGAGACCACCACTGTGGCGATATACAAGAATGGTGTGCTTGTACATCTGGTGGTGCTTCCTATGGGATCGCGTAATATCACACGCGACATCACGGCTCTGAATTTCATTGAGGAGCAGGCTGAGGAGATGAAGAAGGCTGGAGGATCGGCGTTTGCCACTCTTGAGGCTAACCACACTCCCGGTCAGCCTGACTTTGTGGCTATCAACAACTATGTATCGGCGCGTGCGGCTGAGATCATTGTGAATGTATGCGAGCAGGTGAAATATGCCGGACTCACTCCCGAACAGCTCTCTGAGGGGATTATCATTGTAGGCAAGGGTGCAAGGCTTTCGGGATTCAATCAGCGATTGAGCCAGATATCGGGCATGAAGGTGCGCACAGGTGTCCCTGTGAGCCGTCGTCTGCGCATACTTGACGGACGCATACAGGTTGCCGATGCTGTGGATGTGCTTGCCATACTGAATGCCGCCGCCAGGAACAATCCTCAGGAATGTCTGTCGACCCCCGCTCCGGTGGTGGAGACCCCTGTACGCCCTGTGGCGGAGGCTAAGCCGGTGGTGACGGTCACTGATCCGACACCTGGTCCTGCTCGTGTGCCAGCCGCAAGCGTAGCCTCGCCCATGAATGAATCCCAGCCTGCAGCTGCGACAACAACTACAAATGATACAACAACGACGACAACAACTACTACATATACACCCCCTGTTCAGCATATCGACAATAGCAGGGGAGGAGGCAGAAGCCGCTTGTCGGCACTTTATGATAAAATGCGAGAAAGAGTAGCTAACGCGATTTCCAATAGTTTTAATGAAGAAGACGACGAAGAATAGTAGTAAAAGGTATTTATAAATTTGACATAAAGATGGAAGACAACAATATAAATCAGAACCTTGACGATGCATCGGCATTCACCGATGCACGCAGGATAGCGGTAGAGGATCCTATTATAATCAAGGCTGTCGGAGTGGGCGGCGGCGGTAACAACGCTGTAAGCCACATGTTCAAGGAAGGTATAAAGAACGTCTCGTTTGTCAATATAAATTCCGACGAGCAGGCATTGCGTCATTCCGATGTCCCCAATACATTGCGTATCGGCGACGGACTCGGGGCGGGCAACAAGCCGGAGAAGGCAAAAGTGTTTGCCGAGGATGCCACTGAGGAGATAAGCCGCCTGTTTGACGATGATACCAAGATGGTGTTTGTCACCGCCGGTATGGGTGGAGGCACCGGTACCGGAGCCGCTCCTGTGGTGGCACGTGTGGCAAAGGAGCGCGGGCTTCTTACCATAGGCATAGTTACAATCCCGTTTCTCTTCGAAGGCCAGGTAAAAATCAAGAAAGCGATTGCCGGAGCTGACGAGATGGCAAAGTATGTCGACGCTCTACTTGTGATCAACAATGAGCGGCTCACTGAGATATACGGCGACCTCGACTTTATGAATGCGTTCGGCAAGGCTGACGATACCCTTTCGGTGGCGGCACGCTCGATCTCGGAGATCATAACCCGCCAGGGTATAATCAATCTCGACTTCAATGATGTCGACACCACTCTTCGTGACGGTGGTGCAGCCATCATATCCACCGGATTCGGTGAAGGGGAAGGACGTGTGACCGCAGCCATCCAGGACGCACTCAACTCGCCACTGCTCAAGAACCGCGACATACTCGGCTCAAAGAAGCTCCTTTTCAATCTCTATTTCAATCCTCAGGCTCAGGACAAGTTCCTTATGAGCGAGACCAAGGAGCTCACCCAGTTTATCGGTCAGATCAATTCAAGCGTCGATGTTATCTGGGGTGTATGCCCTGACGAGACCATCGGAAACCAGGTGAAGATCACGATTCTTGCGGCCGGATTTGAGATCACCCTGCGTGATGAAGAGAATGAGATAATCAACGGTGTGAACGTTAATCCAAATCAGGGCACTGTGATAGATATCAACCCTCATACCGGCAACAATGTGGGAGTAGGGGCTGACACTGCCAAATTTCAGTTTCCACAGCAGGCTCGCGCACAGCAGTCGCAGGTTGGTACCATACAGCAGCCTCAGCAGTCTCAGGGTATGAGGAATCCCATGGAGTTGGTGCCCGATGTGCGAGTGATGGAAGAGTACGGAAAGGACAAGACCCAGATATTCACCGGAGCCAAGGAGCGTTCGTCAGCAATCATACTCGGACTGAACCAGCTTGATGACGATTCGATATGCGACACTCTTGAGAGATATCCCGCCTACAAGCGTGAACGCCGCATCATCGACAGCATACGTTCGGGAGCGTTTGATTCAGGTCAGCAGAACATTCCGGCATCGACAGGATCGGGAAAGGCTTTCAGCTTCTGAGATATGCCCCCTGCCGGTATGAACAGGCATCAGGAAAACTATAAAATTATCTAATAAATTCGAAACCGTAACGCGTAGCGACTTGTAGATATAAATAAAATCTGTATCTTTGCGCGAAAATTACAAAACACCTTATACGACATGTATTGGACACTTGAACTCGCATCAAAGCTGGAGGACGCTCCCTGGCCCGCGACACGTGAAGAGCTTATTGACTATGCGATGCGCTCAGGCGCACCTATGGAAGTAATCGAGAACCTTCAGGAAATGGAGGATGAAGGTGAAGCCTACGAATGTATCGAGGACATCTGGCCCGACTACCCCTCCAAAGAAGACTTCTTCTTCAACGAGGAGGAGTATTGATCGAAAATTAGCCCCAAATTAGAGCATAAGTAATTGAAATACTAACGATTGGCAAGTGATAAAATAAACTTACCAATCGTTTTTTATGATGTTTTACCGCAAAATAAACTTCTCTATTTTCAAGTACTTAGCTCGCCCTAAATTTGTTAACTTGCCTATATTTTAGTAAATTCGCATCATATTCCAACCTTGGTGAATATTAAAAGCAAAAGAATATGGGCAGACAAAAGAGACCGTTCCCCTTGGGGCGTTTCAGACTTCGTTATCCGAAGAATTACGATAAGTGTAAGGCATATCCGATTGAAATCATCTATATCTTCGGCGGAAGGACTTTGCGCCGCAACATGAATATTTCTGTCGCAGTTGCCGACTGGAATCCGAACGGGAATAACGGCAGGGGCGAGATTCGCGCATCCATGCCTGACAGCGCAAGATTCAACAACTTGTTGCTGGCGAAAGTCAATAAGGTTGATGCAGGGCTTAACGAGTATAACCAGAAATTCCCCGGTCAGGTCAACGAGGACGTCATATCCTCTTTTCTCGATGACAAACCGATAACGCGGAAAGACAAGGGAGAGGATTTCGTGGAGTTCGTCTTGAAACGTCTTGACTCAGAGTATAGCCGAAACAAGATCGGTTATAGCCGATACAAGAATGGCCAGAGCGGAATGAATATCTTCCGGCAATTCCTGAAAGCCACCAATAGCGGGACATATAAGCCGGATGGCTTATATATAGGAGAGGTCTCAACAGAAATCATAGACAAGTATATCAAGTGGAGGCGTGATTTCAAGAATAACTCTGATGCCACGATCAACCATTCGCTGACACCGATTCTGAAAGGTTGCGAGGCAGCCTGCAAGATGGGACTGATTGATCAGGAGATCAACGCTCTGCTTCAGGATATGCGTATTCAGGAGAAGGCATCGTTGGAAGCAGAGGGCGAGAAAGAGTTCGACGGCCACAATCTCAGCAAAGAACAGCTTGCCCAACTTGTAGAGTTCTACAACAATGATAAGGAGCCGCGCCGGAAAGAGTTTATCGAAATGTTTCTGTTCGCCTTTCATGCCTGTGGTCTGCGGATTGTCGATGTCATGACCCTGCAATGGAGTCATATCGACTTTGAGAAAAAGGAACTGAGCAAGGTGCTTATCAAGACAAGCAAGCGGCACAAGATACCTTTAACTGCTCCGGCATTGCGAATCCTGTACAAATGGCAGGCTATGGGACGCCGGAAGAAATACGTGTTCGATCTGGTGAAAGACGATCTGAGCCTCAACGATGCCGATTCGCTTTACCGGGCCCGCAACTCCGCCACAAAATGTGTGAACCAATCGTTGCATGTTGTTGGCGAAAAACTGGGATTCTCCTTCCCTTTGTCATTTCATACCGCGCGGCATACATTCGCAGTTCTTGCCATCAACGACGGTCTGACCATGACAGTAGTCAGCCGATTGCTCGGCCACAGCTCCACCGACATCACCGAAAAGGTCTATGCCCGACTTCTCCCGCAGACCCTGACAGCCGAGGTCGAGAAGCTGAACTATCAGTTTGTCCCCGACGAATTGTCTAACTGATGTGTCAATCGAAGTGTGCCGGAGGCGTTGAAATGGATTCCCGACTTCGGAGGGAATCTTCATCCATGAGCAAGGGTTGGGAGGCACTATTTTCATTTTGAGTGCCTTCCAACATACCTTGCTCATCCATGTGGATGCGCTGTTTTTACTCCTTGAAATGATATTTTGCTTGTATCTTTTGCGCGTTTTATAGAACGCGGCAGTCTGAGGCAATGCGAGGCAACCGAGTACCGAAACCGCTAATCATTTGGATATGCACATTGTCACATGTTAACTTTGCAATGTGGATAAGGAATTTGATAAACGTTCTCATGCAACAATTTTAGTGCTTACACTAGTACTCCTACTTTGGCACAAAAGCATATTAATAACCACTTATACTAACGACAGTATGGATGGTTATAAGCAGAAGAACATTTTAACACAATTATTCATCCATACATATAAGTACTTAAGTACATTTGGATACAAAGCCGCATATCCAAGCTTATCAAATTCCGAGACTACCTTCCTCCTCAAAACATGTCATCGGCAAGACTGCCGTGACGTATACCTTTTAATCTCATGATCGATAATGAAAAATCCATTACCGAAACTCTGAATCAAATCCTGCTCTTGCTGCAAAGTCAAGAGGAAAGGATTGCCGCACTCTGCTCCTCTCCACTTTACGACAACAAAGCCCTAATGGCCCTCCTCGGCATCAAAGACCGCTACCTGAAACGCCTCCGCGACAACGGCCTTCTCGGCTACTCCCGCCACGGCGACAAATACTGGTACACCCAAGCCGACGTCGACCGCTTCCTCGCCCACTGCCATATCGCCCCATTCGGGGCAAACCTCCGCAAATAGGCTGAGCTGGTAGCTAATAGGTCGTTAGATGCCCATCAGTCTACTGATTAGACAAAAATTTTAACAAAACAAATTGGCCGAAAGATCGCCTTTATATCGGATTTTTTTATTAACTTTGCAAACTACTGCGGAGTAGTCTGACAAAGACCAAATATGAACTGACAAGATAACACCAACATATAAAGAAACTTCCTTATAGTCGTGGATGGCTTGGTCGCCTGTCAGAACTTTAAGGAAGTTTTTTTAGTTTAGCCATGACAATAAGCCGTGAGCAAGAAGACAAGGACATACGACATACCGGAAGAGGTTGCCGCCGCCATTGTCGCAGAGAAGAAATCGCTCTACGGCATCAAGAGTTATGTAAGCCTGTTTAGCAGTGCTGGCATCGGGTGCTATGGTTTTAAAGAATCCGGTTATAGTTGTATTGCAACAGTCGAGTTGTTAGAACGACGGCTGAAAATTCAGGAGTATAATAACAAGTGTATGTTGTCTTCGGGGTATATCTGCGGAGACATGACTCTTAGCGAAACTAAGGATAAGATATTCCGGGAACTGGATGTTTGGAAAGACTGCTTTGGTGTTGATGATTTAGACGTTCTTATTGCCACCCCTCCCTGTCAGGGCATGTCTGTTGCAAACCACAAGAAAGGCGATGAGCTAAAACGTAATTCACTCGTTGTTGAGTCTATCAAAATAACTAAAGAGGCAAAGCCTAAATTTTTCATTTTTGAGAATGTTCGCGCTTTCCTCAATTCAATTTGCACAGACATTGACGGTAAAGACAAATCAATCCAAGAAGCAATAACCATGAATCTCGGAGGAATATATAATATACTTTTCCGAGTGGTCAACTTTAAGGATTATGGCTGCCCCTCAAGTAGAACGCGAACACTAGTTATAGGTGTACGCAAGGATCTTGCAGATATAACTCCCAATGACATTTTTCCGGATAAATCACCGGAAAAAACTTTACGTGAGACTATCGGCCATCTTCCGTCATTAACCGTAATGGGGGAAATATCGGCCGATGACATATATCACAATTTCCGCAGATATGCTCCCCACATGGAAGCGTGGATTTCTGAAATCAAAGAGGGTCAATCCGCTTTCGACAATGATGATATTTCCAGGATACCACATACTGTCAAGAATGGGGTTGTTGTTTATAACGCCCAGAAAAACGGAGATAAGTATACGCGCCAATACTGGGACAAGGTAGCGCCATGCATTCATACTCGGAATGATATCATGGCAAGTCAAAATACCGTACATCCTACAGATAACCGCGTATTCAGCATACGTGAGGTGATGCTCATGATGTCCGTTCCGGCTTCTTTTCAATGGTCTGACATACCATATAAGGAGTTAAACTCGCTCCCCCTAAAAGACAAACAGGATTTTCTTAAAAAAGAGGAAATGAACATTCGCCAAAATCTTGGCGAAGCGGTACCGACTGTCATATTTCGGCAAATAGCCACTAAGATTAGAAAAAATCTGGAGCGTCCATCTTTCTCAAATGCCGATGCTTGCCTGATTGTAAAAGAAAACAATCTGAATAGTCAGGACAGAATCATAAGTTATGTAAAGCGAAGCACTGCTTCTTTCTCACGGTTATCAAGAATCGTAGAGATGGCAAATGCTGACAGGGACAACACTGCGGCATACTACACACGTCAAGACATTTGTTTCGGAATAGTAAGCAATTTACCTGACGCTAAGAATTACACCACTCTTTCTATACTTGAACCGTCGATAGGAGTTGGGAATTTCTTGCCATCATTGATTGAAAAATATTCGACGGTCGCCAACGTCACAATTGATGTCGTTGACATTAATCCCTCATCAATTGAGTTGCTTAAAGAGATGCTCAAGCATATTGACATTCCTAAAAATATCCAAATCAATTTTATTGAGGGGGATTTTCTTCTTCTTGATTTTGAAAGAAAATATGATATAGTCATAGGAAATCCTCCCTATATGAAGTTGACAAAGGATAAGGCATTGGCATCTCAGTATAAGTCACAAGCAATAAATAAGGACACCAACAATATCTTTGCGTTCTTTGTAGAGAAAGCGTTGCAATTGGGCAATCATGTTTCATTAATAGTCCCCAAAAGCTTAATTAATGCACCGGAGTTTAACAAGACTCGTGAGATAATGAATTCATATTCAATCTCCCATTTGATAGATTTCGGTGAAAAAGCTTTTAAAGGGGTAAAGATTGAGACAATATCATTTACTGTTAATACTCGAAAGAAACCCGGAAGCACATTGGTGTATTCCTACATCAATAACAGTGTTCGGGCACTTCCCCAAGAATACATTACAGACTCAACATTTCCTTACTGGCTTCTTTACAGAGACGATAGTTTTGATAAAATCGCAGATTCCATGACTTTTGGGATTTTCAAAGCTTATAGGGATAGGGTGATTACTAAATCTGTCACTAAACCCTCTGGACGAATAAGAGTGCTGAAGTCTCGGAATATCGGAAACAACGAGATTATAGACATCCCTAATTACGATTGCTATATAGATGATGCATCTTCTTTCGACGTTTCTAAATTTTTAGGACATACCGAATGTGTGTTGCTTCCGAATTTGACTTACAATCCAAGGGCTTGTTTCTTGCCTGAAAATTGTATAGCAGATGGTTCTGTGGCAATCCTAACATTGTCAAACTCTGAAGAAACAATCTCGAAAGTCGATCTCGAATTTTACGCTACTGAAGAATTTGCAAGATTCTATTCTGTTGCGAGAAATTTAGGAACTCGTTCTTTAAACATAGACAACAATTCAGTTTTTTTCTTTGGAAAACAAATTTTGGCTGAGCAATGAGAGACTCTATAAATACATATTTGAATCAATTTGATTTCGACATCCGTAAATCTCACGATGCGCGGTATGTCGATCAAAAGTGTACACCCGATATCGTATGCTTTTTAGCTGACTGCATCTTGAATACTGCCGCATCTCATCCAACGTTCACCGCTAATGATATTTGGCAGAGCCAATACTTTAAGCACAATTGTAGAGTGGTGTACAATAAGCCGTACGCAGACGATGACCGAGCAAAGAACGAGTATAACAAATGGTTCTCTCAGCCTTTGAAACTGTTTCATACCGCAGGCATATTGAATGCAGATTCCTCGACGCGACCAACATCTTACTCTATCAGGAATGAGGAGTTGTTGGATTATATTTCCAGAAGAGACCGGAATGCATACAATTTCCTTTATTGCTTTTTCTCAAAAGTATTAAAGGATAGCGGTTTTTGGCGATACTTTGAGCAGTATTTGAAAGATGTAGGAACCAATAGAAAGGCTGCTAAGACGGAGTTGTATGAAAAATATCATAGACTTATTCGTGGCAACACACCGTCCAAATCAAAACTGGATGTAGACCGTATGTTCCATAAAGTCCTTAATGTACTTGCCGCCGAGCATCACGTCCCCGGAAGTAGCGGAAATGAAGCGCGACTGTTCTCAGATCTCATGTATAACAAGAAAAATTGGAGAGATCTCAATAAGGAGAAATCCGTGACTCGTCAAGAAGCGGAAGAAAACAAACATATTGACGAACAGCAGGAAGCTTATAACTCCTATTACGTCCAGAAAGCGATTGCGCTTATACGGAAGATTCAATCAGAGAGTGAAGTTCATGACGCTTGGTCAAATGGCCCTGCGACACAGGTTCATCACATCTTCCCGAAATCTCAATTCCCAGAGATTGCTCACTATGTTGAGAATCTGATTCTCCTCACCGCAACGCAACATAACACAAAGGCACATCCGAACAATAATACCCAAATCGTTGATAAGGATTATCAATTGGTATGCCTATTGGCTAAGTCTGACACAATAGAACAATCTCTACGTCAAGTGGGGGAACGATACTACCGCAAGGAATCATTCGTTTATGTGATAAATACAGGCTTGTATTGTGAATTGAGCACTAGGCTCTCTTTTCAAGATATCAAAAGGGCATTAATACAAATTTATAATCGAGCATAAGCAATGGAAGAGATAATATCCATCAGAAAATTCAATGAGATTAATATCAAAGACACTTTCTTTGATAGTCTTATTGAGGATTATCCGGAATTTCCAAAATGGTTCCAACGCAAGAGCCAATGTGATGCGGATGCTTATGTGCAGTATAAAGAAGATGGCACAATTCAAGCATTTCTTTATATGAAGGATGAAAGCAATGAACCATTAACTGATGTTATCCCTAACAGGCCTGCATGTAGAAGATTAAAAGTAGGAACTTTCAAGATCGACGCCCATAATACGAAACTTGGGGAACGTTTTATAAAGAAAATATTAGATAAAGGAATCGTTGAAAATTACGATGAAATATATGTAACCATCTTTCCTAAGCATATAGGGTTGGTGAACCTTTTAACGAAATATGGTTTCCAACAAGCAGGGAGTAAAGGAGAAGAGCTTGTTTTGATAAAGGACTTAAAAAGTCTATCTGGAGATATTTTAAAAGATTACCCGTTAGTAGATATTTCACATAATCGGAAATTCCTGTTAGCGATTTATCCGAAATATCACACCAGACTGTTCCCTGATTCAATATTGCGAAATGAGAATAAGTATGAGTTGATTAAAGACGTGAACTACACAAATAGTATTCATAAAATCTATCTCTGCTTCATGTCTGGCACGGCAAGTCTTCGTAAAGGAGATTTACTGGTTATATATAGAACTAATGATTATTTGGGACCTGCCAAATATCGTAGTGTTGTAACGTCAGTGTGTCAGGTCGAAGAAGTCAAAACAAAGAGGAATTTTGCCAATGTAGCAGATTTTATCTCCTATACTAATAAGTATAGTATTTTTGATAACGGAGAGTTGGCTAACTGGTTTAGCACAAAAAAAGAACTTGTAGTTATTAAGATGACCTATAATATCGCTCTGACCAAGCGAGTAACCCGACAGTATCTATTGGATGAGGTAGGCATCTCTTCCAGCATATATTGGGGGTTTTTTCAATTATCTGATGATCAATTCAATTCGATAATAGCGAAAGGAGAAATTAATGAGAATATTATTATCCGTTAAACCAGCGTTTGTGCACGAGATATTGACTGGTAAGAAACTATATGAGTTTCGGAAACAGTTATTCAAGCATACGGAGGTGAAAACAATAGTAATATATGCGTCCAGTCCCATTTGTAAGGTAGTGGGAGAATTTGAAATAGGTGATATCATAAAAGATACACCTGTAAAAGTTTGGGAGAAGACAAAATTGCACTCAGGGATTTCGGATTCTTTTTATTTTCGATATTTCGAGAATAGAGAAATTGCATATGCTATTGAAATCACCAATATTATTGAATATCCCGAACCATTATCTCTTAGCGATATCAATGAAAAAATAAAACCGCCTCAATCATTTTGTTATATTGATTAAAATGTCAGAAGACGTTAGGAATTTTTCCCGGATTGAAATTATTGGACTAATAATACTTGTATTAGCAATAATCGGGTCAATAATTGCATACATTGCAACATTGGCAAAACTACCATTTGCTCAAAATTCCGCGGATTTTGGAACATTTGGTGATTATGTTGGTGGTTTAATTGGGACTCTGGTTGGTCTTATTAGTATAATATTTCTCTATAGAACATATAAAATACAACTCGACATCTCAGCAAAACAAGAGTTGAAACAACAATCCCAACAATTTGAATCTGCCTTTTTTGCTCTTTTATTGCAGCAACGAGATATATTGCAGAACATCAAGGGGGAGTTTGTTGATAACGATGGAAGCCATCATATTGTGTCAGGTCCTAAATTTATGAATGTTCTGAGGGAGGAATTATCAATGAGACTTCTTGAATTGAGTTATGAACCTGACCTGTTAGTTCCGACAAAGATTAACATACTCAAGATTCGAGTCAGTAGTCTCTATCAAGATTTGTTTAACAATCATGTCGAACAGTTAGGCCATTATTTTAGGCATTTATATCATTTGATAAAGTTTATAGATTCTCACTGCGATGGGAGTGCCCAATCGTATGTTGATATCGTACAAGCACAGATGACCACTGATGAATTATATCTTACAGCTATAAATGGAATCAGTCATTTTGGGAGAAAACGTTTTCTACCCTTATTGGGGAAATATAACTTCTTTGAAAATCTATTGATAGAGGACGCAGATGTAGGGAATGATTTGATTGAAATTTTTTATCCATATACAAAAAGAAAAAATGTTATTATGCAAAGTAAGAATATCATTTTTGTAGGAGGCGTTCATGCTGTCGGGAAATCCACTTTCGCCGATTATGTAAGAAAGATTGCTTCTAATATTGAGCTATTATCATGTAGTGCATTATTAAATTGGGAGAATCCAGAAGATAAGGAAGTGGAAGATGTTATGACGAATCAAGAGCGACTAATAAGTGCTCTAAATAATGTAGTGGACATTGATAAACCTTATCTTATTGATGGGCATTTTTGTCTTTTGGATCAAAACCATAACATTGTTCCTGTGGATTATGCTGTTATAAAAGCGATAAATCCTCGTAGAATCTTTTTACTCGTTGAAGATATTAATGTAATCCATGATAGATTACTCACACGAGATGGGAAGGATTATAGCCTAAATTTGTTATCTGAAATGTCTGCTAAAGAACAAGAATTGGCAGAGAATTTCTCAACACAATACGATGTGCCACTACTAATTTTGAGGGCAGATGAGTATGATAAAGTTGATACAATCGTTAAAGAGTTTGGAAAAGAA
>ERZ778516.441-NODE-441-length-34577-cov-11.705782_pt1 | contig 34577 bp, 28 predicted proteins | sample MGYA00510342_ERZ778516 | MGnify/ENA primary metagenome ERZ778516 (study PRJEB29527, sample SAMN07138961) | mouse gut metagenome | material: feces | host: mouse | place: China:Nanjing | collected 2016-01-25 ...
AGGGGGTTCGGCTAAGCGTAGCGAAAATTCATCGTCACGTTTTCGAGAATCCGGGGTACATGCTCATTGACACTCCGATTAACATCCATTATCGGCTTATAAATTTTATAATAAACATAGTGAAATTTATTTCTTTTCTTATCAAAAAGAAAATCCATATTTCTTAGCTCTGAATCCCATGCTATCATATCATTTTCTGCATAAGACAGAAAAAAATCTATTTTCTTTTCAACAGGCCAATCCACTTGATATTTATTTAGTTGCTTCAGAATGATTCTTGTCCGGCAAGAAAAATCCTCTAAAATTTTTCTTCTTTCCACAAAATATCCTACCAATGATGTTATAAGCGTAAGAAACGCACTTCCAAATATAGCTAATGCAACATTGCTCCAAAAATCTCCCTCACAGGAATTAATACAATAATGCGTGATTAGCGTAGCTAACGCTGACAGTATCGTTAAACCCATTGTTATATATATTGATATTTTATATACTTTCATTTATTCCCCTCAATTCCCATTCATTCTAATAAATTTATTTTCATTATCTTTTATTCAATAATATTTTCTTCTTTTGGGTAAGTATGCTCGCTTTGCTTAAAGGTTTGATTACTTCCATCTGTATTGATTACAAAGCAATCCTTTTGGAAATAATGTGCTCTATGGTCAGTATCCCAATAATCAATTTCAATATTGATTGTTATTTCTTTCAATTTTTGCACATCTATCATAAGATAAAAACCCACCTTTTCATCTTTTGCAATTGTCATTATCGTTGGAAAACCGTTAATAACAATGTTTACATCTATTGCACTGCCCAATCCAAGATTTCTTATGATATATTGTAAATATAAAAATTGAATATCTAATTGTCTTACCCCAATTAAATGTTTTTCTACTTCCGTAAAATGATTATGAACCCGTTTAACTGAATTTCCCTCAATCTCAACTATCTTATCATTTTCCTCAGTTTGTGCCTTTGGGTCAAAAAATATATACCGTGTATCTAAATATGGTTTGATAAATAGCTTTCTTTGCTCCAACGCAGCCTCTTTTTCTACTTGTTTTTGATTTTCCAGCTTTCTATCGTTATTCAGTATCGTAATAAATACAGTAACCAAAGTAGCAATCCCACCTAAATAACTACCCAAAAATCCTGCCCAAGCCTCATTGGAAATATTACTTGGTATTGCATTTCCAAAAATAAATTTATCAATAAAAACTGGAATAGCTGGGGTAAGAATAATTATAAATATTACTAATCCAATATATTTAAAAGATTTCTTCGTAAAAATCTCCGTCCTTTCTTTCACAAGATTCGATAACAAAATTTATATCTTCTGAAATCTTAACATCCTAAATGTTCCTTTTAGATAAATCCAAACTTGTATGTCAGCATACCATATATTTCCTTATTTTTCTACTCTTATAAACCTATTTTCCATCAAATCAACTATTATTACACTTTCTACTATAAAATTCATATCATAAAAAAGCCAATTCATCTTCATCCATGAAAACAAACTGGCTATGTAATCATTAAATTCCTTCTAATGCCCGCAGCAATTTCAACACATGGCATCCCCCTAAAAGATACATTTGAACATTCTCTGTCCTTGCTTTGTCATATTCCAACACAAAAAACCTGGAAAGTGCATTCGTTTCTTCCAGCGTCAATTCCAAAGGTTCTTCTATTTTATCCTTGTCTGCCAGCTTCAATAAGAAATCATATTGATTCAACAAACAACAACGTTCTTCCTTTAACTTCTGATAAGAAACGGAGCCTGCCAATGCTTCCTCGCATAATAAATCCACTTCTTCCAGCAAATCACTAAACCATTTTGGCAAGTTGTATATGTCGATATTTTTTATGTCCATGCCTCTATCTGATCTCCGGTTATCCAAAAAATCTCCATCCTTTCGTAAAACTATTTTGTTATAAAACAGATTGATTTCTGTCATATGCTTTTTTATCCTCGCATTTCTTATTGCACAGATATAGTATATTACTCTTATGAAACTTTCCCTTTACAACCCTTGTTTTTTAATGAATGGAACATTCCCCCTTTCTGCGTTCAATATATCAGGAGCATACCAGAAAGAATACAGGCCATCCAGCGTGCGATTTGATATTTTACACGCTTCCTGCCTGTTATGTAAGACGGCATCAGTTCCCTGACGCCGCATAAATTACCTCTCACGTTCTGTCTTTTTCCGTTTTGGCTCAGCCTCCTTTATCTCTGCTGTTTCATCTAATAATACCTTATCCTTTTTATCCATATCCAGGAGTGCATTCAGTTCCCCAAGCCTTGCCACTTTTTCAGACAGTTCCTGCTCTTTTGGGAACTCTTTCTTTACTTCCTTTTTTGCTGTCTCAAGTTGGATTTGCAACGTCTTTAAATATTCCCTGCACTGTTCCAGCCTGTCTGGAATTTTATCTATCTCATGGTCTATCCTTGTAATGTTTCCATAAAGGTCTTCGCCAAGGGTGACATGATAAGTTTGTTTTCCCTTCAAGGTAACAATAAATCCCATCATAAAACTGTCATAGGAAAGCTCCATTTGAAGTCCCCTGTATGCCCCAAGTGGCACGCCCTCTGGCGATTTCATCGCTTTGCAGGCGTCTAAGAGCGCCTGTCCTGCCTCCTTTTTCTCCTGGAATATCCTGCCATTTATCTGCATGGATGGAAATACGCTGCGTTCGGATGGCGTATGGGCTTCTATCTGCGCCATGTCTGACTCATACATTGCAATATGCTGTTCCTGTTCTTTTATATCCTTTGGAAAATCTTTGGCTATATTATTTTCCATTTCATACTTCTGGCTTAGGAAGCTTTGTTTTAATAATTGCAGTTTTGACACCTGGATGTCCAGCTCCATCTTCTCTTTTATATGCACATTTCCAGTCGCCAGGGCTTTGATTTCCGCATAGGAAAGGGCAGCTTCATCTACATCTTCCATACTTCGGGCAGGGCTTTTGCTTGTCATAATCTGGCTGATAAACTTCTGCTTGTTTTCAATCACCTGGTACAAAAATGCATCAAATGTCCCTTCTGTGACATACCGGATAATAGCAACCTTCTTATTTGTATTGCCTTGCCGAACCGTCCGGCCAAGCCTCTGCTGTAAATCACGCGGGCGCCAGGGCACGTCCAAATCATGGGATGCAACAATCAAATCCTGCACATTCATCCCAGCGCCCATTTTAAATGTGCTGCCCATTAGGACACGGACAGCGCCCCTCCTTACTTTAGAAAACAATTCTTTTTTCTTTGTATCGGTATCTGCATGGTGGATAAATGCTATCTCTTCCGGGGGGATTCCTTTTGCAATCAACTTATCCCTAATATCATTATAAACACTGAATGTGCCGTCGTTTTTTGGCGTCGACAAATCGCAAAACAATAGTTGCGTCAACTTTTTCTCCCTGCCCTCTGCCCAAAACTTATAAACTTCCTCTACGCAGACATTTATTTTGCTCCCTGGCTCGTCTGGCAGCATCCCATTGGCAAGCCTTTGGTCTAAAGCCAGCTTGCGCCCGTCATTGGTAATAAGCAGCATGTTATCCGATACTGGGTCTACCATGCCGTTTCTGACACGTTCTGCACGGTTCCCCAATTCCTCCACCATTTCTTTTTGCATTTCGCTGGGCTTTACATGGATGACACGGTATTCCGCTTCTGGCACAGGCAGGTTTAACATATCTGCGGTCTGTATGTCCGCCACTTCCCGGAACATCATCATAAGCTCTGGCAGGTTATAAAACTTTGCAAACCTCGTTTTCATCCGGTAGCCGCTGCCTTCTGGGGCAAGTTCTATCGCAGAAACTGTCTCCCCAAACGTGGACGCCCATGCGTCAAAGTGCTGTAAATTGCTTTTTTCCAAGGCTCCATATTGTAAATAACGCTGCATGGTGTAAAGCTCTGTCATGGAATTGCTGATGGGGGTTCCGGTGGCAAATATGACGCCTTTGCCCCCGGTCAGTTCATCCAGGTATCTGCATTTCAAGAACATGTCCGAGGATTTCTGCGCCTCTGTCTGTGCAATCCCTGCCACATTCCTCATTTTTGTGTATAAAAAAAGGTTTTTGTAACTGTCCGCCTCATCCACAAACAGGCGGTCAATGCCCAGTTCCTCAAAGCTCACCACGTCATCCTTGCGGCTCTGGTCATTTAATTTTTTCAGCCTGCCCTCCAGTGACTTCCTGCTTTTCTCAAGCTGCTTTACCGTAAAACGGCTCCCCTCATGGCGCTTCGCTTCCAGGATGCCGTCCATCACTTCTTTAAGTTGTTTTTGGAGCATCCCCTGCTGTCGTTCCACGCTCAATGGGATACGCTCAAACTGGGAATGCCCGATAATGACTGCATCAATATCGCTGGTGGCTATCCTTGCGCAGAACTTCTTGCGGTTTTTCGTTTCAAAGTCCCTTTTCGTCGCCACAAGGATATTCGCAGCCGGATATAGCTGTAGCCATTCCGCCGCAAACTGCTCAATGATGTGGTTTGGCACCACGACCATTGACTTGCTGCTAAGCCCCAGCCGCCTGCTTTCCATCGCCGCCGCCACCATCGTGTAGGTTTTCCCAGCCCCCATCACATGGGCAAGCAGCGTGTTCCCGCCATAAAGAATGCGGGCAATGCCGTTCTTCTGGTGCTGCCTTAACTGGATTTCAGGGTTTATGCCATAAAAATGCAGGTGGCTCCCGTCATATTCCCTCGGCCTAATCGCATTGAAATGTTCATTGTAATAGGAAGTCAGGCGCTGCCTGCGTTCCGGCTCCTGCCAGATCCAGTCCTGGAATGCCTGTTTGATTAAATCCTGTTTCCCCTGCGCAATGGCGGTTTCTTTTTTATTGAGGACGGCTTTTTTCCTGCCCTCATCGTCCACTTCATAATCGTAAATGCGGGTGTCCCTCAAATTTAATGTGTCCTCTATAATTCGGTAAGCATTGGCACGGTGCGTCCCATAGGTGTTATTCGCCTTGACATTCCCCTTGTCATTGCCCTTTCCCTCCACCTGCCATTCCCCGGTGCATTTGAAAAAATGGATTTTTAAATAAGCCCTTAAATGCTCTGGGGTTTCCAGCAATTGAAACATAAAGTCTGCAACATCTTTTGTGGGTATCCAGGTCGCCCCCATCCTGACGCTGATTTGTGCTGCAGAAAGGTCTTTGGGCTGCACCCGCTCCAACGCCTGCACATTGGTTTCATATACTGGGTCTGACTGCGCTGCAAGTTTCGCCTCCTTTAGTTTCTTTCGCACATTGCCGGAAAGGTATTCATCTTCCGAGACAAACTGCGGCGCGGCGTCTTTGATATCCGGCAGACGGAAGATTACCCCTTTTAGTTCCTGTTCCACTTCCCCGGCTCCTTTTCCTGTGAGCTGGCACATATACTCCATATCCACACAGGCTTTCTCCGATAACGACAAAGACAAGGCTTCGCTGGCCGTGTCCACTTTTGTGGCTGCTTTATGGGGTTTTATCGTCCGTTTGGTAAACATGTCTGCTTTTCGTTCCAGCGTCCCGTCCTCTGCAAGCACCTCAAGGGAACACAGAAGGGGGTAGCTGCTGTCATCTGCAAACACCAGACGGTTTGCCCTTTCATTCAAAAGCCCGTATTTGCTGCGGAACACGTCATAAAGGCGGTTTAATTCCCGCTGCCCCTTTTGTATGTCTGCGTCAGGATAGCCATCTCTCTGGGATGCAATCAATTCCCGCACACAGTCACGGATTGCCGCCATGCCCTTGACACGGTTCTCCCCTGTTTTGGACAACTCCACAAGCTTCATGTGGCTGTTTTCCCTATAATAAATGGCTCCGTCTAAAACAGTATAAGAGTAATTTGGCACATTTGGGTCTGCTGGGATGGCATCGGCTGTCCCTCCCTCCAGCCTGTTTGTTTCATAATCCGATATTTCAGCATGGATATGGGCAATGGCTCCCTCCAATAAATCCGCCAGCTCCTTCCCTGGGTATGGGCGGCAGGCGCTGTCCAAGCCATACTGGGTGTGTTCCATTGCCATCTCCCCAAGCGCCATCTCTGGGTGTTCTATAAAATAGCGGTTCTGGGTGATTCCGTTTGCATCCGTGTCCAGGTACAGCCAATCGGGTTCCGCTTCCACCATGCGGTCACGCTTCTGTAAAAACAGGATATCAGCCGTTGTCTGTGTCCCTGCATTCTTAAGGAACGTATTATTTGGAAGTCGTATTGCACCTAAAAGCTCTGCCCGCTGTGCGATATATCTACGCACGGCTGGGTTTTTCTTATCCATTGTCCCCGATGAGGTAATGAAGGCAATCACGCCTCCTGGCCTGACTTTATCCAGTGTTTTGGCAAAGAAGAAATCATGCACTAGGAAATGATGTTTGTCATACCGTTTATCGGAAATTTTGAACTGCCCGAACGGGACATTCCCTACTGCCACGTCAAAAAAGTTATCTGGCAGTTTGGCCTCTTCATACCCCTGCACTGCAATGGCAGACTTCTGGTAGAGCTGTTTTGCAATGCGCCCTGATATGGGATCAAGCTCCACGCCGTACACGCTGCATCCTGAAAGGCTCTCTGGCTTCATGCCGATGAAATTCCCCACCCCGCAGCTCGGCTCTAAGATATTCCCTGTTTTTAAGCCCATGTTTTCCAATGCCTGGTAAATGGCTTGTATGACCACAGGCGGCGTATAGAATGCGGTTAGTGTGGATTCCCTTGCAGCGACATATTCCACCTCTGTCAGCACAGCTTTTAATTGCAGGTATTCATTGCCCCATGCGGATTTAGTTTCGTCAAAGGCGTCCGAAATTCCGCCCCAGCCTACATACTTTACAAGGGTTTCCTGCTCGTCAGGCGTTGCATACCTGCCCTCTTCCTCACATTTTTTTAAGAGCTGTATGGCTGCAAGGTTGCTGTGAAACTTCTCTTTTTGCGTGCCGTAGCCTAATGCATCATCCAGAATACGGTACTGACTGCGCTGTTCTTTGGGGATTTCAGGGTGCAGATCAAAACTCTCGCTCCTGCCCGCAGGCTTTTTTTGCTCCCACGTTGGGATAAAGCCGCTTTCCGATAGAGCATTTTCCTCAGAATTGTCCTGTTGTTTGGTATTCTCTGGGTCTTGCCCTATTTCTTTTTTCTGGTATTCTTCCAGTTCTCCTTCTCTTTTTGGTTCCTCTCCCTGTCCCTGCACTTTGCTTTTCGATTGTTCTTCTTGGTCTTGCCCTGCCCCCTTTTCTTTCTGGTTCAGTGTATTGTCTTTCACCAAAGCCTCTTCTTTGGCTTCAATTTCCTGGACTGGCTCATACCCCTGCTGCCGAATATTTTTAAACCACTGCCCTGCAAACTGGTTTAATTCCTTCTCAAGCCTTTTATCGTGGACGCCATTTGATATTACGCTTTGAAAAATATTTAAATTATCCTGTTGATACGTCCTGGCATTCAGCGTCTTGGTTTCATGGTCATATTCAAACTCCATGTCTGGGTCTGCAATGGCATCCCCATTATGGCTATAATAATGGGAAACAGCAATACGTCTTTCCCCAATGCGTTCAATAGTGAGCGGCATAAAGGATTTCCCTGCCATAAATCTTTTTGACTCCTGCTCCCCTGACAAAACCTCTGGGGCAAGTTCCATCACTGACCAATAATTCCTTTCTGCGATGGCAAGTCTCCCTTTACGGGGTTTCTTTTTTTCTTGCAGTTCTGGAAATGCCTGGGAATTTTGAATTATATCTCCGACCGTTTTCTCCTGTAAAGACTGGTTCCCTTGCAGGTGGTCATTGGCAGGGTTTTCCCTGATTTTTTCCTCAAGCTCCCCACGGGGTATTTGTTCTGTGAACAAAGGGTACTCCATATCCCGCAATACTGCCATTTCATCGGACAAAAACTCAATCCTATATTCTTTGGCGCCAATAAAAACAGATGTGTCCACTTGAAGGTTATAAGGGGGATGCATGGATGGAAGTTTTTCGATGTCTGCAAGCAGTTCTTTTAGTCCTGGATATAGTTCATCCCCTGTTTCCATCTCCCCAACAATATCAGATAAATAGCCATAAATTTCCCTTACCGACTGGGGATGGGAAAGCTGCCCTTCCAACTCTGCCAATACTTCTTCCTGCGTCTGTCCCTCTTCTACATTGATTTGGTATTCATAAGGGGCATAAGCCTGATAAAATTCATTGAGCTTTTCCGCAAGGGTTCCTTCTCTTCCCAGAGATGCAGACTTCCCAGGCAAAGTCAGAGCATCCCTGTCTAGCTGACCGTCCCCCGCTGCTTCTTGCCCCTCCTTTATTTCATTGCTTTCAGACGTAAGCAAGGGAAACGTATCATTCTGGTAATTGGAAAAGTCTTGGTAAATATACCGCATATAGTTAAAACTTGGGTCTGGCTTTGCAGTATCCCCAATCACTTCCTCCATGCCCGCTAACATTTCTTTTACCCGTCCTGCCTCTTCAAGCTGTGGGCGGATTGCCGCAACTGCCGTTTGATAATCTGCCCCGTAGGGATATGGGCGCATGATTTCTTCCGGCTGCTTTTCATAAAAATAAAAAATCTCAGCCGCAAGATGATTTTTTTCATATTCTGGAAAATACTCCATTTCCCGTTTTGTCAGATACCGTCCTGCTGCAATCAGCTCCTCTATGCGCTTTGCCACCTTCTCCCAGCTTAAGGTAAGTTCTGTTTCCCCATCTTTAAGCTCCAGCCCTTTCCCACTAGCCATCATGTTAATATTTGTGCCAAGGATAACTGGAAACTTGCCAGAAAAACCATAGCTTTTTTTGAGGAACTCTGCTTTTTGCCTCCTGGTATGATTTTTGGTAAAATAAAAATAGACACTGTATTTTCCATACTGTATATTGCTCCCAGACTGGAGCACTGTGTCTATAATTTCCTGGGAAAAAGAAAAGGCAGAAGATTTTTCCTCTGCCATCTCTTTCAAGAGTGATAACTGCCCCTCCACGGTTGGGAGGGGGGTGCATTTGTCTTTCAATTCCCCCAGCAGGCGCATCCCGTCAAAATAGCCTGCCAGAATGCCCCAGTCATAATAAGCCTGCGACGTGCGGGACAAATAACTGCCTTCCCACATATGGAGTACATTCTCGTATGCTTTATAGCCTACGCGCCTGCCATCTTCTAAGGTAAGCTCCGTGTATTCATGGTTGAAAATGCTTTTGATATACGCTGTGCGCTCTTCCTTATCCTCATGGGATTCCAGGAATGCCCGTATCTCTTTTTTCTCTGCTTTTAAATGGGGCGTGGATAAGAGCAGCGATTTGATGTCCTTATCCTCCCCGAAAAAAGGAAGACTCCTGTCCTCGCTGCCCCTGTCATGCCACTTCAATTGTGGCTCTGGTTCCGCCTTTCCGACATTATCTGGCTCCAATTCCTGGGATGTCAGTTGCACCATTGGCGTCCTTTGCGTCTGCCAATCATTGTCCGCCTCCGGCTCCAGTTCCTGGGACGTCAGTTGTAAATCAGTTCCGCCATAATCAGTTCTTCTGCCGCCTGATGGATGTTCCCCATCCTGCCTGCCCATGCCATCTGGTCTTTTGCTTTCAGTTCCTCCGTCACGCCCTGCGCTTGTGCCATCTGTGCGATGAGCTGCCCCATCCGATTCTGTGCTTCTTCCTGTGTCTCCTTCAGGTGCTGGTTCAATTTTCCCTGGGTCAACAGGGTGATGAATATCCCGTAATGCTGCTCCTTCAGGTAATTCCGGCGCAGTGATGCGTACTTCCCAAGGTGTGGTTCCGCTTCTGCTGGCACGGTGATGTCGGGCAGGAGATATTCTCCCTGCCTGCTGTATGCTATCTCTCTCATATTCAGGACTCCCTTCTGCATTGTTTTCTGTCTGTTCCCTTTTATTATATCCGTCTGATTCCATTCCAGCAAAGGTGCGCTCCTTCTTTTTTTCTTCCTGAGAAAGCCTTCCCACCGTGTCCGCAACCTCCCTAAGCGCAATTTCTGACACGCCGCTTGTTGCTGCCCCAAACAGATTTACCAACGCTAGGGTATTGAAATTTCCGATATTCCTAAAATCATCTGCGCTTAGATACGCGTCTGGGTCAACGCCGCAGCGCACCAGGAGCATATAAGCAATGCTGTTTTTCATCAGTTCTTTCGTTTCCGCCTCTATTCTGTCTGCATCCAGCCCTTCCAGGAAGCTGCCTTCCCTGCTTGTGAGGATGTCATCCAGATAATCAGGAAAGTTATCTTCCGCAGCATTCCCCGCTGCTTCCAGGATTGTTTCTGCAAACTTCGCACCCTTTGCTTTCACCCCAAAGGCATCCGCTAGGGTTTCACGCACTGCCTCCCTCTGGCCGGCGTTTACCTCCCACAAAGGCACTGGGCGCACCAGCCGCTTATGTTTCCCTTCCTGGGTATCGGAAATATCAAAATAATATTTCAACCGCATGGCATTTGGTTTTTGGTCGATAACTGCAATCCCTTTTGCATCCCGTTTTACCCAGCGCCCAAATTTCTTGTTCCAGTCCTCCATCTGCAATACTGCGGCTGCGTTTGGCCGCTGCACATGGATTAAGAGCTGTTCATCAAAAGGAAGGCGGTAGTTGCGGCAGGCGGACCTTAAAAATGCCATCCAGTTTTCCGGTTTAGCAGACACTTCCTTGGCTGCTTCCATATAAAGCTCTGTAACCATGTCATATTTTTTCTTCGCCAATACACTGCCCTGCCTTTCTCCTTTTTTCTTTCTGTTACCGTTTGCCATCGTTTCCCCTGCCTTTCTGTAACATATGGCGGTTTTGGGTCTAAGCCTCCCCTCCGCTAAGAAATGTGATGACCTTGTTTGCCCGTACTGCTTTTTGCAGCTCGTTAATCATGCTGATTTCTCCCACCGTAATGCCCTGCATGGCTAAAATGTCATCCACCGTCATTGCCGCAATCTCTTTTTCTGTGAAAAATCCTGCCTCAAACACTTTGTTCAAGAGCCGGACTGTTTTCTGATTGACTGCCATTATAAGCCCTCCTGTCTTTTACCGTTCCCGTCCTCTTTTTCTTCCTCTTTCTTCCACGTCTTTTAAATATTTTTTATACATGACCGCATCACGCAGCACATCCTCAATGTCGTGGTAAGTGTCCTTGCCCACCCTTTCTTCCAGCCAACCTTTCACCCGCCAGTCAGAACATAATACTTCTTTCGCCACTTCATTGACCATGCGCAGCGAATTGCCTTCTTGAAACAAACTCACCAGCGCATCAGCAAACTTATCCCCTCCCCGCTGAAGCTGCACTTTCATCTCCCTACTGCCCAGGTAGACACGCTCTGGCGGAAGTGTAATGCCAATGCTCCCCAATAGGTCGGGAAGTTCCCTTGTTGGGAACTGGATGGCTGCATGGTTTCCTTGGTACTCCACCATAGCTACAAAGAAATCCACATCCCGCCGAATTTCCCACGGCTTATGCTGTTCCAGATATTGCACTTCTGCCATTGCCCGCTGGCATAAATCATTTGTAGCTTTGAAAAGGCTGTCTGTATAATGCCCAAAGGAATACTCCGTTTTGTTCCTGCACTCCCAGGTGACATATTGTTCTTGTCCCTTCTGATTCACTCCCAGCACATACTCCACATTCCCAACGGGGATGGAAGCAGTAATAAGATAGCCTGCATTGGTTCTGTTTCCATCCATTTACCGCGCCTCCTGTATGTTTCCTTTCTCTTTGTTGTTTTTCCCTTCCTGCTGCTTTGCAATCTCTGCCGCCCGTTCTTTTGCCCACTGGGGCAGGCATTCCCCCTTGACTTCGCCTGCAAGGTCATACCGCTCCCACCGCTCATTTTCGCCAGAATAAAGCACCGTGCAATAACAGGAACTTCCCATTGCCTTTTGCCTTGCCCCGTTGCCTCCCCTGACATAGATTAACTGATGTTCGACGGAACGATACTCCGGCCTCAACGACTCTGGTTTTACTGCCATCACTTTTCCCACGATGTCCCCGCATTGGAACATAGGCTTACACATATCTGCTGTGATTTTAACCCGTTCCACAGCCACAGTTGCCCGTTCCTCGCGCACCTTCCCGCACTGTTCTTTCACCCTGTCTGCGAACAGTTCTGTCATCTCCACATAGTCGTCGCCTGCCATTCCTTCCTGATAGGATTCAAAAATGCCATTTTCTTCATAAAAGGCGCAGAAATAAGGCAGTTCTGCCTTTTCGTCCACGCCAAAGACCACTTCTCTGTCGCCAATTGCGATTCCCTGCGTCACTTCATAGTTTCCTGCCATCCGCTTTTCTGTTTTATCGCTCATAATCTTTTCCTTTCCTGCCCGTTCATGCCTGCCATCTATTTAAGCACAGCGCTTGTAGTCTCCCGCTTTTTCACCTCCTCTCACTATGTAACAAGGGCGGCAGTCGCCGCCCCCAGCACAAGGCTGTCTTGTGGATAGCCTATTTGTTCCTTTCATGATTTCTCAGCCATGCCGCCGCGCCTGTCACAAATGCAATCAGCGCAATCCAGAACCATTTCTTTCCGTCCATATCGTTCAATCCTCCTTCTTCCTTATTTTCTTTGCTGCTAAAATGCCAAAACCTGCCATGCCCGCGCCTGCCAATATAGACAATGCAATCCACAGCCCTGTCTTGCTGTCGTCGCCTGTCTTTGGCGTGGTGATTTTTTTCTCTGGCTCCTTTTCATTTGTCATTGTGGCTTTGATAATTTTACCGTCCTCTTTTATCTCAAATGGAAATTCCCTGGTGTCAATCCGGTAGCCCTTGGGGGCTTCATATTCCTGGTAAGTGTATTTGCCATAACGCAGGGTGAATACGGCAATCCCTTTTTCATCGGTCACGCCTGTCGCCACCACATTCCCATCCTGGTCTTTGATGCGGAATTTTGCATCTGGCAGAAGCTTCCCGTCCGAAATGTCTTTCTTGGTCAGTTCCAGCTTTGAAGTGTTTGGCTTGTTCACAAAGCCCACGCCAGCCTTGTTCTCCACTTCCACAGTTTTTCCATCCTCCCTGATTTCAAAATAGTATGCCTTTTGATCCAGCCTGAAGCCTTTTGGCGCTGTTTTCTCTTTTACAAAATAGCCGCCGTACACAAGCCCGTCCTTCTGGTAAATGCCTTTGTCAGTTTCTTTCAGTTTGCCAATCCGCTTATCTTTTTTGGGGTTAAACTTCCCGTTTCCATCGGTGTCCTGGTACAGCTCAAACACAGCCCCGCTTAGCTTGTTTTTCGGGTAATCCACATCGACTTTTTTCAGGCGCACACTGCCTGTCACCTGTTTGTCTGTGATTTTAATTTTCACCATTGCCCCCTGTTTTGTCACACAGACGTGGTGGGTCTGCCCATCTAAAAGATACCCTTCGGGCGCTTCCAGCTCGTGTACGATATAATTCCCACAAACTACATTTTCAAAGAAGAAAGCGCCTTTTTTATCTGACATTGTTACCAGCACTGCATTTTCTTCTGTAAATTCCTGTGCGTCTGCTGGGAACAGGCCAATTTTTGCCCCTTCCAGCCCTGCGCCCTCCGTGTCCATTTTCATGCCCTCAATCTGTCCACGGAACAGCTCATTTTCAATTGCACCCCCTTCATTTGCGGTGATGTTTACCACAGCCAGTTCCTGTCCCTGGTAAGCAAACTCCAAAAGGTATTTTTCATCGGACAACAGGTAATGCCCGTCTGTGCATACCTCTTTCACATAATATTTCCCAAACGGGAGGTCGCTCTGGAATGCTGCAAGCCCGTCTGTGCCACAGAATACAATCTCAAGCAGCCCGTCAACAGGGATGGAAGCGCCGTCCGCAGCCGTCAGCTCTTCCGCTGCATACAGGCCAAAGGCAACGTTCTGGATTTCCCCTTTACTGCCAACCCCAAACGTCTCATCCTGTTCCAATGCTTTTGCCAGGCTGACCGCTGCTTTCTGGCGTTCGTTGTAAAAAACGGTTTCCATTTCTGTTACAAAAACTTCCTGCCCTGCATAGGTAAGCTCCACTTCCTTTGCCTGTGTGTCCAACACACAGCCATAGGGCGCTGTTTTTTCCACTACCTGGTATTTTCCTAAATATAGTTCCTTTGTTTCTGCATTCCCTTCCCCGTCCGTAGTGATTGTGTCCACAACCTCGCCTGCCGCTGCCCTTACGGTTCCATCTGGCGTTGTAATGTCCTCTGCTGCAATAATCTCATAGACTGCACCTTCTTTAGCCGCCGTGCCATACACCGGAGTATAAATTGCCTCCCCTTCTGCCAGGTTCCCGTCTTTGTCCGGCACGCCATCCTTAGATACCTGCACGCTTTCAAACCCTTCCGCATCCTTTGCCACCAATAGCTTCCCTTTCTGCGGCATGTTCTGCTGTTGCAAGCCAACCACTGTGACGCCGCTTTCCTCTGTGGCGTTATCCTCGGATATGGTAAATGGAATTGGCGTGCTGTCCAACACATAGCCATAAGGCGCCTGCACTTCTATCAGGGTATAATCTCCACAAGGGAGGGATTGGGGCGTAACCAGGGAACCATTGGACGCTGTATAAAACGTGTCCATGTCGGCCAGCTCTGGATAGGTGCATTTCATTGTCACAAGTTCCCCTTCCCCGTCATAAATCTGGTAGCCTGCACCTGACAAGGGGATCGTCTTGCCTGTTTCCGCATCCTTTTTTACCACTTTGATATATGACTGGAAGGGCGCATTGTTCATCAGATAGTGGTACACTTTCCCGTCGCTGTTTACATACACGTCAAAATCTGCAATCTTCTCGCTGCCCTCCCACCCCTTGGTCTGGTGTATGGTGTAAGTCCCATAGGGCAGGTCTTTGGTCTTTGCATAACCGTATGCATCGCATACAAGGGTGTCCCGCTCGCTTTCCCCTGCCGCTTCAAAGCTGCCAGAACTCTTTAAATATACTTGGAACTCTGCGCCTTCTTCCGGCGTTTCCACCTGTGTGCTGCCATCGTCCGTGTGTTTGAGGATGGAAACCTTTCCTTTGATGGATTGTTCCTTTACCTCGGTCTGCAAAGAGTTCCGCTCAACAGTAAATTCCCCTGGCGCTGCGCCTACTGGGTATATGGTTTCATCCAGCAGATAGCCTTCCGATGGCGAAATCTCACGGATGCTCCAATGCTCCCCGCAGGGATAATAATTTGTGGTAAACTGCCCCTGGCCGTCTGTGGTATAGGTGTCCACCAGCGTGTCCCCGTCATAGATGCCGTAAACGGCTCCTGCCAGCGTTGCATCTCCTTGGGGCTTTCCGGTTTCTTTGTCTACCTTTGTCACTTTAACGCGGAATTTCTTCAAAACATTGGTCACAGTGGCATTTGTGACTTCCTTCCATTGGATTGCGGTTTGCTGCTTCTCTGGCACTACATAGCGGGCTGCGGTGTCCACTTCTTCAAGGGTGTATGGCTTGTTGCCAGAAATTAAAATATCTTTAAATATGGCAGTTCCATTCTTGTTTGTCACCGCATATTCATCCACGTCCGCACCAGAAAGGGACTTCCCATACAGATGGAATTTCATCCCTTCCACAAAGTGATCCTCAGAACTCTTGATGACTTTCAAACTGCCGCGCTTTAAAGTGTTTGCAAACTCCACCTTAGCGGTTTCTCCGCCTTTGACGGTGACTTTCTTTGCCTTCTGGGTTTCATAGCGCCCTTCGGTCAGCTCTGTCACCGTGTAAGTGCCAGGACTTAAGTTCTCTACCTTGATGACCCCGCCTTTGCCTGTCTTTACGGTCTTATCTATCCCTTTGCCTGTAATCTGGAATTTTAATCCCTCCACAATCCCATCCTCGGAAGTCTTAATGAGTTTCAATTCACCATAAGCGGCTTCCACCTTCAGGTAAGCAACCACGTCAGCGGCATTCTCCACACCAATTACAATGTCCTGCAAGGAAGGGTCGCCGTATGCCACCAGCCTTGCCTCACTGCTTACGGCAGGGCTTGTCTTTACTGCTGACAGTAATACGCTGTCTTTGATGGCGTCTTTTGATGTCAGGGTCAACGTATTCCCAGAAACGCTTACTTTCACACTGCTGTCTGGAGATGTGAAGGCAAACTGGGACAATACCCCATTGCTGTCGGCCAGCTTCAGTACATACTGGGAACCGTCCCATTCCATCTGTTTCGCTTCTGCGTCCTTCCTGGCAGATGCAAAGCTTGGGATTGTCTCATGCCCTGCCATGTTTGCTGCAATCTGCTGGTAGGCTGCGGACACGCCTGCATTTGCCCCTCCTGCACAGAATGCCTCAAAAAACTTGCCATCCACAAGCGCATAGGGGGCGTCTGCACCCCTGCACCCAGTCACGATTTCCCAGATAAGTATCTGCGTTGCGACCACCTTCTCATCCTCTGAGCCTGGAAGCGCTGCCATGCTCCCCTGGGAACCATAGAGCAATGCAAGGTTCACTGCGTTTTTCTGGCTACCGCTTAAAGCGTTCCATGTGTCCGATGCGTTCACTTGCAAGGTATTTCCAGAATGCAGGGAAACCCCAGGCTGGATGCAGAAGGCAGGCTCCCCGTCCGCATAAATCCTTGTCCTCACTTCCCCTGCGTCCCCGCAGTTATGCCCGTTATGACTCACAGACTGCTGGTAGCGGATGGCATTGCCCGCCCCGTCCAGGCAGTTCTCAAAGGTTATGGTTGCCTGTTCCGAAGCCGCTTTCATAGGCAGGGATGGATGCATGGAAACAACTGCCGCCGCTGCCATCAACAGGGCAAACCCTCTCTTCAATCTCTCTTTGATTTTCTTCTTCACTTTCATATCCTCCATTTCTAACCATAGATTTATAAATAAAAAATCCCTGCATTTTGCAGGGTATTGGGGGCTATCCTTCCCACGGTGTCATACAGGGAATGGATAGCCATACGGAGCCATTGGCTCTATATTGTTTTTTCGGCTGGTAATCGGCTGGTAACTGGAAGGGGTAGGGTGTGGGGAGGGGGAACCAGGAAACACCCCCGCATTTGGGCATACTGTCCCCCTGGCGGCTCTGTCTACCGTTCCCAGCCTTTGTCCCGTTCCTTTTTTCGGTACAGTTCCAATGCCTTGACAATCGTATCTTCCATCTGTTTCATGGACGTCCCTGGCGAAAAATACTTGTCAATACGTTTTTTGGGGATTTTAAACTGCTCGACTTGGTTCGGTTTTTCTTCTGACAAGATGGACAGTATCACATCCTCCCCCAGTTTCCCGCTTTCTGAAAACTTCCTTAATTTAATTGCCTGCGCATGGCTTGGCGTGCAATCCTCTGACTTCATGGTATCATACAATATTTCCTGCTGTTCTTTGGGCAGGTAGGATAATTCCACTGCTGGACGCATGGCAATTTTGCCGTTGTCCACCATATCCAGGATAGGAGAAATGAGTTCTGTCAGTCGGATATAGCGACGGATTGTTTCCCGACTTTCCCCCACTTCTTTTGCAAGAACTTCATTGGTACGCATTTTATTACTATCTGACACCATCGGTGTCAAATTATTTTTAGATGGTCTGCCCGCCTGCCTTTTCATTGCCTCCAGTTTCATCTTATAGGCAAAGGCTTTTTCTGATGGCAGGATTTCCTCTCTTTGCAGGTTTGAGTCGACCATTATCAGCACTGCTTCATCCTCTGTCACATTTCGGATGATACAGGGCATTTCTTTTTTCCCTGCCAGCTCACTTGCCATTTTCCGCCTGTGTCCGGCTATCATTTCATAGCCGCCCTCTGCTTTTTCCCTAACCAGCGCTGGCACTAACACACCATACTGTTTTACGCTCTCCGCCATATCCATCATGCTTTCATCCATCTTCACCTTAAATGGATGATTGGGAAAGTCAGTGATTTCCCCAATAGGAATGTCCTGAATGGATTCCCTGCTTTCCTCGTCCCGTTCCTCCTGTGTGCTGAACAGGTCATCGACTGAGGGAAGATTCAGTTTTATGCCGCTGCTTTTCGCCATCCCGCATCACCTCCCTCGTAAACGCTTCATATGCCTTTGCCGCTGCACTGTGTTTGTCATAGCTATAAATGCTCTGCCCTGCCGCGCTGGTTTCCGCTGCCTTAACTGCCACTGGGATGATGGTCTGGTAGACTTTGATTACCCTCCCATAATTCTGCTTCAGGCTGTCGGCTGTGGCACGGGCAAGGTTTGTCCTCATATCCGCCAGTGTCAGCAATACCCCATCTACCTTTAAGCCAGGGTTAATCTGCCGCTGTACCTTGCCAATGGTCTTTATAAGCTGCGTCATTCCTTTTAAGGGCAGGTAATGGGCTTGTACGGGGACAATTACACTGTCGGCTGCCGCCAACGCATTGATGGTCAGCATTCCCAGGCTTGGCATACAGTCAATCAGGATATACTCATACTCTTTTTTCAGCCCGCCGAGATAGGATTTCATGGTAAACTCCCTGCTCATGGCATTTACTAGCGTCATTTCCATGCCGGACAGCTCAATATTCGCTGGGATTAGGTCTACCCCCTCTTCATGGTGTAAAATCCCTTCCTGAAAATTGATTGGCTCGTCACGGATTGCCCGTTCCATCTGTGTTGACAATGTGACAGGCAAACTATCCTGGTCTGTCCATCCTAAAGAGGTTGTCAAATCCCCCTGCGGGTCTGCATCCACAAGCAGCACTTTCTTCCCCTCATTCGCCAAACCTATGCCCAGGTTGACCGTGGTTGTGGTCTTTCCAGTGCCTCCTTTCTGGTTTGCGATGGCGATTACCTTGCATTTCGCCATTTCGGTTCCCTCCTTCCTTTGAAATATAATAGCTACCTCTTTATCAAAAAATAGAGACAGCTATGTAAAAATCTATTTGCCTACAAGAAAGTAAATAAATTAATTATTACTATGTAATATGTATGGGAATGTTATCATTCTATTAAAATTTGGAAAATAAAAACCCCATACAGATTTGTATGAGGCATTGACGGATGCATCTATCTTTTCATGCATCCCATAGATATGTATTTGATTTTAGGTCTACCATTACATTTTCATTAAATATTTGCAATAAAAAACCTGTAAACTCCAATGTTTACAGGTTTTCTCCAAACTCCCCGAGTTGGGCTCGAACCAACAACCCCACGGTTAACAGCCGTGTGCTCTACCATTGTTACAATCGCACACCGAACAGGGAGAAAAATAATTTAACAACCCGTAATCTGTATTCTGTCATAAATATATCTAATCATAACTCTTTTTTTATTGCAAGCATCTTTATAAATTAAACAATTTCTATATCCATCTGTTTATTATACCTTTTGAGATAACTGAAACAACATAAATAGATTCTTTCCTCGAAATAACTCAATGAAAAGCACTTTGCTGACGGGAGTATTATTTTTATATCAGGCAGTCTTTGGGCTGTATTGTTCCATATCCAATTCTGAACAGAACTGTTTATAAGTGACATTCATGTGTATGGTAATCTTATAATCTTTTCCTAATTCCACACGGTCAAAGAGTTGGCAGGCTATCATTTTTTTCTGTTCCAGGTCTGCTGTGTCAAATTCCTCTGCCCAGCTTTTAAAACGGCGGTAGGCCGGAAGGACTGCCTCAATCATTTCTTTTTTCTGGCTCATTTCACTGTCCAATTTTTCCAACTGCCTACTTCCTTCTGCAATTTTTGTTTTTATCACACTAATTGCTTCCTTTAAATCCTCTGGAGTATAAAGGCTTTCACCTAACAAAGTTTTCCCGATTTCTGTCTGCAAGGCTTCCAACTGCTTCTTATTCTTATCCAATTCAAATACAATTTTCCGCCTGCCCGCAATATGGGCTGCCTGTTGCTTTTTCAGGATTTCCTTATATTTTTCCTCTTCTGGCGCACCGTCCATACTTTCAAATACTTGGCGCATAATCTGGCTGACTGCTTCATCCACCTTTGCCGCAATATAATTCGTCTGTCCGTCGCATTCACAAAGCTTGTTCGCCTTGTGGTAACAGCGATATTTCAATACATCTTTCAGGTACTCGCTTCCATCTTTTCGGAAATAATGGTCTTTATGGTGAGTGGTTGTTATCCTGCCTCCGCAATGTGAGCAAAAGATATTCCCAGAAAGCATCGCCTCTCCTTTTGTTCTTATGGCAATCTGGCGTTTTTCTTCATCAACTGCCGCTCTTTGCCTTAATATCTCGTCAATTTGCTCAGCTTCTTCCCTGCTGATGATTTTCAACCGCTGTAATGCATCAGAAGTTTCCCCTTCACTGGTACATCCTCTTGCCAATGGTGCAGATAATATCCTTGTGATTGCCATGCTGGTAAATTTTTTTCCATTTGCAGTCTTATACCCTTGGTCATTTAGAAAATGTGCTATGACATAACTTCCTGTTCCGTTGTTGATGGTTTTTTCAACAATCTTCCGGTAAACCACATACTGCTCAAGGTCAATTTCAAATTTCTTCAGCTCCTGCCCTTTTCTGTTCTTGACCCCACTTGGCACTGTCCGGTATCCATAAGGCATTGCACCCCCTGTGTAAAGGCCATCCAATTTTAATTGTTGTATTCTTGTTTTAATACGGATTGACGTCTTTTCACTTTCTCCAGACGCCTGCCAGAAGCGGATGTAATTTGTCAGTTTGTCAACATGCGTTTCAAAACGCTGTTCTCCTTCTTTGACGCTCCACACTTCCACGCCTGCTGTCTTAACAAACCATTCCACAATGAATGGTGTTTCATCGTCAATGCGACCGATTCTGTCAAACATGAATACAAGCAGAACGTCAAATTCTTTCTTCAAGGCTGCATCCTGCAAATCAAGTATAGCATCCCTGTTTTTGGCTGACACTTTAAATCCCGACACACCTTTTTCCTCATATTCCTTTACGATTTTCCAATCCTGCCTGCATTTTACAAATTCCTGGCAGGCTCCCCTTTGCATGGGGATGTCATTTGCATTCCCTTCACTTACATTCACCTGTTTTTTTGTGGAAACTCGATACAAAGTGTAAACTCTTTTCATTGGCTATTTCCTCCCGTAATATAATTTCTACGGGATGCACTATATAAAATTTTCAAAGTACAGAAGATGGATATCCATCTGTACTTATTATAGGAAGAAACACATTCAGCCGCAAATGTGCAAATCTGTAATTTACACTGTCTGATCCCTGTTTCCAGAAGCCTGTTTATAGTACTACCCGCAAAGGCTTGTCATTCTTACTGGCATTTGGGGCTGACTATCTTCGTCAAATCCTCCTGCACCCTCTCATTATATGCATTTGACAAAATGGATTGCAATCTTTCAATTACACCCTCCACTGGTTTCGCCGGAAAGGACAGCGCAACACTGCACCCATTTATATCTTTTTCCACAACTGAACATTCTGCTTTCTGCATGGCATACACTTCCTTTCTTCTATATCCTGCCTAATATTCCCTATAGCCTGAATGTACTGATACATGAGCCTCAAAACATACAATAACTTACAAGGCCATAAGGATATAACCGAATAACATATAACGCAATTCTTCATGTCAGCTTCAGTTCTAAGCTGGCCGCAAGACACTGGTCTACTTGCCCCATATCCACTTCGTCCAGTTTTCCAATATAATCACGCAATCGTTGTTTGTCCAGCGTCCGTATCTGTTCCAGAAGCACTAAGGATTCTTCTTTCAACCCTGCATATGCTCTCACTTTGTAATGTGTGGGCAGTCTGTTCTTTTCTGACACTTTTCCCGACAACGCCGCCACAATAATGGTGGGGCTATATAAATTCCCTATATTATTCTGTATAATGAGGACAGGGCGGACACCACCCTGCTCCGAACCTATCACGGGGTCTAAGTCTGCATAATACATTTCACCCCTACAAATTTTTCCTGACATATTTTATCCTCCACAAAAGTTGCTAAGTAAAACAGCCTATTTGTCCCCGACACCCCGGCTCTCCTGCCTGCCATCCGAAATAACCGATTTTATGGCAGGCAAAGGGAAGTCATCAGGCGGCTGGCTGCTTACCAGCTCCACGGGAAAATTCCCCTCCGAGGATCTCTCCGAGCTGCCCTCATTTGTTGCGGCGTTTATATACCCAAATGGTACTTACGCACGACTTTATGACTAGACAGGAGTATCATTGTGCCTGTTGCCTGTTATCGCCCTGCCAGCAGCAAACTGACAGTTATAACCTGATATTTTTCGCTCGTCAAAACGGGCTGGAATTAACGCAAAAGACATATCTTTTTTTCATAAGGTTTTGCTGCTTTTGCCCGTATGGGTCTTGGCGTACCGGCTATTGCGGCTTACGTTTTTCACGATAACAACAGGAATGTGCCTGATGAATGGGTATGAAATTGTCAAGGTTCGCTCTATTCCTACTAAAAAGAAACAGATGAGTTGGGATAAATTTCCCTTCTCATCTGTTTCCTCACTCAGAAGCCTTTTTTCAACCACCTATTTTAAAAATTTTTTCATTCTTTTTTCCGCTGCTGAAATAGACTTTGCCACGGCCTGAAAAGAACAATGCTCTTCCCTGGCAATCTGCTGATATGTCAACCCTTCAAAATAGTATTGAACAATCCTGCGCCTCTGAACCTCCGGCAAGTTTACAATTGCCTTATGTAACTGCTCCACCTCAAGCATGTCCAAAACCCTCTCTTCTATGCCCTCTGGTTTTTGAAATGCCCTTTGGTTCAATGTCTGCTCACATACTTTCGACTGTTCCAGATGCCTGTCCCACACGTTCAGATAAACTAAATCTTCCAATTCGAAGTCATTAAAAGCCTGGAAAATATGTTCACTGATTTCAATTTCCTACAAAACACCTTGTCCATCTTTAAAAGAGACGTAATATTGCCCAGCGTTCTCATTTAAGGTATATGGATTGTATTTATCCTTTCTTCTTTTCGGACGGTTATTCTCCATGTCCTTTCCTCCAATCTGAAATTTTTTAAAATTCAGATTGGAGGGTGGGGAACGTATTCTGTGAAATAGCCTTTGTTGATATATTTCAACAAATACAACCTGTTCTTTATGCTGTCCACACATAAAAAATATGGGATTCGTCATAATATTCCAATTTTTGGTATCAAAAAAAAGACGAGCCATCACCGACTCGCCTACATTATTTAACTTCCAAATATATGGACTTTTCACCTTTTCTAACGTAAAGCTCTACTTCCCTTAATAAAAACAGAACACCATATAAAAATAAAACTATTTGAGAGAAATTTTGCCAAATCCTTATAAAACTTTCTTCTTATAAAATAGCAAGGATATTTTCAAGCTTTTTCATATCTTTACCCGCATAACTAATATAATTTGAATAACAATAGTCGCTATTGCACTGTTTTTCATCAAAAAATGCTTCTTAATATAATTTTCTTCTAAATATGTGTAAAAAAGAAGTGGTGCTGCCATTTTAAAGCATAGCTGCGCCACTTCCATAAATTCCTTATCCTCTACAGTTCCTCTATCGTTCAGAACTGAAATCGCTCTCCGTTTAGGTCCAAGCGAATAAATTATAACAAAATAGCTTTTATACTTTTAAACCATCATTTCTGAGTAGACAACAATTTGGAAAGCAATTCTTCATTGCGCTTTAATGCATTATCATGAGCAACACTTGGAATGAACCATTTATTCCCTGCCTCCCCAATTCTTCCATTTTCCACAATACACTTCGTTCCATTTAGAGAAAATTCTCTACTTGTATCTATTCCCAATTCTTCAAGCAAACTTAACAGCATAGGCGTATGTTCCTTCCAAATTAAGGCAGCTGGCCACTGTTGATCCGCAAAATGAATAAGTGCATTCAAACTATATTCCAAATGACGGACTTTTTCATCATCGGCTGCACTCCCGTTTCCATAACCATCAGCCTCCACACACTTCTCCCCTACCTTTAATTTATAACCATTACCCAAATCAAACACATCACCCACTGCAAAATTCATACTGTTTGTTGCAAAATCACAAGCCTTTGACTGATGTGTCTTAAATGGAATATTTTTTCCCCAGCCCTCCATTTCTTCCAACGAAAGCATAGCTGGCGCATAACACGTCAATACTTTATCCCCATTTACAGTGTATGTGAACTCCTCTCCACTAACAATCTTGCAAGTAATCTCACATTCTGTTGTGTCAGAAGCAACCCATGCACTGTTTCCCTGAAATGACCCTTTGGCATATGCCATCTCAATTGCATTTTTTATTCCTGATCTTTTCGCTGTATCATACCCATTGAGGATAGTTGAAGATTCTGCAGACAATGTTCCGTTGAAATAATCCACAAATTCATCGGGAGAACCATCTTTGCTTGACAATTTTCCTGTCTGTGAATTATAAATATAAGTCTGGACAGACCCAATTCCGGTAATGTTCATTCATTTCCTCCTTCTACTGCTACATAAATATGGTGTAAATTATGATTATGAAATAAATTTAGAAAATTCACTGCTCAAATTAATACAATCTTTGTATTGTTTGAAAATCCCAGCCCCCAAATATTCATCCATCATCATCCTACATATTCCAATCCAATTTTTTTTGGAAGATGCAAAGTTTTCTAATAATCCGGTATCAAATGTATACCCATTGGAACAAGCGTTTATGTCAATACACTTCAAAGTTTGCCAGCTTCCAAATTTTCCTCTTGCCCCTGGATTTTTATCATCCATGTAATTGCAAAGCGCAAACATTTCTAATTCCGTAGCATTGGCTGGATTTACTTTGGTAATATCCACATTATAATATTCCACTTCGTTATTTGGTTTACGAAGCAGAACTTGAACAATGGGATGATCTTTTGTAGATTCCTCTGCATATCTTGCTGCCATGCCATAAGAAATATCGCTGTCTGAATCTTTCAGAAAGCCGATACCTAACACTTCACCTTCTGATACTTCTTCCACCTTTTCCATGCTGTCTTTGTTTTCCATCTGAATTTGAAATGGCTCTCTAACATTTTTTTGATCATCATAAACCATTTCTGCAAACGGATTGCCGATTACATTATTTATACTAATATCCATAATCTTTCTCTCCTATGATTTAAAAAATTTATTATTCGAGAAATCACTGCCTTGCATTTTATAACAGGGCAATGATTCATAACTCTATGGAAGTACAAAAAGCTTAGATGCTCCTATCTGATTGAAAGGGCTTCTTGCATTAATGAACGTAGCGGATGTACTGACAGACGTTCCAGATACAGATGAAGAATAAATTACCCCACTATGAAAATAGTGTATATATCCCACCACAATATTGCCTTGAGTAATATATTGTTCTTCTTTTGAGTTTTCAGGGCATAACCTTCCGTTCCAGTACACACTTCTACTTTTACTGGTACCCATTTCCTTAACAACAACGTGGATTTCATCTTTTTCATCCAGTGCTAAATCAATAATTTGAACACTTGTTAAAGGAGGAGCAGCAAGTCTGAAAGCATTCTCAGAAAATTCCTTAGATACACTCTTCTGCAATTGTTCAGCTTCTTCTTCTGAAAGAGCGCTTTCTGAAATCCGCCTCCAACCATCTGGAAGATAGTCATTTTTTTCAGCTGCTTCTGCTTTTACTGAAGCGCCCGCTAATAATGTAACAGTTAAAACAAATGCTCCTATAAAATGTAATATTTTGCTAATCTTTAACATATTTTTTTCCTTTCTCTTGAGAAATTTTTGTATTTTTCTGGTGAATGGATAAACATTAAAAATATTCTGTAATTCTATATGTATAAAATGCAGAATTTATTCTAATTCATTTCCAGGATACGGCTCCATAATGCATTGAAAAGTCCCATTTAAAGCACCAGACCATTGTGTAACATGGCGGTTTCTGGCACATTTCGCACCAACAGTCCAAATCCCTCCTAATGAAACACCACTAATATTGTTTATGGTACTTGAGCCTGTACCACTCGTATTGTAATACGTTTTCCCTCCAAATACTCTCATATACTTATCCACTTCTGAACATGGATTACCTTTTGTAAAATTATCTGTAATAGACATATTTACAATTGACGTATTCTTTGGGACAATTGAATTATTCAAATTTAATGATAACGTTTCATAGTTTCCTGAAAGATAAAATCCACCTACTGGATAATCTGAAATACGAAACGTCTGGATTGCAGATCCTACATAAAAGTAATAGGGTTTGTATCCTGTCCAATCGCCGCCATTATTAATTCTTATATAATATTTACATGTTTCCTCAGCCTCAAAATAAAAATATTTTTCAGATTTTTTTGAGTATATAGGCTTTTTTTCAGGATTTGTTGTATAATAATACCTATTACCATCTGATGATTCAAAATACACTTCGATAAAACAATTTGACAAGCCAACATTTCTTAAATCCACAAAATATGTCTCACCAGCCATAAGATTGACAGAATACCAATCTTCATCAGTTTCATTATGAAGGCTGCCCTCTTTCATCCCCAATCTGAATAAATCAGTTTTTGTAGAAATGGATGTACATGAAGTTGGTATCTTGCTATATGGATATGCTGCTTCCAAGGAATCATTTGATTCCCATCTGTCTGGATTACTCGTTGCAGTTACTTGTGGCTTGTAGACACTAAACAAATCATCCGCCTCTTCACAAGTTAATTTTTCAGGTTTCTGTTCAAAGAGTTTAAGAGAATCCAGACGTTGTTCTAAACTGGTGATTTGAACATTGGACTGCTCTACATTATTGACTTCCGCAGCCTTTACTGGTATGTTGCCCAACATACTAACCACCAATGCCATACTTAAAATAGAGCGTATTTTCATATTTTTCCTTTCTTAAATGTATTTTAATTTTACCGTTCCTGCCAAAAGGGATATACCTACCATAAAAAAACATATAGTAATTGCAATAACCATTCTTTCTTGCTTAAAACATAAAGCAAAACACAACACCATTCCTTCCACCAACAAAAACCCCCTTGATTTCATTTGATACATTTTATGCTCTAGTTCATCTAAAGGCTTATTAGGGTTACCTACAGGTGCTAAAAAAAATATAATTATTGAAAAGGCTAATGCAATCAAAAATATTGTCATCATTTCCCATTCAAATTGAAAAAAGATAACAAAAGAAATTAAAATCATTGTTATAGATGTAATAAGACATCTCCCTCTTGTTTTTGCATGAAATCCACCTGCATATTTTCTAAGTGGAAAAGCCAATAACCACACCATAAAACTATCCAATGTATGGTGAAAAAAAGCTCCCATAACAAGAATAACAAGTATTCCCACAATATTGCCTATTAAGTTTTCCAATCCATAAGTTATAATATTGGTTTCATCCTCTAATATGACATTATCATTAAGAAGGCTTTTCGTAAGCATTGCCGCCAGCTTCAAAATTTCCGCAATTTTTTAAGTTCATCCGGCTCTTTTGGCTGATAATTCCATAATGGGCAAGCAGTATTCGCTTCTATACTAGCAGATTTCTTTGCAATTTTTGCAATTACTTTTTTAATTTTTATTGCAACTGATGCTTTCATTGCGCCCCTCCTTTCTCCGCAATATATTATCATATATATTTCTTCTATGCCGATTGTTGTAAAAAATGGGATATAAAAATGTCATAATTAACCTATAAACTTAATTTTCCCTTTTAAACTTTATCAGCTTGTACCAGATATAGAATGACTTTTACACAGAAACGCCCTTCTTTCGGATAAATTTCTAAAATACCATGATATTTTTCAACAACTTTTCTCACACTTTTTAACCCGTAGCCATGATTTTCTTGAGCTTTCTTTGTAGTATAAACCTGTCCATTTTTGAAAAATTCTTGCGGAACTCCCGCTTCTGAATAACTGTTTTCTATTTCAATTCTTAAGATTCCCTGACTTAACCGAATGATAGCATTTAAAGTTTTCTCTTCTGTCTTTACTGCTGCTTCAATTGCATTTTCCAAAAGATTTCCCAAAACAATATTAATGTCAAAAGAATGACTAATTTCTTCCGGAATTTGTATTTTAACATTAACATTTAGCAAAGATGTTTTTGCCCGTTGTACCATATAATTTATGACACTGTCTATTTCTATATTTCCAGATGATACGAGCTCATTTGGATTCTTCATAAATCTTTCCATATCTTCAATATATTCCAGCATAGAAGATGTATTGCCTTTCATTGCTAACAATTTTAATTCATTCAGATGATGTTTCATATCATGTTTTAATAGTTTCAGTTTTTCTTCACTTTCAAGTATGATTTTTATCTGGTTTGCATAGATTTTAACCTTCTGTTTTAGAGTCTCGTTCTCATAATGTTGGGTAAATAACCTCAACAGCATATTGTACAAATACAAAAGCAAAAAGTTAATAAATAAAAATCCTATAGTTACAATTAAAAGAACAGTCTGGGAACTACTTTCTACATACATCAGCAAACTAAACGTAACAATACTGGATATTGGAACCAGCATCATCGCTAAAGGCAGATTCTGTACCATATCTTTGCCCTTTTTGTAAACCACAATTTTTTCTGCCAGCAGCTCGCATATAAAAAAAAGAAAAACCATAATTACTGAAGAAAAATTATTGGTTTCTTGTCCATACTTGTATTCTATAAAGGGCAATGTAGCCGCCGTATCACATATCATATTAATTAAATAAATAGAGCAGCCAATAAAAAAGCTAGTTTTCAAAGATTTTAGATACATACATGTAAGAAGAATAATTCCAAATAAATTTACTATCAGATTCACCCATGCAGAATGAAACATGAGATAACTTCCTGTATTCACTAAAAAAAAGGTTGCAAAAGCAAAACACCTTGCAACCCTTTTTTCTTCTTGATCCATAGATTTCTCTTCAAATACTTTTATGTATCTGTAGATGAGGTAAATACGAAATAAATTGGTTAATAAAATAATAAGATTTACCATAATACAATTCCCCTTTTATTCTTCCCTTAGTATCTTTTCCCTAACCTGTTTTCTGTTTGCTTTACTTATCGGCAAAATAGTTCCATTTGTTAATTCTACAGCATCATAAGCATAGTGCATCACATATGTTTGGTTTATAATATAGGAATGATGGATATTTAAAAAACTGTCAGGAAGCTTTTTGCACACATCCTTCAGCTTTCCGTAAAATTGTTTTTCCCCATGAATTGTAAATATCTTTATTTTTCTCCGTTCACTAGAAAAATAAAGAATATCTCCAAAAGAAATATAGTAAAAATCATATCCTATTTGAAATTCAAATTTACCCATATTCTTTTTTAAGATTTTAATAGCCAGATTCAACGTTTCATTTATATCTTCTTGTGTAATTGGTTTTACCAGGAAATCCATCGGCTGCGTTTTAAACAATTCCTGAGCATAAGATGATTTTCCTGAAATATAGATAATTTGCATATTCCTATCTTCCAAACTGTTTCGTATAAAATTTCCAGTCTCAATACCTGTCATTTTAAATAATTCAATATCTAAAAATAAAATATCTACTTGCTGTCTTTCCCGAAGATAATCACATAACTTTTCTCCAGAATACCATACTTTTATTTCTACAGGAATACTCTTATCTTCCATATATTGTAAAATCATTTTTTCCAGAGAAGAACAGATATTTTTCCCATCATCGCATATCCCAATATTATACATACCAAACTCCATATTTGAATACTTATGTATCAGATTTCAATACTATATAGTAAAATAATCCAATTAGTTGCTAATTAGCCTCATTAAACTCCTATATTTCCAAATCCATCTCTATTTTTATTACAGTAATAATTATATCGTCAGGAATACATTTTTTTTGATACTTTTTCTTCCTAAAATATCTTTCTCTCTTAACTTCATTTTTCCATCTTTGCCCATATATGTACCATAAAACATTTTATGAAAATTTTTTTCTATGCAGGCCGTATACAGACGATTTATAATAAAAGTTTTATTTCATAGTAGTATTACATAATAAATAGCAAAAGAAAGGCAGGGAACAATTGCCCGTCTTTCTTTTGCCATGAACTAAAATACTGGACAGCCATATCCATAAATTCTACGGTCTCCCAAAGGATAACTGCGCCTTGCCACTTTATCCTTGCTGTTCCCTTCCACGGTATGCACCACACCATCTGCCACGTTCTCCACAATCCCCACATGGTCGATTGTTCCATCGTTTTTCCAGTCAAAAAAGATGATGTCACCTGCCACTGGGACAGAACTGCCATCCTGAAACTGACCTTTCGTTTGGAACCATCTCGCACCATCGGAACAAAGGGAGAATTTTGGAATTACGCCACTCTCTAAATAGCCGCATTGTTCCCCACACCACGACACGAAACAGGCGCACCACTCCACACGGCTTCCAAACCCGTACCAGCTCCAATAGGTATCTCCGCTGTTCCCTTCCTGGGTAAGCGCCACCTGCACAATTGCCTGGTTTCCGGTTCCTGCTGGGATTCTGCCAAAAGCATAATACTGAAGGACATGGGGGACATACTGTTTGTCCCCGTAGCTTTTCCATCCCATTTTCTTCGCCATCATTTCAGAAAATTCAACAGCTCCTGCCGCTGTATAGCCCCCGTAATTGTTTTTTGCCCACTTAATATATCCGTTACCATAATTGTACCCTTGTAACGCCAGCTTGATACGCTCCATGTCAATAGGGCTTTCCGCTTCCGCTTCTGTCAGTTCTGCTTTCAGCGCCTGCACTCCACATGCAATGGAATATTCCGGTTCTTTGATGCCATTGGGTTTCCTTGGGTATTTCTTGTTATAAGGACACTGTGAACTCTGCATGGGGTCATTTCCCCTTCCGCCGCTTTCCTGCATCATCACAGCCATAAGCAGCTCTACATATTCGCCAATCCCATACTGGTCTGCATATTTTTGTATGACTGGCCGATATGCCTCTACTTCTGCACTGACTGGATTTACCGTGCTTAAATTGTCGCCCCCTGTCATATGAAATACTGCGCCAAATAAAAGAATGACAATCAAAATAAGCGCTGCCGCCCACCCACCAGCGGCAAGGGCGGCAATGAAAGCTTTTGTTGCTGCAACTGCTGCCTTTGCTGAAGCAGACGCCGCTTTTGCTGCGGCTTTTACTGTTTCCCCTGCTGCCCTCGCTGCCTGCTTTGCTGCCCTCGCTGCTTTTTCTGCCATCTTTGCAGAAGTCCTTGCGGTCTTTTGTGCCGTCTTTGCCCCTTTCTGGCTCGTCTTAACTGTGGTTTTCGCCGTCTGCTCGGCTGTCTTGATGGATTTTCCTGTGCCTTTGACAGCTCCTTTCCTGACGGGCTTTATTGCCCGCCCAGAATAATGGTTTGTCTTAATGGTCTTTTCGCTGTGTTCCAGGGTCTTAATCGTCTGCTTTGGCAATTCCCGCACTTGGATTCTGCCAATTTCTGAAACCCTCTGCTGACTTGTCCGCTGCACAGCTTTTCGCTGGCTCTCCCGCCATATGGTTTGTTCCTGTGCTTTTCGCTGCCCTGCCTGCTGTATGGCTTGCCGCTGTGTCTGTCTCTGTTGCAAAGGCTGCTGCCCTGCCTGTGCATTTTTATTTTTTGCTCCCTGGCTTTTGGTCTGGTAAGATTTCCCCTCCTGTGCCGAAGAAAAAGAGGGACACGGCTCCTTTCCAGAAGTATGTCCCTCTCCATTTTCCTGTTTTATTATTTCTACCATCCGGCGTATTTCTTTTCTTTGGTTTTTCTTTTTCCTGCTTTGCTGTCTGACTGGATGAACAGCTTCATGGATCACCCTGTCAGCCCCATGCGCCATTCTATTTTCTGCATAATCGGCAGGGGTTTCACTTTCCTGGCTTTGCATCTGTGTCTGCCCCGTGGATTCCTTTGTGCGGATATAGGCATGTTTCATATGCCCTGTGACGGCTTTTGCCTGATCTAATGCTTTTATATCCTTGCAGACTTGACGCGTTCGGATTTCTTTCGCCATCGCCTGCCTCCTTTCCTAATTTTTAAGATGGCATTGACATTCGCCCTGCGTTCTCTTAGTTCTGCAAACGACTGGATGATATGCCCCTGCCATCTTTGGCGTATGGCAAATTTCTTTTATGCCTATTTCTTTTTTGCCACTACCACAAAACGCCCGTTCTTCCTGGAATATTCACAAGTAGACAATGTGACCAGTTTATCCCCGCATTGGGCTGTCGCTGCTGTATCATATAGTGAAAGTGATTTACACTTGTCCACATAATCCTGAAATGCTTTTTCTGTTTCTGCGTTGGCAAATAAATAGAACGGAAATCCTGCCCCGTCATACACTGTGGTCTTGAATGCTGCAATGACCTCATATTCCGCCTGTTCTGCCAGCGTATCAAAGCGGACGGTTTTGTGTTTTTCATAGAACGACTTATCCTCATACTCTAACAGCCCCGAAAACATTGTTCCATTTTTCATTTGATGCCCATAGATAAGAATGTTGTCGCTTGGCTCAAATGGGCTGCAATGTTCCGCAATATAAGGCACGCCATAAGCGCTGTATGCTTTCTCAAAGTTGTGTTTGAGATAGAAGTCTGGCTTCTCTGGCGTATACATGACCGGATAGTTGATATTGGTTCCCTCAATGGACACCCATCCTGCCAGTTCATTGTTCTGTTGGAAAAGTTTCTGGTATTGCTCTAACGGGGACTGGTTCCCTCTCTGTGGATTCTCTCTTTTTGGCATTTTTCCCCCTGGTTCCCCTGCCACTTCCACCACTTCTGCCAGATGCGCAAATGCTTCTTCTGCATTCCTGGCGCTGGCAATGTCATGAATGACCTGGTATAGTGAAAAAACAAACAATGCCGCACAAAGCATAAATCCTGTCAGATATATTCTTTTCTTCATGCTAACTAACCTCCCTAAACTTTTGTCGCTTATCTTGCCTTTTCCTGGACTGGATTTCTCAGGCATGACTCTATGTTTTTTTTGCCTTTCATCCTCTTTAACTCTGCCCTAACAGAAGATTTCTTTTCCAAACTTGCAAACTGCCCCATCCGATTCATAGCTTTCTCTGTCGCCCGCTCCATACCAGAAAACAAACTTCCGCAGGATAATAATGCCATCTGCGTTTTTGCAAGGATTCCTTTGTCTTTCGTGCGTTCCCCTGGTTCTTTTATCCGCCTGCCAAGCAATGCCCTGCCCACATTTTTTGTGTGTTCCGCGGCTTTGTGCAGCTCGCCGCTGACAGCCGCTATCTTTGCCGCATGTTTATCCATGCTCTCCACTCCGCTATGCAGCGCATCCTTCAGCAAAGACAGGGCAGAGGGGATTTTCATGGCGGACACTGCCTTTCGCAATGCATCCACCCCTTTTTCATGAAAAATTCCCACTGCATGTCTCGCAGAACGGATGAAATTCTCCTTTACAAGCGTGAGTTTTCCACCGATTTCCTGCACCTTTTCCTCTGCCTTCCCCACAATCCGTGCTGCGGCTGCTTTGATGCCCTTATCCTGTATTTGTTCCAACTGCCCACGGACTTCTTTTAGTTCCCCCAACACCTTATGAAACTGTTTTTCCATCCCCTCAAGGTAATTTACCAAAGATTCCACTTCTTGAAATTCTTTTGTAAGCCCACTATCCTCCAATACCTGAAACAATCCGGCGATTTCCGGCTGTTCCTTTAAATGGCTCTGAAATTCTTCTCCCATGATGTGTTCCCTCCTTACTGTTGAAACTCTTTTTATAAGAATTGCATTTCTGCCGTCGATACCTCCACGGTTCTAATTTCCCACCTGCGGCGGAAAGCAGTAATATTTTTCCCTTTCCGCCACAGTATAGGAATGCTTTATTTTTTATCTCTTTCTATTTGCCCCATCCTCCCCTGGTTTCGTTGTCATCAATTTATATAACCGTGTGTTGCTAGGGAATTTATTGATAAACGGCACCAGGGAACTGCCATATTTGATTAAGCCACACCCTGCATCCGCATTGGTGATATAGCCCATCTGCTCATTTGAGATATTTAACAAATCAGCAAGCTGCTGGCGGTCAGAAGGCGCCTGGTTGAGCATCACGATATACTCACTGTTTGACAGCATGGTGCTGGCAAGCACGGAGTCCAGCAAGTATTCCACATTCTGCGTGATGGCGTTAGGGAACGCATTCCGTTTCCGAAACCGTCTCCATGCAGAATTGAAGAATGCGCCAGAATACTCATTTTCAAATACCACATGAAACTCGTCCAAGAAAATATGGGTGCGCTTCCCTTTCTTCCAGTTCTCTGTCACACGGTTTAACATGGCGTCTGTAATAACCAGCAAGCCCATTGTTTTCAACTGCTTGCCCAAATCCATGATGTCATAAACCACCATGCGGCTGTTTACGTCCACGTTGCTCTCATGGGCGAATGCATCAAGGCTTCCACTTGTAAAAAGCTCCAGCGCAAGGGCAAGGTCTTTTGCCTCTTTTTCTGGCTGTTCCAGCATTTTTTCACGCAGGATGCATAACGTCGGCACTGCCCCTCCGTTTTGGTAATCTTCATAAACTGCGGCAGTACAGCGGTCTATAATGGATTTTTCCTTTGCGCTCACGCCTTTGACATCAAGCTGCTCAAAGAGGGACAGCACAAACTCCGACTTGTCAATGACCGGATTCCCGCCATCGCCATACCCTTCCACCATGTCCATTGCATTGATGCGGTCACGGCTCCCCGCTGCAATCCGTATCACTTCGCCGCCCATCGCCTCTATCAAAGAGGCGTAGTCGGCTAAGTCGGGGCGGTTACCCGCCCTTTCTCGCCTAAGAACCGTAC
>ERZ778516.444-NODE-444-length-34469-cov-10.178735_pt1 | contig 34469 bp, 33 predicted proteins | sample MGYA00510342_ERZ778516 | MGnify/ENA primary metagenome ERZ778516 (study PRJEB29527, sample SAMN07138961) | mouse gut metagenome | material: feces | host: mouse | place: China:Nanjing | collected 2016-01-25 ...
GGAAAACATATGATAGACTCATTTCAAAAAAACAAAAAAGGAATCCTGCTAATGCTGGTTTCCTCCGTCTGCGTCTGCATCGGCCAGCTTCTATGGAAACTGTCGGCCGAAGAAGGGATCCTTGTGCTGCTGGCTGGGTTTGCCTTTTACGGGGTCGGGGCGATGGTTATGATACTTGCCTACCGCTTTGGGAAGCTGTCCGTCCTCCAGCCTATGCTCAGCTTAAATTATGTGCTGAGCATCCTTCTGGCCGCGCTGGTGCTGAAAGAGGAAATCACCCTCTTAAAATGCACAGGGGTGCTTATCATTATTGCAGGGGTAATCCTGATTGCAGGAGGTGACGGGGAATGATATTTTATATTGCAGTGCTTTTTGTGATGACGTTCCTTGGGGCGACGGCATCCCTGTTTTTGAAAAAGGCCTCCGGCTCCGAGGGGATTTTGGCGCTGATGCAGAATGTGAACTTTTATCTTGGGGGGATGCTTTATCTGCTGGCGGCAGTTTTGAATATTTATATTTTGAAGTTCCTGGAATACTCCGTGGTACTGCCGCTGACTTCCCTTACTTATATCTGGACAATGGCCCTGTCTTATTTTGTCCTGAAAGAAAAGATTACAGGAAGGAAAATGCTTGGGGTGGCGCTGATTTTGGCAGGCGCGGTGGTAGTATCCATGTAACAGGTTAAGGAAACGCACAAAGTAATTGAAATTTCATAGGAAGTATATTAGAATTAAGTACGGATAGCAACTAAAAAGGAAAACAGGAAAACTACAATTTCCCAAATACCTGAAAGATGAAACAATCGGAGGTAAAAACATGTACCCAATCGTAAAAAAGAAAAAGCTGGCAGACAAGATTTTTCTTATGGACGTAAAAGCCCCCCGGGTGGCAAAGTCCTGCCTGCCCGGGCAGTTTGTAATTGTGAAAATGGATGAGGAGGGGGAACGGATTCCCCTTACTGTCTGCGACTATGACAAAGAAGCAGGGACTATCACCATTGTATTCCAGACCGTAGGCGCATCCACCCAGCGGATGGAGTCCCTGGAGGAAGGGGACGCGTTCCAGGATTTCGTAGGCCCACTGGGATGCGCATCGGAGCTGACGGAAACGCCCATCGAAGAACTGAAACAGAAAAAAATCGTATTTATTGCCGGCGGCGTAGGGACCGCCCCTGTGTACCCGCAGGTAAAATGGCTCCATGGGCAGGGAGTAAGCTGCGACGTGATTATGGGCTCTAAGACGAAGGACTTGCTGATCCTGGAGGAAGAAATGAAGGAAGTGGCAGGGAACCTTTACGTGACTACCGACGACGGCAGCTACGGGTTCCATGGGATGGGCACCAATCAGCTAGAGGAGCTTGTAAACAACGGGAATACATATGATTTGTGCATTGCAATTGGCCCTATGGTTATGATGAAATTCGTCTGCCTCCTTACGAAAAAATTAAATATCCCAACCATTGTTTCCTTAAACCCCATTATGGTGGACGGGACCGGGATGTGCGGCGCATGCCGGGTAACGGTAGGGGACAAGGTGAAATTTGCCTGCGTGGACGGCCCGGAATTTGACGGCCATCTGGTAGACTTTGACCAGGCCATGAAACGCCAGCAGATGTATAAAACAGAAGAAGGAAGAAGCATGTTAAAGCTAACCGAGGGTGATACCCACCACGGCGGATGCGGACAGTGCGGAGGTGACAAATAATGGATGTAATGAAAAAAGTCCCGGTAAGGGAACAGGAGCCACAGGTACGCGCCAAGAATTTTGAGGAAGTATGCCTTGGCTATAACAAGGAAGAAGCCATGGAGGAGGCAGGGCGGTGCTTAAACTGCAAGAACGCCCAGTGCGTCAAGGGCTGCCCGGTAGCCATAGACATCCCGGGGTTTGTCTGCCAGATAAAAGAAGGGAAATTCGAAGATGCTTACCAGACCTTAAGTAAGTCCAGCGCCCTCCCGGCAGTCTGCGGCCGTGTCTGCCCACAGGAAAGCCAGTGCGAAGGGAAATGCATCCGCGGCATCAAGGGCGAGCCTGTTTCCATTGGCAAGCTGGAACGGTTTGCCGCAGACTGGGCAAGGGAACACCAGATTAAGCCCCAGCCGGCAGCGGAAAAAAATGGCCGCAAGGTGGCGGTGATCGGTTCCGGCCCTGCAGGCCTTACCTGCGCCGGGGATTTGGCAAAAATGGGCTATGACGTGACAATTTTTGAAGCCCTCCATGAACCGGGCGGCGTATTGATTTACGGCATCCCGGAATTCCGTCTGCCAAAGAGCGGGGTAGTGGCAAAGGAAATTGAAAATGTAAAATCCCTTGGGGTAAAAATTGAAACAAATGTGGTAATCGGGAAGGCAGGGACCATTGACGGGCTGATGGAGGAGGAAGGCTTTGAAGCGGTATTTATCGGCTCCGGGGCAGGGCTCCCAAGGTTTATGGGGATTCCCGGCGAACAGGCCAACGGGGTATTTTCCGCGAATGAATTCCTCACAAGGAATAACCTGATGAAGGCATTCCAGGAAGAATATGACACCCCCATCATGCGTGGGAAAAAGGTTGCGGTAGTAGGCGGCGGGAACGTGGCTATGGACGCCGCAAGGACAGCCCTCCGGCTTGGGGCTGAGGTCCATGTAGTATACAGAAGGAGCGAAGCGGAGCTTCCGGCCCGTGTGGAGGAAGTGCACCATGCCAAGGAGGAAGGCATTATTTTCGACTTGCTTACAAACCCAACGGAAATTTTAGTGGATGAAAACGGCTGGGTCAAAGGCATGACATGCATCCGCATGGAGCTGGGCGAGCCAGATGAATCGGGCAGGCGCAGCCCTGTGGAAGTCCCGGGCTCTGAATTTGACTTAGAGCTGGATACCGTCATCATGTCCCTGGGGACTTCCCCGAACCCGCTGATTTCTTCCACCACCAAAGGGCTGGAGGTTAACCGCAGGAAATGCATTGTGGCAGAGGAAGAAAACGGCGCAACCAGCAAACCAGGCGTATTTGCAGGGGGCGACGCAGTGACAGGAGCGGCAACGGTGATCCTTGCCATGGGCGCAGGGAAAGCGGCTGCAAAAGGGATTGACGAATACCTGTCCGGTAAGTAAATCGTAGTTTAGGAGGAAATTTCAGATGAAAGACGTAACAATTTCAGATAATATTGTGTATATCGGGGCAGATGACAGGGATTTGGACCTGTTTGAAAGCCAATATGTGATCCCAAACGGGGTAAGCTATAATTCCTATGTGATTTTGGATGAAAAAGTAACCGTTATGGATACCGTAGACGCAAGGCGGAGGGAAGAATGGCTGGAAAATCTGGAACAGGCGCTGGCAGGCCGCACGGTGGATTACCTTGTGGTTTCCCATATGGAACCGGACCATGCAGCGAATATACAAGTGCTTGCAGAAAAATACCCCAACATGCAGTTAGTGGGCAATGCCAAGACCTTCCCCATGCTCCAGCAGTTTTTTGACATGGATTTAACAGGCCGTACCCTTGTGGTAAAAGAAGGGGATACCCTGAACTTAGGGAGCCATGAGCTGACATTCGTAATGGCGCCTATGGTGCACTGGCCGGAGGTTATGGTTTCCTATGAGAAATCAGAAAAAATCCTCTTTTCCGCAGACGGCTTTGGGAAATTCGGTGCGCTGGACGCAGAGGAAGACTGGGCATGCGAAGCAAGGCGGTATTATTTCAACATTGTAGGGAAATACGGCGCACAGGTGCAGGCGCTGCTGAAAAAAGCGGCCGGCCTTGACATTGCCATGATTTGCCCCCTGCACGGCCCTATCTTAAAAGAAAATTTAGGCTATTACCTTGGGAAATATGAAACTTGGAGCAGTTACCAGCCAGAGGACGAGGGCGTTTTGGTAGCCTATGCATCCATCCATGGGAATACGAAAAAAGCGGCTGTTAGGATGAAGGAAATTCTGGAAGCAAAGGGCGCGAAGAAAGTGGCAGTTGCCGACCTGTCCCGGGACGATATGGCAGAAGCCATTGAGGATGCTTTCCGTTATGATAAGATGGTGCTTGCGGCAGCTACATACGATGGCGGCATGTTCCCATGCATGGAAGATTTCCTCCATCATTTAAAGAGCAAAAATTTCCAGAAGCGCACCGTAGCCTTAATGGAAAACGGCTCATGGGCGCCAATGGCAGCAAAAACGATGAAGGGCGTTTTGGAGCAGATGAAAGAAATTACAATCTGTGACAAAATAGTTTCCATCAAATCCACCATGAAAGAAGCAACTATCCCAGAAATGGAAGCGCTTGCAGAGGAGCTGCTGGCGAAATAGGAGAACGTAATGAATTTGTTTGATATTGTAGGGCCGGTCATGGTAGGCCCTTCCAGTTCCCATACGGCAGGGGCAGTGCGGATTGGCCGGATTGGATGGCGGCTTTTGAATGAGCCAGTGGCAAAAGCAGAAATTTACCTCCATGGATCCTTTTTGGCAACGGGAAAGGGCCATGGGACAGACCGTGCGCTGGTGGCGGGGCTTTTAGGCCTTACAGCCGACGACGGGCGGATTCCGGACAGCTTTGCGCTGGCTAAGGAGCGGGGCATGGAATATTCCTTTGCAGGGATTGAGCTCCGGGACGCCCACCCCAATTCCGTGCTGATGAAGCTGACGGGGGCAAAAGGCAGGCGGCTGGAAGTCATTGCGGCGTCGCTGGGGGGCGGGCGTATCAGGGTCTGCGAGATTGACGGCTTAGAGGCCAATTTCTGCGGGGATTACCCCACCCTGATTGTCCGCAACCAGGACCAGCCGGGGCATGTAGCGGAAGTCACTTCCATGCTGTCCCATAAATCAGTGAATATAGCAACGATGCAGCTTTACCGGGACAAGCGTGGCGGGAGCGCCGTCCTTGTGGTGGAATGCGACAAGGAAGTCCCGAAGGAGGGCATCCAGTGGCTGGAAAAGCTGGAGGGAATCTATAAAGTGACTTATTTAAGCTTGGAGGAAAAACAATGAGTTTTCAGTCATTAAAAGATATTGCCACATCTGCTGCAGGGCAGGACAAACCTTTTTTCCGCATTATCTTAGAGGATGATATGTCGGAGCGCATGGTAACGGAGGAAGAATCCTTTGCAGCCATGAAAAACATGTACAGCACCATGCGCGCGGCAGATGAATCTTATGATGGGAATATGAAATCAGCCAGCGGCCTGGTAGGGAATGACGGGCAGAAAATGGAGGACGCCTTAAAGTCCGGGAAAGCTGTTTCCGGCAGCTTTATGGGGGAAGTCATGGTACGCGCCCTGAAAATGGGGGAGTCCAACGCCTGCATGAAGCGGATTGTGGCAGCCCCCACCGCAGGATCCTGCGGCGTTATGCCAGCCGTATTCCTTACGTACCAGAAGCATTTTGGCGTTTCCGACGAGAAAATGACAGAAGCCATGTTTACAGCCGCAGGCATTGGGACAGTCATTGCGGAACGTGCTTTTATTGCAGGGGCTACCGGCGGATGCCAGGCGGAAATCGGCAGCGCCAGCGCAATGGCGGCAGGCGGCCTTGCTTACTTAATGGGGGGCGGGGCGGAGGAAATCACCCATGCCAGCGCCATTGCCTTAAAAAGCCTGTTGGGCCTGGTCTGCGACCCTGTGGCGGGCTTGGTGGAAGTGCCCTGCGTCAAGCGGAACGTAATTGGGGCGGTCAATGCCGTTACCAGCGCAGACATGGCAATGGCAGGGATTACCAGCCGCATCCCCCCGGATGAGGTCATTGACGCTATGCGCACGGTGGGGATGGCCCTGCCCTGCTCCCTGCGGGAAACCGGGGAAGGCGGTCTGGCAGCTACGGCTACAGGGGTAGAAATCAGCAAGAAGCTGATTTCCAGCTTTTAGCACGTATTGAAACATCCATTCCCGCAGGCCATCCGCCAAAAGCTGTGTTTGTACATGCATTTGGCGGATGTTCCGCCGGGAACTGCCCAGCTCAAATCGTGCGCCCATCCCAAACCTTTCATTCACTGTAAGTGTTTTATAGAGTTGCCTTGTGTTATGATAAAGAAAAAACGAGGAGGCAATGAGATGAAACCTATTCTTGAAATTGAATCCCTGAAAAAATATTATGGCAAATCCAAAAATAAAACAAAAGCATTGGATGGAATTACCTTTCAGGTAATGCCCGGGGAGTTTTTGGGCATTATGGGGAGCAGTGGGTCAGGAAAATCCACGCTGCTAAACTGCATTGCAGCCGTGATACAGCCCAGCGGCGGCACAATTTCCATGAACGGCAGGCAGATACAGTCCCTTAAGGGAGCGGAATTGGCCGGTTACCGGGGAAAGGAAATCGGATACCTGTTCCAGAATTTTGAACTTTTGGATAACCTGACTGGGCGGGAAAATATCCTCCTTCCCCTGTCCCTCCATGGCATTGCAGAGCAGGAAAGCAGGAAACGGCTGGAACGGCTGGCTTCTTATCTGGAGGTGCAGGAGGTTTTGGGGAAATTCCCTGCCCAGATGTCGGGAGGGCAGAAGCAGCGGGTTGCGGCTGCAAGGGCGCTGATTTTAAACCCGGGCATTATCCTTGCAGATGAGCCAACCGGGGCTTTGGACTCTAAAAATGCAAAGGCATTGATGGAAAAGCTTTTGGGGCTGAACCAGAATACAGACGCTACCATCCTGATGGTGACGCATGATTCCAATGCAGCCAGTTACTGCAGGCGCATCCTGTTTATTCAGGATGGCATAATCTTCCATGAGCTCCGGAGGGAGGTCCCTTTTGAGTCCCAGCAGGAATTTTATGGGCGTATCTTAAAGGTAATGGCGCAGTTAGGGGGTGGCAGTGCAAATGTTCTTTAAATTGGTTTCCCAAAACAGCAAAAGGAGCCGGAAAGAAAACGGCCTGTTTTTCAGTTCCTTATTGATTTCCATCCTGGCATTTTATTTGGTCCTTTCCCTGTCCCAGCAGGACGTTATGGTGTTCCTGTCCAAGATGGAAAGCGATGCGGTAAATAAGCTGCTGGCATTGATACCTGCTTTTTACGCCATGGCGCTTATTATTTTGTTTTTCCTGATTTACTATGCCAGCAAGTTCCAGTTGGAACGGCGCAGGCACGAGTTTGGCGTTTACCTGATGCTGGGGATGCGCCGCACAAGGCTGTTTGCCATGCTGCTGGCAGAGGATTTCCGGGGCAGCGTAATTTCCTTGCTCCTTGGGCTGCCGGCGGCGGCGCTGCTGGCGGAGCTGGTAAGCCTGGTTACAGCCCGGCTGGTAGGCCTTGGGATTGTGGGGCACCGGCTGTCATTTTCACTGGATGCCGCCCTGTGGACGGCAATTGGGTTCCTTTTGGTAAAACTTGCAGCGTTCCTTATCCTTAGCGGGAAGATCAGCAGGCAGGAAATTGGTTCCCTCCTTACCGAAACCCCGGAAGGGGCAAGAAAACAGATGCACCCGGCGGCATATGGGGGCGCGGTTTTGGTTGGCGCAGCCTGCCTTGCCGCAGCTTACGCCATGGCAATCCGCGGGGATGCATGGGACGGCATAAAAAGAATGGGACTGGCCCTGATCCTTGGGGTTTTTGGGACCTTCCTGTTTTTCTGGGGCCTGCGGCTTCCCCTTGGCCTTGCCGCAAGGCTTGGGAACAGTAACCGGAGGCTCCATGTATTTAATTTCCGCCAGATACAGGAAAACGTGATCCGCCGCTCCGGCGTCCTTGCGTCCTGTTCCCTGCTGATGTTAGCTGCCCTGTGCTGCTTTGGGGCAGGGGTGTCAATTTCCAGGCACTATGGGGACAGCGGGCAGCATGTGCTGGATTATACCTTTCATGGGACAGAGGATGAAGGGCCCGCCGGGCAGCCGCTTGGGGAACGTGAAGATGCGGGAGCGAAAGGGCAGGGATCTGGGGAAAATGACAAGACGGCAGCCATCCGGCAGACGCTGGCAGAACACGGGCTGGAAGGATATTTTTCCAATTTATTTGAGATGAAAATAGGGCATATCGGCACGTCGGAGGATACGGGAAATGCGTTCCAAATGGAATCTGCCATGTCTGCCCTGCGGGAGATGGAACCTTCCAGGACCCGGGATATGCTTTTGAATAACCTTTCCTACACCACCTATCCATATGTGGTTTCCCTGGGCAGCTATAACCAGCTTTTGGAGGCCGCAGGCTTGGAAAAGCTGGAATTAGGGGCAGGGGAAGCCGCCGTTTACATGGACCGGGAGTACGCTTCGGTTGGCGGGGCGGAAGAACTTTTGGGTCGTGTCCTAGAGGCAAGGCCCAAAGCCCTGCTGGGCGGGGAAGAACTGTACCTGACAGGGCCGGTGCAGACGGTCAATTTGGTTACAGACCGTTCCATTACCCTGAATTTTGCGCTGATTCTCCCAGAGAAATTGTTCGGTTCCTGCACACAGGGAGAATATGGGAGCTACCTGAATGGGGTGCTGGACAAAAGCACAGTGGAACATGCCAGCCTTATGGCTCTGTTCTCAGACATGAACCAAAAGCTGGACAGCACAGGCCTGCCCTATGAAAGCTACCTGCAGAATATGGGACGGCAATTGTTTTATATGGTAGCTTCCAGCTATATTACAATTTATCTGGCAATTATTTTCCTGATTGTAGCGAATACCATTATCGGCGTGCAGTTTTTAATCAGCCAGCAGAAATCAGGCCGCCGCTACCGGGCATTGATCCATCTGGGGGCTGCGTATGCAGGCCTGCGCAAGTCTGCCAGGGCACAGATAAATTGGTATTTTGGGATTCCTGCCGGGATGGCAGCCTTTGGCAGCCTGTTTGGGGTGCGGGCGCTGTTTACGGGAATCCTGCCTTCCGGCGCAAAAACGGATTTGCCTGGGATGATGGCTGTTTCTGCCGCCATGGTTTTGGCGCTGTGCGTGGCAGAGTTCTGTTATATTACAGCAGTAAAACGATCCAGCGACCGTTACCTTCTGGCATTGATGGTACCGGAGCGGGAAGAATAGGAGAAGGGGAGAGCCCATGAAACGGATTGCAGTAGTGGAAGATGAAATTTTTATGCGGGAAGAATTATTGGACCTGTTGCATAAGGCTGGCTATCAGGCAGATGGGATCAGCGATTTTGAGGATGTGGCAGGGCAGGTGCTGGGGCTTTCCCCTGATTTGGCCCTGCTGGACTTAAACCTGCCGGGAGCCAGCGGGTTTCAGGTTTGCCGGGAATTAAAGCAAAAAAGCGCAGTCCCGGTTCTTGTCCTTACCTCCCGGGACCAGTTACGGGACGAACTCCATGCATTGGACTTGGGGGCGGATGAATACCTGACAAAGCCATGCAGGAAGGAGCGGCTGTTAGCCCGTGTGGCAAACGTGCTGAAACGGTATGAAGGGCGGCAGAATTTGATGGAAGGGCCGGGGTTCCTGCTGGACCGGCAGACCTATACGCTGTATATCCATGGCAATTCCGCCATTCTCCCAAAAAACCAGGGGAAAATCCTGGAGGTATTTTTAACCCATGGGGAGGAGGCCGTCCCCAAGGAAGAACTGTACATGGCGATTTGGGGCACTATGGAATATATTGATGAAAATGCCCTCCAAGTCAACCTGACAAGGCTGAAAAAAACAATGGCGAACCTTAACATGCGCCTGCAGGTTGTCCCGGTCCGCGGGGTGGGTTACCGGCTGATCCCGGAACCAGGGCAGGGCTAAGGGATATCTGCGTGGCAAAGGGCTGTTTCAATGAAAGGGATGGATTATTTTTATGGAATACGGCATAAAGAATTTTGTGAAGCATACCATGCAGTATGCCCCATGGCTACTGCTCCTGTTTGGGGTGGATGCATTTGGGGCATTACTCCTGTGGCTGGCCGACGTGCAGGCCTTTTATGCGCTGCTGGCGGCAGCCCTGCTTGCTACGGCCCTCCTGTTCCTGATGGTGTGCCTTGGGCTGTCCCGTCTGGAAGGGAAGCGGGAACAGGCTTTTTTGGAATTCCTTTCTGACCCGGATGAATACCACGAAGAAGCCTTGCTGAAAACCCTTGGCATGGCGCAGCGGGAATATATTTCCCTCCTGGGCAGGAAGCTGCGGGACAATCAGGCTGCGTATGCAAGGCTGCAGGTGCAGCTAAGCGACTATGAGGAATATGTGGAATCCTGGGCCCATGAAACAAAAACGCCCCTTTCTTTATTGACGCTGCTCCTTGACAACCGCAGGGAGGAGCTGCCCCAGGCCGTGGCCTTTAAGCTGGATTATGCCCGGAACCGCATACAGGAATCCATAGGGCAGATGCTGTTTTACGCGCGGCTAAAGGGTACGCGGAAGGATTACCTGTTTGAGCCAGTCCATCTCTGCCTGTGCATGGAGGAGGTACTGGAGGATTATAAGCCCCTGCTGGAAGAAAAGCGGTTCCAGGTCCATCTCCATGGGCTGGAAGGCACCGTGTATTCTGACCGGAGGGGCCTTTCCTTTCTGTTTGGGCAAATCGTCAGCAATTCCATAAAATATTGCGGGAAGGATCCGGAGCTTTGGGCAGAATCCTTCCAAAAAGAAGGCCGGACAGTCGTAAGCATACGGGATAACGGCATTGGGGCGGCAGGCTGCGACCTGCCCTATATTTTTGAAAAAGGCTTTACTGGAAGCTCCGGGGAAGGGCGGAAAAAGGCCACCGGGATGGGGCTGTACCTTGCAAAAGGAATTGCAAAGGAATTAAACATAACTTTGGATGCAGATTCTAAGAAGGGGCAGGGGTTTGAAATGCAGGTTTCATTCCCTGTGGTAAATTTAAAGGATGGCGGGAAAAATTTTTGAAAAAATTGAAGATACTTCCCCTATCCCTTCGTTATAGTAAATGACAGACAGTGGAGAAAGGGAAGGAGGCGGATAAAATCGATAAAGAAGCATATTTCGGTTATCTGTTGGATACATATGGAAGATTGGTATATTCCATATGCTTTAAAATGACAGGCAACCAGTTTGACGCAGAAGATTTAGCACAGGAAACTTTTTTATCTGTTTACAAGAATCTTGCCACTTTCCAAAAGGATTATGAAAAGGCATGGATTTGCAAGATTGCAACGAACAAAGGGCTGGATTTCCTGAAAAGCGCCAAGCGGCGCACCGAGCCGAAGGAGGACGCGTACTTTGCGGACCTAAAGGATGAAAAGGGAAGCCCGGAAGAAGCATACATCAGGCAGGAATCCAAAGAATATGTCTACACTGTCTGCCAAAGCCTGAAAAGCCCTTATAAAGAAGTTGCCACAGAGCACTTTTTCCAGGAGAAAACGGCGAAAGAAATTGCTGAAGAAACCAACAAGGGGATCAAGACAGTCCAGACCCAGATTTACCGGGCAAAGGCAATGATCCGGAAAATAATGGAAGGGAGGGCGGCCGGATGATAAAGATTAGAGAAAAAAAAGAACAGGCAGAAGGGAACATCCAAATGGAAGCACAGAAACCTGCGCATATCAGCAGGGACTTATTCTGCGACTGGCAGGAAGGGAAGTTGGGAACGCCGGAAGAAACAGATTTTTTTACCCATATCGGCGCCTGCACTTTCTGCGCAGGGCAGTTTGCCAACTGGATGGAAGAAGGGTTCCTGGATGAGGAAGGGCTTGCTTTAGGGCAGGCTCCCAACGGTAGTTTGGGGAAGGGGACGCCATTGATGGAACCGCCCAAGTACCTAAAGGAAGAAATCATAAGCAGGACCCGGCAACTGGACGTCCAGGCCGCCGTAAAGATAAAGGAAACCTCCAAGCAGGTGCAGCTTATGGTCTACAGCCTCAAGGTAGGGCTGGCGGTGGCGGCTTCTGTTTTCCTGCTGACAGTCACGGCTGACATCCAGAACATGGGATTTGGGCAGCCACAGCAGCCGCAGGCCCCCCCTGGGAACCAGCAGGCAGTACAGGAGGAGCAAAAGGGGCAGGGGGCGGAAGGGAACCTTATCAGCAGGCTGCGTCAGGGGAGCAAAGATATTACAGGGCTCTTAAATGAATTCAGCAACGGCCTGTTCCGCATAGAGATGGACAGTTCTGAAAATTAAAAAACAGGAGGTAACAAGATGACAAAAAAGAAAAATGGATTTTTAACCTTATGCTTTTCCTTTGTGCCAGGGGCAGGGGAAATGTATATGGGGTTTATGAAGCAGGGGGTCAGCATTATGTCGGTGTTCTGGATGCTGATTTTCCTGGCTGTGTTTTTAAACTTCGGGGCGGTGCTTTTTATCCTGCCGATTCTGTGGTGCTACAGTTTTTTCAACGTGCATAACTTACGGGGGCTGTCCGACGAGGAATTTTATGAGGTGGAAGATGATTACCTGTTCCATATGGGCAAAATGTTCCCTGAGGGGCAGTGGAACAAAAGGCAGAGCAACCTGCTGGCAGCGGCATTGATTTTAGCCGGGGCAGCCATGCTTTGGAACTATATCATGGACTACTTGCGGTGGCTGCTGCCAGGCCAGGTTTACTGGAACATTGTGGATTCTGTCCCAAGGGTAAGCGTCAGCCTGCTTTTGATTTTGGGCGGCATGTATTTAATCCGGGGTAAGAAGCGGGAACTGGAAGAAAAAGAAGAGCTGGAGGAGCTGGGGAAATGAGAGAGAAAAGAATTGGGAGCGTAACATGCGGAATACTGATGATAATGTTTGGAATCCTGTTTCTGGTGCATATGTTTTACCCGCCCCTGTCCCTGAGGACGATTATGAAGCTGTGGCCCCTTGTCTTAATCGCCCTGGGCAGCGAGATGGTTGCCGCTAACCGGAACCGGGAAGAAGGCAGGGAAGAAATCCTGAAATACGACAAAGGCGCAGTGTTCCTTGTGTTTTTGCTGACTTGCTTTGCAGCAGGGATGGGACTGTTAGAGTACTGTATGAATTTCTATGCCCAGTATGGGGTAGTGTACTATTAAGATTAGGTTATCAAAAGGGGGCGCTGGGCAGCCAGCCGCCCCCTTCCCGGATGGAATATCCTGCGGCAGATCCTGGAACTAAGCGTCTTGCCCCCTTTATCTGGGAATTCTGACAAAATTCATTGTAGAAATCCACTAAAATCAGTAATGGCAAACTGTATATAATCTACAAAATAACAACAAAATTGCAAAACGATATTGCATTTTTGTGGAAATAGGTTTATACTTGCTTCATCAGTTGAAAACGTTACCGGGAAAGATACCGGAACTGTTGCCGGAACAGTTTCCAGGCAGAGCCAAAGGGACGTTTTCGAAAGGTAAAATTTTATGTGAAATAGGAGGATGCAACATGAAAAAGAAATTCGTATCATTGATGTTAGCGGCAGCAATGGTGGCAGCAATGGCGGCAGGATGCGGCACGGACAATGGCGGCAGCAATGCGGCAGACAAAGGGGACCAGGCAGAGGATGCAAACACTGGCGAGGAAGAAGGCGCAGATGACAGCAAGGATGGAAGCGCTGATGGGAACCAGGCTGCCAGCGGGGAAGGTTCCGTTTACTACCTGAACTTCAAGCCGGAGCAGGCAGACGACTGGAAAGCATTGGCTGAAACTTATACCGAACAGACCGGCGTGCCTGTAGTGGTAGAAACAGCAGCTTCTGGTACATATGAATCCACCTTGAAATCTGAGATGGCAAAGGAAGAAGCACCCACGTTATTCCAGGTAAACGGCCCGGTTGGCCTTGCTTCCTGGAAAGATTACTGCTATGACTTAAAGGACAGCGCAGTTTACAAGAACTTAAAGAGCGATGATTTCGCCCTTATCGCTGATTCCGGCGAGGTGCAGGGCGTTGCATATGTAATTGAAACATATGGCCTGATTTACAATAAGAAACTCTTATCCGACTACTGCGCATTGGACGGGGCTAAGATTAAGGATGCTTCTGAAATCAACAGCTTTGCAAAATTAAAAGAGGTAGCAGACGACATCCAGGCGAAGAAAGATGACCTTGGGATTGTAGGCGCGTTTACTTCCGCAGGCATGGATTCTTCTTCTGACTGGAGGTTCAAGACACACCTGGCAAACCTTCCGATTTATTATGAATACCAGGCAGACGGCATTGATAGCACCGACGCCATCAAAGGGACTTATTTAGACAATTACAAAAATATGTGGGATTTGTACATCACAGACTCTACGGTTGAGCCTACCATGCTTTCCAGCTCCACCGGCGAAGATGCAGCAGCAGAATTTGCAATGGGCGAAGCAGTATTTTACCAGAACGGCACATGGGCTTACAATGACATCAAAGACAACGAAGTAGCAGACGAAGACCTTGGCATGATGCCGATTTACATTGGGGCAGAAGGGGAAGAAAACCAGGGGCTCTGCACTGGTTCTGAGAACTACTGGTGCGTAAATAAAAACGCTTCCCAGGAAGATATTGATGCGACACTGGCATTTTTGGAATGGGTAATCACTTCTGACGAAGGCCGTACATCCTTCCGTGACGACATGGGATTCGTAACCCCGTTCACAACCTTTACAGATGAATACCAGCCGGCAAACCCATTGGTAGCGGCTTCCCAGGAGGACATCGACGCAGGCCACAAGACCATTGCATGGTGCTTCACCACAATGCCTTCTGAAAACTGGAAGAACGGCGTAGGCAGCGCATTGCTTGAGTATGCACAGGGCACTGGCGAATGGGATGCAGTAAAAACAGCATTTGTTGACGGATGGGCAGCAGAGGTACAGGCAGTCAGTGAATAAATCGGTTCCAAAAGGATGGAACGCGGGGGTGGTTCGCCACCCCCATTTTAAAAATATGGGAGGTAATTTATGCAAAAATCACTAAAAAAATATTTTCCAATTTTTGCCCTTCCGACGTTAGTGGCATTTACAATTGGATTTATTATTCCGTTTTTTATGGGCATTTATTTGTCATTTTGTAAATTTACGACAGTAACCGATGCAAAATTCGTGGGCATCAGCAATTATTTTAAAATCTTCACGGACAAAACATTTGGGCATGCGCTCTGGTATACGGCCATATTTACCGTTGTGTCGGTACTGCTGATTAATGTGCTGGCATTTACCGTGGCAATGCTCCTGACAAAAGGAATCAAGGGAACCAACATTTTCAGGACGGTGTTCTTTATGCCGAACCTGATTGGCGGTATCGTTTTGGGATATATTTGGCAGTTACTTTTAAACGGCATTTTGGCCCATTTCCAGAAAACGCTGACTTACAATTCCGCATATGGGTTCTGGGGGCTGGTTATCCTGATGTGCTGGCAGCAGATTGGGTACATGATGATTATTTACATTTCCGGCATCCAGAATATCCCAGGTGAGCTGATTGAAGCAGCTAAGATTGACGGGGCAACCTCGGGGCAGATTTTAAAGAACGTGACAATCCCTATGGTAATGCCTTCCATCACCATCTGCACCTTCCTGACATTGACCAATGGATTTAAGCTGTTCGACCAGAACTTAGCGCTGACAAATGGGGAGCCCTCCAACATGTCCGAGCTTTTAGCCCTGAATATTTTCAATACCTTCTATGGGCGGTCCGGGTTTGAAGGCGTTGGGCAGGCGAAGGCTGTGGTATTCTTTATCTTAGTGGCGCTGATTGCCATAGGCCAGAATTATTTGACAAGGAGTAAGGAGGTACAGCAGTAATGGGTGTAAGAAAAGCAAAACACGGTTGGGTATATACAATATTCTTTGGCTTACTTTCTGTTGCATGGGTATTCCCTATTATCCTTGTGCTGATTAATTCTTTTAAAAAGAAGGTATACATCAGCCGGAAGCCTTTTGAGCTTCCCACAGACAAAATGTTTGTAAAATGGGATAACTATATCAACGGCATGGAGAAAATCCATTTCTTTGACGCGTTTAAAAACTCATTGTTCATTACGGTATTTTCCGTGGCGGCAATTATTTTGTGCACTTCCATGTGCGCATGGTATATTTCCCGGGTAAAATCAAAGTTTTCTTCCGGGATGTACTACCTGTGCCTGTTTTCCATGATTGTGCCTTTCCAGATGGTAATGTTTACCTTATCAAAATTAGCAAATATGTTGCATTTATCCAGCCCAGTTGGTATTATATTAGTATATTTGGGATTTGGGGCCGGGCTTGCGGTATTTATGTTCTGCGGGTTTGTGCGGAGCATACCGCTGGAAATTGAGGAGGCGGCCATGATTGACGGGTGCACGCCAATCCAGACGTTTTTCCAGATTGTATTCCCGATCTTAAAGCCTACCTGCATTACCGTGGCGATCCTTCAGGCCATGTGGATTTGGAACGACTACCTGCTGCCGTATCTGGTATTGGACGTGAAGCGCTGGAAGACTATCCCCATCGCCATCCAGTATTTAAAGGGCGGGTACGGCTCTGTGGACATGGGCGCCATGATGGCAATGCTGGTGCTGGCAATTATTCCAATTATTGCATTTTACATGGCTTGCCAGAAGCATATCATTGAAGGCGTGGTGGCAGGCGCTGTAAAAGGTTAGATTTCAGGAACAGGGGAAATGATATGTTGACGATTAAAGATATTGCAAAGGAATCCGGTTATTCTGTGAGCACTGTGTCCCGGGTGCTTAACAACCGCAGGGATGTGAGCCCGGAGGCAAAGAAAAGGATTACGGAAATCGTAGCAGCACGTCATTTTGTGCCCAATAACAATGCCAAACATTTAAAGCAGAACAGCAGCAAGAATATCGCAGTACTGGTAAAGGGCACGTCCAACATGCTCTTTGCCAGTATTGTGGAGGCCATACAAAAGAGGGTAGAGGCCACGCGGTATACTGTGAGCATTAATTACCTTGATGAAGATGACAATGAAGTGGAAGAAGCTGTGGTTGTCTGCCGGGAGCACAAGCCCTTGGGGATGCTGTTCCTTGGGGGCAATCCTAGCTTTTTTGCACAGTCTTTCCAGAAAGTGAATGTCCCATGTGTCCTGGTGACGAACCAGGGGGCGGCGCTGGGGTTTGAGAACTTGTCCAGTGTGGCTACCGACGATGAAGCTGCGGCAGAGTATGCCATTGACTATCTGGTTGGGCAGGGGCATGAAAAGATTGGCATACTGGGGGGCGATTTTACGCTGTCCCACACCAGTAAACAGAGGTTTTTGGGGTGCAGGAAAAGCTTTGGGAAGCACCAGATTCCCTTTCAGGAGCGGAAGTATTATGAGAAATCCAACTTTTCGTATGAAAGCGCCTATCGTGCCATGGAACGCCTGCTGGAAAAAGCAGGGGACATTACGGCAGTCTTTGCCATGAGCGATGTGACGGCAATCGGGGCAATCCGTGCCATTATTGATAACGGCAGGCGGGTGCCGGAGGATATTTCCGTGATGGGCTTCGACGGGATCACCATGGCGGAATATTATAACCCGAAACTTACGACCATACAGCAGCAGTACCGTGTCCTTGCGGAGCGGAGCGTGGAAATATTATTGCAGAATATTGACTGGAACGTTGCGCCAATGCATGAAATCGTGCCATTCCATCTGGTGCAGGGGGAAAGTGTAAAGAGGATCTGCCCGCGGGCCAAATGAGTATGCTCTTGCGTATAAATAACGCCGTTGGCTGGAAACTGAGGGAACAGCCAGCATGCAGAAGGTAAGCAGCAAGCAAATGCGCTTGGCTGTGCTGGAGAACACACGGCTAAGCACAGCGAAAAAATAAAGTAAGATGCACCCTTTAGCCGGGAATTGGCAGCCAGAAGCCAGTTCCCGGCTAAAGGGTGCTCTATAGGAGGTAACAATTATGCGCAGCAGCGGAGTTTTAATGCATATTTCTTCCCTGCCTTCCCCTTACGGGATTGGGACCATGGGGAAAGAGGCACGGAAATTTGTAGATTTTCTGGTAAAGGCAAAACAGAGTTATTGGCAGGTGCTGCCAATCTGCCCTACCAGCTATGGGGATTCCCCCTATCAGTCCTTTTCCAGCTTTGCGGGGAACCCGTATTTTATTGATTTGGAGAAGCTTTGCAGTGAAAGGCTCCTGACAAAGAAGGAGTGCCAGGCCTGCCACTGGGGGAAAAACCCTGCGGAGGTGGATTACGGGGTTCTTTACCAGAACCGTTATCCCCTGTTACATAAAGCATTTGCAAGGTTCCAGAAAAAAATCCCGGAAAGCTACTGGGAGTTTTGCAGGGAACAGGAAGATTGGCTGGAGGACTACGCCCTGTTTATGGCTTTGAAGGATACCCATGAAGGGAAAGCATGGATGGAATGGGAGCAGGAATTAAAGGAGCGCAGGCCTGATGCGATGGCAAGGGTAAAAGAGGATTTGGCGGAAGAAATCAGCTTTTGGAAAATGCTCCAGTACCTCTTTTACCAGCAGTGGGAGGAACTGAAATCTTATGCCAATGGGCATGGGATCCGCATGATTGGCGACGTGCCCATTTATGTGGCTATGGACAGTGCGGATGTGTGGGCAGCCCCCTCCCAGTTTTATCTGGACGGGAACCTGGCGCCCATTGACGTGGCCGGGTGCCCGCCGGACGCTTTTTCTGACGATGGGCAGCTCTGGGGGAACCCACTGTTCCGCTGGGACGTGATGGAGCAGGACAATTACCGCTGGTGGACAAAGCGGCTTTCGAAAATGTCAAAGCTTTTTGACGTTGTGCGGATTGACCATTTCCGTGGCTTTGAGTCCTATTATGCAATTCCTTATGGGGACAAAACGGCCAAAAACGGGGAATGGCGCAAAGGCCCCGGCATTGGCTTGTTCCGCGCCATTGAAAAAGAGCTGGGCAGGCTGAATATTATTGCGGAGGATTTGGGGTTCCTTACGGAAGCCGTCCATGAAATGCTGGCAGAATCCGGCTACCCGGGCATGAAGGTGCTCCAGTTTGCCTTTGATACAAGGGAGGACGGGGATTACCTGCCCCATAATTACAATACCAATTCCGTGGCCTATGCAGGGACCCATGACAATGACACCATCCTTGGCTGGGTAAAGCATGCCCCAAAGCCCTGCCTTGCTTTTGCAAAGGAATACCTGAACCTGCGCCCGGACGAGGGCTACAACTGGGGCGTGATGCGGGCAGCCTGGTCCAGCGTCAGCGATACGGCTGTTGTGACAATGCAGGATTTGCTTGGGCTTGGCAGCAAAGGCCGGATGAATACACCTTCCACCCTGGGCTGCAACTGGATGTGGCGCATGGAGCCGGGAGCTATTGACAGCAAATTAATCCGGCGTATCAGCAAGCAGATGGAACTATATGGAAGGGCGCCCAAGGAAAGCGCTACGGCATAAAATATGGAAAATAAAAACAGGGCTAATATGTATTATTTTATTGTAAACGGCGCATCTCGGGCTGGGAAAGGCAGGAAAGCTTGGCGCAGGCTGGAAACGGAACTGAAGCGGCAGGGCGTCCCTTACCGGGCATGGCTTACGAAATACCAAGGCCATGCAGGGGAACTGGCAAAAAAGCTGACCGCAAGGCACAAGGGGGAGGTAATTTCCCTTGTGGTAGTGGGCGGCGATGGGACGGCCAATGAGGCCGTGAATGGAATCCGGGATTTTAACATGGTGCGGTTTGGCTATATCCCCATCGGTTCCGGCAATGATTTGGGCAGGGGGCTTGGCCTCCCGGGCGACCCGCTGGCTGCCCTAAAGCTGATTCTTACGTCCAAGGAACTCTATGCCATGGATGTAGGGAAAGTGTCTTGGGGGCGGAAGCTGGAAAAGAGCGCCTATTTTAACATTAGCTCCGGCATTGGGATGGATGCTATGGTATGCAGGTGCGTCAATGCCGCAGGGATGAAGGTGTTTTTAAATAAGCTGCATTTGGGCAGGCTGTCCTATTTTGCCCAGACCTTGCTGACCTTGGCAGAACTGCCAGAGGTCCGGGCAAGCGTCCAATTTGGGGATGGAGGAAGGCAGCGGGTGCACGGCTTAATGTGCATGGCAGTGATGAACCAGAAATACGAAGGCGGCGGCCTGCCCATGGCGCCGTTGGCCTCGGACCACGACGGGAAGCTGTCCATCTGCTATATCCATGGGATGAAAAAGCTTAAGGCCCTATGTGCGCTGGTTGCGCTGGTAAAAGGGAAACATGTAAGGTTTTCCGGGATTGGGCTTAAGGAGTGCAGCTCCTGTGAACTTTGGCTGCAGGAGCCCATGGCCGGCCACACGGACGGGGAGGACTTGGGCGACTTGGTGCGCCTTAAGTATGAGTGCCTGCCGGGGGCTTTGCAGGTGATGAAGTGAAAGGGCGCCGAGCACAGCATGGGCAGATGGGTTTTGGAAAGCGATAAAGGGAAAGGGGATGGGCTGTAAATGGAAATAGGAGGAAAATTAGAAGTTATAAAGTCGTATGGGCTGCAAATTGCGGAGATAGAGCCGACTGTATATAAAGTCCTGAATACAGAGCAAGAGATAAATGCGGATAAGTTGAAGCATGATTTGATGGATGCTGCCCTATTGCGTTCCCAGAGAATCAGATGGAACCGGGAAAATGGAGTAAATACCGCGATAGCAAAAATCTATTATATTATATTTGAACCTTCGAAAATTGACAAATACAGCAGAATTGCGCGGGAAGGCCATGCTGACTCTACCATTGATGTCTGTGATTTCCATGAAGAGGTGGATAGCATAGATACCTTGTACCGTAGGGAGGAACTGTAACTATGCAAGGAGGCAAAGACACACAGATACAAAAGCAGACAGAACTTGTCAATACTGGAAACCCAAGGAAAAACCGTAGTTATTTGCGGGCATATTATTATACTACAATTTCCTTCGAGTTATTTGGAATCAATTCCGATATTGAGGTCAAAGTAGATACAGGCTCTCCTTATACCGTGGTTGGGGCACAAAATAGGAAATTAGATGCAGTGTTAAAAGAACATTTACGGACAGTTGGGATAGATGGCAGAACAGCAGTGGAAGATGCTTCGGGAAACCCCATTGGCCTAAAGCCGCAGGTTGTCCAGAACTTTAAACTGACAGATGATATTGTTTTCCCAAAAGTAAAAATATATTTTTCAGACAGCCTAAAGGAAAAAGCTATTTTGGGAATGGATATTTTAACATTGTTTGATTTCAAATATCACAGGGACGATAAGGCCATTTGGATATACTATGAGGAAAATTTTCTGGAAAAACTGGGAAAGAAAATGATAAATAAAAATTTAGGGTATATAGATCCGGGGCTTATTGCTGCAATGGATGAGTTTCCATCCAAATAGGCCCACAGAATTATGTACAATTTTTAACATACCCTGCAAACCTCCTGCTATATGCTGATAACAGTAGAACAGGAGGTTTTTTATGTCTATTTCCGGGATGGAATAGCCGTTTTGCTTGTTTTATGGCACATGAGCAAATGATCTGGCAAGGAGGAATGATAGATGATGTGGCATATCCAATATTGAGTAGTAATAACAATTCGTGTATAATGTTAGAATAAATATGAGTAGCAGGAGAATAAGTGGAATAATCGGAATTTAGGAAGTTTTATAACGTGTAAATCATGTAGAAATGGCAAAAGATTTCATTATAAATTATGAAAAGGAGCTTTGTCATAGACAAAGAATTGGTAATAAAATGTTTAAAATTTTAATTGTAGAAGATGATACACAAATGAATCAGGCAATGAAACTATTTTTTACAAAAAACGGCTATCAGGTTTTTCAAGCAAAGAATTGCCGGGAAGCGGGGCAAATCGTTTATGAGGAGCCTGATATCATAATTGCGGATATCGGATTGCCGGATGGAATGGGTATAGATTGGTATCAAAGCCTGTCAGGTGATAAAAAAGCCCCTGTCATTTTTTTGACAGCAAAAGATGAGGATGAGGATATCTTAGCAGGCTATGACGCAGGATGCGAAGAGTATGTTACAAAACCAATTTCGCCAAAAATACTTTTGAAAAAAGTAGAAGTGATTTTAAAAAGGAATACAGATTCTGGGAATATGCTGTATTACAAAGATTTAAAAATTGATTACGAGAAGAAACGAGTATGGATGGAAGAAAAAGAAATAAAGCTTACGCCAAAGGAATGGAAGCTGCTTGAATTATTGTCCAGAAATAAGGGGAAGATTATAACGAAAGACTTATTGCTAAATCAGATTTGGGATATAGATGATAACTATGTAGAAGAGCATGCTGTTACAGTTTCCATTAGCCGTCTGAGGAAAAAAATGGGGAAGGATGCAGAGGGCATTTACATAAAAAATATCTTTGGCCTTGGTTATACATTTGGGGAATAGATGTATGGAAAACAGGGCTGTATCTACGGTATGTGCATAGGATGGAGGTTCAGGATGAAGATACATATATGTTCAACAGGAATCTGGGTTGTGAGCAGTATATTCCTATGCATATTGGCGTATAGGCAGGAATGGTACCTATTCTTTGGGGTAGTACTGTTGGATTTTTTATTTTTTTACCACCAAAAATATGTGGATAGGATGTATGCAAAAGAATTAGAGAAGATAACAGATGCATTGGATCAGATGCTTCTGAAAAAAGAAATAACTATGGGATATGAAAATGCAGATACCTTATCAGCGAAAATTTTGACGCAGCTTCATCGGATCAATGCTGCCAATAATGGGTATCAAAATTTCTTGCAGCAGGAGAAAGAGGGGATAAAAAAGCTATTGGCAGAGATTTCCCATCAGCTCCGTACACCTCTTGCTAATATGGAATCTTATTTGGCCTTACTGGACGATGAAATCCGTGTAAAAAGCCAGAAGGAATACCTTGAGGCTGTAAAATGTTCGGAAGAGAAAATAAAGTTTTTGACGGAACGGTTTATTTTAGCAGCCAGAATGGAAAATAACATAATTCAGATACATAAAATACCGTCTGATTTAAAGGAAACCGTAGCAAGGGCAGTATTTCAGGTATATAAAAATGCAGAACGGAAAGAGATTTTCATTGAAGTGACGGATGAAAGAATTGACAAATGCATGTTAGGGCATGATGTAAATTGGTTATCTGAGGCTGTTTATAACCTTTTGGATAACAGTGTGAAATATTCTCCAAAGAACTCATGCATAAATATTTTTTTGCGCGCAAATGAAATGTTTTCTGAGATTTGTGTGGAGGATGAGGGAATAGGCATTGAGAAAGATGAGGAAAATAAGATTTTTCAAATTTATTACAGAGGAAAAAACATATCAGGGGAAGAAGGCTATGGCATGGGGTTGTTCATTACTAGAGAAATCATAAAGAAGCATGATGGCTTTCTAAAGGCAAAAAGGAGAAAACAGGGCCTTTCCATTTCAATATTTTTACCAAAAACGGGAACTAGCTAAAATAGTTCCCGTTTTGTGACTAATTTGTTAGATTTATTTGATAGAATTATCATGGAACCAAAAGGAATGGAGAGAAACTGTTTCCGCTAAAAATGTTAAGCTAGGGAGGAAAAAATGAGTATTGCAGTTGTAAAGGGATTAAATAAAATTTACCGAAATGGAGAGATGGAACTTTATGCCCTTGCGGATGTGGAACTTCAAGTGGAAGATGGAGAATTTGTTGCAATCGTGGGAACTTCTGGCAGCGGCAAGTCAACATTAATGAATATATTAGGGGGATTAGACAGGCCAACAGAGGGGAGCGTAAGGGTTGGGGAATTTGAATTGACAGCAATGTCCCAAGATGAACTTACGGTGTTTAGGAGGAGGAATATAGGATTTATATTCCAAAATTATAACCTGATTCCCGTGCTCAATGTATATGAAAACATGATATTGCCACTCAAACTGGATGGAGTAAAGGTCGATCAGGAGTTTGCCGAACTGGTGATTCAGTCATTGGGCTTAGAGGAAAAAGTATTTCAACTGCCCAATACTCTTTCAGGAGGCCAGCAGCAAAGAGTAGCAATCGCCCGGGCATTACTTGCAAAGCCAGCACTCATTTTGGCAGATGAGCCGACAGGCAGCCTAGATTCCCGCACGGGTATGGAAGTGATTGGGCTTATGAAGGTATTGTCAGAAAAATTTCATCAGACCCTTGTGGTTGTAACACATAATGAGGAAATTGCACAGTTGGCAGACCGTATGGTACGGATTGAAGATGGGAAAATTTTCTCTGGGGAGGGGGCGTAACGTATGTCTATCCAGAATAATAAGGCAATCATTAAGGAATTGGCTGCTGCCTATGAGAAAGAGAATAAAAGCAGGAACCGTATCTTGGTTTTGGCTATTACAATATCCATATTTTTATTATATTCTTCTTTTTCTATTGCATCCGGTAAAATACAGGCAGACTATCTTTTGGATGTGAGGGGCATGGGAACCATTGCAACGGTATCTTTGGAAAATGGGAGTAGCAGGCAGTATGAAAAGATGAAATCCCTGCCTTACCTGAAAGCAGTAGGGATCAAGCAGATCGCAGCCAGAGGAACAGTGCAGGACAGTTGGAGCGGCAGCCTTATTTTTCTTGATCAGGATGCATATGAGAAGATTATGCGTCCGGCATATACAGATGTAGAAGGGGAATATCCGCAGAAGGAAAATGAGATTATGATGTCAGAAAGATGCCTAACACAATTGGGGATTCAAAATCCGCAGCTTGGTATGGATATTTTCATGGATGTGGAATTTAGGAATGGAGTAAAAGAAGAAAAGCCCTTCCAGCTTTCCGGTTACTATAAAGACTATACAGATTCTGTGGTTGGGGAATTAGAAGCCTTCATCTCTAAGGCTTTTTTAGAAAAGAATGGAATCAGCATGTTTCCTGCAAGTAAAATTTTGGCAGTGCACGAAGACTTACAGACAGGGGAGCAAATAGAGCAGGAGTTATACCGGGCATTGGAAATGGAATATGATGCACAGCAGGTGATTGGTGAAAACCCAATGGTCATGCAAAGTGTCCGTGGGATGTTTGGAAGTATTGCAATTGCTGCAATATGTGGATGTATTGTGGTTTTATGCGCTTATATGGTGATTTATAATGTAATTTCTATTTCTTTCGGCAGGGATGTCAGGCAGTATGGGTTATTGAAAGCATTAGGGACAACAAATCAACAATTACGGAATATTATGTATAGGCAAAATCTGAAAATTTTGGTGAAGGGGGTTCTGGTTGGAGGAATAAGCGGAGGTATTTTTGTAAAACTGTTTCTGAGTAAAATTTTAAGCAAACTGTTTATGCGTGGCTTTGGAACGTGTGATGTATCTGGCTTCTATCCAGTTTATCTTTTAGCAGCCGTTCTTCTGGTATGCATTGTTTGTTATTGTTCCACAGCTATGGCCCTTAGATGGGTGAAGAGGCGAAATGCCATTGAGGCCATGCGTTATATTGAAGCGGATGGAAATTTCAATCTAAGGCAAACAGAAGCATTGGATAAGCTGACATTATCAAGATTGGCATGGAGGAATATCTCAAGGTCAAAGAAGAGATTGTGTTTGACAGCCCTGTCACTCATATTGGGCTGCTTCACAGCTATGGGGTCAGTGGTAATTATGAGAGGAACCGATACGACACATGCGCTTATGGAAGAACCAGATTTCCAAATGGGGATTTTAACCGGAATTTTCCGGTATCCGGAAAAAGTGCCGGAAGAAATCGACGACAATACACCTGTGATTCCCGAGAGGACAGTAGATGCAATACAAAAGATGGAAGGAATCAAGAAAGATACCGTTATTTTCACAAAAGGAAGCTATGCAATGATAAATTTTGACGAGGATCCGGCATTGCTGCCACGGAAAGAATCTCTGGACAATGATGTGATGGACATGTCCTTTGCAACTTTGCAGATTGTAGACAGGGCATTTATAGAACGGTTGGAAAGCTATGTACAAGAATACAATCTTCCGGTTGATATCGAAAGCCTGAAGGATGGAACAGGAACGGTATTGATCCACCATCATGAATTATCACAGGCTTTGGAGGAGAAAGCAGCCGAGAGCATTGGCTTGCCGATACATTTTTATTCGCTTGGGGCGAATCAGCAAAAGGACGTGGAAAAATATTTAAAAGGCGGGCTAAGCTGCGCCGGATATTTAGATATGACGGATGAGTATTTTCCAGATTTGCAAACCACATCCCTTGGGAATAAAATAAATTATTTTATCATGTCCCGGGAAGCATTTTCAAGCTTGGGGTTTCAGGAAAAATACTTTGATCTGTCCTTTGACGCAGAAGAACAGGAAGAACCTTTTGTGCATCAGAAGCTGATGCAGATAATACAAAAAGAAAACCAGTCCAATGAAAGCATGGATACACTTTACCTAAACGCTAATTCTGACGTGCTGAAGGAAAAACAGGAGGAAATCCAGACGGCAAACCTTATTTTAGGAGTGTTAAGCGCTACGATTTTTTTTGTAGGCATGATGAATTATTTTAATACAATTTTAACAAGCTTGGTGGGAAGGACAAAAGAGTTTGCAGTTCTGGAGGGCATTGGGCTGACTAGGATCCAGCTATGGAAGATGCTGCTTTTGGAAGGCGTCTATTATTGGCTTATCCTTGTAGGGGCGATGGTAACGGTAGGATCTGCGCTGCTTTGGGCATTAGGGATATTGATAAAAAAGAAACTGCTTTATTTTCAATTTATTTACCCTTGGCGGGCGATGCTTTGTATGGCGTTGCTGTTGCTTCTGGTCTGTGTTGTGTTATCCGTATTTATGTACAGGAAAAGCAAAGAACAGAGCATCACGGAAAGGTTAAAGAGATATATAGATTAACTAGTATTTGTACAATTCTTATCATTCCCTGCAAACTTCCTGCATATACTGATAACAGTAGAACAGGAGGTTTTTTTATGGAAAACATTAATACTGGTACATATAATATTTACAAAGATATCAGTGCAAGGACGAATGGGGATATCTATATTGGGGTGGTGGGGCCGGTGCGGACCGGTAAATCCACGTTCATCAAGCGGTTTATGGACGTGATGGTGCTGCCAGAAATGGAGGATGCCCACTCCCGGGAACGGGCGACCGACGAGCTGCCCCAGTCGGCACAGGGCAAGACCATTATGACGACGGAGCCGAAATTTGTCCCCAAGGAGGCTGCCAAAATCAGGCTGAACGAGGATTTGGAAGTCAGCGTCCGGCTCATTGACTGCGTGGGTTTTATGGTGGACGGGGCAACCGGGCATATGGAGGAAGGGGCGGAGCGGATGGTGAAAACCCCGTGGTTTGACTATGAAATCCCTTTCACCCAAGCCGCGGAAATCGGTACCCAAAAGGTCATCCGGGAACATTCCAATATTGGGATTGTGATTACTACAGATGGTTCCATCACGGAATTGCCTCGGGAAAGTTATATCCCTGCAGAGGAAAAGACGATTGCAGGCTTAAAGAAGCTGGGGAAGCCATTCATCCTGCTCCTCAACACCCAAAAGCCCTATGGGGCAGAAAGCCAGAAGCTGGCGGAAGAACTTTCTGAAAAATATGGGGTATCCACCTTGCCTGTCAACTGCGAGCAGTTAAGGAAGGACGACATTTTCCGCATTTTGGAAGGGATTCTCTATGAATTCCCCATTGAGCGGGTGGATTTTTTCCTGCCGAAATGGGTGGAAATGCTGGAAAATACACACAAAATCAAAGAGAACATCATCACAAATGCCATGCAGATTTTGAAGAAATTTACTTATGCCAAGGACGTGAGGAATACGGAGCTTGTGCCGGAGGGGGAGTATATCCGCAGGATGAAGCTGGATAAGGTGGAGCTGTCCCGGGGCTGCGTCCAGATTGTGTTTGACATCGACCAGAAATACTATTATGAAAATATGAGCGAGCTGACAGGCGTCCCGATTGCCGGGGAATACCAACTGATTTCCATGATTAAAGAATTGTCTGCCATGAAAAAAGAGTACGATAAAGTGGGAAGCGCTATGGAAGCGGTGAAGCAGAAAGGATATGGTGTGGTAACTCCCCAGCTTACCGATATTGAGATTGAGGAGCCGGTGCTCATCCGCCATGGCAATAAATTTGGCGTGAAAATCAAGGCGCAGTCCCCATCCATCCATATGATTAAGGCGAATGTGGAAACGGAAATTGCGCCCATTATCGGCAGCGAGGAGCAGGCCCAAGATTTGATTGGTTACATTAAAACCTCACGGGAACAGGAAGAAGGGATTTGGCAGACCAATATTTTCGGGAAATCCATCGGGGAACTGGTGGAGGACGGCATCCGCAGCAAGATTACCATGATGGATGATGAAAGCCAAGTGAAATTGCAGGATACCATGCAGAAGATTGTCAATGACAGCAATGGGGGACTGGTGTGCATTATTATATGAAAAGGCAGGGACATGGGCGGGAAGCGCTGGTGTCCCTGTTCTGTTGTGCCAAGGTTTGGGATTCCCAAGGATGGAATATGCGTGAAATTTTGTGGAAATAGGAAGGTAATTGTGGTATGATAAAAAATACAGATTCAAAATGTTCTGTTTGCTGAAGATGCTGTAACAGAACCAAGACGGAAGGAATGGATAGAAAAGTGGAGCATTGGAGAGAACATTTGAAAGATAAGCCCGTGAAATACTGGATACGGACCGAAATAGAAGAAATCATAAAGGAAAAGCAAGTGGATCGGAAATTATTTTATGAATATTCAAAATGGGAATACCAGAAAGTCATACATAGATTTTATTATGCATTTGCGGATTATAAGAAATATCCAAGGGTTGAACTAAGTTATTGCTGGCTGCATTTTAGGGAGGAGCTGAAGGAAATAGGTTTTGCCAGTGAGGATATTGGCTGGGAATGTATGCTGGCAGAACTAAAGGAACAACTGCCCTATGACTGGGAGAAAAAGGTTTATCTGATTCTTTCCGATGGATGGGTGTATGAAGGTTATATAGATACTATCATTGATGTGCTGGGTGAGGCTGACGGGCTGCTCGAGGATTTTTATGTTGTCACCCCGCAGTTTGATAAATTTGCAGCATATAGTGATGACGGCGGGTGCCTAGTATTTTATAAAAAATAACGGTAAAAAGCCTGTTGTGATACCCAGAAGCCAAATGATTTGGCAAATAAGTATGCTTTTTCGCATGTCTGGATATGCATGTACATGGAAGGAAACGTTTACATAACAGCTTTGACAGAAACAACACATGGAGGAAACAATGAAAATTACTTATATCCACCACAGCGCCTTCTGCATCGAAACCGATGGGATAGCGTTGGTATTTGACTATTTTAAAGGGGACTGCATCCCATCCTGTACCTACCACGGAACCTTGCCGGAACTGGGGGAAAATACGCCAATCTATGTATTTTCCAGCCACAGCCACCGGGACCATTTTGACGTGGAGGTGCTAAGATGGAAGGAACGCTACCCCAATATCCACTATATTTTCGCAAAAGAAATCAAGAAAAAACTGGGCAATTCCATGCTGCGCCGCCTGGGGATACCAGAAAGCATAAAGGAAACCATCACCTACGTCAAACCCGGGGAATGTTATGAGGTGGGCGGCCTTGCCGTAGAAACGCTTCTTTCCACTGACAGCGGCGTGGCGTTTCTGGTAACTGTGCCGCACCGTGTTTCCCAGGACATGGACAGCCATAAATCCCACAGCACGGCAGAGGGGGCAGGGGCTTCAGGGCCTTTTACAACGATCTACCATGCCGGGGATTTGAACTGGTGGAGGTGGGAAGGGGAACCGGAAGATTCCAATGTGTACCAGGAAAAAACCTACAAAGAACAAATTGGCCTGCTTTCCGGCAGGGAAGTGGACGTGGCCTTTGTGGTGCTGGACCCAAGGCAGGAGTGGGACAAGTACCTGGGGATTGATTATTTTATGGAGCATGTGCAGGCCCGGTATGTAGTACCCATGCATATGTGGAAACAGTATGGGCTGGCCCAGGAATACCAGAGCCGCCCCCAGAGCAGCAGGTTCCGGGAAAAAATACTGGGCCTGAGCGCAGAGAACCAGGAAATTGTATTAGAGCGTGTCTGAAAATTCATTCCCGCCATCGGTATGTTCCATTTTGAGCGGTATTTGCAGCATTAGATGAAACATAGAAAGAATGTTTCACAGGGAAAGGCATCATTGACATTTGTTGGAAATGATGTATAATACAATTAGTTTTACATATAATATTAGAAAAAGTAAAACTAATTGAAAGGAGGGACTATCATGTCAGTGGATACCATCATTGATAGGCAATATGCGATTGCGAATGACGAAGCGGCTCCGATTGAACTGCCAAAGCAGCGGATTTATGCAATGTGCAATTTGCGGGGAGGAATCGGGAAGACCACATTGTCATTTAATTTAAGTTACCTTGTAAATAACCTGCTGGCTGTCGACACTTGCCCACAGGGGAATTTATCATATTTTTATGATAACAATTATTATGCCGGACAGCAGACAAATGTCAAAGATATGCTCCTGCCATACTTAGTTCCTGGGCTTGGGAAAGCCACAAGGGTTGCTGCTTACATTGGCGCTACCAATCCATGTTTTGCAGGAAAAAACAATTATTATATCCCGTCTTCGGAGGAACTGTATTTGCTGCCATCCCAGTTGATTACTGCGATTAATCAGACGTCTGGTTTACAATACCCCCAAAAAGAACAGGCATTAAAGAGCATTTTATATTCCTTGGAAACAGAGATAGAACGGGAACTTCGGGAAAATGACCTGGATAAATGCCTGATTGACACTTCACCATTTTTTGCAGGGGCAACACAGCTTGCCTGGTATGCAGCAGATGCATTGGTTATTCCTGTCAGGACAGACCAACAATCCATCAAGTCCTTGGAGCTGCTGATTAATACCTTAAGCAGCCCACAGAGTGAATTTAGGAAGCACCTTCCGGAAAATGATATGAATGTGCCGAAAATCCAGATGGTGGTGCTGACCCATTGCGGCTGGTCCACAGTAGCTGGGGCGAGGAATGAGCCAAACCAGCAGACGAAAGTTTATCTGAACAAGGTCTATGATATCATATCAAAACATCGGACGCTGCTGTCGACCAATAATCCAGATAACCACTTGTTTATGCTGGATGATTTTTTAGGCTCTGGCCGGATTTCATCTTTTGAGTCAAAGCCAATGGCGCTGCTGAAGGAAGGGGAAACAAAAGTAATAGACAGGGTAAGGGTAAGCGTAAACAAATCGGTAGATAAATGTAAAAACCAATTAAAGTTTATTTCGGAACAGCTATGGTAAAAATAGGAAGGAAAATGGCAATATTCAGAGGAAAGGAATGAATATAGTTATGGAAGTGAAAATATACACAGACGGCGCCGCAAGGGGAAACCCTGACGGCCCCGGCGGTTACGGCGCAGTCCTGACTTATATGGACAGGGAAGGGAAACTCTACAAAAAAGAAATTTCCGCCGGCTACCGCAAAACCACTAACAACCGCATGGAACTGATGGCCGCCATCCGAAGCCTGCAGGAGCTGACAAGGCCCTGCAGGGTGGAGCTTTACTCCGATTCCAAATATCTGGTAGACGCTTTCAACAAAAACTGGGTTTCTGGCTGGCTGAAAAAAGGCTGGAAAAAGGCAGACGGGAAACCAGTCAAAAACGTGGATCTCTGGCAGGAGCTGCTGCAGGCCAAGGCCCCGCATGAGGTGCATTTCATCTGGGTCAAAGGCCACGACGGCCATGCCATGAACGAACGCTGCGACGAACTAGCGACATCGGCGGCAGATGGGGACCATTTGCTGGAGGATACTTGAAAAACATGTGTTTCTATGGTATTATGGCAAATGGGATGATTTGGATAGGAGGTGTTTTCTATGGCATTTTTCGCCAGTTTTATACAATATGCGTTAAAATTTATACTGATGGCAGCAGTAGCCGGATGCGGGCTGTTCCTTGGGAAGAAGCTCCGTGACAGGAAAGATGCAGATGCTGCGGCAGAAAAATAAATACAGAATGAGAACAGACTAGTGGAGGAAATTGGTTGTGAAGAAATATGGAGTAAATGAGCTGCGCAGGATGTATCTTACGTTCTTTGAGGGCAAAGAGCATTTGGCAATGAAAAGTTTTTCACTGGTGCCCCACAACGATAACAGCCTTTTGTTAATCAATGCAGGGATGGCGCCGCTGAAGCCATATTTTACCGGGCAGGAGATTCCGCCGAAAAAGCGGGTGACTACCTGCCAGAAATGTATCCGGACCGGGGACATTGAAAATGTAGGGAAAACGGCAAGGCACCTTACTTTTTTTGAAATGCTTGGGAACTTTTCCTTTGGGGATTATTTCAAGCATGAAGCCATCGCGTGGAGCTGGGAATTTTTGACGGAAACCATCGGCATGGATCCGGAACGGCTGTACCCTTCCATTTATGGGGAGGACGATGAAGCTTTTGAAATCTGGACAAAAGAGGTAGGCGTCCCAGCGGAAAAGATTACCAGGTTTTACCGGGATGAAAATGGGAAATGCGACAACTTCTGGGAGCATGGGGCAGGGCCTTGCGGGCCGTGTTCTGAAATTTACTATGACCGCGGGGAAGCTTATGGCTGCGGCAGCCCAGACTGCAAGGTAGGCTGCGACTGTGACCGCTTTATGGAGGTTTGGAATAACGTATTTACCCAGTTTGACGGGGACGGGCATGGGAACTATGAGGAACTTGCCACAAAAAACATTGACACAGGGATGGGTTTGGAGCGTCTTGCAGTGGTAGTGCAGGACGTGGGTTCCGTGTTTGACATTGATACGATGAAGGCAATCCGGGATAAGGTATGCGAGGTATCCGGCAAATCCTACCAGAAGGATGAGCAGGACGACGTATCCATCCGGCTGATTACCGACCATATGCGTTCCGCTACTTTTTTGATTTCCGACGGCATTATGCCCAGCAACGAGGGCAGGGGCTATGTGCTGCGGCGTCTGATCCGCCGTGCAGCCCGTCATGGCAGGCTCCTTGGCATCCATGGGAAGTTCCTTGCCACCCTGAGCGCGACCGTGATTGCAGAGAGCAAGGACGGGTATCCAGAGTTGGAGGAAAAGAAGGAATTTATTTTCAAGGTGCTGACCCAGGAAGAAGAAAAATTCGACAAGACCATCGACCAGGGCTTAAGCATTTTAGCAGAAATGCAGGAGGAAATGGCAGCAGCCGGGACCAAGGTGCTTTCTGGGGAACATGCATTTAAGCTGTATGACACATATGGGTTCCCAATAGACCTGACGCAGGAAATTTTGGAAGAAAAAGGATTTTCCATTGATGGGGATGGGTTCCGGAAATGCATGGAAGAACAGCGCAGCAAGGCAAGGAAGGCAAGGAAGGAAACCAATTACATGGGGGCGGACGCCACAGTGTATGACGAGATAGACACTTCCATTACCTCAGAGTTTGTGGGGTATGACAGGCTCAGCCATACTTCCAGGGTTACTGTGCTGACAACGGAAACAGAACTGACAGAAGCATTGTCCGACGGGGAGCGGGGTACTATTATTGTGGAGGAAACCCCATTTTATGCTACCATGGGCGGGCAGAATGCAGATACAGGCGTAATCCGCGCCGGGGAAAATGAGTTCCGGGTGGAGGACACCATCCACCTGAGGGGCGGGCGCATCGGCCATGTGGGTGTTGTTACCGCCGGGATGTTCAAAAATGGCGATACCGTGGAGCTTACAGTGGACGGGGAAAAACGCGGGCTGATTGGAAGGAACCACAGCGCCACCCACCTGCTCCAAAAGGCGCTCCGGGAAGTGCTGGGCACCCATGTGGAGCAGCACGGCTCCGATGTCAATGCGGACAGGCTGCGCTTTGACTTTTCCCATTTTGCCGCAATGACGCCGGATGAAATTGCCCGGACAGAAGCTGTTGTAAATGAGAAAATCGCATCTTCTTTGCCTGTAGTGACGGAAGTCATGACTTTAGAAGAAGCCAAAAAGACAGGGGCTATGGCTTTGTTTGGCGAAAAATATGGGGATTCCGTCCGGGTAGTAAAAATGGGGGATTTCTCTGTGGAGCTCTGCGGCGGGACCCATGTGGAAAATACCAGCAATATCAGCGCTTTTAAAATCGTGTCTGAATCCGGGGTAGCAGCCGGGGTCCGCAGGATTGAAGCCCTGACGTCCAAGGCTGTGTTTGGGTATTACGACAAGCTGGAGGAAACCATCCATGCAGCGGCAAAAATTGTAAAGACGAACCCGGTAGGCCTGGTGGAAAAATTGGAGCACTTAATGGCAGAACTCAAGGCGCTGCAGGGGGAAAATGAATCCTTAAAAAGCAAGGCGGCAAGGGACGCCCTTGGGGACGTAATGGACCAGGTAACGGAAGTGAAAGGGGTAAAGCTCCTTGCAGCCAGCGTTGCAGGGGTGGACATGAACGGCCTGCGGGACTTAGGCGACCAATTAAAGGAAAAGCTTGGGGAAGGCGTGATTGTCCTTGCTTCTGAGAAGGATGGCAAGGTTAACCTGATTGCCATGGCAACAGAAGCTGCTATGGGATCAGGCGCCCATGCAGGCAATTTAATAAAGGCTATTGCCGGGAAAGTAGGCGGCGGCGGCGGCGGGCGGCCAAACATGGCCCAAGCAGGCGGGAAGAACCCTGCCGGCATCCCAGACGCTATCGCGGAAGTAAAAACTGTTCTGGAGGGCCAGATATAAGCATTGTTAGGAAAAGTTTTCCGAAAGTAGTTGACTTACGGGAATTTTCTGTTATAATTAATAGCAGTGCAATAAAATGACCCAAACAGTTGAATATGCACAATACGCAACTGGAGGGAGGTTAGGTGTGAGACTATGTCAAATGT
>ERZ778516.446-NODE-446-length-34388-cov-21.895582_pt1 | contig 34388 bp, 30 predicted proteins | sample MGYA00510342_ERZ778516 | MGnify/ENA primary metagenome ERZ778516 (study PRJEB29527, sample SAMN07138961) | mouse gut metagenome | material: feces | host: mouse | place: China:Nanjing | collected 2016-01-25 ...
GGCAAATCTATGTAATATTTTTCAGACAAGCAACCGTTTCTTACTTTTTTATTTGTTACCTTTGTGGGTATTAAAGATGAATTGTATATGAAAATTATTATAGATAATAAAATACCTTATATAAAAGAAGCGCTTCAGAGAATAGCCGACGAGGTAATCTATGCTCCGGGAAAGGATTTCACCCCGAAATTGGTACGGGATGCGGATGCACTTGTCGTCCGTACCCGCACACATTGTAACCGGGATTTATTGGAAGGCAGCCGGGTGAAGTTCATTGCTACGGCAACCATTGGTTTCGACCATATCGATACGGAGTATTGCAAGCGGGCAGGCATCGAATGGACGAATGCCCCGGGATGCAACTCGGCTTCTGTCGCCCAATATATACAATCATCGCTTCTTGTATGGAAGTCTGTCAGGAATAAAAGACTGGATGAACTGGCTATCGGGATTATAGGCGTAGGTAATGTAGGGAGTAAGATAGCTAAAGTTGCCCGGGATTTTGGCATGCGTGTTTTACTGAATGATTTGCCACGGGAGGAAAAAGAAGGGAAAGGAAGTTTCTCTTCTTTGGATAAAATAGCGAAAGAATGTGACATCATCACTTTTCACGTACCTTTATATAAGGAAGGGAAATATAAGACCTTCCATTTAGCTGACGAGAACTTCTTTCGTTCATTAAAACAAAAGCCGGTTATCATCAACACTTCACGGGGAGAAGTTATCGAAACGGATGCCCTTTTGAATGCTTTAAACAGTCAGGCTATTTCGGACGCCATTATTGATGTATGGGAGCACGAGCCCGAAATCAATCAAGAGCTGCTGGACAAAGTTATCATTGGCACCCCTCATATTGCAGGCTATTCTGCTGACGGGAAAGCCAACGCAACACGTATGTCACTAGACGCTATTTGCAACTTCTTCCAAATAGATGGAGATTACGAAATCAAAGCACCGGTTCCTGCCTTTCCTATTATTCAAGCAAAAAGTCACGAAGACGCCATCCTCCAAATATATAATCCCATCGAAGACAGCAAGCGATTGAAAGCCCACCCGGAACTGTTTGAGACTTTGCGTGGAGATTATCCGTTAAGAAGAGAGGAAAAAGCATATACTATTAAGTATAAGGAATAAGCAGCACCTTATTTTCCTCTTACCTTATCTTTATTTCTCATTCAACAGTTTTTCTATGACCAAAGGAAAGTGTTCATATTCCAATGCATGCACTTTTTTGGCAACATCATCAGGAGAATCTGTCGGAAGTACGGGACAAGTTACCTGAAATATTGTGTCCCCTTCATCATAATGCTCATTAATATAATGTATAGTGATACCGCTCTCTTTTTCACCAGCGGTTACCACTGCCTGATGAACACGGTCGCCATACATTCCCTTTCCACCATACTTAGGCAGAAGAGCCGGATGTATATTTATAATTTTATGAGGATAAGCATGCAAAAGCAGATCGGGCACACGAAACAGAAAGCCTGCCAGCACGATAAAATCAATGCGAGCCTCCTGCAAAACAGCCAGAATTTCGTCTCCGGCTATCCAATCTTCCTTTGGGAACACGTTACAGGGCACTCCCAGGCGATGCGCACGTTCTAAAACATAGGCATCACTTTTATTAGAAAGCACCAACGAAACCTGAGCGGAACCGCTCTTCTGGAAATACCGGATAATATTCTCGGCATTAGATCCGGAACCGGAAGCAAAAATTGCGATGTTTTTCTTCATAACTCTCGATTTCAATGCACAAAACAGTGAAAAATGTGCAAAACACTGCATTTATTTAGTCAAATATTTGCGCAAAACGATAAATATTCATTCCTTTGCACCGCAAATTTAAAGAAATAAAACTAATTATTAATTAAAAACTTAAAGTTATGTCTGAAATTGCATCAAGAGTAAAAGCTATTATCGTTGATAAATTAGGCGTTGAAGAATCAGAAGTTACAACCGAAGCAAGCTTCACTAACGACCTGGGAGCAGATTCTCTTGACACTGTAGAACTTATCATGGAATTCGAAAAAGAATTCGGTATCTCTATTCCTGATGACCAAGCAGAAAAGATTGGTACTGTAGGTGATGCTGTATCTTATATCGAAGAACACGCTAAGTAATTCGATTTCATCAATATGGAATTAAAAAGAGTGGTAGTAACAGGTCTTGGCGCCATTACTCCCGTTGGCAACAGCGTTCCCGAATTTTGGGAAAACCTTGTGAACGGGGTTAGTGGAGCAGGGCCTATTACTCATTTTGATGCGTCGCAATTCAAGACCCAATTCGCATGCGAAGTGAAAAACTTCGAGGCAACAAAATACATCGACCGCAAGGAAGCAAGAAAGATGGACCTATACACTCAGTATGCCATCGCCGTTGCCAAAGAAGCGGTAGAAGACTCCGGTCTTGACGTCGAGAAAGAAGACTTGAACAAAATCGGTGTTATTTTCGGCGCCGGTATTGGTGGTATACATACATTTGAAGAAGAGGTAGGTAATTACTACACTCGTCAGGAAATGGGTCCGAAGTTTAATCCGTTCTTCATTCCAAAGATGATCTCGGATATTGCAGCCGGACAGATTTCTATTATGTATGGTTTCCATGGTCCTAACTATGCGACTTGTTCAGCATGTGCTACTTCAACCAACGCTATTGCAGATGCTTTCAACCTGATTCGTCTGGGTAAAGCAAACGTAATTGTATCCGGTGGTTCGGAAGCAGCTATCTTCCCGGCAGGTGTGGGCGGTTTCAACGCTATGCACGCACTGTCAACACGCAACGATGAAGCTTCCAAAGCTTCACGTCCGTTTAGCGCAAGCCGTGATGGTTTCATTATGGGCGAAGGTGGCGGTTGCCTGATCTTGGAAGAACTGGAACACGCTAAAGCTCGCGGTGCAAAAATCTATGCAGAAATTGCCGGTGTAGGTATGTCTGCAGATGCACATCACCTGACAGCTTCTCATCCGGAAGGCTTGGGAGCGAAATTGGTGATGAGAAATGCACTGGAAGATGCGGAAATGGATCCGAAAGAAGTAGATTATATCAATGTACACGGTACATCTACTCCGGTTGGTGACATTTCAGAAGCAAAAGCAATCAAGGAAGTATTCGGTGATCATGCGTTTGAGTTGAACATCAGTTCAACAAAATCAATGACAGGTCACTTGCTGGGAGCTGCCGGTGCGGTAGAATCCATTGCAAGTATCCTTGCCATCAAGAACGGCATTGTTCCTCCGACTATCAACCATGAAGAAGGTGACAACGACGAGAACATTGACTATAACCTTAACTTCACGTTCAACAAAGCACAGAAACGCGAAGTTAATGTTGCCCTGTCCAATACATTCGGATTCGGCGGTCACAATGCCTGCGTCATCTTCAAGAAATACGCTGAGTAATATCGTGTTACGTAACCAAATAGATAAGATAAGGCTCTTGTTCCGCAAGGACAGAGAGTCTTATCTTTGTTTTTACCGGATACTCGGGTTCTACCCACATAATATCCGGCTTTACGAGCAGGCCCTTCTGCACAAATCAACTTCTGTCCGCTCGGAAAAAGGACGTCCTTTGAATAATGAGCGACTGGAATTTCTCGGTGACGCCATCCTTGACGCCATCGTGGGAGATATTGTATACAAGCGTTTTGAAGGAAAACGGGAAGGTTTTCTGACAAATACCCGTTCCAAGATTGTACAACGGGAGACTCTGAACAAGTTGGCTGTCGAGATTGGTTTGGATAAACTCATAAAGTATTCTACCCGCTCTTCTTCTCACAACAGTTATATGTACGGAAATGCTTTTGAAGCATTTATCGGAGCCATTTATCTGGATCAGGGGTATGAACGTTGCAAACAGTTTATGGAGCAACGAATCATCAACCGGTATATCGACCTGGATAAAATATCCCGTAAGGAGGTTAACTTCAAATCCAAGTTAATCGAATGGAGCCAGAAAAGTAAGATGGAAGTTTCTTTTGAGTTGATAGAACAATTCCTTGATAAAGACAGCAATCCAGTATTCCAGACAGAAGTACGCATTGAAGGACTTCCTGCCGGGACAGGTACCGGATATTCAAAAAAAGAGTCTCAGCAGAATGCCGCCCAGATGGCTATCAAGAAAGTGAAAGACCCGGTATTCATTACGACCATTAACGAGTCAAAAACATCACAATCGGCAATGACAGATGAATCTGAAGCCGAAACGGATACAGACTCCGAGCTGGAACTTGAAAACACATCAAAAGAGAGCCTGCCTGCCGACAGCGAAACAGCTATGGCATAATCATTTACGGAATCTAACCAAAGCAAATTCCCATGCGACGCCCTTGAATCACAAGATCGTGATCCTCAGTAACCAGTTTCAGTTTTCCCGCGACTTCTTCGAGAGAGACAGATGAAATATTATCTCCCCTCAAGGCTACCATACGTCCAAATTCCCCGTTAGCAATCAGTTCCGTCGCATGACCACCCATACGGGTAGAAAGATTACGATCGAAAGGAGTAGGCGAACCGCCACGCTGAATATATCCCAATACCGTCTCACGAGTCTCGATTCCGGTTTCATATTCAATCTCCTGAGCGATATATTCTGCAGCACGCTTGCGCCCGTCTGTCTGGATTCCCTCGGCTACTACCACTATGGAGTAAGGTTTGCCTTTTTTCAGTCTTTCCAGGATTGTGTTGCCGATATTCTTTATATTATAAGGGATTTCAGGAACAAGGATGACATCCCCCCCACCTGCCATACCGGAATACAAAGCAATCCAACCTGCTTTATGCCCCATCACTTCAATTACCATCACTCTTTTATGGGAACTGGCGGTGGAGTGTAAGCGGTCGATAGCATCTGTGGCGATGCTTACAGCCGAATCGAATCCGAAAGAGATATCTGTCCCCCAGATATCATTGTCAATAGTTTTTGGGACTGATACTATATTTACTCCCATTGCAGCAAACTTGGCAGCAGTTTTCTGTGTACCGTTTCCCCCGACGCAGACTACACAATCCAGCCCCATTTCCTGAATATTCTGAAGAATCAGTGCAGGCTTGTCAACATCCGAGATAACGCCACCTTTTTTAAAAGGCTTCTCACGGGAGGTTCCCAGCATCGTTCCGCCAAGATTCAGCAGACCGGACAGCGATTTATCCGTAAAAGACTCGATGTCTTTCGTCAGCAGACCCTGAAAGCCACTGTGAATTCCTATCACTTCCATCCCATAATAATTGATGGCCGTCTTACACACACCACGAATAGTGGCATTAATACCGGGGCAGTCCCCGCCTGAGGTTAAGATTCCGATTCTCATTATCGCATTTTTTAGTCTAAAACTCGGGGATTTTGGTAAACTCGTCAATTTTAACGATTATTTCCGTCGTAAAGATAGAAAAAAAAGATAAATAAATTACTTTTGCACGACTAAACATTATTATGTTAAAGCAGAAATGAATATTACAAAAATTATTAGTAAGACTTTTGACTCCCGTTTAAAACAAATAGATCTATATGCCAATCAGGCAAGTGAGATTCAACACCGTGTGTTGAATCGCTTGGTGCAGCAGGCTGCCCGGACCGAATGGGGTAAAAAGTACGACTATGCCTCTATCCGCAGCTATGAAGATTTCAGAAAACGCCTGCCCATCCAAACATACGAAGAGATAAAGCCTTACGTAGAGCGTTTACGGGCAGGAGAACAGAACCTGCTTTGGCCGTCGGAAATACGTTGGTTTGCCAAATCATCCGGTACGACTAACGATAAGAGCAAATTTCTTCCTGTCAGCAAGGAAGCTTTAGAGGATATTCATTACAGAGGGGGCAAAGATGCGGCGGCTCTTTACTTCCGTATCAATCCGGATAGTCATTTCTTTTCAGGCAAAGGGTTGATTCTAGGTGGCAGCCACAGCCCGAACCTTAATTCCAATCATAGTCTGGTCGGAGATTTATCGGCCATTTTAATTCAGAATGTAAATCCGCTTATTAATTTCGTTCGTGTGCCAAGCAAGAAAATTGCCTTGATGAGCGAATGGGAAACAAAAATAGAAGCAATCGCTAACAGTACTATACCGGTGAATGTTACAAGTTTGTCCGGTGTACCGTCCTGGATGCTGGTGCTTATCAAACGAATTCTTGAGAAAACCGGGAAAAGAACATTAGAGGAGGTATGGCCAAATCTGGAAGTGTTTTTCCATGGAGGAGTGGCTTTCACTCCTTATCGGGAACAGTATAAACAGGTGATTCATTCGCCGAAGATGCATTATGTGGAGACTTATAATGCTTCCGAAGGATATTTCGGTACGCAGAATGATCTTTCTGATCCTGCCATGTTGTTGATGATTGACTACGGAATCTTCTACGAATTCATTCCATTGGAAGAAGTGGACAAGGAAAATCCGCGGGCATATTGCCTTGAAGAGGTAGAGTTGAACAAGAATTACGCAATGGTGATTTCTACTTCCTGTGGTTTGTGGAGATACATGATCGGTGATACTGTGAAGTTTACAAGTAAGAATCCTTATAAGTTTGTTATCACGGGCAGAACGAAACATTTCATCAATGCCTTCGGTGAGGAATTGATTGTGGACAATGCTGAAAAAGGACTGGCCAAGGCTTGCGCAGAAACAGGAGCACAGGTTTGTGAGTATTCTGCGGCGCCGGTCTTTATGGATGAGAATGCAAAATGCCGTCACCAATGGCTGATAGAATTTGCCAAGATGCCGGATTCTGTTGAGAAGTTTGCGGCGATACTGGATGCTACTCTGAAAGAGGTCAATTCTGACTATGAGGCAAAACGGTGGAAGGATATTGCATTGCAGCCATTAGAAGTAATTGTTGCCCGCCAGGGATTGTTCCATGATTGGATGGCCCAGAGAGGAAAATTAGGGGGACAACACAAAGTGCCTAGATTGAGTAATACGAGAGAGTACATTGAGACGATGTTGCCGTTGAATCAGTAATATTCTTTTTCTATCGTCTTGATACGAAAGAGCCGGGAAACCATGCGGGGTGTTCGCTGCGGACACTGAGATGATTATCGGGATTCAATTATAATTCCGCCACCTAGTAGCAAACCGTCTTTATAGAATGCTGCGGCTTGCCCAGGCGCAATGGCGGTTAAAGGTTCATGAAGTTGTACGTGGAGTTTGTTGTCAGAAGTAATGGTGACTGTACAGTGGTTTTCCTGTTTACGATATCGTATCTTCACGATAATATCAGAATGCCCCAGGATACGTTCGCGGTTCACGATATTCCAGTCCTTCAACCACATTTCTGTTTTTTCCAAGGCAGAGAGAGAGGATAATACCACTTCATTCTTCTCTGTATTTATCTCTTTTACAAAAACAGGGCGGTTCAGATGAACACCCAGTCCACGTCTTTGGCCAATGGTATAAAAAGGGTATCCTTCGTGCCAAGCTATGAAATTCCCCTTTTCATCGACAAACCTTCCTCGTTTGACCATTGCTGACCACGGCCAACTATTGCCGACTAATATCTGACCATTGCTGACCAACCAGTTTTTCAGGAAGTTCCGGTAGTCCATCGGGCAAAAACAGACGCCAATACTATCCTTTTTAGTGGCGACTTTTTGGAAGCCACGTTCAGCAGCCCAGGCACGGGCTTCAACTTTCGTAATTCCTCCCATTGGCAGAAGAATCCTGCTGAGTATATCTTGCTTCAAGCCCCACAGAAAAAAAGACTGGTCTTTGTCCGGGTCAACGGCATGCGTAATATAGTAAGTATCTTCTAGCTTTACTTTTTGAACATAGTGACCGGTAGCAATGTAAAAGATGCCCATTTCATCAGCAATTTCGGCAAGCAGAGGCCACTTTAGACGGTTATTGCACAATGTGCAAGGCACAGGGGTATGACCCGCTAAATATTCATGCACAAAATACTCGAGGATTTGCTTGTTGAAAACTTCACGGGCATCGTAGGTTATATGGCGAATACCCAGACGTTCTGCCAGATTACGGGCATCTTCCAGATATTCGGTCGATTCGTTCAGTTCATAAAAACGGAAAGTGACTCCGGTTACTTCATAACCGGCTTCCAGCAGTCTCATGGCAGCTACAGAACTATCCGTTCCACCACTCATACCTAACAATACTCGTTTGTTTTCTTCCATCATGCTGCAAAATTAAGGATTTTCCCGTATCTTTCCTCCAAAGAAAAAAGTCTTTTCTTTATTCAGCCAGTGTACAAATCTCGCGATTTATATATAAATTTGCACAAAAATGGCACTATATGAAATATAAACTTATCGTGCTCGATCTTGACGGCACACTCACTAATTCCCAAAAAGAGATTACTCCCCGCAACAAGGAGACATTGATACGTGTACAAGAACAGGGCGTCCGGTTGGTACTGGCTTCCGGACGACCGACTTACGGCATCGTCCCGCTGGCAAACGAACTACGTATGAATGAATTCGGCGGATTCATCCTGTCTTATAACGGGGGAGAAATCATCAATTGGAAAACCCGGGAAATGATATACGAAAATGTTCTCCCCAATGATATTGTTCCGGTGCTTTATGAAAGTGCGCGCGCTCACCATCTGAGTATATTAACTTATGACGGAGCACAAATCGTGACCGAGAACTCCCAAGACCCATATGTACAGAAAGAAGCTTTCCTGAATAAAATGGAAGTGCGCGAAACGAACGATTTCCTGACAGACATCACACTGCCGGTAGCTAAATGCCTGATTGTAGGAGATGCCGACAAACTCATTCCACTGGAAGCCGAACTTTGTCTCCGGTTGCAAGGACGCATCAACGTCTTCCGTTCAGAACCTTATTTTCTCGAATTAGTCCCGCAGGGAATCGACAAAGCCTTGTCTCTCGGTGTCCTATTAAAAAAAACAGAAATAGGACGCGAAGAAATCATAGCCATGGGTGATGGTTACAACGATTTGTCGATGATAAAGTTTGCAGGATTAGGCATTGCTATGGGCAATGCACAGGAACCGGTGAAAAAAGCGGCGGATTATATCACTTCAAGCAATGAAGAAGACGGCGTAGCCGAAGCAATCCATAAGTTTCTCTATTAACAATAGGACGCATATTCAGATTTTATACTAACTTTGCCACTCCAATAAAACAAATATAAAATGTTATGGAACATCAACTTACCATCTACAACACCTTAGACAGAAAGAAAGAGACCTTCGTGCCGCTTCATGCCCCCCATGTAGGCATGTACGTGTGCGGACCGACTGTTTACGGAGATGCCCACTTAGGACATGCCCGCCCGGCTATTACTTTTGATGTATTATTCCGCTATCTCACCCATCTAGGATACAAAGTACGCTACGTACGCAACATTACCGATGTAGGACATCTGGAACATGATGCTGACGAAGGAGAAGACAAGATTGCCAAAAAGGCACGTCTGGAAGAACTGGAGCCGATGGAAGTTGTTCAGTATTACCTGAACCGTTACCACAAAGCAATGGAAGCACTGAACGTACTCCCTCCAAGCATCGAGCCACATGCTTCAGGGCATATCATCGAGCAAATCCAACTAGTACAGAAGATTCTGGATGCAGGATATGCCTATGAAAGCGAAGGCTCCGTCTACTTCGACGTAGCCAAATACAACAAAGACCACCATTACGGAAAACTATCCGGACGCAATCTGGACGACGTACTGAATACCACCCGCGATCTTGACGGACAAAGCGAAAAGCGCAATCCTGCCGACTTCGCCCTTTGGAAAAAAGCACAACCGGAACACATCATGCGCTGGCCGTCTCCCTGGAGCGACGGTTTCCCCGGATGGCACGCCGAATGTACCGCCATGGGGCGCAAATACCTGGGTGAACACTTCGATATCCACGGAGGAGGAATGGACCTGATTTTCCCGCATCATGAATGTGAAATCGCACAATCGGTAGCCTCACAAGGCGATGACATGGTCCACTACTGGATGCACAACAACATGATTACCATCAACGGAACCAAGATGGGCAAATCACTCGGCAACTTCATCACCTTGGACGAATTCTTCAACGGCACCCATAAGCTGCTGGCACAAGCCTACACACCAATGACCATCCGTTTCTTCATCCTGCAAGCTCACTACCGCAGCACGGTAGACTTTAGCAATGAAGCACTGCAAGCAGCGGAAAAAGGGCTGCAACGACTGATGGAAGCCATCGACGCATTGGATAAGATTACTCCCGCACCGGCAACTTCTGCGGGAATCAATGTGAAAGAACTGCGCGCCAAATGCCATGAAGCAATGAATGACGACTTGAACACACCGATTGTCATCGCACAGCTTTTCGAAGGTGCCCGCATCATCAACAATATCATTGCCGGCAATGCCACCATATCTGCCGAAGACCTGAAAGACTTGAAAGAAACATTCCATCTGTTCAGCTTCGACATCATGGGATTGAAAGAAGAAAAAGGTTCTTCCGATGGCCGTGAAGCAGCCTACGGCAAGGTAGTAGACATGTTGTTGGAGCAACGCATGAAAGCAAAAGCCAATAAAGACTGGGCTACTTCCGATGAAATTCGTAATACATTGACTGCACTCGGATTTGAGGTAAAAGATACGAAAGACGGTTTCGAGTGGAGATTGAATAAATAAAATGAGAAACAACGCACCTCACAGTACAAACTAAAAATAAAGAAGACCGGCTCATCACGAATCGGTCTTCTTTATTTTCATCACTTTTCATGCATGAGCATTTCAACAGGTTGCCCATGCTGGCAGGTCACCGTCAATACGGTATTCTCTCCCTGTTGCTCCAACTGAACATTTTCCATCGGAACCATCAATGTCCAGTGTCCTTTGAGACGTATCTCCTTACGGATAGGACGACTCGGTTCCTTCGTCGTATAAGCCTTCTCTTTTATATTCAGATTAGGGTCACAGACACTCAGACGGATACCTTTATCCGGTTCCCTCATATACATTACCATCGTTTCTGCGGGAATAGCGGAAATCAGTTTGTCACCGTCGGGTTGGTAAGTTTCAAAAGCGGCGTATGCCATAATCCCTGTTTTTTTATCATAAACCACATGGGCTGTCTGATTGCGTTGCAAGACCTCATATGCCGGAGTTTTACGCGCTTCATCCAAATCAGTGGCAGAGGGTTGTATCAACACCATATATTCATACGTTCCATCCTTCGGAGCTTTGCCATGCTCAATCCAGGCCGAGGAGAACTTTCCCTTAGTCACTGCACGGGTCTTTTCATGGCGTGATTCCTGTTCCGCAATCTGCGAACGCACAGTTCCGTCTACGACATGATAATAGTTATCATAGCCGTCATGCAGCCAATAATTATCATCTCCTACTTTAGAATCCACTCCATTGTATTTGGTCTGGAAAAGGGTCGTTTCCGTCGGATAATCCGTATTACTGTTTGTTATGCCCGTTCCCAGACAAATCATCCGGTTATCAAAGCAGAATACTGATTTACGGGCAACGAAATCCGGTGTAAAGTTCTTATAGTCACGTTCCATCAGCTTCATGGCAAACATGCCATTCTTCCCTTCCAAAGAACTGCTACCTGAGAAATTTTCTTTAGAATGAGCCATGGTAGTTCCTTTCAGCGGGCTATCCAACAGCTCGAAAGGTAAATGAATGGTCGTTGTACCCGGCAAACGATTCCAGTCCCACCCTTCCTGTACAAAGCCGCTACCGGCACGAGATACGGGATTTCCTTTGCCCATAATCTGTACCGAACCATAACTCTGATATCGTCCGTAACGATTGTCCTTCACATAAATTTCAGAACCCCATACATCGGTGGTATATCCTTTCAGCGTCACCATCCAGTCTGCACGGCGGAAAATACCTGCCGATCCGTAGTTGTAGACAAAAAAGCCTTGCGGAGCCTGTGCCGGCTGCACACCTTCTTTCTTAAAAAAACGTGCATTCGGAGTATCTTCGTTGCGTACGAGACGCAAATAATCGCCAGCCAGACCACGGTCGAATGTATTCCCCTGACCGGACAAGTCGCCGGACATAGCAATGTTGGCAAATGCTTCAATATCGTCACTTCCCATTTTTCCACCAAAGGGATGACGTCCGCTGATACCAATACCCCATTCATAAAGATTACAATAGTTGCGCATGGCAATAAAAGCGGACTTCATATGCTGGCGCGCCTCTTTTGTCAGTTCAAAGCTCGTCCCATTAGTGAAAGCGATAAATTGTCCCACTGTAGCCAACACACCGGTGGTATATCCCGGATAGAAACCGCCGTGATGGAAAGTAGTGCCGTCCACTTTTATACCGCCAATCGTTCCCGGCGTATATCGTAAGGAAGAAGACAGCCAACGGGATAAGCCGTTCAAAGCCTGTTCCTGTTCTCTGGCATCGGGGAACATCATAGCAGAGATGAATTTCGCCATCAATAACGTATGCCAGGAGTCCAGTAGTTCGTCGCGCGTCGGGGAACACGGCTGGCGGGTTTCCTGCAAAGCCGCCCAAAAACGCAATGTAGAGAGATAAGCGTCCCGATGAGGATGTTTATAAATCGCATCACGTATCAACCAGGCAGTCGTATATATCTTACGAATCTGATAACCATAATGATGATTCGTCCCCATACCACTACCGAACGCAAATCCCTGGTCAATGGCATAGTCGAATACAGTGAAATAGTTCTTCTTCGACGTCTCATTCTGATTGTAATACATATCATAGGCAAAGCCGGAAAGCATGGTTTCAATATCATTCCATGACATTTCCCCTTTTTTCTTATCCTGTTCGTCGGGCGCCACAATAGGTGTCCCTACAAAACCTGTTCCGGCGACGGATGGAGTGATAGCGGCTTTCTCAAATGTCTTATAGGCAGCGTTAATCTGTCCCTGCGGTGCTTTTTTCACTTCAAGAAAGTCAGTCAGACGCTGTTCGATGGTTTTCAGCTCTTTCTTTTGCTGACCAGTCAACTTAGATGCTAACGGGACATCATATGATTGCTGTTCCCACTTCCACACGAGACACCAATGCCAGAGGTCACGATTAGACAAGCCGTTATTGGACGGCAATTGCTGGTCGGGAGTAGTGCGAAGATTCATCTTCTTCTCAGGAAAAGTCAGACGGTCAAGGAAAATACGTCCTTTCCGTTGAGGAGCAACCAACCGGTAAGAAACGATATTCTTGTCGTTCTTCTCTCCTTTCATATACTCGAAAGAAATCCAGCACGCACGCCAACCGGCTGCCTGCAAATGATAAGAGAACCAATAAGAGACTTCGCCCGCCTTATTCAGGAACTCGAAGCGGATAGAATCCTGCTGCGGTTTCTCATTATAAATCCACAAAGTAATGCCGAACTGCTTCTCTTTCTTCGCATTGAGTGATAAAGGAGAGATTTGAACATTTAAAGCAGAACCGGGTTGAAAATCCCATTCCAGGCTGCTCTCCCCTTCTTTATAAAAGAGAGAGGATGCTTTCAGTTCTCCCTTTCCCGAAACGTTGAACGCTTCGGGGACTCCGTCTTCAAAGCCGATGAATTGGGCACAAGCGGAAGAGATACTTCCAAGCAATAATAGTATGATGAAACAAGTATTTTTCATTCAATCGCATATTAATTTTCATTCAATTACATAGGTTCCTGTTAATAAGGAATTCTGTCCGACAGAATCTTTTCCGTGTACCAAGGATCGTTAATTTCCTTTAGCATAACTCCCATTTCACGGTAAAGTTGCTCCACAACTTCCTTATTTTCTTCCAAAGGCAGGTTGTGCAACTGATAAGGATCATTCAAGTCATCAAACAGAAGGCTCTTCTTTAGTTGCTTCGTATTGCGGTCGATGTATAAAGCCAATGTATATTGTGCCGTCTTGACACCTCTCGAAGAAGGGAAATAAGTCTGCACCAATCCGTTTTCATCCTTTTCACCGTCCAGATTTTGGATATACAGTGCACCCGTCGGGCGGACAATTTCCGCCTTTTCATCGAAGAAAAGAGGAGCGAAGTTACGCCCTTGCACTTCTGCCGGAATAGAATCACCCAATCCGCACAAACCTAGCACAGTAGGCATAATATCCGGTGATGACAGCAGCAAGTCATCCACTCCCGGTTGAATCTTGCCCGGGAAACGCACGATAAACGGAATATTCATTGATTCGGAGTAAGGCGAGTTCTTCGGGTCTTCGATACGTTGGCTGCACATCGTCTCGCCATGGTCGGAAGCGAAGATAACAACCGTATTCTTATCCAGTCCCAAGTCTTTCAGCGTTTCCAGAATCTGACCGAAGGCACGGTCCACTCCCGTTACAGAAGCAAAATAATAACGGGCAGATTCCGCCTTTTTCATCTTCAGGTCTACGTTCGGACGAACCAGCAAGCTATCCAAAGGTTTATCCTTGTAAAAGTTGAAATCCTGCTCTTCGCAGTCGTCCAAAGAACGATACGGACTATGAGGCGGGTTCATGCCTACCATAATAAAGAAAGGTTTCTTTGTATCGCGCACGTTACCCTCATTCTTCAGATATGAAACCACCTTGCCCGATTCATGCAAAGGCGACCATTCTTTCGGGTCGTGTCTCTTGCCGTCCGTATCCCAATAGTGAGGATTCTTATGTTCATCAAACGTACCGTAAGAATACCAGTAGTTAAATCCGTGACGACGCTCTTTCGGAGTATAAGCATCCCATGCCGGGCGTTTGGATTCTACATATTGTCCCAGGTGTTCGGGGTCGTTCGGAGTCGGAAAATCGGCATGAAGTTTTCCGAAATAAGCACAGTCATAACCGGCTTTGCTGAACACATCACCGATACATTCGGCATCCTCGCGCAACGAACTGATGGGACGCGTAGAATTACAGTTCAAAGGCACACCGCTCCGATTGGGATACATACCAGTCAATAACATTCCACGATGAGGGCTACTCAGCGGACAGTTGCTCTGTGCAGAAGACAACACCATGGATTCGCGGGCAAATGCATCCAGATTGGGGGTATGAACAGGATCGCCCTGAAAATTCACTTTATCCCGGAATCCGTCCTGACTCCAGAATCCCATTGCCTGGTTACGGTATTGGTCGGGAAATACATAGATAATATTGGGATGATCAGCTTGTGCCGCCACTTGCTTTGGAACCTTGCAACCCTGTGCCGCAAACAAAGTCAGGCCACCCACCAAAAGATTTATAGGTTTATTCATGATAATGATAGTTAACGATAAACGGATTATAATAAAGATAACAAAGATAACAAACGAACGAACGGTGAATGACGGACAAGCTATATACAGAAGCCTATGTTCATCATTTACCGTTCGCTGTACATATCAATGAGATTTATTTCTTTTCGAGCTCTCTTTTGCGCATCAGCGCTTCCAAGAAGTAATAGTCGGCATAGTTCAGAGGAACATCAATTTCCTGACCGTGAGGAATACTGCCCACCGAGTGCATCAGGATAAAGTTGCCGTTAGTACCCACCTCTGCACGATAAGCGGGCGAACCCAGACTTACCATAATCTTATCGGCAGTCTCCTTGTATTGGTTGCCCGGCAGATAGCCGTCCAATTCGTAGAGGGCAGAAGCAGTACAAGCCGCAGCGGAAGCGTCACGAGGTTCATTCGGAATGTTCGGTGCATCATAGTCCCAATAAGGAACGAGGTCTTCAGGCAAGTTCTTATTATTGAAGATAAAATTATATACTTTTTGTGCCTGGTCGAGATATTTCTTGTCTTTCGTATAGCGATAGCAGGTAGTATATCCGTAAATAGCCCAAGCTTGTCCGCGAGCCCAAGATGACTCGTCCGCATACCCTTGTGCAGTTTGTCTCTTGCGCACTTCACCGGTTTCAGGATCGTAGTCTACTACATGATAACAGCTGTTGTCCGGACGGAAATGATGTGCCATGGTCGTATCGGCATGTTTCACTGCAATGTTATAGAAAGTGGAATCTCCGGAAAAAGCCGTCGCTTCAAACAGTAATTCGAGATTCATCATATTATCAATAATCACCGGACACTTCCATCCACGTGTTCCCTGCCAGCCTCTATCGGCATCCCATGACTGAATAACACCTGCATTCGGACGGAAACGGGTAGAGAGCGACTTGGCTGCTTCGACAATCACATCCTTATATTCTTTCTTGTCAGCCAGACGGTATCCGTTCAGATAGCTGCAACCAATCATGAAGCCAACATCATGATGCCATTTCAGATACTTCACAGAATCAAGAGCTTCCGTATATTTTTCAGCCAGCGGCAACCATTTCTTATCTCCGGTCAGGTTATAAGTCAGCCACATGCTACCAGGATAAAAGCCAGAGCACCAATCATCGATAGGTATATAAGATATACTACCGTCTTCGTTGATAGTTCTCGGATTCAAAATCTTTCCGGACTTTTCGATAATATCCGTTTGAATCGTGTTTTGTGCCACTGCGTTGTCGATGTTGTCCTGAATAAAGTCTACTTCAGCTTTTTTTTGTCCACCGCAGCTCGTAAAGATCAAAAGGGAAAGTCCTAATGCACTAAGAATTGTTTTCATAATACAGGGATTATTTGTTAAGTGATTAATTTTCTTGATTGCAAAAGTAGTGCATTTCAAAAGAATAGACCGGCCTAAATAATCCAAATGAGGGACAATTTTGGTACATTTGCGGAAGAAATATCGAAAAAGAATAATTATCATGACCCCACAAGAATTCTTCAAGAATGACCTTTTTGCCGAAAACGCAGGTGTAGTGCTGCTCGAAGTACGCAAAGGATACAGCAAAGCCAAACTGGAAATAAAACCGGAACATCTTAATGCAGGAGCACGGACACAGGGCGGAGCCATTTTTACGTTGGCAGATCTGGCGCTTGCCGCAGCAGCCAATTCACACGGCACACTGGCTTTCTCGCTCTCCTCCAGCATTACCTTTCTGCGGGCAAGCGGACCGGGTGATACTCTTTATGCCGAAGCACGCGAACGCTACATCGGTCGGAGCACAGGGTGCTATCAGGTAGACGTAACCAACCAAAACGGAGATTTGATTGCCACTTTCGAATCAAGTGTATTCCGAAAGGACCAGAAAGTTCCTTTCGAAGTTCAGGAATAAAAAAACAGACAGGGCTGAAAGTACATCCGTAAAGGTCACTTTCAGCCCTGTCTGTTTTTTCTCTTTATCTATTTTTTTACAATGGAAGTCAGCGGATGGCGATTCCCCTGTACATCATTCAAGAACGCCTTTGCCGAACCGAAGTTCAAGAACAAATCGAGGCGGACGGGAAGATGGTTCTGGTCGTCCGTCACAAAGAAGGTTATGACTTCCTTTTCTTTCCCTTTCTTATCATATTCGACCAATGAAAAAATCAGGCAACGATAAGTAATTCCATTCTCGGCTTTTACGTTTTCCTTGCCGCGATAGATAAGCGTCTGCTCTTCCACCTTACGTCCCGTAGCCATCGGAAACTTTATCTTCTGCCCTACCTTATAGTCGGCAGGGTCGTACGAACGTGCCTGCGCCAAGATGCTGAGCATATCGTAGATGCAACGGCTGTCACTTGCTTCGGAGTCGGCATACGTCCCGTCGCGGTACGTACGTTTCTGATTGACATGACAAAGCCCGTCTTTGTACGAAAACCAGGCCTCGTCAACCGTGTAGCGTTTGCCCTCTTCGGCGCCTTTGCGGAAATAGCGCGGTTCGAGCCGCTCGCCGATGACGCAGGTCAGCGTATCGCGCATCTTGAAGAAGAAGTCGGCACGTTTGCTGCCTATGGCGAGCAGATTCATCCGGTAGGCGGGTTCCGACCGATAGGTAGTCGCATTGGTCGTAAGGCTGGCAAGTCCGGCCTTCACCCAGACAAACTTCCAGTTGAAGTACAAATCGTACATCACGTGTTCGCCCGTCTGAAACGCATCGTTCTTCGCCTCACATTGGGCACTGGCGGGAAGGGCGAAAATTCCCATCAGCAATGCCATAGTCCCGATTATCAAGCTACGGCGAAAGCTAACGGCGCCTGTTCTGATTATTTCTATCTTTCTTCTTCTTGTCTTCATCTGGCTTTTGTTTTTTAAGCTCATCCGGTTTCTGTTTATCCACAGGAGTCGCATGAATATCCCATGGTTGTGTCACGTCCCACAATGCCTTATAGTCTAATATTGTCGGATAATAGAAAACAGCTTCCGGTTGCAGACCTTTTGCAAAGTCTCCCGTATCCCATTCTCCGTTTCCATTTGTGTCGTTAATCAGCCGGGCTGCATATTTTCCAGGATTCAAGAAATAGAAATCGGCCATTCCATCTTTCACTATACGCTTACGGACCACCTTGTCTTGCGCGTCAAGCAGTTCGACGAATGCCAACGAATCAGCCCCCGTCACACTGAAATGAAGCGTGAAGTATTCATCCTCACTACGCACTTTGAATCCTTGCTTTATCTTATCGGTAAACAATCCGTATATACCATGGAAAGCCGTAGAGTCTACCTCAAACTCGTATTCAAAAGTCGGTTCCCAATCATAATACAAGTTAAACTTCTTCTGATTCAGGGAGTCCTGTTCAAACTCAAACGGTATGTCCTTCCAAAGCGTATCCACTTTCTGCCGCAGATGAATAGCGGTACTGTCAAAACCGGCTATCGGTTCATCGAAATTCAGAGAGACATAACCATACACCTCCATTGACGAAGGCGCGCTGACATTCACCGGCAGGAACTTCGTAGGTTCCGGCTCGTCCTCCTCATCATCTTTCTTTTTCTTCTTTTTCTTCTTCTCCTTTTCCGGCTCGTCTTTCTTGTATTTCTGCTTCGAAACCAGGTTCAAGGTATCCGTACGGGGTACCAACTGATTCAAGGTATCCGTATAAAGATAAGTCAGGCTCATGGAAAGCGTATCCTGCTTGAAGAGCAAGGAGTCTTTGACCCAATAATGAATCGTATCGTTCCGCTGGTTCTTTTCGATGATAAAAGCATCCTTTTCATCAAAGTTCAATCCTTTCAGTACAGGCAGAGTGTCCGCCTTACCCGCAAAATAGAAAGTAAACTTATGTGGTACAAGCCTTTCGGATTTGATAAGATATTGCGAATAATTCAGTTCTTTGAAAGCCCGGAGAATTACGTCGTCCGGCAGATAATGCATATACTTCTTCTCAACAATCGTATCATAGGTCAATGAATCCACCCAGGCTGTATCCATACGGATACGTTCTTCCATACGAGGGATAATCAGCGAATCATGAAAAGCAATCACCTCGCTCTTCTGATTGAAAGTAAAATTCTGGTCGGCATCCATCAGCCCGTAAATGCGGTACTTGCCGGGAGCTATGCCGCGGATGGAGAAACGGCCGCGACTGTCCGTGCGTGCCACGCGGTCGAAAGGCAACTTGTTGAAAGCCGAATCGTTTAGGTTGGAATGCAGCCCTACAAGAATGCCTTTGATAGGTTCCAGATTAGAGGCATCAAGTACTGTTCCCGACACTTCCATCGTGTCTATCTGCGCACCGGTAGAAAAGGTGAATGCAAAGTTTCCCAACGGGTTACCTTCATTATTGTCGACAATGGCATCCGAAAAGTCAATGGTATAGGTAGTGTTCGGTTTCAAAGAATCAAGCAGGTTCACCTGTATCCGTTTTCCGGAAGCCTTGATTTCGGGTTGCTGTATCTGAGGTGGGGAAACAACGACTTTCTCGGTTGCCTTCTCCAATTTGATAAACTCGTCAAACTGAAGAGAAATCTTAGTTCTCTGGCTATTCACCGCACCGGCTGGCGGATTACTGCCGATGAAACGGGGAGGGTCAAAATCCCGCGGTCCACCTTCCGGTCTTCCAATGCTGGCACAAGAATAGAGCATGACCACCAGCGTTACTACCGAAAGGGTCCTGCGAATGATTTGCTTTATCTTTTGATTCTCAAATTGTAACATGATGCAAAAATAAGGGTTCTTATTCAATAAACACCACACTTTCTAGCTAATTTATTAAAAAACGCTAGGGTGGCTTAGGTTAATAAACAATTTCGATGAGGTTTTTATTTCTTTTTTTGCAGAGTGATTCGTTTTATGACTGAACCGCCCTTCTAATTGCCTTGCATTATTTCATGAATACATTCTGAGACTAATAGACATTCAGTAATTATAAAATAAATACAAACTGTTTTTTCTTATTTCTTGATATTTACGAGTATAGATCGTATAGGGTTGTATATACGGTCAAATAATGTCATTTCTTCAGTAATTATATCCGCTGTTCCCGGCATTTCCTGACTAAACTGTAGTGTTTTACCATAATTAGTACGCAGCCCATGCGGCAAAGATACATCAACTAAATAATTCTTCTCATATGGCATCAGGGATATAGCCTGTACTATTCCTTGCACAAGTCCAAATTCCATATATGGATAACTATCTAATTTAATACTGACTTTCTGCCCTATTTTCACTTTACCGGATTTTGCCGTCGGCAGTAATAATTTGCCTACTAACTGGTTTTCTACTGGAATAATAGTCATTACTTCTTCGCCAGGTGTTACATATTGACCTATAGACCAATATTTTGAGAATGATGCTTTACCCTCATAAGGAGCCACTATAGCAAAATTTTGAATCCACTGATTTAGTTCTGTACGCATATTCTTGAAAGCAGTTTCCATATCTTTTATTAACAGATTCTCTTTCTCAATAGATTGGTCTGTATTCTCTATTAATGCATGTGATAATTGGCTTTTCTGTATTCTAATATTCTCTATTTCTGCTATATTGGTCATTAATGATACTTTCTTTTGTATTAATAGACTCTTCGCTTGTTCGTATTCAATCATAGTAGCAGCGTTACCGACAAATAAAGTACTGTCTCTTTTGAAAGCTTGCGCTGCAATATCACAATTGGCATTTTCAAGTTCATATTTTTTTATTAAAGATTGTTCATACGAGGCAGTATGCTGTATTTCTTTCAATAGTGCTTGCTGTTTTTTCTCATATGTTTTGAGCCTACAAAATATGTCGTATGATTCAATTGCCTTTTGAAGTACAGAAAAGGAGTTTGTTAAATCACCAAGTTCAAGATTTTTTTTCTTCTCAAAAATATCTATTACTTTTTTATATTGTTCTGTGCTTATAGAGTCCATTACTAATTTCAGCCATAACACATCATCCACATTTGCGGAATTCTTTATTACGGCAAGAATTTGGTTCCTCTTGACAATATCGTCTTTTTCAACATACATTTTCTCAATAAGTCCTCCACCTTTATTTATTAAATGAGAGGGTGGCAGATTTGTGGTTATATTAATACTGCAACTAATAGTTTCCGGATAATAGAAAAAAGCACTTCCAACTAATAATATCAATACGCTGGCACAAATGACACCAATACCGGTTCGCATGATCCAATTAGGAGACTTTCCCAGTATAGCATCAATCTCAGAAGTCCGAAGTTCTATGTTATTTTCATTTCTTTCCATTATTCTGATAGGTTTAGTTGATTCTTTACTAATGTGTAATAGTATCCTTTTTGATTAAGCAATTCTTGATGATTTCCTATCTCTACAATCTTGCCTTTATCTAACACTACAATTTGATCGGCATTCTGTACGGTACTCAATCGATGTGCAACTACTACTACGGTTCTACCCTCAAAGAAGCGTTCCATATTTCGCATAATTTCAGATTCATTATTTGCATCCAGTGAATTAGTTGCTTCATCAAAGAATATGAAATCTGGATTTTTATAAACGGCACGTGCTATTAGAATGCGTTGCTTTTGACCTTGACTAATACCACTGCCTTCTTTACCTATTACCGTATTATAGCCAGAGGGAAGTTCTTCAATAAAATCATGAATATTTGCAGTAATAGCAGCATTGTACAATCTTTCTTTATCTATATCGTCATCTCCAATAGCTATATTTTCAGCCACAGATTCTGAGAACAGATACCCTTCTTGCATAACAATGCCGCATTTCGACCGCCAAAAACGAGGATTAATATGATTAAGGTCTAAATGCCCGATCTTAATACGCCCTTTATCAGGAAGGTAATTTCCCATTAATAATTTAATCAATGTTGTCTTACCGCTACCACTAGCTCCAACAATTGCAGTGACCTTATTTTGAGGAATTACCAAGTTTATATCCGATAGAACAGGAGTTAATTTAGGACCTAAATAGCTAAAATTAAGTCCTTCGATTCTAATATTATGGTCTTTTGGCTCCAATTCCGTTATATCATCTTCAGTTATTTGGTCTTCATTAGCTTGGAAATGAACTTCTCCCAGACGTTCCAAACTTATTTTAGCATCTTGATAAGCATGTATAAACCCTATCATATTTTCGATAGGACCTCTTAGTTGTCCTATTATATAGGAGAGAGACATCATCATACCAAGCGTCATTCGTCCTTCAATAACTTCTTTTGCTGCTATAACAGATAATATAATGTTTAAAGTTTGAGAAATAAAAAAAGCTCCCCCACTTTGTACTTGATCAATAGATACCCCTTTAACCGTGACTTCGAAAAGTTCAGCTTGTATTTTCTCCCATTTACAACGCACTTTATTTTCGCAATTATTCAATTTTATTTCCTGTGCGCCTTCTATTATCTGGATAATATTACTTTGATTTTTTGCCGCTTTCTCAAAACGCTTAAAATCCAATTGCCTACGTACTCTTAAAAAAAGGAATATCCAGCCCATATAGATAGAATGCCCTATCACAAATATGATTAGTATTTGCATATTATAGATAGCAAGTATGATGCCGAACACAAAAAAATTGAATAATGAAAAGAAAGTCGCAAGAGAGGAACTTGTGAGAAAGCTTTCAATACGCGAATGGTCTCCAATGCGCTGCATGATATCCCCGGTCTTTTTTGAATCAAAAAAACGAATGGGTAGTTTTAGTAATTTAAAAATAAAATCAGAGATTAGCGCAACGTTTATTCGTGTATTAATATGCGTAAATATCCAGCTTTGTATGAAACCAACAGACAATTGGCTAGTCGATAAAATTAATTGCGTGACTAATATTAGAATAATAAAATTCAAATTATTATTCAATACACCCACGTCTATCATCGACTGAGTCAAGAATGGAAATATTAACTGGAACACTAGTCCCAGCAACATTCCCAAAACGATCTGCACAAACATTTTTTTGTGAGGACGAAGGTAATTCAAGAAAAATAAAATACTCTGCTTTTTAGTTTCATCATTGATACCTTTGTCATAAAAATGAATGGATGGCGCCAGCATTAAAACCATTCCCTTCTCTTTTCCTTTATCAACGGAACTGAGCCATCCATCACAAAATTCTTCAATACTATACTTCAAACGCCCAAATGCAGGATCAGACACATACACTGTACCTTTAGGCTTACTCCCGGACTTATGAATTTTTATTTTATACACCACAACAAAATGATCTTGTTTCCAATGGACAATACAAGGCAATATTACCTTATTTGCCAGTTTGGAAAAGTCTGTCTTGATGCCCATAGCACGAAAGCCAATACGTTCTGCCGCATCGCTAATGCCTAACAAAGTGACTCCGTTACGGTTTGCATAGCAATACTCCCTTAAGGTTTGCAGAGAATGCATTTTACCGTAAAATTTAGCAATCATTTGCAAGCAGGCCGGACCGCAATCCATCGAGTCGTGTTGATGATAAAAAGGAAAATCCATATAAGTCCTTTTAATTAAGTAGTTTTATTAACTTATTGATTTCGCAGCTTGTAACGCTTTCATTTTTCCATCATATAGATTTCGAATAAATGTATCCACATTCACATCAGCTGTGGTTAATGGACATATAGTATGAAGCAACTCTTTAGGAGTTTCCATAAGTTTTTGGGAACAAGGTCCAGTACACAAAGGCATATGCTTACAGGCCAGACACATTTCATTTTCAAATGTTGCCTTTGCATACATTTTCCTCATTTTCTCTTGATTCCATAATATATGCCCATCATCTTGCAACTCTCCCAACACATACTCGTCAGAATAAGCTCTTGCAGTACATTTGTATATTTTTCCGTCAAAATTGATTTCCGTATGATAATAACGGTCTACATAACATGTATGTCCTTTCAAAACTGACAAACAACTTGAAGGATTCTCTGCGTCATATCCCAACTCTTTGCAATATTCAAATATAGCTAGTTTATTAGGATTATTACCTTCCTCGTTTCTTTTACTTTCAGTTTGCCACACACGTTGGAAGCTTGGACTTATTTTATGACGATATTTAGCAGGAATCATTTCGAAGACTTCTTTCATATTACTTTTCTCAAGCGTCTGGGTGTCATAGTTTATACGTAACGTTACGTTAACATCGGGGATATTATCACATAAATAATAAATTCCCTGAAGTATTTGCTTGTAAGATGGAGCCCCATTCATATTCCGTATCCGATTATGTCTTTTTTCATCACCATCCAGTGTTATCTGGAAATGCTTCATGCCCAACTCATTCATCTTTTTAGCCCTTTCTTCTGTTATCAATGAACCATTTGTTGTTGCTTGAGTGAAAAAAGGCAATCCATTTTCTGTCATTATATCACGAAGTTGTTCGGATAAAGGAACAATAATCTCGTCAAAATATAATAAAGGCTCCCCTCCAAACCAATCAAGGAGCAAACTACTTATCCTTTCTTCTTTAATCATTAATTTTACATGCTTTTTTATTTTTTCTATGGTCTCTTCATTCATTTTCCCCGCAACGTGGTCTTCATAGCAATACCAACACCTGAAATTACATTCCAATGTAGGATTAATGACCAAGCGATAGGTCTTATCCAAAAAAACTTTCTTGTGATTTATAAGTCGAATAACATCTTTCTGATCCCTTTCCATATCAGTGATAAATTCCCAATCTACAAACTTCTTGAACACAGAATTATATTCTAATTCAAAAGAAATAAGATCATTGAATTGGTTCTGAAGAAATATATGTTCTTGTTCTGATACAGAGAAGATTTGACCGGAAATGCTATTGAAGTAAATTGTCCGATCTCCGTTGTTAACATAATAATTATAAAAGCTTAATTGATACATATCTTCTAACGTTTATGGTTATACAATTCTATCATTTTTTTAAGATCATCCAGTGTAAACGTTTCATGGAAACAATCGATACTCCATGGCACATCTGGCGTCACATCTACATCATATCCATGAGCTTTTTTGGCACAAATGAACGGTAAATTAGTATTCGGTAATTTATATCTGACTAATGGCGCATAAACCTGATAATAATGTCCGGGGGGTTCTCCCACCAATATACCTCTATGAGAGTTTTTCATTAACAAATAAAACAAATGTGCAGCCGAATATGTCCAATGTCCAGCTATAACGAATACATGACCGCTGTAACCAGTTATCACTTGTGGATAAATATAATTCCCTGTTCCCTTATCTACAACTACTACAGTGTCATGCTGCAATTTATTGAATAATGCAAGAACAGGTCCATCTCCTCCCCCAGTATTTTTCGATATATCAATAAACAGGTATTTATAATCATTAATTTTCTTTTCAACAAAAAGAGTATCAAGTGTTTTTTGAAAAGTCTCAATTAAACCGTCTTCTGCCAAACATGGTAAGCTAAATGAATTCACTTCGAGATACGCAATTGATTCTTCAGGGTAAAGTTTATAGTCAAATGGAATACCTGTAAAAGCTTTGTTAAAATCCGTAAAATGGTCTTGGATTCCTATTTCAGTTTTTACTATTTCCTCTCCACTTTCTCCTTGATATACAACTTTATAAGGTGGAACTAATTTTAATACAGAATATGTTAAGGAAGGAAAATACCCTCTTAAATGACATAATCGCAACTTCGGGTTTTCTTCTGCCCATATACATTTGTCTAGTTCGTGAATAATCTTATGAGCTTCCATTCCATTGATTGATATCACTTTCATACCATTCATAAAGATCTCATTATCAGTAACACTGTCAGGATACAAATAAGAAGCACCTCCGTAAACCAATGGAAATGAATGTTTTAGATCAATATAATCCATGCCGGAATGTCCATCTAAACAATGTTGAAGTCTTAACATTGTTCTCCATAAATCAACAATATTCATCGAATCCGTGAGCATACTTCGTGCTTGCTCCACTTCTTTATTGAAATAGTCTTCCGTAACGAATGCATACAAATTAGGATGCTTCGTCCTCAAAGTATTTATGTAATAGTCAAAATCTTCTGTAACTTGAGCAAAAGAATAGATTGGTACTCTCTCCTGAGAATACGATACTTTTACTAAAAGAAAAAGCCAGACTAATACTATATATTTTTTTTTCATACAACTAGGGAATTACGAGTTAAAGCATAAGCCGACTTTACAAAGTATTAATCAGCTTATGCTCATCGCTGTAGTTTTTTATATGAACAATTATATAATACATAATTGTTTTACTACAATAAACTGGCAGGCTTAGCCGTTGGTTCAACTGTTGGAGATTCAGTTGGTTTGTCAGTTGGTTTTGTTGAAGGTCCGCCGCATGTCATAACATTCGTATTGTTGTCACACACTGTCCCTTTTGATGGACACTCAGTTTTTGATTGACAGACTTGAGCCGCTTTAGTACATCTTGACGTGTACACATTACATCCAACGAATGTACATGTGCCAAAAGTGTCACCTGCCCCACCGACCACATGAGACATCGTCATAGAAGTAAGTGTTTCCTCACTAAAAATGGGAGCTACCTCATCAAACTCCATGCCCAGCTTCTGAACAAGGAGTTCTTTACTAGTCAAATCTTTCTCTTTCATTTACAAGAAATTTTAATTATTAGACAATAGGTTGCATGGCTATCTAGAATCCGCAACCAGTTATATAGCTATTTATATCCTTACTCAATATCGTTTTGTAATACAGCTTTAATTCCTTTATGCTCCTATAGTCTTTAATCAGCCACTCTTTAGCTTCTTTAAATTCATCGGGGGACAGTTTCTCTATTTTGCTATATATAGTTTGCTTCAAATCTGCAGGAAATAGCGTTTCGGCAATCAATAACTTATTATAGATTTGATAGCTAATCCCGTCAGAGAACGGCAATGCTTTTCGATACATATGCCCTATGGCAATGCTTTTAAGTAAGAAACAGCCTCCTCCTTCCATCCATGCTTTCATACTGATATACGGTTCTTCATTACCATACATTTTTAGCCCCTCCAAACCTCTAAGATATTTCCAATAGCTCTTAGAGGTGAAATAAGTAGCTCCTAAAACACAAGGTATTTTAATCAATCCAGAGTCGGGAGCTATATCTTCGTAAATCCATTCCGGTTCTAAAAGTTTTTCATCATCTGTGAAGTTTATTTTTGCTCCATACGGGGTTCCTGCTTCAATCCCCCAATCTTCGTTTAGCACTTTTGTTTGGCAACAATAAATGCTTTTCGGTTTTTTTTTCAATTGTTCGATTATAGCATTGCACCAGTCATCTTGGCCGAACTGCATATGAGCATCTACCGTAAGAAAATAGGGAGTTTCAATTGCTGATATTCCCATTTCACGACATGCAGCAGGCCCTATTCTTTTGTCACTCTCTATCATTCTTATTCCGAATGATTCTTCCAATTGTTTATAAGGATAACCATCGGTAGAATTATCATTAACTATGATTACATCTATCGGGCACGTTGCAGTTTCCATGATACTTATTAAGGTCCGCTTTAGGTTTTCTCCCTCATTCATGAAAGGAATTACAATACTAAGTTCTTTCATCCTTTTACACATTTATGATTTTTCTATCACGCAATTTATCTACAATCTCATAAATGGTTCGCACATATGTTTCCGGAGTGAGCATATTGTGCATATTCAAAAAGTTCCATGAAGGCAAAAACTTTTCTACGACTTCCATTCCTAAAGAGGTGTTTTTTTCGATATTGCTCACAAACCATTCTATTGCTTCTTGCCTTACAATAAGTGAACCATTTTTTTGCTCCGAATGATGCTGAGTACTGACTTGTGCCCTATGACACCGATATTGAAGCAACGTCTCTGGTATGTTAGCAAATTTCCCACCGGCTTTGGCTATGTCTACCCACAACTTATAATCTTCACAATAAATATAATCATCAGAATATCGAAGATTATTTCTAATAATAAATTCTTTTTTTATGCAACTTGTTCCATGCACAACCGGAGAGCCCCATAAGAAAAAATTTGTTATTTCTCTATGCGTCAAAGGATACCATGTTATTATTTCGTTGATGTTTCCAAACATTTCAATATATCCCCCACACACATCTACATCTGGGTGAGATCGAATAAAATCTAATTGGATTGACAAACGATTGGAGGGCATTATATCGTCGGAATCGAAGTGTGCAATATATTCTCCTGAAGCAACCTCTAATCCCATATTCAAGGTAGCAATATAATCATGCGGAGCACTAATGAATTTAATTCGAGGATCAGAATATGACATTATAATTTCTTTGCTTTTGTCAGTCGACCCATCATCTATGATTAGAAAATCAAAGTCTTCATAATCCTGTTTTAAGACACTTTCAATTGCCTCATTTAAGTATGCATCAGTATTGTGTACTGGCATAAATACTGTGAATGCTTTCATATTCGTATTGTTTGGTGAACAAATAGCTCTTCCATATAAAATGGGTCTTGCCGTTATTTCATCGCATTAATGTCACGCATTATTTCTACAAATAAAGAAATAAGAAACGACATTCTAGAAACATCACATTGAATATTTGTTAATATCACAGATAAAATATTCATTTATCCATTATTTATGTTATTCAACACACATTCAAAGACAAAAAATGAAGCATTGAAATTCTTAACCTTACTACATTAACATAACAATTCAATATATTTTAGTAAGTTTGCCGCCTAATCTTACTTCGTATGACTATAGTTATACGCAAGGGAGACTATAGTTATCTTTGCGTATAACTATAGTCATACGCAAGATACACTATAGTCATACGAAATAAGAAATTGCTAATAAAAAAACATCCGGACAGGCAACCGGACAATTGAAAACAACTAAAAAATAAAATCGATTATGAGCATACACTACGACCTCTACGATACGCCCGACATTCAGCAATCTGGCGATGAGCAACCTCTTCATCCCCGTGTGGTTACTAAGGGAACCATTGACCAAGACGAATTTCTAGACCGGGTTCACAAATTCACAGGAATGAGCCGCAGTATGCTGGCAGGTGCCATGCAGTCTTTCCAGAACGAACTGCGGGATTTACTGGCAAACGGATGGATTGTTGAACTGGGAGACATCGGTTTCTTTTCGGTATCGCTGCAAGGTCCTCCCGTGATGAACAAGAAAGAAGTCCATGCGCAATCCATTAAACTGAAAAATGTCAATTTCAGGGTGAGCAAACAGTTTAAAAAAGAAGTGGGCTGGCAAATGAAACCCGAACGCGGAGAGTCCATCACTCGTCCTCGCGGGAAAGGACATAGCGAAGAAGAATGCCTAGCGATGATAAATGAACACCTTAATAAATACCCTTGCATAACCCGTGCAGATTATTGTCGGCTGACAGGACACGATAAACTACGTGCCGTAAATGAATTGAACCGTTTTATCGAACAGGGGATACTAATTCGTTACGGGGCAGGCAAACAGGTGGTTTATGCACGAAAGATAGTCTGAGGTCAGAACTATTCTGCCAGTAAATATAGCCCCATTCACCCCAAATTCATATTAACGAATTTATTAACGCACTTCTTCATTTCGGCTTGGTCAGGAATTTCCAAACACATATCTTTGCATCGTGATCACAAAACAAAAAAATAACAGATTAACTAACTATTAAAAAAAGAAAGACTATGGCATTAAAGTATGTAGTAAAGAAAAGAGTTTTCGGCTTTGACAAGACTAAGACTGAAAAGTATGTAGCACAAAACGTTATCACGAACACGGTGAATTTCAGAGATTTGTGTAAAGAGGTATCCATGTTCGGAATGATTCCCGAAGGAGCAGTAAAGCACGTGATAGACGCGATGATTGATGCGCTGAACACGAACCTTAACAAAGGACTATCCGTGCAACTGGGCGACTTCGGCTGCTTCCGTCCGGGATTGCGCTGCAAGAGTCAGAATGAAGAGAAAGACGTGGATGCCGATACCATCGAACGGGTAAAAATTGTATTTACTCCGGGATACAAATTCAAAGATATGCTCAAGAGAGTAAGTATCCAGAAAACGGAAAGTAACGGTGGCAGCAGTTCTTCGGGCAACGGTGGAGGAAACGATCCGGTGAAACCCGACGAAGGCGGCAGCGGAGAAACTCCCGACCCGGCAGCATAAACCAGACGTGTAAGGTTACATAATTACCGGCTAAATGAAACGTGAGATACTGTATCTGCTGAAAAGCAAAAAACAGTATCTCACGTATTCTATTATCTTCCTGCCCGTTCTCCCCATGCTTTTAGTACCTAATATCCCCAAAAAAAGCAAAATTGAATGATACGTAACCATAATTAGACTTATTATCCTCCTTCTACAATTGAAATATTGCCTATCTTTGACTCCCGAAATTCAAACCTAATAGAAAAACCCATGAAGAAACAACTACTAACTTGCTGCTTGGCCGCATTAGGGCTTACTGCCATCCAAGCACAAAACTTCAATGAGTGGAAAGACCCGGAAGTAAATGCCGTAAACCGCTCTGCAATGCACACTAATTATTTTGCTTACGCATCGGCTGATGAAGCTAACGCCGGCATCAAAGAAGATTCAAAGAACTTTATGACTTTGAACGGACTTTGGAAATTTAACTGGGTGAGAAACGCTGACGCACGCCCGACAGACTTCTTCCAAACCAACTTTAACGACAAAGGCTGGGACAACATCAAAGTGCCCGGCGTGTGGGAACTGAATGGCTACGGCGACCCTATCTACGTGAACGTAGGATACGCATGGAGAAGCCAGTTCGCTAACAATCCCCCACTCGTTCCCACCGAAAACAACCATGTTGGCTCTTACCGGAAAGAAATAACTCTTCCTGCCGACTGGAAAGGAAAAGAAATCTTTGCGCACTTCGGCTCTGTTACCTCTAATATGTATCTTTGGGTGAACGGACGCTACGTGGGCTACAGCGAAGACAGCAAACTGGAAGCTGAATTCAACCTCACCAACTACCTGAAACCGGGAAAGAACGTTATCGCCTTCCAAGTGTTCCGCTGGTGCGACGGCAGTTACCTGGAAGATCAGGACTTCTTCCGCTACTCCGGTGTAGGCCGCGACTGCTACCTTTATGCACGCGACAAAAAATACATTCAGGACATCCGCGTCACTCCCGACCTTGACAGCCAGTACAAAGACGGTACGCTGAACATAGCTATCGACCTGAAAGGCAGCGGCACAGTAGCCTTAGACCTGACAGACGCTCAAGGAAAGAGCATCGCTACCGCCGACCTCAAAGGTTCGGGCAAGCTGAACACTACCCTCAACGTTTCCAACCCAGCCAAATGGACAGCAGAGACACCTAATCTATATACACTGACTGCTACCCTGAAAAACGGAAGCAACGTGACAGAAGTAATCCCCGTGAAAGTAGGTTTCCGCAAGATTGAACTGACAGGCGGACAGATACTCGTCAACGGACAGCCGGTACTCTTCAAAGGAGCCGACCGCCACGAAATCGACCCGGACGGTGGCTATGTGGTTTCTCTGGAACGTATGTTGCAAGACATCAAGGTAATGAAAGAGCTTAATATCAATGCCGTGCGTACCTGCCACTACCCGGACGACAACCGTTGGTATGAACTTTGCGACCAATACGGTATCTACGTAGTGGCCGAAGCTAACATAGAATCTCACGGAATGGGATATGGAGAAAAGACGCTGGCAAAGAATCCAATCTATGCCAAAGCACATATGGAACGCAACCAGCGTAACGTGCAGCGCAGCTACAACCACCCTTCTATCATTTTCTGGTCGCTGGGTAATGAAGCCGGAATGGGCCCGAACTTTGAAAAATGCTATACTTGGATCAAGAACGAAGACAAGACGCGTGCCGTGCAATACGAGCAAGCAGGAACCAGCGAGTTCACCGACATTTATTGCCCGATGTACTTAGGCTATAACGGCTGTATCAAATATTGCGAAGGCAGCGTTCAGAAACCGTTGATTCAATGCGAATATGCTCACGCCATGGGTAACTCGCAAGGCGGATTCAAAGAATACTGGGACATCATCCGTAAATATCCGAAATATCAGGGTGGCTTTATCTGGGACTTCGTAGACCAGTCATGCCATTGGAAGAACAAAGACGGAGTGGCTATCTACGGTTACGGCGGCGACTTCAACAAGTACGACGGTTCGGACAATAACTTCTGTGATAACGGTTTAATCAGTCCCGACCGTGTGCCCAATCCGCACGCTTACGAAGTGGCTTACTTCTATCAGGATATCTGGACTACACCTGCCGACCTTGCCAAAGGCGAAATCAACGTCTACAACGAGAACTTCTTCCGCGACCTGTCTGCCTACTACATGGAATGGCAATTGCTCGCTGACGGAGAAGTGCTGCAAAACGGCATCGTATCCGACCTGAAAGTGGCACCGCAACAAACCGTTAAAGTGCAAATCCCGTTTGATACCAAGAATATCTGTCCTTGCAAAGAGCTACTGCTCAATGTGAGCTACAAACTGAAAGCTGCCGAAACACTGTTGCCCGCAGGTGCTACTGTTGCCTACGACCAGTTAAGCATCCGCGACTACAAAGCACCGGAACTTAAACTGGAAAACCAACAAGCGTCCAACATCGCAACCACCGTCCCCAGCTTAAAGGATAATGACAGAAACTACCTGATTGTGAACGGTGAGGACTTCACTCTTGAGTTCAACAAGCACAACGGTTACCTCTGCCGCTACAACGTGAACGGAATGCAGATGATGGAAGACGGCAGTATGCTGACTCCCAACTTCTGGCGTGCACCAACGGACAATGACTTCGGAGCAGGATTGCAACACAGATACGCCATCTGGAAGAATCCGGAAATCAAACTGACTTCCCTGAAACACGCCGTTGAAAACGACCAAGCCGTGGTTCGTGCAGAATACGACATGAAGTCGGTAGGCGGCAAATTGTTCCTTACTTATACCATCAACAACAAGGGAGCTGTAAAAGTAACTCAGAAGATGGTAGCGGACAAGGGCAAGAAAGTTTCTGAGATGTTCCGCTTCGGTATGCAGTTACGTATGCCGGTAGACTTTAATGAAGTTGAATACTACGGACGCGGCCCGGTAGAAAACTACGCCGACCGTAACCATGGCGCTATGATAGGCAAGTATCGCCAGACGGTGGAAGAACAATTCTATCCTTATATCCGTCCGCAGGAAACCGGAACGAAAACCGACGTACGCTGGTGGAGACTGCTGAATATCAGCGGCAACGGTTTAGAGTTCGTTTCCGAAGCTCCGTTCTCGGCATCTGCACTGAACTACACCATCGAATCATTGGACGACGGTGATGCAAAAGACCAACGCCACTCGTCGGAAGTTGAAAAAGCAAACTTTACAAAATTCTGCATTGACAAGGTACAGACAGGTTTGGCATGCGTCAACAGTTGGGGAGCTATACCATTAGAAAAGTATCGTCTTCCTTACCAAGATTATGAATTCAGTTTCATCATGTCACCCGTATCGCATAAACTGAAGTAACGAAGTAAAAACATCGTTAAAAAACACGGTATCAGAATACAAGAATAGCGAAAATACTGTACTTTTGCAGCCGGAAACTGATTTAACCGAATTAGTTTCCGGCTTTTATTCCTTAAATCCCCCCTTTTATACAAGAGAATGGCACACGTGCAACAAAACGCATAATTAAAAAAAACAGATAAATGAGAAGTATGAAAAGTAGAATTGTTTTATTTGCATTTTGCTTAGCCCTTCTGTCCGGCTGCGGCAATAAGGGAAATGACACGGGAAAAGTCCCCGAGTATGCAGTACAGGAGTTACAAAAGTCAACTGCAAATCTAACGACAGCTTATCCGGCTACTATTAAAGGTAAACAAGACGTAGAAATCCGTCCGCAAGTATCGGGCTTTATCACCAAACTGTGTGTAGACGAAGGAGCAAGCGTCCGTAAGGGACAAGTCCTGTTCATCATTGACCCTACACAGTATGAAGCGGCAGTACGCACAGCCCAAGCAGCCGTTGCTACGGCAGAAGCGGCAGTACGCACCCAACAGATTACGGTGGACAACAAGCGTGAACTGAACAGGAAGAACATCATCAGTGATTATGACCTGTCGATGGCTGAAAATACACTGGCACAGTCTCAGGCACAGTTGGCGCAGGCAAAGGCACAGTTGACAACTGCCCGGCAGAACCTCTCATTCACACAGGTGAAGAGTCCTTCCGACGGCGTCATCAATAATATCCCTTATCGTTTGGGAGCATTGGTCAGCCCTTCCATCGCCACTCCAATGACTACCGTTTCCGAAATTGATGAAGTATATGTATATTTCTCAATGACAGAAA
>ERZ778516.447-NODE-447-length-34379-cov-11.070184_pt1 | contig 34379 bp, 27 predicted proteins | sample MGYA00510342_ERZ778516 | MGnify/ENA primary metagenome ERZ778516 (study PRJEB29527, sample SAMN07138961) | mouse gut metagenome | material: feces | host: mouse | place: China:Nanjing | collected 2016-01-25 ...
TTCCCCGGAGCGGGGGAGCCGCCCGCCTCGGGCTGCGCCGGGTCTTTGCCCGGACCGTCTGCGCCAGTCAGGTTTTTCGATTTTTCATCGGCCATTCGCAATACCTCCTTCTTGGTTTTCTGGCATGAAAAAAGGGCTTGACCTCTCTTGTCAAGCCCCGGTAGTTGGGTTGCCTCCTTTCCCTGCGCCCATGAAAAAACCGCCCTTCGTTGTGAAAGAGCGGTTTTTCAGTAGGTTGGCAGTCCATTATTTTGTTTTTTTATATGTATCCCTTTGTACACTGTTGCAAGGTGTTTCCACCACTTTGTGATGGAAACCTTTTGGCACTATAAATTGCAAAATGGGAAAATCCAAGCGGCAGCATCTATTGACATATTTATAATCCCCACTTATAATAATATTATCATTTACTGATATTACCCGCTGGCAGGAGGCGTCTATGGACATCAATTATGAACTGTACAAAGTATTCTACCATGTTGCATCTTCCCTCAGTTTTTCCGAAGCTTCCCGGAAACTGTTTATTTCCCAGTCAGCCGTCAGCCAATCCATTAAGACGCTGGAGCGGAAGCTGGAACAGCCTTTATTTATCCGCAGCACCAAGAAAGTGCAGCTTACCCCTGCCGGGGAACTGCTGTTAAAGCATATTGAACCTGCTATCCACTTAATCGAGCGGGGGGAACGCCAGCTTACGGATTCCGGCGCGCTGGGGTTCGGGCAGCTCCATATTGGCGCCAGCGACACTATCTGCCGCTATTTCTTGGTGCCTTACTTAAAGCTGTTCCATGAAAAATTCCCCCAAGTCCCCATTAAGGTTACCAACGCTACCTCCTTAGGCTGCGCAAGCCTTCTGGCACAGGGCAAGGTAGATTTGGTGATTGCAAATTACCCCAATTCCCGCATGGACAGCTCCTATATCCAAAAGCGGGTAGCTTCTTTCCAGGATGTGTTCCTTGCAAACCCTGCCTGTTTCCCTTTGGGGCAGAAGGAAGTATCTTTTTCGGAATTGCAGCAATACCCCATCTTAATGCTGGACAGGAAAAGCGCCACCAGCGAATTTCTGCAACGCCAGTTCCTGCAACGCCAATTGGAACTGGTCCCGGAAGCAGAGTTAAGCAGCAACGACCTTCTGGTTGACCTGGCAAAAATCGGCATCGGCATTGCGTTTATCCCAGATTACTGCCTGCAGGAAGACATGCCCTGCCTGTCCATCCTTAAAACTGTGGAACAGATGCCAAGGCGCCAGATTGTAGCCGCCACCAATCCCGGGCTGTGGCCTTCCCCCCCAACCGAGGAATTCCTAAAGCTGCTCCCGGACTTAGAACAGGAAGAAACCTATAGCGATACATTCACACCACAAGGAGGATAATTATGAAATTTAAAATGTTCCATGAAAATTACAACGTACAGGATCTGCAGAAATCCATGGATTTTTATCAGGAAGCCTTCGGCCTTACTGAAGTGCGGCGCAAGGAAGCGGCAGACGGCAGCTACATTATCGTATACCTTTCCAATGAAGAAAGCGACTTCTGCCTGGAGCTGACTTGGCTGAAAGAAAAAGAAGGCCCCTACGATTTAGGGGAATGTGAATTCCATCTGGCATTTGAAACAGACGATTACGAAGGGGCACATGCAAAACACGAGGCCATGGGATGTATTTGCTTTGAAAACCCTGCTATGGGCATCTATTTTGTATCAGACCCAGACGGGTACTGGCTGGAAGTAGTCCCTGCCAAAAAATAAGACCCATATCCCAAAACAAAGTGGGCAAGCCCGCTCATGAAGGGGATTTATTTTAAGAAAGCCATGGGCTTTAACACTTTATGGCAACATAGCCTTTCCTATAAGGATTAGGGTGCCAAAAGCACCTTTGGTGCTACGCACCCTTTTGATACCCTAATCCTATAAGATAAAATAAAGGGATCATTCCTCCAAGGTTTCTGCCTGCAGCCTGTCAAATTCCGCCATGCACTCGTCCACGGTAGCCCCATTCAGCAATTCCCGCACAACCAGGCAGATATTCCCCCATTGCTCCAGCTTCATATTTGCATTTGCCCCAAGGACATAGACGTTTTCCTCAATCCTGTCATTTAAGGGTTTAAGGGCTGGGATGCAGTCCACCTTCACATTCTTGGAAGGGGAAATCACTTTGTTTGTGTTTGCATAAACTTCCATGGCCTCGTCGGAAAGCATGACTTCCAGCGCCCGCACGGCATCCTCAGCATGTTCCGCCTCTGCGCCGATGCCGAAGCCCGTCATAGGCATGACAGGCATCTGCCCCCGGCTGCTGGGGAACCCAATGACCTGCATGTTGAAATCCGGGTTCCCATAAGCCGTTTCTGTATTTGCCGCACCCCAGTACGCCATGACAATAGGCGTTTTCTGGGCGAGGAAATCTGGTCCTTCCCCTTCTATTGCTTCGCTGGTATACGCCTTTTTTGCGTCTATATACCCGCAGTCTATCATTTCCTGCAAAAATTCAAAGCCTGGGCGCAGATAGTCGCTGTATTTGCTCTCCCCGCTGTTGAGGGCGGCTATTTCCGCATCTGTATTCCCGCCGTTATACAAATCTGCATACGCCTGGGCAAGGACAAAGGTTTCCAGCCACCAGCGGTTGGCGCCCACCGGGGTTTCAACCCCATTTTCCTGAAATACCTTGCAGCACCTTAAAAATTCCTCCGGCGTTTCCGGCAGCTCCAGCCCATACTCGTCAAACATATCTTTGTTGACAAACAGCCCGTATGCCACCACTTCCTGCGGGATTGCCACCAGCTTCCCATTTATTGTGTTTGCCGTCTTTATCACGTCCCGGAGGTTCTCCACACAGTCCAGGCCAGACAAATCCATCAACAGCCCTTCCTGCCCCAGGGTTTTGATAACATCCGGGTTCAGCAGGTACAGATCGTCCATATTGCTGCGCGCCCTCTCAATGGCTACATCGTCATAGGTTTTATCCTGGTAATCCTCCGCTGTATAGGTAATGTACTCCACCTTCACGCCCTGTTTTTCTTCTGCCATGGCTACCGTCAGGTCCGCTGCCGTCCTGGCAACATTGTCTACGTCTGGGTCTGTCTTTTCCATAGGGCTAAACATATTTACGATATGTTCGTTTTTATCCTCAAACTGGACTAAGTTCTTACTGAGGTCCTCCTCGCCGCCGCAGGCCGCCATGGCAGCCGCCGCTATGCCAGCAATGCAAAACACTGCGGACTTTTTTATATATCCTTTAAGCTTTCCAAGTTCCATTTCCTATCCCTTTCTATTACGCCTTCCTTCTGCCAAAATTTCCCTTAAGCATGTTCCGGGTTTCCGCCGCATGCCTTATCCTGCACACAGCCCCGGATTACTTTTTTCATCAATGTTACGTCAATAGGTTTTGCCAGATGGACGTCCATCCCCGCCTCCAGCGCTTCTTTTTCATCTTCCGCAAAGGCATTTGCCGTCATGGCTATAATAGGGATTTTCCCTGCGTCCTCCCGCCCCAAAGCCCTGATTGCCCGGGTGGCGTCATAGCCGTTCATTACCGGCATCTGGACGTCCATTAAAATGGCGTCAAACTCCCCTTCCCGGGAATTGGCAAAGCATTCTACCGCTAACTGGCCATTCTCTGCAATTTCACAGGTTGCCCCCTCAATGGCAAGGACTTCTTTTAAAATTTCTGCATTGATTTCATTGTCTTCCGCTGCAAGGAAATGCATGCCTTCCAGGCTTTCCGCCTGTTCTTCCCCAGCGCCGTCTTCCCTGCCAGGGCCTGCCTGCATTTCCAAAATTTTTTCCCTTAATGCAGAAATGAAAAACGGCTTCATTAAAATCCCAACGTTCCCGGCAGAAGGCCATCCTTCTTCCTCCTCCCCGCCGTAAGATTCCAATAGGAACAGAAACGCTTCCGGCAGGAGCCCCAGCATCTGTTCCGCTGCCTGTTTTGCCCCCGTGCCCGGAAGAACTGTATCCAGCAGCACCATTTGGTAACTGCCGCCTTCCTGCACCATGCCGGCGGCTTCCTCCAGGCTAAGGGCAATGTCCACCCGTACCCCCGTATCCTTCATCAGCATTTTTACCGTATCATAAGATTCCAGGGCGCCGCCCACTACTAAAGCATGGGAAATCCCCTGCTCCTCCCAGAATTTCTTATCCGGTTCTTCTTCCGGGATACGCAGTTCCAGTTCTACCCGGAAAATACTGCCTTTCCCCATTTCACTTGCCACCCCTATTGTCCCGCCCATCAGCTCTACAATATTTTTCGTAATTGCCATGCCAAGGCCGGTGCCCTGGACCTTATTGGTTGTGCTGTTTTCCGCCCGGGTAAACGCGTCGAAAACCGTTTCCAGATATTCCGGCGTCATCCCGTACCCATCGTCCTCCACTTCAATCCTCATATGTTCATACTGGGCAGAATGCTGCTTAAGCCCCACAATCCGGAACCAGATATTCCCGCCCTCCTGGGTATATTTGACCGCATTAGAGAGCAGATTAATTAAAACCTGGTTCATCCTTGTTTCATCCCCTATCAGGTATTCATGCCCAATGCCCGTCACTTCCACATGGAAATTCTGGCCCTTCCCCTTTGCCATGGGCCGGATAATCGCATCTACCGAGGACACCAGATCATTCAGGGTAAAGGCTTCAAAATTAAGCGCAACCTTCCCGCTCTCAATCTTGGACACATCTAAGATATCATTGATTAAGCTAAGCAAATGCTGCCCGGAAGCCGTGATTTTTCTGGTATACTCCCTTACCTTCCCAGGATTTTCCGCATCCCGGGCAAGCAGCGCCGTAAACCCAAGGACTGCATTCATGGGCGTACGGATATCATGGGACATATTGGAAAGGAACATGGTCTTGGATTTGCTTGCAATCTGGGCCGCCTGCAATGCTTCCGCAAGCTGCTGACTGTGCACCTCCCGCTCCCGCTCCTGCTCCTTCCTGAGCTGGTTCTGCTGCCGCTGGCTGAAATAATAAAGCAGGCAGCACAGGAAAAACGTTATCAGCATTACCGCAACCACAATCAAAATATTCTGGTTGACCGTCCGCCCCTCCTGCTGAATTGCCTCCACCGGCACATATCCCACCAGAAAAGCAGTCCCATCATTGACAGACCACATATAGTTCAACGCCTTTTTTCCCCGGATGTCATGGTAAAACAAAAAATTCCTGCCATCCTTTAAGGCTTCTTCCACTTCCTCTTTAAGTCCCTTGTCCTCAATGGCATTGGCCCGGTAAAAATCTTCCAGGTTCAGATGCCCTGCGCTCCGCTTGCCCATCCCCTTGGGCTTTAGCACAAACCGCTGGCTTTTTGCGTCCATCACATAAAGCATGGCCCGCTTGTTATAAAAGCCGTCCGGGAGCGACTCGTCAAGGGCGTCATAAATGTACTCGGCATAGAGCGTCCCAAGCTCCTTCCCTTCCCGTTCCACCGGGCATTTTATCGTATAGGCCCAAGCCCCCATATGATTTACATAAGACTTGGAAACCGGGAGCCCATTTACTGTTCCGCCCCCTGAAAAATCCAGGCCCTCCTCAGAAAATTTGCCATCTTCGCTGGAAACGCCTTCCGTTTCCCCTGCCAGTATCAGGGATAGCTTTACCATGGTCTTGTTTTTCTGGTAAGAGCGGATATAATCTTCTGGGCTGTCCTCCATCGCAACCTTCTGGGCCATCAGCACCTGGAACTCCGCTTCGTTATCTAAGATTGCTTCTATGGTACACTCAATTAAGTCCAGGCTTTCACTCAGGTTCTGGATGGCTGACGCGGACATTTCCCTGGAAATTTTCCGGGACACGGAAAAAACTGTGCCCCCCAAGATACAAAATACAATTATAATAGAAAGAAGCAGAGGGAACCCTTTATCTTTTCTGCTTCGTTTCTGCTTCATTACCTTACTCTCCATATATTCCTTCGTTTCCTTGCTATTTGATAGGCTGCCACAATTTTATTTTTCATATGGTTAAGGTGTCAAAAAGGAGCGCAGCGCCAAAGGCGCTTTTGCATCCTAACCTTAATATAAAATATGCGCCGTTCAGAAGGATAGATACTGTTACATCCGTCTGCGTACACAACATTTTGTTAATTATACCATATCCCCGGCAAAATACAATGCAGGAAATTATTCCTACTCCACTTCCTGCCAGAACTTTTCCACTTCCCCACGTACGCTGCCAACCGTCACCCTCCCAAAATGCTCCCACTCCCTAGGGAACATCCGCTGGTACCCTTCTTCAAGGAACCGCTCGTCCAGCAGCAGGATAATGCCCCGGTCCTCGCTGGTACGGATGACACGCCCGGCTGCCTGCAGCACCTTGTTCATGCCCGGATACCGGAAGGCATATTCAAAGCCAAGCCCCTCCCGCTGCTGGTAAAAGTCCTTTAAAATTTCCCGTTCATTGCTGATTTGGGGCAGCCCTGTCCCTACAATCAGTACGCCAATCAGGGATTTCCCTTTTAAGTCAATGCCCTCTGCAAAAATCCCGCCCATGACGCAGAAGGCTACCAATGTTTTTTCCCTCTTTACGGAAAACGCGTCCAGGAACGCTTCCCGCTCCTGTTCCCCCATGCCGCTTTCCTGGCAGATGCAGTCCATCTCCTCCAAAATCCCCCCAATGGCAAGGAAGCTCTCCCACACCTGCCCCATCATTTTATAGGAAGGGAAAAATACGATATAATTTCCCTGCTTCCCCTGGGCTGCCTGGTGGATGTAGCTTGCAATTTTTTGGAATTCCCCCTCCGTCCGCCTTGTGTATTTGCTGCTGACGTCGGCCCCCACCGCCAAAAACCTCTGCTGTTCCCCGAATACAGTCTGGGCGTACACCGCATAATTGTCCTCTTTTGTGCTGAGAAGCTTCTTATAATATTGGATCGGCAGCAAGGTGGCTGAAAAAAAGATGGTGCTCCTGCCTTTGTCCAGGCATTCCTGAAGGTTTACCGCTGGGCTGACGCAAAATAGTTTCAGCTTGAAAGACTGCTGCGTTTCATGTTCCGTGTATGCCACATAGTTTTCATCCATCCGCTCATACATATTCAGGAAATGCCTAAGTTCCAGATAAAATTCCTGCACATCCTTTTTTTCTGGGAAATTGAGCTCCTTCCGGAAAAATTCCTCCATAGCGGAGCAGAGCCGCATCAAATCAAACGCAAGCCCGCTGATGCTGTCCAGTACCTCATAGGTTTCGCACTGCCGCTTGAACCCCAACAAATGTTTATTGCAGGCTTCCATGGCCTGTGCGCATCTTAAGCTATGGCTTTTCATCACTTTTTTCAGGCGCAGGAAATCTTCTTTATAAAGGGACGCGCTGTACATGTCCCGGGCACGGTCCACTAGGTTGTGGGCCTCGTCTACCAGAAACAGGTACTCCCCCTTTGTGCCCTCGGAAAAAAAGCGTTTCAGGTACACGTTTGGGTCAAAGACATAATTGTAGTCGCAGATCACCGCGTCCGCCCACAGGGACGCATCCAAGCACATTTCAAAAGGGCAGACCTGAAATGCTTCCGCCTGCGCAAGCAAAGCTTCCCTTGCCATGTCGTATTCCCGCTGGATAAAATCAAATACGGCGTCATTGACACGGTCATAATGCCCTTTGGCATACATGCAGTGCACGGGGTTGCAGTCCATTTCCCTGCAGAAGCACAGCTTTTCCTTTGCCGTAATGGTAATGACACGCCCCTGGTAGCCCTGTTCCCGCAGCAAATCAAAGGCTTCTTTCGCCACAGTCCTTGTGATAGTCTTAGCCGTCAGGTAAAAAATTTTCTCTGCCAGCCCCTGCCCTACCGCCTTTACCGCAGGGAACAAAGCAGTGATGGTTTTCCCTGTGCCGGTGGGAGCCTGGATAAACAAAATTTTTTCCCGCTGGATGGTGCGGTACACATCCCCAGCCAGTTCCCGCTGCCCTGCCCGGTAAGGGAATGGGAAGGCAAGCCCCGCAATGGAACTATTCCGCTCCTGCCTTGCCTTATATTGGAACCTTGCCCATTTTTCATAGGAATGGATGAGGGACCCAAACCACCCTTCCAGCTCCGCAAACAGATAATTTTCCTGAAACCTGCGGATTTCTTCCGTGTCCAAATTGCAGTATGTCATCTGGACGGCGATTTCGGAAAGCTGGTTCTGCAGGGCGTAAATGTAGGCGTAGCATTTGGCTTGGGCAAGATGGACCGGCACAGGCCCTTCCATCAGGCTTACGTCCTGGTAAACCCCTTTGATTTCATCAATGGTTACATGGCCTTCTTCCACAATCACGCCGTCTGCCCGCCCCTCAATGGCAATTGTGTACTGCTCCCGCCCCACCTGGATTTTTAAAGCCACCTCGGGCTGGTAGGAGGAGCCCATCTGCTTTTGGATTTTCCGGTGTATCCGGCTGCCTTCCTGCATGGCCTCCTTCTGGGCCGCTTTTCCATACCGGTTGTCAATGTCGCCGGAACGGAGGATAAATTCCACAAGGTTCCTGACAGATATTTTGATTTGTTCCATATTAGTTGACGCCTTTCTTTTCCTCTCTGTTCCTAAAGCCTGCCGAATCCCTGTACGCCTTTTCCCATGTGCTTTTCCGGGATTTTGGCGGCTTATGCCCTTTATCGTCCTTTTTTAAGTACCAAAAAAGATGCATAACTAATTATGCATCTTTTTTTGGCATTTGTCTATTCCGTTGCTGTGCTATGCGATTGCGTATTTGTTCAGAACGTTTTCAAAGGTAATGTCTTCCCCGCCGTACTTCACGGTAAGTTCCTTGCGGATGCCTAACCCCATTACCCCTAAAATTGATTTCGCATCAATTACCATGCGCTGGTCATATATATCTATATCGAAGTCACACATGCCAGCAGCACGAACAAAATCACATACTTCATCAACATCTGCTAATCTAATAATTTTTTCATTCATTTTCATTACCATCCTTTCTTATTGGATTGATTTTTAAAGTTCTTCCCTGAACTTGTGGCAAATTATGCCACTGTTTTCTTCTTTTGTCAACTTTCCCATTTTTCCCGGATTTTATGCAAAACTTGCAAAACCAACAGTTTTTCCCAGAAAAGTATCCTGGTTTCTACGTGAAAATTACGAATTTCAGGTACTTTTTTCCTAAGCACGGCAGATTAGATTTGTATAGTTTTTCCTGTTTTTTTAATTTTCTTCCAAAAAATCTGTCTATTCTGCCATTTTTTCAAAATATTTCCGGGCTTCTTCCATAACTATGCATTTCCTGATACATTTGCGCCAATCACATGCCATGCAACTCCGTGAAGCTGGGATAGTCAAATACCCCGCAGCAAGCTACGGAGCATGGCCTGGCTTGTTCTTTCCGCCCAAAGGGGCGGGGTATTCAATCCTCGCGGCATTCGCCAAATATCCGCGCAAGCGCGGCTGTTTGGCTCATTGCTCGTGGGAATAACTCTGGAATTCCAGCCCCCTGACAGGAATGGAAGGTTTTCTTGACTATTTTGCAATAAAATTCTATAATTATTCTATCCTGTACAATATATGTCAGAAAATAAAAAATGCTATTTTAGGAGGCCGTTATGGAATCCAAACATATGTTATCAATTTTACAGCAGGTAAAGGATGGATCCCTTGACATCCACGATGCTTATGGGAAGCTGAAAATCAGCCCCTTTGAAGACCTTGGGTATGCGAAAATAGACCATCACCGAAAAATACGCCAGGGAGCGCCGGAGGTGATTTACGGCGCAGGGAAAACCGCAGGCCAGATGGAAGGCATCCTTACCTCCCTTCTGTCCCACTGCCCGGAAAACATTTTGATTACCAGGCTTTCGGAAGAATCTGCCTGTTACTTGTCCCAAAAATTTTCCCTTACTTATGACAAGCTGTCCCGCATCGGGATTGTAAACCGGAAGGACAGGGTTACCGCTTCCGGCACAATCCTGGTGGCTACCGGAGGGACAAGCGATATCCCTGTTGCGGAAGAAGCCGCCCTTACCGCCGAAACCCTTGGCAACCGTGTGGAGCGGCTGTATGACGTAGGGGTTGCGGGCATCCACCGGCTGCTGTCCCATGCAGACAGCATTTCCAAGGCCACTGTTATCGTGGCAGTAGCCGGCATGGAAGGCGCCCTCGCCAGCGTCATTGGGGGCCTGAGCGACTGCCCGGTAATTGCAGTCCCCACCAGCATTGGGTATGGGGCTAATTTCCAAGGCCTTTCCGCGCTGCTGTCCATGCTGAATTCCTGTGCCAGCGGGGTCAGCGTGGTAAATATTGACAATGGGTTTGGCGCTGGCTACCTTGCCAGCATGATTAACCATATAGGAGGTAATGAAACATGAAAACACTTTTTCTTGAATGTAACATGGGGGCTGCCGGGGATATGCTGATGGGCGCCCTCTACGAACTTCTCCCAGAGCCGGAACAAGTGCAGTTCTTAGACACAATGAACCGCCTGTTCCCGGATAAAATTATGGTAAAAGCTTCCCCTGCTGAGAAATGCGGAATCTGGGGGACGAAAATGGATGTGGTGATTTTAGGCCAGACAGAACCGGACGGCTCCCCAGGGCATGGGCATCTCCCACACGCCGGGGGCACGGATGATGCGCATGCATCCCAAGCAGGGAACGCAGATTCCCAAGCCCCCCATGGAGAGGACAGAGCCAAGGACCGCCACACACATCCTGCCAGCAGCCAGCACGGAGGGCATGCCCACCACGCAGAAGGGGCAGGGCACGGGCACAGCCACATGCTCCACACCAGCTACCCGGAAATGATGGAACGGATTGACAGCCTGCCAGTCCCTGCCCCGGTAAAGGAGCATGCGAAATCTGTCTATACCTTAATTGGCAATGCAGAAAGCCATGCCCACCACATGGACATTTCCCAAATCCATTTCCATGAAGTAGGGACGCTGGACGCACTGATGGATGTGGTGGGATGCTGTATTTTATTGGAACTGTTAGATCCGGAACAGATCATTGCTTCCCCGGTCCATGTAGGGAGCGGGAGCGTCCGCTGCGCCCATGGCATCCTTCCGGTGCCAGCCCCTGCCACCGCAGAGATTTTACGGGACGTCCCCATTTACTGCGGCTCAACAGATGGGGAGCTCTGCACTCCTACCGGGGCTGCGCTGTTAAAGCACTTTGCCGCCCAGTTTACCGCCATGCCCCCCATGTCTGTGGAAAAAACAGGTTACGGCATGGGCACAAAGGACTTCCCTACCGCCAACTGCCTGCGGGCTTTCTGGGGCAATATGGAACTCCTGCCTGTCCCCTCCCCCCGGCAGCTTCCCGGCTCTTATACCGGGCATCCCCTGGCAGGCATCCGGGAGGAGGAAACCCGCCCGGACTTTTACACGGAGCAGTTCCACAGCTTAGACCAGATTCTGGAGCTTTCCTGTAATTTGGACGACATGACGCCGGAAGCCGTTTCCTATGCAGTAAACCTTCTGATGGAAGCAGGCGCGCTGGATGTCTTTACCACCTCCGTCCATATGAAAAAAAACCGCCCTGGCCTTCTCCTTACCTGCCTGTGCGACCTTGAGGAAGAAAGCCGTTTCAGCCGGCTGATACTCACCCATACTTCTACCCGGGGCATCCGCATACACCCCTGCTACCGCAGGACCCTAGACGCCCAGTACCGGAAAGTCCGCACCCCTTATGGGGAGGTTACGGTAAAAATCAGCAGCGGGTACGGCATCTGCAAATACAAGCCGGAATACGAGGATGTCGCTGCTGCTGCAAGGACCTGCAAAGTTCCCTTTGGCAAGGTACAGGAAGCTGCCATGGAAGCTTGCAGGAGGCTCCAGCAATAAAAAGAATCCTGCAAGGCAGGATTCTCCGCCTGTGGCGGGCCGCTTTAGCGACATAATTCCCCTCGTGCGAGTACCCTCGCTTCGCTGGGGCAGACCCTGCGCATCTCTATTTTTATTTTATAGGAAAGTCATGGACTTTAACACTTTACAGTAACACGGTCTTTCCTATAGAATAAAAAAGAAGCAGTTCCCCAAACAGGGGGCTGCTTCTTTTCTTAACCCATATCCGTATGTAGGTTAACGGTTCCTGCACCTATTACGCGCCTGTTACTGCCTCAGAGTCAAAGAGGAGCAGTTCCAGATTGTAAAGGTCGTCTTCGTTTGGAGTCCAAACTTTGTCCTTTAACTCAATGCGGACAGTTGTGCTTTCTTCGTCACCATATGTTACGTTGCCCATAGCGCCCTTAATAGCATCCTTCAGCATGGAATAAACCTTTTCATTGATTTCTTCCTCAGAAGGGGTATCCTCACCGTTTGTTGCTTTCTGGGTCATTTCTTCCACATATGCTTCAGAATCAGCGGTAAATGTCTCCATTGCCGGGGCAAAAACGTTCATCTTCTGGTATTTTACTTCAACTTCATAGGCATCGTCTTTCTTGGTTGCATCGCCAACGGTGTATTTTACGTTTTTAAATACATCCTTCAATACATCCCGGAACTCGCCTTTCAGTTCTTCGGAAAGCTGAACGCCTGTGGTAATGCCGGACATTTCTGTGTCAATGCCTTCTTCGTACAATTTCTCTGCCTGTTCTTTGGTACCAACCTTCTGTTCCACAAATGCACTGGAATCCCCCTTGTAGGAATTATCCATCAATGCCTTCACGTATGCGCTTGCATCAAATGATCCACCGCATCCGCCCAGTACTGCCGCTGCAAGGGCTGCCACAAGCAACAGCGCTACTTTTCTCATCCTCTTCATAACAATTACTCCTTTTCGTAAATTTAGTTGCCTTTACTATACTACCCCCTTTTTCCCTTGCAGTCAATCTTTTTTCCGCAAAAAATTCATAAAATCTGCATAAAATCTTAAGAAAAGGCCATACTATCCCAGAAAAAGCATGGTTTCTGGCCCGCATATGCAAAAAACAGGCAATACGGCACATGGGAAACCTTAGATACGGCAACAGGAAACACAGAAGGGAGGCTGCCGATTTGAAAAAAAATTTTCTTCTTTGCGGGCTTGCCGGATGGTGCTTGGAAATCCTCTTTACCTCCTTCTGCTCCTTCCGCAAGCGCGAACTAAAGCTTATGGGGGAAACCTCCCTCTGGATGTTCCCCATTTACGGCATGGCGGCTTTCCTAAAGCCCCTCTGCCGCCGGATCAAAAATTTTCCAGCCCTTTTGCGGGGAATTTTCTACTCCTGCTTTATTTTCCTTGGAGAATATGTCAGCGGCAGCATTTTGAAAAAATACCAAATGTGCCCCTGGGACTACAGCGGTTCCCGTGCAAATATCAACGGCGTCATCCGTCTGGACTACGCCCCTTTTTGGATGGCGGCCGGGCTTATCTTTGAAAAGCTTCTGGCACGGCCGTTAAGGCGCATGTAACATACCGCCCCGCAAGGGGCAAGCCCCTAAGCATCCCCAGTCCCAATATCCAGCGTGTTCATTGTCCTCCGCTTCTGCCTTGCCTCCTCTGCCGCTTCCAAGATAAAGTCCTTGATTTCCCGTGCATGCTTAATATGGGACAAAGAAAGCTGGGGATGGGTCACATCCCCGGTATAGCAGGTAATGGTGGACAGGCCGAATATCCGCTCAGCAAGGGTGGATGTCAGCTTGACGTCCTGTATCTTGTACATATAACAGTAATTTTCCTCTTTCTTTAAAAATCCCGTGTGTATGGTAAGTATTTCCTGCCCTATGGTATAGTCTGTGAAGGTCCATGGAAGCCCGAAAAACAAAACCCGCTTCTTTTCCTGATATTCTCTCCCGTTATTCATTGTGAAACACCTCTCCTGATTGATATTTGTATTCCATTTTACTATATTTGGGGCTTCCTTGCAAATTGAAAAAATTTCTGCCCAAAAAACTGCCTGCTGCAAAAATACAAAGCTGGTTGCGGAGATTGCTTTGAGTTCCCCCATTTTTTATAATAGCCTATACTACAGAGCCAAAAGGCCTTGCTGCCTTTGGCACCGTGAATCGCAAAATGGGGAAACTCAAAGAAGATTGCACATTGACAGCGCCCCTTTTAAATGCTATGCTGATTTTAGATAACCTGCGGCTGTTTGGGCCAGCCTTGCAAGCATCCGCTGCCCTTCCAGGCAACGCCAATACAGGGTAGGCTGCCTGCCTGTTTTCCCCGCTATTCCAGCGGCATACACAGGCTCCAGACAGTTACATTATTTTACAGGAGGACGATAAATGAAAAAGATAAAAAAGGGAAGTCCCAAAGCAGCAAAAGCCGGAAAAAAACAGCTCCAGGAACAGACACTGCAAAAGCTCCTGGTTACACAGGTTTCGCGCCTGTTCCTGATTTCCGTAATCGCGCTCATTGTCGTATCGGGCGTCTTTATGTACCTCAGCAATATGAACACGCTGCGCGAAATGGCAAACGTTGCATTAAATTCCACCTCCTCCGCAGTGGAACAGACACTGCATACGCTGGAAGTAAACGCATTGAATGTGGCATCCCTGGAAACCATCCGGGATACCGGGGCAACCAAAGCAGAAAAGCTTGAAGCAATGGAAGGCGTCCGCACACAGAATAACTACGATGAAGTGGGGTTTGTAGAATTAGATGGGCAGGGCTACTCCAATTATGGGGATTTCGACTTTAACGACCAGCTCCATTTCCAGGCAGCGTCAAAAGGGGATGTTTTTGTAGGCGAACCAATCATAAACCGCTTAAACGGCGACATTATCATTATATCAGGCGCCCCTGTTTATGATGACGGCAAAATTGTGGGCACGGTATACATTGTGGATTTGGTTGCTTCTGTCAATGACAAAATTGGGGAAATTACATTCGGTAAAACAGGGCACGCATACATTATAAATAAGGAAGGGACTGTATTATTCCACAAAGACGAACAGGAAATTGCCACCCAGTCTAACGCCATTTCCCAGTATAAAGAAGACGGAAAAAACGGCTCGCTGGCAAAGGCAACGGAAAAAATCCTTTCCACCGATGAATCCGGCACAATCAGCTACCGGAAAAACGGGAAACGCATGTTTGCAGCTTACTGCCCTGTAACAAGCCATGGGGACTGGCGCCTTATCATTACTGCGCCGCAAAGTGAATTTACGTCCATGGTAGTTGTTTCCGTGATTGTCAACAGCATAATTGGCCTTCTCCTTCTCTCCTTCAACATTGTATTGATGAAACGGCAGATTAAGGATATTATCACCCCGGTGGATTCCGTAACAGCGCGGTTAGTCAAGCTTGCCGAAGGCGACTTGAAAACGCCGGTTGAGGTAATCACCACTGGAAATGAGCTTTCTATCCTTTCCAATAACTTAAATGACACGATCCAAAGCCTGAACCTGTATATTTCAGACATTACCCGGGTGCTTTCACAGCTATCCGCCGGAAACTTGGATATCCAGACAGAAGCCAACTTTGCCGGGGACTTTGTCAGCTTAAAAGAATCAATTGATACCATTGTTGGTTCCCTCAATGAAACAATGGCTCAGATGAACAATGCGGCAGACCTTGTGGCAGACCACTCAGACGGCACCTCACAGGGAGCCAAAAACCTTGCAAACAGCACGCTAGACCAGGCAAGCGTGTTAGAGGAACTGACTGCAAGCATTGCAAGCGTTTCCGAACAGGTACGGCTTACGGCGGACAATGCTTCCAAAGCAAATATGCGGTCCCTGGAAGCAGAAAAAAATGTGGAAACCTGCAACCAGCAGATGCAGTCCATGATCAATGCCATGTCAGATATCAAGGCCGGGTCTGCAAAAATCGGCGATATTATCAAAAATATTGAGGATATTGCAGAACAGACAAACCTGCTGTCCCTGAATGCAGCCATAGAAGCAGCACGCGCTGGGGAAGCCGGAAGGGGCTTTTCCGTTGTGGCAGAGGAAGTTCGGAGCCTTGCGGAAGAAAGCGCAATAGCCGCTAAAAATACTGCAAAGCTGATTATTAAATCCATTGAAACTGTAGAAAACGGGACAAGCATTGTCAATGAAACAGCCGAATCCCTGACACAGGTAGTAAACAATACCACCGAGATTACCAGCATAATTTCTGAAATTGCAGACGCGGCAAGGGAACAGGCAGCGGCAATTGAGCAAATCAACACAGGGTTTGAGCAAATGTCCGACGCAGTGACAACAAACTCCATGACTGCCCAGGAAAGCGCGCAGTCCAGCGAAGAATTAGCCAACCAGGCACAGAACTTAAAAGGGCTGATTGGGCGTTTTTCCTTAAAAGACGACTAAAACCTCTACAACCCCCCTTCCCATCCTATTATGGCCCCGGCAGATGGATATCCAGGCGCAAGACGCTGTGGTATTCCACCGCCGGGGCTGCATTTTGGGCTTGCATTTTCCCTCCTTCTGTTATATGATAGTAAAAATCACTGTAAAAATAGGAGGAAAAATATGCAGCATTTAATGAGCCCGTTAGATTTATCCGTAGAGGAATTGGACAAACTGCTTACTCTGGCAAATGACATTGAACACCACCCACAGAAATATGCCCACGCCTGTGACGGTAAGAAGCTTGCGACCTGCTTCTACGAACCCAGCACCCGTACAAGGCTCAGCTTTGAAGCTGCCATGCTGAACCTCGGAGGGAGCGTCCTTGGATTTTCCAGCGCAGACAGCAGTTCTGCAGCCAAGGGAGAAAGTGTTTCCGATACCATCCGCGTGATTTCCTGTTACGCAGATATCTGCGCCATGCGCCATCCCAAAGAGGGCGCCCCGCTGGTAGCATCCCAAAGATCCAGCATCCCCGTCATCAATGCCGGCGACGGCGGCCATCAGCACCCTACCCAGACACTCACTGATTTGCTCACCATCCGTTCCATGAAGGGACGCCTTGACAATCTTACCATCGGCCTGTGCGGTGACCTGAAATTTGGCCGTACCGTCCATTCCCTTATCCATGCCTTAATCCGTTACCCCCATATCCAGTTTGTCCTGATTTCCCCGGAAGAACTCCGCGTCCCAAGCTATATCCGGGAAGACGTGCTTGGAAAAAACCATATCCAATTCCGGGAAGTAGAACGCCTTGAGGACGCCATGGGCGACCTGGACATCCTGTACATGACAAGGGTACAGCGGGAACGCTTCTTCAATGAGGACGACTATGTGCGGATGAAGGATTTTTATATCCTGAACCGGAAAAAAATGGCCCTTGCCAAAGATGACATGATTGTCATGCACCCCCTTCCCAGAGTCAATGAAATCTCCGTGGAAGTAGACGACGACCCAAGGGCTGCCTATTTCAAACAGGCACAATACGGCGTATATGTACGGATGGCATTAATCCTTACACTATTGGAGGTAACTGTATGAGAACCAGGCAGCCACAATGCGGCATACCTGTGCAGGCTGCACTGGCTTTTACACGATTGGAGGTAACTGTATGTTAAATGTAGGCGCAATTACGGAAGGCTTTGTCTTAGACCACATTCAGGCAGGAACCAGCCTTTCCCTTTACCATGACTTGAAGCTGGACCAACTGGACTGCTGCGTTGCCATCATCAAAAATGCCCGCAGCAATAAAATGGGGAAAAAAGATATCTTAAAGGTGGAATGCGACATTGATACCCTGAACCTTGACGTGCTGGGCTTTATCGACCATAACATCACCGTCAACATCATCAAAGGGGAAAAAATTGTAGAAAAACGGGAACTTAAACTCCCAAAAGAAATTAAAAATATTATAAAATGCAAGAATCCCCGGTGCATCACTTCCATTGAACAGGAACTGGACCAGATTTTCCTGCTGACAGACGCTTCTTCCCAGACTTACCGCTGCAAATACTGTGAAGAAAAATACAAGGGACATAAACGGGTAAGGTAGTAATTTTACCTCTTGTGCAAGCACCCTCGCTTCGATGGGGCAGACCCTGTGCATATTATTTTTACTCTATAGGAAAGTACTTTCACGCTTTAGCGTGACAAGGTCTTTCCTATAGAATCAAATACCCCGCAGCAAGCTACGGGGTATGACCTAGCTTGTTCTTTCCGCCCCAAGGGGCGGGGTATTTGACCCTCGCGGCATTCGTCAAATATCCATGCAAGCATGGCTATTTTCCTCATTGCTCGCGGGAATAAAGAAGCTATGGGAAACAGCATCGTAAGCCTTCCCATAGCCTGCTTTCAGCTCTTTTTGATAAACTCTGCCTTGCATTTCGGGCAGGTAATGCAAATCTTCCCCTTCCCTTTCGGCACCCTGACTTTCTGCCTGCAGGAAGGGCATTGATAAAACCGGTAGATTTTCCTCTGCTTAAATTCCTCTTTCCTCCGGTTCCTCTTAACAGCCATCTGGTAACGCCAATTTAAAAATTTCTGGTTCTCCTGATACCGCTTTTCCACCTGCCGTGACAGCATACGGTAATACTCATAGCCCATCAGCGCCAAGGCAAAGGCATAAAAAATATTCCAACGGGAAAAAAGGGAAACCACCAGCAAAACCATGGAAACCCCTAAATAAAGCTGCCCTAGCTGGTCGGCTCCATACCTACCCGCCATAAAACGCTGCATCCTCTGTTTCATCTTATCAACTCCTGTACTCTCTTTGTATTCCTATCCCCGGCTAACCGGGGCAAGCCAATGCTTCTGCTGCTTCCCATGGTAGCGCAGAACATGCAGGAAGTCAACGGAGTTATTTTCTTTTAAGAATTTTTTATACTTTGTTTATCAGGCGCCGCGAAAAGCCACGGCTGGGGCAGTTCCCCATGGCATGGCCTGCCCGTTTTGCGGCATCCTGAACCAAGCAGGGCTGTAAGCCGGGTTATGTCTTGGATAATCATCTGTCTAGCTTAGCTGTCGCCAGCTAAATCCAGCGGCCTACCTAAAGCTGGCGGGCCACGTCAACGCTTTTGTTCGGCCTTGCTTCGGATGGGGTTTACATATGCCCCGGCTGTTGCCAGCCGGACGGTAGTCCCTTACACTGCCCTTCCACCCTTACTATTATTCCTAATAGCGGTACATTTCTGTTGCACTTTCCTTGGAGTCGCCTCCACCGGCCGTTAACCGGCATCCTGCCCTGTGAAGCCCGGACTTTCCTCACCTGCGGCCTTTCGGCGCTTGCAGGCGCGATTATCTGCCCTACTTGGTCCCTGCCGACAGGGATGCGCAGCCAATGCCCGGATAAAACCGGGGACAGGCGCCACGCAACCCTGATGCATATTGCCATTTTAGCAATCCTCAAATATCCTAACATACCTTTTGGCAGAAAGCAAGATTTTAAGCCGGATTTTTCAAATATGCCCCCTTTTGGGATTTTACCAGCAACGGTGCAGGGAAGGCAGCTAACTTTGGATACCTATCCGGCGGTACATGGGAAATACCATTCAGACATTAAAGCAGCTTCCCCCGATAAATTCCCGCAAAATAGAATTTCTCCCAATATCCTCGCTGGGCACTGGAAGGAAATAGTCCAGGAATTTCAGCAGCCGCTTCGCTTCCGTATATTCCTTACAGTCCTTGTCAATCTCAAAAAGCAGGGGCTCCGCATACTGTTTAAGCACCGCCAGCTCATAAATCAAGGCAGAGTTAAACATAATATCCGCTTCCTCCTGAAAAGGAAAAATATACTGTTCTTCCCCCCGCCGCACAGAATCCCACATAGCAATCGTTTCCCTTGCAGAAATATTCCGGTTCCTTGCATCCCTTACCATCCTGCGTATCATCCTGCCGTCCGTGGTAGGCAGGTTGTTATGCTCGTCGATATTTAGCTGTGTCAGGGCGCTGATATAGATTTTCAGCTTGCTGGATTCCGGGAGGGAATAGGACAGCTTGCCGTTCAGCCCATGGATCCCTTCCAGCACAAGGATGTCATTTTTCCCAAGCTGCTTAAAAATCCCTTTGTATTCCCTTTTCCCTGTGCGGAAATTATATGTAGGCAGTGAAATCCGCTCACCCTTCAGCAATGCCGACATGTCATGGTTGAACAGCTCTATGTCAAGGGCCTCCAAACATTCGAAATTATAATTTCCATGATCATCCTTCGGCGTATCTACCCGGTCCACATAATAATCATCCAGGGCAATGGGATGGGGTTTTAACCCCTGGGCCATCAATTGGATGGAAAGCCGATGGGAAAATGTGGTTTTGCCGGAAGACGAAGGCCCCGCTACCATAATAAATTTCTTATCCGGCTGTTTGGCAATCTGTTCTGCCAGCGTGCCGATTTTCCGTTCCATCAAAGCTTCCGCCACAAGGATGACGTCCCTGATCCTGCCTTGTGCCACTGCGTCGTTTAATGCCCCTATGGTTCCGATTTCCATTTTTTCTCCCCACTCCGCAGACTCCCGGAGTACATGGAACAGCTTGTGGGAAGGGGAAAATTTTGCGGGAACCTTGGTATTTTTATCTGGGAACAGCACCACAAACCCATCTTCGTACCGTTCCAGCCCAAAATATTTCAGGTACCCTGTGTCCGGCACCATATAGCCGTAAAAATAGTCCATATAATGCCCAATGCTGTAAATATTTACCTTGGAGCTTCTCCGGTAAGAAAAAAGCCGTTCCTTATCGTACATCCCCAGTTCCCGGAACAGGGCGACTGCCTCGTCCGTGGAAATGCTTCTTTTCTGGAGGGGGATTTTTTCCTCTGCCAGCCTTTCCATTTCATTCTTCAGCCTTACCAAGTATTCCCTGCTGGGCTGCTCCCCTTCCAATTCGCAGTAATACCCTTGGCTGATGGAATGCATGACTTTAACAGTAACATTTTTCCCGTCCTCTTTGGCAAGGTTGCAGACTGCCCGCTGCATCAGGAAGGTCACGCTCCGCCGGTATGCTTTCCTCCCCGCTTTGTCCTTTGTGGTAATGAATGAAAGCTCCCCGTCCCCCTTCACCCGGCGGCGCAGTTCCCGCAGCCGGTTATTAAACAGCACCAGCACAATGTCGTCCCCAAACTGGGACTGGTACTCTGCTGCTATCTCCTGGTACGGCGTCCCTTTTTTATACTGCTTTTCCTCCCCATTTATTTTAATGTGAAATAAGGTTTCCTCCATGTCCTTTTCCTTCTTTTCCTAAATTTTGCTGAACAAAGAATCCTGCAAAGCAGGATTCTCCGCCTGCGGCGGGTCGCTTTGCGACAGATTTCATACCCGCCGCAGTGCGATAAAAGCTTTTTTATTCTATAGGAAAGATACTTTTACGCTTTAGCGTGACAAGTCCTTTCCTATAGAAGAACTGCAAATGGCTGCCGTTTTGCTTAGGCAGCCACCTTAAACCCTTGTTAGGTTCTTTTTCCTAACGCTACTGGTAGACAAACGGCTGCCGTTCCGGCTGGGCAACCACCCGGATCCCGGCTATATGTGACTCCAGAAATTCTTTCATATAGGGGATGAACATTTTTTCCACCCCGTAATGGCCTGCGTCAATAATTGCAAGTCCTTGGGCAGCCCCGTCGATCCCTTCATGGTGGCCAATGTCCCCAGTAATAAGCACCTGCGCGCCTGCTTCCACTGCCTTACCAATTACGCTTTTCCCAGAGCCGGGGCAGATGGCAGCCCTTGTTACTTTTTTGTCCGGCCTGCCAAAAATTTTTACCAGCTCCACCCCAAATGCTTCCTTGGCTTTCCCTGCGCAGTCTGCCACTGTCATCTCACAGGGGAGTTCCCCAACCTTTCCAATCCCTAATGGTTCCTGTTCCCCCCATTCGGTAACATCCAGCACCTGGCAGCCCGTAAGGCCCATGCGCCCAGCCCCCAGTTCCGCCATGCCCTTTACGTCAAAATTGGTATGCATGGCATAACAGGAAATATGGTTTTTAATCAGGGCAATCACCCGCCGTCCTGTAAAGTCGGCGGTATTCACTTGTTTCAGCCCTTGGAAAATCAGGGGATGGTGGGTCAGAAGCAAATCTGCCCCTGCTGCTGCCGCTTCTTCAATTGCTTCGTCCGTAGCGTCCAGCGCAATATAAACCGTCTTTACTTCCTGCCCAAAATCCCCTACCAACAGCCCTACATTATCCCAAGTGCAGGCATACCGCCCCGGGGAATGTTCCTCCAATATATCTATGACTTCACGGCAAACCATATGACTTTCTCCTTTCCTGATCCGCTTCATCCATCAGCCTAAAAGCTGCCCTGATATCCTCAAGCTCCTCCAAAAGTTCCTGCCTGCGCCTGGTGATATCCTGCCTGGCATTTGCCTGGAGCTGCTCCAAAATCTTCTGTTTTTGCTGCTGTTGGCGCAGCAGGAACTGCTTCAGCACAGGATGGGACTGCCGTAAAAGGACTGGCCCGAATTTACAGGCAACCCTATGGGACTGCCCTGCAGCATTTGCCAGATATTGGCTTTCCTGCGCAAAACGAAAAGAAGCAGCATTTTTTCCAGAGCCGACATATTGGGCAGCAATGGCAGGATAATATTTTCCATCCTCCAGCACCATGTCCTCCGCTGTAATCTTGTATCCCCCTGCAAACAGGAACTGCCGGAAAGCCATCACTTCCGACTGGGGCTGCAGCACCAGCCGCGCAGCCTCCTGGGCTGTTTCCTGCCCTTGGGCTAAAATCCGCTGCATCAGCGCCCCGCCCATCCCGGCAACTACAATCACGTCTGCTTCTCCCGGTTCCAAAGCTGCAAGCCCGTCTGACAGCCTTGTTTCAATCTGGTGTTCCAGCCCGTATTGCAAAATGTGTTCCTCTGCACGGCACAAAGGGCCTTTATTTACATCCATGGCAATGGCCCGTTCCGCTTTTTGGGCCAATACCAAATGCACTGGTATGTATCCGTGGTCTGTCCCCACGTCCGCTGCTGTTTTGCAGGAACCTGCAAGGCCCGCCACTGCCAGCAGCCTTTTCGACAAATTAACCATAGTGAAACAAACTCCTGTTGTTTTTCTGCAATCCCTGATTAATCCAGATAATCTTTCAGCTTCCGGCTCCTGCTGGGATGGCGCAGCTTACGCAGTGCTTTCGCTTCAATTTGGCGGATCCGTTCCCTTGTCACGTTAAATTCCTTCCCTACTTCCTCCAAGGTTCTTGCGCGCCCATCGTCCAGCCCGAACCTGAGCCGCAACACCTTCTGCTCCCGCTCTGTCAGCGTCCCAAGCACTTCCACAAGCTGCTCCTTTAACAGCGTAAAGGCCGCCGCATCGGCTGGGACAGGCACATTGTCATCCTGTATAAAGTCCCCAAGATGGCTGTCTTCCTCCTCCCCAATAGGGGTTTCCAAAGAAACCGGCTCCTGGGAAATTTTCAGGATTTCCCGTACACGGTCTACCGGCATATTCATTTCTTCTGAAATTTCTTCCGGGGACGGTTCCCGGCCAAGCTCCTGCAGAAGCTGGCGGGACACCCGGATTAATTTATTAATGGTTTCCACCATATGCACCGGAATCCGGATTGTCCTTGCCTGGTCCGCAATGGCCCTTGTAATGGCCTGACGGATCCACCAGGTTGCATAAGTGGAAAATTTATACCCTTTCCGGTAGTCAAATTTTTCCACAGCTTTAATGAGACCAAGGTTCCCTTCCTGAATCAAATCCAGGAACAGCATCCCTCGCCCAACATACCGCTTTGCAATGGAAACCACCAAACGCAGGTTTGCTTCCGCAAGCTGCTTTTTGGCCTCCTGGTCCCCAAGTTCCATACGCTTTGCCAGTTCAATTTCTTCTTCTGCGCTGAGCAATGGGACCTTGCCGATTTCTTTTAAATACATACGAACAGGATCTTCAATGGAAATTCCGTCCGGAACGGAAAGGTCGATATTCTCAACTTCAACTTCTTCCTCATCGTCAATAAGGATATCGTCATCATCATCGGAAATCCGCAGTACGTCAATATTATTGGATTCCAAGAACTCTAAAATCTTTTCAAATTGTTCCGCATCCAATTCCATGTCATGAAAAAAGTCGTTGATCTCCTGATACTCTAGGACGTTCTTTTTCTTTTTTGCCATGGATAACAATTCCTGTAGCTTTTCGATAAATTTCACACTTTTTTCTTCCATTTCGTTTCATCCTTCCATTCGTTGTTTATATTTTGTCCCTAATTGGTGGAAATATACAAAATCTTGCCATGGGGAACTGTCCGGCAGCCACAAATATCCTAAAATTATCCTACCGTAAAACGTATTTTCTGCAATTCCTGCAGGCTCTTTTTATCTGCAACCAGCTTTTGCAGCCCTGCCAAATCCGTGGGGTCCAAATGGCGGGAACGGTAGCTGATGCTGTGCTCTTTCAGCTTTATGACAGTTTCCCGCAGCGCCTTTTCCTTTTCTGCCTGCGTTTCCACTTCCAAAATCTTTGCATTGAACAGCCCTGCAATTTCCTGCTGCTGCCCCTCGTCTGCAAACATGCTGATAATTTTCGCCGGGTTCAGTTCCCCCTCCCTGTGCTGGGCAAACAGTTCCCTGGCTGCCTGCTGGTACAATTCCTCGGTAAAATCCTCTGGCCCAATATATGGCCCCACAACTCCAAAAAGCTCCGGCATTTCAATCAGCCACGTCAGCATCAGCTTCTGGGACTGCTTGATGCCGTCCTCTTTTGCCCGTTTTTTATTTTCATTGATGCCGGATTTCAGGGTGCGCGCACTCCGCCCAAACCCTGCCCGGGTGCCAAGGTGCATCACTAATTTCCGCAGGTTCCCATAGCCTATCTGGTATTTTTCAGCCACAGCTTCTATATAATTGTCCCGTTCCAGTTCTTCCTCAAATTCCAGGATTTTCTCCGCAACCGCCGTCTGGAATGAGGTCTTGCCCTCCGGGTCTTTCAAATCATATTCCTGCTCTAACGTTTCTATTTCAAACAAAAAACTGTTCTGTGCTTGCCCTATCCGTTCCTGGTAGCTTTCCGCCCCTTCGGCTTTGATAAATTCATCTGGGTCTTTGTATGGCTTCATGCTGACAATCCGCACGCTGATGCCTGCATCCTTCAAAATGGGAATTGCCCGCAGCGCCGCCTTAACCCCGGCTCCGTCGCTGTCAAAGGTGCAGTATACTTCTTTTGTATACCGTTTCAGAAGCAAGGCATGGCCTTGGGTAAAGGAAGTCCCAAGGGAAGCCACCGCATTGTCAAACCCAGCCTGATGCAGGGCTATCACGTCCATATAGCCCTCGCACAGCAAAATCCCCTGCCTGCGGGAAGACCTTGCAAGGTTCAGCCCATAAAGGTTCCGGCTTTTATCAAACACCATGGTTTCCGGGGAATTCAGGTATTTCGGATCCCCAGCCCCCAGCACACGGCCCCCAAACCCAATGACACGGTGGTTCACGTCCATAATGGGGAACATCACCCGGTTCCAAAATTTATCCCTGCCGCCCCTGCCCTCGTCAATGGTAACCAGGCCGGAGTCCTTTAAAATCCCATCCTCATATCCCTGTTTGCGGAGATATTGGTACAAATCGTTGCTGAATTTATTGGAATAGCCCAGCCCAAATTTTTTCATGGTTTCCGTGCTTAAGCCCCTGCCGGAAAAATATTCCATGGCTTTCTGCCCCTGTTCCATGCGGAGCTGTGCATAGAAATATTTTGCGGCTGCCTTATTAATTTCCAATATCCTTGCCCGCCTGTCTGCCTGCTGCCTTTCCCGCCCGGTCAGTTCCTGCTTGGGCACTGTAATCCCAGCTTTCCCGGCAAGGGTTTCCAGCGCTTCCTGGAATGTGGCATTTTCGTACTGCATCAGGAAGGTAATTGCATTTCCGCCTGCGCCGCAGCCAAAGCAATAGTACATCTGCTTTCTCTGGGACACTGAAAAAGATGGTGTTTTCTCATTGTGGAACGGGCATAGCCCAAAATAATCCGTTCCCTTCTTCTGTAAATGCACATAGCTGGAAATCACGTCCACAATGTCATTGGCAGAACGGATTTCCTCCACAAGTTCTTCTGAAATAAAAGGCATCCAGCGCTCCTTTCCGGCAGCCAGCCAAAACCCGCCTGCCGCTTCCTAAATTACTTTGCCTATACAGCCCTTTCCTAGCCAGCCTTAACTCACCTGCCATGCCTTAGGCATAAAAAACTCCTCAAATTTAGCAATGGCATAGCGGTCTGTCATCCCTGCAATATAATCGCAGACTACCCGGTCACGTTTTTCCCCTTCCTCCAGCATCTTAAGGTACAGCTTTGGCAAGGCGTCAATGTTTTTATTATAATAATAAAACAGGCGGCTCAGCAAATCCTTTGCACGCTCCTCCTCCCCCTTTGCCATGGGATTCTGGTAGACATTCTGGAACATGAATTTCCGCAGGCCCTTCATAGCCTGTTCCACCTCCCCTGACATGCAGATGTCATTTTTCCCCAGGCTGTTTGTAATAATATTATGTATCAGCGTATTCAGGCGCTGCCTTGTGGTGGTTCCCAGAATCTCCCGGTATTCTGCGGGAATCCCCTCCTCAGAAAGCACTTTTCCCCGGATAGCGTCATCAATATCATGATTAATATATGCAATTTTATCGGAAAGGCGGACTATTTTCCCTTCCATTGTAGACGGCATAAGGGCTGTCTGGTGGTTCAGCATCCCGTCCCTTACCTCCCAGGTCAGGTTCAGCCCCTTCCCATCCTTTTCCAAAATTTCCACAATACGGACGCTCTGCACATTATGCCGGAACCCATCTTCGCAAAGGGAATTGAGCATATGCTCCCCCGCATGTCCAAATGGAGTATGCCCCAAATCATGCCCAAGGGCAATAGCCTCCACCAAATCCTCATTCAGCCGGAGAGCCTTTGCAATTGTGCGGGCATTCTGGGATACCTCCAATGTATGGGTCAGCCTGGTCCGGTAATGGTCCCCCCTCGGCGTTAAAAATACCTGCGTTTTATGCTTCAGCCGGCGGAATGACTTGCAGTGGAGGATTCTGTCCCGGTCACGCTGGAATACCGGCCGGATATCACATTGCGGTTCCTCACGGTCACGGCCCTTGGAATTCTCGCTCAGGGTTGCAAATGGGCTTAAATACGTCCGTTCCAACAGTTCCATATTTTCTCGTATGAGCATTTCCCATCACCTCTTATATGATATATTCCGCGTAAATTCCCCATTTCCTTTATTTTTTTGCAAAAAACCGCAGAATTTTACAAACGGATGCAGACGCTGCACAAAGTGCGGCAAGGTCTTTTTGCAAGGAACAAAGTATCCGGCGAGCCGGACTCTTGCGCCGGAGCGCGGCTGCGGCAGCAGCTATTTTCCCTTTCGCGTAGTGCAGTAAGAGCTTTCTTCTATAGAAAAGTGCTTTTACGCTTTAGAGTGACAAAACCTTTCCTATAGAAAGAAAAAGAGCTATTGCCTACGCAACAGCTCTTTCTTATGATGCAGGAGATGGGACTTGAACCCACACGATATTGCTACCACAGGCACCTGAAGCCTGCGCGTCTGCCAATTCCGCCACTCCTGCAAAACTGACAATAGTTATTATATATGCTAGAGGGAAGAATGTCAATACTTTTTTTGAATTTTTTAGAAAAAATTATATCCACAAAAAGCTCGGTCAGGCTCCCTGCCCTTCCTGCTGCACATTCCGCAGAAACCCCACGTATGTCACCACAAAATAAACCAGATAAATACCAAAAAACAGAAGGATGCTCCGCAGGAAAAACCCTCCCGGCATGGTGGGGACGCCAGTGGCTATTACAAACTGCCTGCTGACAAACAGAATCATTTTCCCGCTGATAACGATGGCAAGCAGCGCTGGGCAAAGGTAATAAGCGGCAAGCTGCCTGCGCACCAGACGCTGGATCTGCGCCTGCTCAAGCCCCAGCTTTGCCAGCAGGCCATAGCGCAGCTTATATTTTGCAGAATCGCTTAGCTGCTGCACAGACAGCACAGTCACTGCCACGCACACATACACTATCCCGATATAAAACAGTGGGATAATGACAGAAGCCAGCATATATTTGATTTCGGGTATCATATTGTCCCGCACTTCATGTTCCAGCACGGCAGAAATAATATTGTCTGAGCCGCAGCAAAACCCATTTTCAGAATCCCACTTAAACTCTGGCAGCCTGTCCCCGCCTGCAGCTGCCAGCCTATCTCCAAGCCCAAGGGGAGCTGTACCTTCCAATGCGGCTACCAGTTCAGAATAAAAAGGTTCCATCCGCCCAAGCACGCCGTCCGGCACAACAATCACATAATCTGCCCCATTATGCCCGTCTTGGGAAAAATATTCCCCATAGACCCCTTTACAGGAAAGGAACCCATCCCCGGATGCATTTTTAATTTCCAAATCTTTCCCTATCTCCTGCAGTTCCCCCAGCAGGCGCGGCTTTACCTGTACCAGATATTCCGTCCCTTCCAAAGATACCTTGGGGTATCCAAGCATTTCCCTTAAGCAATTATAATCAGAAATGCCCATATATGTGTCGTAGGGATAGTAAACCCCGCCTTCCAGCAGCATTTTTTCAATTTTCCCTTTATCCGGCCTGCCAGCGCTGTCCTGATACATCGTCCCCCATGCCTCCAGGTTTGCCAGGAGCCATGTATTAGCTTGCCTGCCCTTATCTGTGTAAATCCGGTAAACATAATGGCTGGAAACTTCTGTATGCCTTTCAAGCATTTCCAATTCTTCCTTAAAATTATCTGATACATCCTTGCTGTATACCTGCACATCAAACGGGAATTTCCCTTCCAGCACCGTATTTTCATAATCGCTGAACATGAGCGCAAGGGACGCCCCTATCAATGCAAGGGTGAAGAGCGATGTCAGCGTACCCATGGTAAATTGCATTGTCCGTACTTTAGCGGCAAACTGCCGGAGCAGGAATAAGTTCTGCCCCTGGTAAACCAAAGCGCCGCGTCCCCGCACATAGCAAATCAGCCATGCAGAAATCCCCCAGTAAAAAAGGTAAATTGTCACGACAAGCCCTACCAAAAACACAGAAACCCCAAGTACGCTTTGAAGCCTTTCAAACCACGCCCAAAACACAAGGATAAATACCACGGACACCGGAAGCAGGATGCGCCTTGCCCCCTCGCGGCCTTCTTTGATTTCTTCATTCTGGCGTTTGGCATCCATCAGGCCCTTGATGTTCATTTTGCGGAATTTCCACCTGCACCGGAACAGCGCCAGCAGATAACAACCGGCAAAACAGGCCAACGTCATAAAAGCCGTACGCCCATGGAAGGAAATATGCAGGCGGTATTCCATCCGAACCATAGCAAACATCACGGCCTCAACCACCTGTTGGAACAGAATCCCAAGAAGGCTCCCCAAAAGGAATGAAATTCCCCCTAACATAAGGTTTTCCTTAAGGTACAGGCTGGAAACATCTTTCTTTTCCATGCCAAGGAGCAGGTAAATCCCAAATTCATCGCTCCGCTTTTCTAACATAAACCCTACCATATAATGGATCAGCCACGCTACAACCAATACGATAAATACCGTTGCAAGGCCGATCATAACTTCCATAATCCCCTCAACCTCAAAATATCCCCGCAGCCCATTCTGGAAAATCAGGCTGTTGAAGGCATACATCAGCGCATTGATTACCGTCATGGTAAGCAGGTACACAAGGTAATCCCGGGCAGAACGCTTCATGTTCCGGTATGCCAATTTCACAAAAAGCCATTGCGGGTTTCCCCCATCTTCCTTGTCTGGCCGCCCCTTCGGGCGTTTCTCCGGTTGCCGGAAAGAGGCAACTGTTTCTTTATGCATCCGGCTCCCTCCCTCCTGCCAAGGACAGCACTTCAAGGATTTCCTGCAAAAATGCCTGCCTTCCCTTCTGCCCCCGCACCAGTTCATGGAAGATCCTGCCGTCCTTTAAAAACAGGATCCGCCCACAGTAACTGGCAGAAAAGGCATCATGGGTCACCATCAGGATGGTAGCCCCTACCCTGCTGTTCAAATCTGTAAATGTTTCCAGCAGCATCTGGGCAGAAAGGGAATCCAATGCCCCGGTAGGCTCATCCGCCAAAAGAAGCTGGGGATGGTTCACAATTGCCCTTGCACATGCGCACCGCTGCTTCTGCCCGCCGGACACCTGATAAGGGAACTTCCCCCGGATATCCGATATCCCCATCCACCCCATTACCCGTTGGCAGGAATTCTGGATTTCCTGCCTGCTGCCGCCCCGGAGGGACATGGCAAGGATAATATTTTCTTCAATTGTCAGGGTGTCCAGCAGGTTATACTCCTGAAACACAAACCCAAGGTTCTCCCTGCGGAACCTAGCCAGCCCTTCTTCTTCCAATTCTGTAATGTCCACATCCCCATAATAAATGTGCCCGGAAGTCACTTGGTCAATGGTGGCAAGCAGGTTCAGCAGGGTAGTCTTGCCAGAGCCGGAGGCTCCCATCACCCCTACGAATTCCCCCTTTGCTACCCGAAACGTAACCCGGTCCACTGCCTTTGTCACATTGGATGATGTCCCATAATATTTTTCCACATCGCATACCCTGATATAACCGTCCATAATTTTTCTCCGTCCCTTGATTGTTACATGGCTTTATTGTACCAGAGTTTTTCTTGCCGTGGTATGTAATTTGTTTGCAATAACCTTACATTTTCGAAAGATAAGCCATTCCTTTTCGCATTTTGGGCAGATGTAAACATTATTTGACATCCCAAAAATAATGCAAAATATCTTTTACATCCTCAAAATATGTATCAATGTCCTTCTCCCTTTTCGATAGCCACAATAAAATTGCTAATTGGAAACGTAAGCATTATTTTCGTCCCCTTCCCAAGTACAGATTCCGCAGAAATCCCTACGCCCAGCCGCCCGCAGAGTTTTTTGCAGAGGTAAAGCCCCATCCCGGTAGCCTGCCCCCGCGCACGGCCGTTACTCCCAGTAAAGCCCTTTTCAAAAATACGGGAAACATCTTCCGGCGGTATGCCTGCCCCATTGTCCTCAAATACAAAAGTAACCCCATATTGCCCCGCCCTTGTATACACGGAGAATACTGGGGATTCCGAACAATATTTTACGCTGTTTAACGCTATCTGCTCCAAAATAAAGCCAATCCATTTCCGGTCCGTGTACACAAAATCCTTACAATCTATGGATGCGCTGACATGGTTCTGGATGAAAAGCAGGCGGTTTTTTGCCAAAACCTCCGCGGCAACCTCCTGCAAATCCGTTTTTTGGATAAAGTAATCCTTGTAAACTTCCCCAGACCTTGCGTAGTACAGGGCCATATCCACATAATTTTCAATTTTCCGGTTCTCCATACGGATAGTGCGCAGTATCTCTTTCCACGCGTTTTCCTCCTGTCCCTTGACAGCCCCTCCCTTGCCCACGTTTTCACAGATAGAAGCAATTCCGGTAATCGGCGCCTTTATCTCATGCACCCATCCCTCAATGTACTCCCGGTACTCTTTTTGCTCATCTTCGGTCCTACGGATCTGCTCAATGGCTGCTTTGTTGGAACACTTAAAATATTTGCGGTATAGCTTATCCTCTAAGGAAAAAGAAGGCGGGAGCAGTTCCCCCAGCAGATGCCTCTGTTCTATCTGCCCTAAGATATTTTCAATTTCGCTAAAATACTTTTTTCTGGAAATGTATGTGGCAGAAAGCCAAATGCCCAGAATCAGGGACCAAAAAATCAGAATCAGGGCTATGCCCGCCAGAAAATAGCCGGTAAGCCCCAAAAAGACTGCCAATGCCCCCATTGCGGCAGCATGCAGCAGCAAAAGCAGGCATTTGTCTTTTAAAAATGACAGAACATTCATATCCGGTACCCCATTCCCCGTTTTGTTTCAATAAAGCCATGGACACCGACGGCGCGCAGCTTTTCACGGATTCTTGTGATATGTACGCTCAGGGCATTGTCGTCAATGAAAATCTGGTTTTCCCAAAGATATTCCACCAGTTCCACCCTTGGGACATACTGCCCCGGATGCAGGAACAGGCGGTGCATGATTTTCATTTCGTTTTTCGTCAATTCCGCCTGTCCCCCTTGGCTGTAAATCAGGCAGCCGGCAATGTCCAATCCCACGCCTTTCCATGAAAACCGGGTATTTTCCTGCTGGGAAACCCCTTTCGTCCGCCTGAGCACCGCCCCAATCCGCGCCAGCAAGATTTGCCCTTGGTAGGGCTTTGTGATATAGTCGTCGCCCCCTTTTAACATGCCTGTCAGCTCGTCCATAGAATCTGTGCGGCTGGTAAGGAAAATTACTGGTATTCCTGCTGCATGCTCCTGGATCTGCGCACAGATGTCAAAACCGCTGCAGCCGGGGAGGTTTACGTCCAAAAGTACCAAGTCTGGCTGTTCCCTTTGGATTTGCGGCAAAAGCCCTTGGAAATCCTCCGCCAATACCGCTTGGTAGCCTGCCTGCCCCAAAAGGGTTTTCAGTTCCCTGCTGATGATTTCTTCATCTTCTGCAATTAAAATTTTGCTGCCCATGCCCCCACCTCCGCTGCTGATAATTTTCTGTTCCATATAAAATTCCCCTGCCCCATAACATGGCTAGTTACTTCGATGTGATATGCCCTACATTTTTTATTAAAATAGAAATGCTCCCGTCCAGGCCTGTAATAAATTCAATATGCTCCCCATCCTGGTACTGCTCCATGGGAATCTTGATTTCTACCCCGGTGTCGGTGGTAAGGTGCTGCTTTTCAAACCTGCGGGCGGTACTTTCTGCCCGGGGCTCAATGCGGGCATCCGGCCCCATTTTATATTTTTCCAGCTTTTCGTTTACTTCTTCTTTATATTCTTCTTTTCCCTGAAAGACCTTGTCCAGCACAAAAGGCACATCCACCGCGCCAGTTTCCGCTAACTGCTCATGGATCACCTGCTTGGTTTCCATCTGGGCTTCAAACTGTTCCCCATCGCTGAAATATTTTTTCTGCACCGTGCCAATGGCGCGGGTAACAATTGACAGTTGGGTTTTGGGGGACAGGGGGCCGCTGCAGTGCAAAAACAGCTTGGAAAAATAATTGGTTTTCGTACCGTTGACCTCATATTTTTTCTCTGTCAGGGAAATTGAAAAATCTGACAGGCGGATAATGGCGGCTTCCGACAGTTTTTGGGCGGCTGTGGGAAGGATTGCCCGGAACTTAATAATTTCATTGGTATTCCCAAAGGCGTCCGACTGGGTTTGGTGGGTATAGGAGGTTTTATAATCCATTTTCAGCAAAGCCAGGTAATTTTCCGTATCCGTCCCAAACAGCGCCACCACAAAATCTGCTTGGGGAATCTCAATATTTTGGTTCATAATCCCATATAAATGGGCGGCAATATTCTGGCTGGCTGTTACAAATGCTTCATCCGTCAGCCCTGCTTCTTCCAATACAAGAAGCTGCTGGTATACCTGGGATTCCTCTTTGCGGAATTCACAGGTTTTCTTGTCGTCCGTAGCATCAATTTTGCAAATATGCTCCCGCAGGAAATCCCCAAAATCTGAACCGTAATCCAACAGGGTATCAGAAAGCACCGGCACCCCCACATCGGAGTCTAAAATGTGCACGATAACCTTCCGAAGCCTGATTTCCCCTTTTTCCATAATTACCACAATTCCTTTCTCTGTCTGTAAAACGCCGGTTAGCAGCACGGCAGGAATATCCGTCCCTCTTTTGCCGTGCTGCGCCGCTGCAGTGCATTACATGCCCGATATCCCTAAGAGCTCCGTATCCAGCTCCACCGGGCAATGGTCCGAGCCCAGCACTTTTGTGTGGATTTTCGCGTCTGCCAGCTTGCCCTTTAAATCTTCTGATACCACGAAATAGTCAATCCGCCACCCTGCATTTTTCTCCCTTGCCTTAAACCGGTAAGACCACCAAGAATACACCTGCTCCTGTTCCGGGTAAAAATACCGGAACGTATCCAGATAGCCATGGCTTAATAAAACAGAAAATTTCTCCCTCTCCTCGTCAGTAAAGCCCGCATTTTTCCGGTTGGCCTTGGGGTTCTTTAAGTCAATTTCCTGATGCGCCACGTTCAGATCCCCGCAGAACACAACGGATTTCTCCTCCTTTAGCCCATCCAGGTACTGGAGCATGGCGTCCTCCCATTCCATGCGGTACGGAAGCCTTGCCAGCTCGTTCTGGGAATTGGGCGTATAACAGGTCACCAAATAAAAATCTTCATATTCCAGCGTAACTACCCGGCCTTCTGTATCGTGTTCCTCCGCGCCGATTCCGTAGGCAGCCGAAAGCGGTTTATGCTTGGTAAAAATGGCTGTCCCGGAATAGCCCTTTTTCTCGGCATAATTCCAATAACCTTCATAGCCTTCGGGCAAATCCAAAGAAATCTGCCCTTCCTGCAGCTTTGTTTCCTGAATGCAGAAAAAATCTGCGTCCGCTTCCCTGAAAAAATCCAGAAAGCCTTTCTGGACACAGGCACGGAGGCCATTTACGTTCCATGAGATAAATTTCATATTTTATGTTCTCCTTTTTTCCAAAGCAGCTTCCCCACGCACCGCCGGGGCTTCCCATGCAATGCCGCGCTGCCGTTCTTCTATAAATGCCATGATTATAACACTTTTCTTCCTGCATTTCCATCTTTCCGGAAAAATTACCTTTTCCCAGCCCTGTTTCATGTTACTGTTCACACCCATGGTGTTCACAGTAACTGTTTCATTCTTCATACTGTACGGTTTTATCCGTGTACTTCCGCTCC